>Ga0099364_10011725_pt1 | contig 11922 bp, 10 predicted proteins | sample TergutTh196P3_FD_73070 | JGI IMG/M metagenome (GOLD analysis project Ga0099364, IMG submission 73070) | Microcerotermes parvus P3 segment gut microbial communities from Pointe-Noire, Republic of the Congo - Th196 P3 | ecosystem: Host-associated > Arthropoda: Insects > Digestive system > Gut ...
AATATATCGTGGCTCTCAGGACAAAGTATGAAAGCGGTAGGTGGGATGATGTTCGCAATCTTTTACTCGCGGACGGTATTGCTGCTTAGCACTTTTAAAATATGCACCCCGTCTCATCTCCATGCTTGACAAACCATCCCCGGATATGCTAAATTCAACTGGTGACAAAAGGTATTGTTTTTGACATATGCGGCTATGGCGGAATAGGCAGACGCGCTAGACTTAGGATCTAGTGGGAGACCGTGCAGGTTCAAGTCCTGTTAGCCGCAGGAAAGCATTGTTACTCGAACACCTTTGTGAGTGAGGAAGTGTTCGGGGTGGTGGTTAAAATCTGAGGATAACGACCGGAACTAGGAGAGCCCCAAAATGGGCTCTCCTTGTTTTGGTCATATTAACTATCCCGAACCGTATTTTCAAAATCTGATAGTTTCGCATCAAAATCTTCGGTGTTCAATGATTTTTTCAATGATGGAATGCTTCTTTTCACTATCATTCGAAGCATTTCATCGATATAAACCTTTGAATCCGCAAGGATTTTTTCTAACCATATAATCAATTGTGCGGGAACTATCTTTCCCTTTCGACAATGTTCACACATCGCCAAAATCATTTCTACTGTTATTTCCTTTAGATTATCACTATTTTTTCCATTTGCGATGCCGACATCTGAATCACTCATTTTTCTTCGCACCGGCAACTTGTCTGTGAGTGATAGTTGATAAAACTCATTGTCGCCTATGGCTCCGGCAGTACCTTGAAAGTTCCCGCTATACCCCGTTCCCATTAGGCCACCTCCTTTGATTTGTGAAATCTCTCTGTTTTGCTGGGAAATGGTATAATCATGACCCCGTCAGTTTCGTATCGCTTCCACATTTCCTCACACACCGTTCCATAGACGATTATAGTATGCGGGCATAGTGTTGACATCATTATCGGCAGCCCTTCCACGAAAAGTTTCCTATTCGCCGATGATTTCATTTGCCCATGCGCCCCAACAGCAACAACGCTGTTTTTTTCAATCCCACGAAAACAAAAATCATAACTAAGCTTATCCCCCCATCTGACATTGGGAATGACTGGGATGCCTTGCGTACTCAGCCAGTATGCTATTGCATGATTTCGATACTTGTTGAACATCTGTAGCGGCATGGGATAATCCGGGCAAATGCTAAAATCGGGGGAAATGATGCCGTCATATCGTTTGAGATCGTCTACATAAATAGATGGCCTATTCCAAAGACTTGAAAATTTGTAGTCTTCTTCATAAAAGTGAATCCATTGAGAAAAATTATTATCCTTTTTCCGGCCGGAGAAAGATTGCAGCGATGATGGCAGGCCATTTGCTGTCGCTATAATTGGGATATCAGCCTTATCATAGGACGCACCCCTAACTAACCATGACTTTGTAATATCACGTTTTTCTTTCATATTCTACTCCTTATGGTTTAATTTTTCATAACAACCGCATAATAAAAGCCCAATAAACAACACTCTCACCTCCCAACTCAAATATTTGGCGGCAGGGTATTGCAACTGAGCGAAACTTGTGCTAACATGAGCAAGTAGTGATACTGGCTGATGCAGCTAGATTTCGTGGTTGCCCTGCCGAAGAGCTTTGGTAGTCGTAAGCTGCCGAAGCTCTTTCTTTATTATACAGGACTACTACCTCGCAATTATAACACTGGTGAAACGGCTTGTCAACAGTTTTGCCGCAATTATGTTTTTTCTCGCCGTCGCTCTCTCATTCGTATTTGCCCGACACGAACACCAAGAGAATCCTTTCATTGTCATCAAATTTAGCTATAAACTTTTTTGATGGCGAAAACGACGTGTCCATCAGGGATTCCATATACCTAATAAACTCCTTGCATCCAATACGAATCCATCCGTTTTTTACTTTTCTTGCGAAATCATACGGTTTAAGGTTCGGTTCTCCGGCATATACTTTTACTCCAATAATGGACTGCTCTTCATCAAACCCAACGATGACTTTTTCGGGATTACCTAGTTTCTCGATGGATACACTGTTAAACGCAAGTGTAGTAGATGAAATAGTTACATATGGGGCCCCACCACTGACCGCACTCCAGTTGAAATTGTATAACATATATCAGCCTCCGTTAAAACAACCAAGCAACATCATCATTGTACAGCGATGTAATTGTAATGTCAAGGGCGAATCATTGTTTTGCAACAAAAAAATAATTCACCCGCTTCGCGAGTGTAATATCGCGACAAGCGGCAGCATCCAGTGATGCCGTTTGCAGGTTTACGGAAAAGCATGGGGCGACAAGAACAACCACGTTTTCGCGACCACAGCGGCTAGCCATTGTTGGCAGAAGGCCTTTGTGAGACAAGATCAGAGGAAAATAAACCTTACTGGTAGTTTTGTAAGTTATTCCTCGGATTGACCAGCTTCCATATGCGACCATCATTTTACAGACTTTATCAGAGCCATAAATTACTTATTGACAAAAACGAACTCACGTTCCATAATGGGATATGGCAGGGGAAGGAAAAATCAACATGGATGATTCAAAAATGCAATAATCGACCAAGATTTATCGGTATTTGTGATTGCTAATGGAGTAAAATAAAATGAAAAAGAAATCTATTTTTGTGATTACCTTTGTAATAATAAGCATTATTGTCTATATCGCAATATGGCTATTGTTTAAGATTGATGGCAACATACCAGCCGGGAGCGGCTTAGACAAGTCTGATTGGCTTGGTTTCTTAGGTGGCTTCTTAGCTTTTGCAGGAACAATATTTCTTGGCATAGTTGCACTCATTCAGACTGAAGAGGCAAACGATGCATCTGACAGATTGCTAAAGATTGAAGAAGCTCAGTATATGCCTATTATCAGTATCAGTGGTCAGGGAGCATATGATTTTGAAAATGAACGAGTTATTATGAATATAGTGTTTAAGAATATAGGAAAAAGCGATATTTCAAAAGCATATATAACTAACGATTCCCTATGTAAAAATGAAATCTACTATTTGGAAATAAATCAAAAGGAAACAATTGAGTCATGTGTTAATTTACACCCGGCCAAGCGGGAAATTGTTAGAGGTGATACATATGTTGTTTGGGAAAATCAAACCATGTGTATAGAAATTGAAAATGTATATGGCACAAAGTATACAGAGAACATAGATTATAGATTCAAAGCCATAGAGAGTTCAAATGGTAAAATTAATGTAGTTAATATTTACGATATGATGATTCATGTAGAAAAACAGTAAAACATTCTAGCAATTTATCAAGCTCATTCAAAATCACTTTTGCGCGAATATCTGGAGATGGGTGTCAGCTTGGGTGTCACCTTGAGTGTCAGCTTGGGTGTCAGCATGGATGTCACCTTGGGAGCTGGCTCAATCCAACCGCTGTTGAATATGCGTTGGTTTCGCAAAGTAGGCAAAGCTCGAATTGGGTCGAACATCAACGTGTGAAATGAGCAGATAGCGCCAGGGTTTGCCGCCATTTTTTTCGTTATACTCAGTGGCGGCGCGGCAGTATTCTTCGGCGGCTTCCTTCTTTTCTAACACATCCGCATCATCCAAATCGCCTTCGGCTTTCGTTTCGCACATATAAATTGTGTCGGCAGTTTCAACGATAAAGTCAGGCTCATACTTAGCGCCACTCCGCCCCCAGTAGATGTTGAACTGGCGTGGCGCGGGACGCAGCCACCGCAGGACGGCGTCATCGTCGTTCTCCAGTACGATGGCGAAAGTACGCTCAGTATTATTGTCAAATTTGCATAGCGTGTGTCCCGCTTTCTTGAAACCACTGAATATCTTGGATTTCACCGCTGATGACTGAAGCGGGGTGCGTAAATCGTATATTTTGTCCGTCTTAAACTTGCCGCCAAAACTCGACTCGATACGAGTGAACGGACGCATATTTGCCGCCTTGTAGCTTAGCTCTTCTTTGTAAAAATGCTCGTTCATCTGCGTGTATATGATTTCGGCGATACTGCGCTGTCTGTCGCGCATGACCTGTTCCGTTTCTTCTTCGGTCAAGTATGTCAAAAAGTGCCTTTTGGCGTCGGCGATAAGAGAGTAGATGAGGTCGGAGCAGCTTGCATAATCCACATTATCGTGGACGATAATGTGGCAGACTATCTCGTTTTCTGCGGTATCAACTGTCGCAAATGTCATCGTTCCGGTATCCAATGTGAAGGTTTTACCTCCCTCTTGGAGTTCTGTTCCTTGCAACGTATCGTCAGACGGATACCAATGCATACGGCTCGTATCAAGCGTGAAGTCATAAAAGCCACGCTTGACCTCGGTATGGGGTTGTATAACAGATTGTGGAATCGGGATGACGTTCTCTGTAAGGGCCATCGCGCAGGTTTCTATGGCTGCGGCAACTACCGTAGTCAAGTCCTCTTTTTTTAGCGCCAACTCAGCGAATTGGCGTATGGTTTCATTGACAATACTGTTTTGGACAGCAGCCTTGTTGCTGGGCTCGTTGATGGCATCGATATTCCGCACTTGCCTATTCAGCTCGACCACGGTTTTCGCCGCCAGTTTTTGCACCATGCTGGCAATCTGCAACGTCTGATTGGGCGTTTTTTCGGCTTTGTATTCCTCCGTCGCCGTTTCACGCAAGGTAAGCACTAATTGATGCGTAAAACTATCCTCGGCAGTCAATGTGTCGTAAACCGTAGGAAGAGGCACACTTTCACGCCCGAAATCATTCTCGGGGAGTTCCTGCTCCTCGATAGAATAAACCTTGCGGACGAGGGAATTCGGCTTGCTAGCGAGGTCGACGATGGCTTGATAGCGGTCATGGCTGACAATGGAAAGCCTGTCCACTTCATCTTCGCCTGTCCGCCCGCCATATGGCAAGCGAAGCCCACGCCCGATGGTCTGCTCGGTCAGGGTTTCAGAAGCCGAAACGCGAAGCGGGATAATCGTGTAGAGGTTGGTCACGTCCCAGCCCTCTTTGAGCATATTGACGTGGATGACGATTTCTATCATGTTCGTGGCTAACTCCAAAGACAGTAGCAGTTCGATATTCTCGTCTTTTTCAACACCGCGCTGAGCCGAGTTGATTTCAAGCACCTTGTCCTTATAATAACCGCCGAAAAACGCATCCGACACGAGGTAATCCCGGATTTCTTTTGAGTGCTTAGTGTCCTTGGCGACCACCAGCACAAAGGGCTTGACGATGGGTTTGCCGTGGGTACGGGCGTACACGTCCAGCCTGCTCTTCGTTTCCTCATGTATGCGGATGCCATCATAAAGTTTTTCGCAGTCAAGCTGCTGTGGGGTGTACTCTTCGGTGCGGATGTCGTGGCGTGTAAACACAACGGGGACTTTTACAAACAACCCGTCATTTAACGCATGAGCAAGAGAGTATTCATATATTACATTCTTAAAATTAATTTTACTTGCACCCCTTTGTACTTGCGGCGTCGCGGTGAGTTCCACGCCAAGGATCGGGTGAAGTTCATTGATTGTGCCAAAGCCCCTGTCGGCGTGGTAGTGGTGGCTCTCGTCCATGAAGATACAAAGGTCGGGCAGTGATTGCAGATACGAGAAATAGGATTGGCCGAGAACCTCTTGCAAGCGGCGCATACGTCCGCTTTCAGAATTCAGCTTGCTGATATTAAATATGTTGATAGTGACCTCGGATTCGTGAATATGGCTTATTTGCCTAAACTCTTCGTAGTTATCACCATCAATGATTCGCGGCGCTTTAACGAATTTATCCAAGCCGCGAAAGACATACTTGGAGCTGGCGGGGTTGCCGAGGTCTTCTTTTAGCTTTTTATAGATTGTCAGGTTTGGTGCCATAACAAAAAAGTTCCTGTAGCCTTTTTCGTAGACCAAGTATGCAATCTGTGCGCCCATCAAGCGGGTTTTGCCGATGCCTGTAGCGAGGGCAAAGCAAACAGACGGGAAGCCGCGCTCAAAGCTGGAAAGCGTCGGCCAGTGTTCACGTATGTTCACCAAATCTTCGGCGCATATAGGCTCATAACTGGCAGTCAATTTTGCCACAAGCCCTTCGCGGCTCGCCCTCGCTCTTTCCATGCTCTGCGGGTCGAAAAAAACAGGTTCGGGTATCTGCTCTTGCTCTTCTGCGAAGGCTTTTTTGAGTGCGCTGAGTTTGTCGAGGGATAGTATATCACAAAGGCGGGCGAACCGCTCTAGGCTCTCCTTCTGCGGTGGACGGAGAGCAAGGCGGTTGTCGATGTAATTTGAATGGTAGGAATACGACTTAGCGGTGTAGGATTCTCTAAGCATCTTCATAGTCCTCCCATTCGCTTGCGTCCAGTTCCAGTGGGCTGACAATATTCAAGTTGTAGTTTTCCGCGCCGTACTCGCATTTATCCAGTACCGATTGTGGGATTTTGCGGACGTTGATGTTCTCGTAGCGCTTGCCGAGGCCGATGTCAAATGCCGGAGCGCAGATGAGCAGGCGCTCATGGTCTGGCAGGTCGCGGGAGATGTCGTCGAGTTGTCCCGCCGTGAGGTATTCAGTGGTGACATAGATGTAACTACCGGCTTGACAGTTCCCCTGTTTCCAAAACGCGTTGGCATCAGGGGCGTAAGCATAGCCATTGAGTTTTACGATTGCCGCCACGAGCATTTGTGCGTTATATTTGTCGCTGATCACCTGATTGCCGTGCTTATCCTGCACAATCAACGTCGGTGCGAGTTCGTAGAATTTGAATCCGCCGCCGCCTTGCCAGTTTACGTCCTTGGATATACCGCCCTGTTCGCCGTCCACAACCTTTTGCAATCGTGGCAGACAATGGGTGTAGCAATGCTCACCTAACTCAATACCAATGTATCGTCTCCCCATCTTGTGGGCTACTGCGGCAGTAGTGCCGGAGCCGAGGAACGAATCCAAGACCAAATCTCCCTGCTCGGTAAGCAATTCTAAAATTCTTCCGATAAGACGTTCTGACTTTTTACCGTTTGGAAACTCAACATCCCCCTCTTTTGTCAGATTTTTTGTTTCCCCGACAAAATCCCAATATGTTCCTTGCAGGTCTTTCTTGTACAATTCCCCATCTATTTCCTCAGCAACATCCCGCAACCAGGCAAACAATCGGAAATTTGCACCTTTATAAAACTGCTCATAAAGAATTCCCTTGTTTCTCCCCGTTTTCGGTACATATTCAATGGAGTAGATATCGCTCTCAATTCCAATTTCGTTTATTTTTTCCATGATGCGGGGACGAATTGAGCTTTGAGGCATCGCTGTCTGAAAAATCTGTTTGGCATACCTACGGTAAACTTCAGCTTCACTAAGCGACTTTTCGCGCATGAGCGCAGCAACAGACTTAATCGTAAAATTATCGCGCTTGTATATCTTTATCTCGTTCCCATCTCCATCGGCGGTTGACCCTACATAAATCTTTTTGCCGGAATCGATTAAAACAGAAGTGTATTTCCAGCTTTTGCCCTCCTCCCGATATTCCTCAACGAGTTTTCCTATACGCGAATATGCGTATGTCGGCTTGAATGGTTTCAAAGTATTATAGTCTTTTGCGTATATCAGGACATACTCGATGTTCTTCTTGAGTCTCTTGTCCTCTCCCCCGCCAGATGCACCGGCTATATTTTTCATTAATACACTCAACGTGCTGACATAGTTGTTTCGTGAAAAGACCTCATCCATCAACACTTTCAAATATGCGTGTTCTTCATCGTCTATCTGTGCAAATATGCAACCTTCTGGGGAGAGCAAATTTCTCAATATTTCAAGGCGGGACCCCATGAGCGAGAGCCATTGCGAGTGTGGAATAAAGTCATCATATAGCCCTGCGGCATTGATATTATACGGCGGGTCAATATAGATACACTTCACCTTCCCGGCGAACTCCTGCTCCAAGGCTTTCAACGCAAGAAGATTGTCGCCGTGAATAAGCATATTACCGGCGGCAGGGTCGCCGTAATCCCGCTGTGGGTCGTGTAATAGTATACGCGGCTCCACGGTGGGCTCCTGTCCCTTGCCAATCCAAGTAAGCTCCAGTTTTTGCGGTGTCATAGCATTATTCCTCCAAGTTAATACTAGCGAGCGTCAATACCTTTCGTTATTTAATATAAATGTTATCGTTCGTCGGCATAATCACCTCGATTTCGTGGTAATTAGGCTATCTCAAACGCAGTAGATCAGCGCTACTCAATAATTTCCCAATGTCCGTTGGTTCCCCCACCGACATATTTGACATTCGGCATTTTCCTTAATTGGCGTGCTATGGTGCTTTTACTGATTCCGAATTTTTCCGACAATTCCAACCTCGTAATCTTGTTGTCATCGCGTATGCATTGCAAAATAAACTCCTGTAGCTGCACACCTTTATAAACAGATTTTTCTTGGCTGTCACCCATCCGAAACCCTTCATGCACAAAAATCCGCGTTATAAAATAATTATGCTCATCATCTGTCTCAAACTCCGGTAGCGGTGAGCCATTATGCTCCAGCGCATTAAGAATCTTCCTAAAGCCCGTGTTCCGCCCTTCCGTAAGGTGCAACTCCTTCAGAAATTCCCCAATCCGGCGGTTTCTATATCTGCGGTTCTGAACCTTAAATGACCTAAGCCCTTCGACTGTCACCGATCTGTCCGGGCCGGGGAAACTAATGATTTCTATGACATCATTTTCGATGCGTACTTCGATCGGCTCCCGTATGTCGTAGGCACGGTGATACACGGCATTGCTTAAACCTTCTTCTATCGCCGCCAGAGGATAGTTGAAAAAACGATCTGCTTCCGGTCGGTCGGGATGCTTTACGATTTTTTCGGTTATGATGCTGTTTTTTATGTATAGCAACGCCTCGCGAAGTTGTTGATGGAGCGGGCCAGTGAATATCTTTTCAACAATGTTGTCGCCACCCGCCCCCTCTGGGAAGTTTACCACGTCGATTTGCGCATACGGAAAAAATTTCTGCGGTTCCAAGCAAAAGAACATGAGAGCGACATTCTTCGGCTTCGTGTATTCCGGTAAGCTGTTGATTATGTTCATGCTGGCACATAGTTCATCGAGGCTCATGGATTTAGATTCTTCATAAAGGGAAGAGCCTATTTCCCGTAAATAGCTTTGGATGAGGGTGATATTCAAATCCGTTAATTCTGCTTCGTGATTGATGCGGTCGTCAAAGGGAATTTTATTTGACAAGGTAAACAGATCGCTTATCTCATCATGGGATGGTCTGATGGTACTCGACATTTTCCTGATAAAATATGCACGTTCCTTTGTGGCAACTGCTTTACCGTTTTTGTATGAGAAATTCGCCGGACTACTATATGGCCTAGTACCGCCACCACAGGCCCAAACAACGATAAGCATTCTCCCATTGTGTTCGACAGGTGCCACCACGGGTAGATAGTCTGGTTGGATTAGCTTACACTTGTTCAATATGTCTTTCATTACATGGTCTACTTCGTCAGCTCTTAACCCCTTTGCAGGCTGTACGGGGATGCCGTTTTTCTCGGTTACACCGATTATTAAATATCCGCCTCCCCAATTGTCGATGTCGTTTGCGAAAGCGCATATAGTCTTCAAGGATGTTTCCGGCATCCATGATGATTTAAATTCAATCCTCGCCCATTCTACTACATTGCCTGATAAAAGGGTTCTTATGTTTGTCGGTATCGACATATATAATTCCTCACGTTCAACACTTCTATCGATAACTGTGATTATAGCGCAAAATATCAACAATAGCAAATCATTTCGCCAAAATGCGAACTAACGTTCAGCCGGGTTCAACCGTTCTTATGCTATTCTCCCTCCACACCTCAAACTCCCGCTGCCCTTCTTCGCTCGCGAAGTACCGCTCTATCTGCGGGAGCAGATGGCGGGCCAGGGCCTCGATCTCATGCAGCTCTATGTCAGTGCCGTATTCCTTGGCTTTCTTCTTTGCCATTGTAATATCCCCCTCTTATTGCCGATAATCCTGGGATTGCTGTGTCGCTCTCGCCTGATGTATGATTTCATCCGGCAGCAATTCCACGAAACGCAGAAGCTCATTATAATCCGATTTCAGTTTCCCCACTTCAAGCTCCCTGCCAATACTGGCTTTTTCGCCCGCCGCCGCCCTCTTGGTGAGCGCGGCATTTTCCTTTTCCAGCCGGTTCATTTCCCGGTGGTGTTTTCTTAGGTGCCTTTCAAAATCCTCCATGTCGGGGAAAAAATCCCGCAACAGCGCAATGGCTTCATCGCGTTTCTTTCCGATGTTGAGCGGATTTATGCCTTCCATTACATCATTTATCTGGGCCGCCTGCTCGGAGAGCCGCACGGCCTGTTTGAAGACCCTCGTCGGTATGTGCCGCCGCCCCGTCACGCTGGCCGATTCCCCACGCTCCAGGCCCGGATAAGCCTTCACCATGTGGGCGAAGAAATCATCCTGCCATTTGACCAACTGGCCACGGTTGCCGATTATTTCCTTGGCACTCAGCCGCCCGTCTTTCGTGATCGGGGTGAAGCAAAGGTGCAGGTGCGGCGTTTTCTCGTCCATGTGGACGACAGCGGCGAAGATGTTGTCCCTGCCTATTTTCCGCGACAGGAAATCCACCGCCCGCTTGAAATAGGCTTCGATTTCGGCGCGCTTTTTGCCCTTGAAGAAGTCCGGGCTGGCCGTGACGAGCGTGTCCACGAAGCGGACGCTGTCCTTGCGGGTCTGGCAGCCCGCCGCATCTATCCGCCCATCGACTTCCCGCTTATATGACAGCGCGGGGCTGACAATATGGAAATTATGCCTGCTGCGCCCGGTGTCGATGTCGGGGTTGCTGGCATATTTTGTCTTGGTGCGCTCATGGTGCGCCTCCAGGGCACCGCTTGCACCTTTTTGTTTGGAAAAGCGCATTATCGCGTATTGTGGCATGGCATCCTCCTTTCCTTTGGTTGCCGCTTCGCCTTTTCGGCTAACCATATTTGTTTAGTTGCTTTCAATGATACTAAACATAATTGCTTGTGTCAAGCATAAAATTAAACTTTTTTGTTAAATTTTTCTTGACATGGCGCTCTGCCTTTGATAAAGTTTAATTGAGGTGATTCTTATGCAGATTGGCGAACGGATTAAACAGGCAAGGCTCCACCGGAAAATGACCCAAAAAGAGCTGGGCATGATGGTGGGTTTCGATGAAAAGACGGCGGATGTCCGCATAGCACAGTATGAATCGTCCACACGGACCCCAAAAGCCGATATGCGGAACAGGCTCGCGGAAGCATTGGACATCAACTACCGTTATTTCTTCGACTTCCATCAGTACGCTGCCGAGGACATCATGTTTTTGCTTTTCGAGCTTGACGACAACCACGACCTGAAACTGATACCTTCCGAGGACGGCGGGAAGATAGACATCCATATCCCCTATCCCTTGGTGGATGATTTATTGCTTGTCTGGATGGAACAGAAACGGATGCTGGCCGACGGCGGGATTACAAAAGAGCAGTACACTGAATGGAAACTGAACTGGCCGAAATCGTCAGCACCTCCCGCTGAATGAAAAAGTTGGGTCAGCATATTCACGTCGGTCGAGAGCCAGGCGTAACATATTCACGTCGATCGAGAGCCAGGCGTAACGTAACACACTAGACTTTGCGCAAGCGCAATGCCGTGTGGCAGGGGACACCCCTGCACCCCGTCGGCTCCGCCACGTTAAAACATCCCCATATGACGGATATGCCAAGCGCACTCTTCCGTTGTCTGATGATTTGTCCCATATGCACACACAGCAGACCATAATATAGTTTCGCATATTACTCATTATTTGCGTTGACATTCAATCATAATATGTGTTAATATGTCTGTATCAACCCACGGAGGATTTCACGATGAAAATGGTCGGGGAGCGGTTAAGGTTTTTGCGCGAGGGCGTGAAACTCTCACAGGCGAAACTGGCCAAGCTGATGGGCTCGACCCAGGCCAGCATAAACCGTTATGAAGCGGATGCC
>Ga0099364_10011726_pt1 | contig 11921 bp, 9 predicted proteins | sample TergutTh196P3_FD_73070 | JGI IMG/M metagenome (GOLD analysis project Ga0099364, IMG submission 73070) | Microcerotermes parvus P3 segment gut microbial communities from Pointe-Noire, Republic of the Congo - Th196 P3 | ecosystem: Host-associated > Arthropoda: Insects > Digestive system > Gut ...
TTAGTCCTCGTTCTTTGCCATACGGTTTTACCGTGATGTCTTTGCCGATTTTAATTTCATACCCCATTTTCTTCAAATTAGCGAAAAACTGCTTGTCGGTTAAAGATTGTGCAATCGCTTTGTCTATATCGGCTCGTACAAGTGAGCGATAGGTCGGTTTTCCTTGCTGTTCCGCTTGCCATTCTGTATAATGTTTTGATTTCCCTTGAGTTGGATTTTTTATTACAGACAATTCATATTCCTTGCAAAGACGGTCTGAAACCTCACGCATTTTTGCGTACGATGCTTTGCAAGAATGGAACCGTTTGCCGTCAATAAAAGAAGTGGAACATAAAACAAAGTGGTTATGGTAATGATTTGTGTTCAAATGGGTCGCAACGACAACTTGAAATTTATCGCCCCATAATTCCATCGCCATCTTTTTCCCGATTTCGTGGGCTGTTTCTGCGGTTATTTCACCTTCCGAAAAAGATTGATAACCGTGATACGCTAATACACGAATTTTTTTATCATTTAATTTTAAAGCATTACTCATAGCTTTATATGCAGTTTCCGGCTGACAGTTTATACCGCTTGTGAAAAATTTCTGTTCTGTTTTGTAATCTTCTTCGGTATAATCAATAACCGATTTTAGGTCTTCAAAATGGGGATTATTTGTTTTATCCACATCAGAAACATAATTTACAAGATGGTCAAGGCGGCTGCGGACTGCCCATATTTTCGTAACCGCCATCAAATAAAATCCTTTGGCAAACAAACCGTTGCAAGTTTATCCGCTGTTTCAATAATAAGGTCTGCATTATGTCGGTATAAAGGTGCATCTAATAATCCCATCGAATTTGCTTTATATGCGATTTGATTCATGCTGTTTCCTAACGCCCGCACTTCACGGATAAGTGAATAGTAATCGGCGGGTGGAATTTCAACGGGGATTTTATTATTACATAATGTGCGAACGTACTGTTCTCTGGACATTTTAGTTCGTTTGACTTTCTTATCAAGGCTTGTAATTTCTTTGTTTGTCATGCGAACAATGAAAGACTTATTTCTATTCATATATACATCCTTTCTGATAAGGGTTTTAGGGATTTCCCCTAACAAGTCGCTTTTTGATAGCAAAAAGCAATGCTTGTTAAGACAATACCGTATAGCATAAATAAATAACAAATTACAAATTATAAATAATAAATATCATTCATAATTTTTTATTTTTTCTTTCTTATTTATTATTTTTTCTTTCCAGCTTGTCTGGACAAAATTTGTTTCGCTTTGAATTTTGTTTCTACAAACTTGTAGTCGTTAAATTCGTACACTCCATTTTTGTTTTCACGTTCCGCTGTTTGGATTGCTTCATCACGGCTTTTCGCATACACTTCCGCTTCGGTTACCGCTGTTTCAAAAATAGTAACTTTGTATTTCTTCATTTCCACACGCACCTTCCATTTTTTTGCATAAAAAATAGACGCTCCTTGTATAAAGAACGCCTTTTGATTGATTGTATTTTTATCTTTCTATTTCTTCTTTTTGCATCTTTTTTCGTGCCTGTTCTAATATTTTGTCAATGTTATCTGTTTTTAATTCGCCCGGATGTTTTTTTCAAAATCTAATAAAATATCTTTTGATTGTTTTTCATTTTTAATATTGTGAAAAAATAATTTTCTATAATTACCTGTTAAGAAAGCTGCATCAATAAAATTTTTTGAATTTTTAGGAATGTTTTCCCAACCGCCGTAAAGCGTTTTTACCGCTTTGTCTACTGCTTTTGAAGATATAGGGATTCCGCTTTTTTCATGTTCCCATAATATACCCGCTACATCAGATAAATCGTTTTTATATTTCCGACCTGACATCAATTTCATTGCGATAAGGTATTCCGCAGAAATCGTCCTTATTGTAAGAATATTTGAAAATGTCTTATAATAAATTGAAACTTCCAATAATTTATCAGAGTATGAATTAGTTTGCTTGAAATCCATATTTAACCAGTTGTTGGGTAATCCCATTTTATCACCTACACGATTAACAGCTTCTTTCATAACAGATGATGTCAATATTATCGCATCAATATCATATGTTTTCTCACGAAAACCATAATTAGCAAGAATCGCTACACCGCCTATTAAAATAATTTCAGTAGGCATTTTTGTTCCATTCAACTTTCTAAATTCTTTGGCAAGTTCCTTCAAACAATTATTAAGATTTTCTTTTGTAAATGGACTTTCAATAAACATTTCGCACCTCGTTTTCTACAATGTTAAATTTCATAAATTCGGGGATTGCTTCATTTACGCTTTCAATTTTCGGAGTATCGTTTTCAAATGCAGCACACATAGTTAGTATACTTGAAGGGTAAATTGTTTCTTCGAGTTTAATTTTCCGGATGTCGTTATATTCATCGCATAAAGGCAAATCGTTCTCACGGCTCAGATAATCAATCATTGCCAATAAATATAAACATTCGGGATACCATTTCTTTTTGTACAGTTTGCGTATTTTACCCGATTCTAAAGTTTCGATGATAAACTTCATATCACCCATATCTTTTACCAAATGACAAATATTGCTTTTATATATTTCAAAATCCGAACGATATTCTATACTATCTGAAAGAAGATACTCTATCGTTACATCTAATGATTTTGCCAGTTTATACAGCGTTTCGCCTGTACAATTCTTGATTTTTGATTTGCCGGTTGTAATTTCACTTATGGTTGTAAAAGGCAATCCGCTTATTTGTGATAACCTATATTTTGTCATATTTTTTTGTTTCAAAAGCTCATTAATCAACATATTACCCCCCCACCACTATTATTATAACGGATATGCGTTGCAATGTCAATATGCTTACTGTAATTCAATTTACAATAACCATAATTTCTACCGCTCATAATCCTGTTCGTTCCTCTGCGGTTTACCCATGCTGCCGCTCTCGTCCGGTGCATCATCCATAAGTTCACGGTCTTTTTTATCAAGATTCAAGGAAATATTTATCTCGTTCAGTTTTTCAGATTTTTCAGTCAGTTCCGCTTCCTGTACAAACGGTTTTTTAACCTCGATTTTCGCTGTTTTCATCTGCTTTTCAACACCTAATAATTTTTCCTTAACCCCAATTAATTTCGATTCCATACCTTCAAGTACATTATCTATACGAGTAATGTTACCGAAAACATCAGTGCCGAGTGAAACTATATGACTAAGCGTTCCTTTTAACGCAATCTTGTATTCCTTGCTAAAAGCATCAAAAGAAAGTTCCATATTAAATCCACGATAATTCCCCAACGGTATCGGCTCAGGGGAAGTCATGGATTTACAGGCTTCGATAATCGTGTTCCCTGCTGCCTTTTTGTCGGTGTAAACTTTTCCGCTGATTTTCATGGTAAAGCTGTCTTGGTCGGTGGGTTTGTTCGCCGTTACTGTCGATATATCGACTTTATACCTGTTTATACGTTCCGTCAACCGCTTTATTTCAGACGGATATTCTTTCAACAGCCTATCCTCAAGGTCGTATCGTTGATTTAGGTGTGATGATTTTAGTAACTTCAGTTTTCCTACATCCATTTCAAGCTGACATTTTTCGATAATCAATGGATTTCCTGTTGCTAACGCCTTGATTTCCGCATAAGATAATGCTTTTTCATCCACATCTTCAGCGGAACGTACAGGCGATTTCGATGTCATGATTTGTGCGATAAAACGTTGTTTATTTTCAATTAATTGATAACTGTAAGCATCGAAAGTTTTTTCGGTTATATATGTGTATATATCAACTTCCGGGTTTTGATTTCCCTGACGAACCATTCGTCCGTTTTGTTGGGAAATATCTGACGGCCGCCAAGGGCAATCAAGCCGATGGAGTGCTACGAGCCTATCCTGTACATTCATGCCACTGCCGCATTTAAAGGTAGAACCCATCAAAACACGAACTTTTCCCTGCCGTACCTTCATAAATAATTCTTTCTTCTTTGTTTCGGTGTCGGCAGAATGGATAAAAGCAATTTCTTCCGTGGGGATTCCTTTCGCAATTAACTTGTCCCGTAAATCCTCATAAACGCTGAATGTACCGTCATTTTTGGGAGTAGACAAATCGCAAAAAGCTAATTGTGTAAGCCGTTCATTTTTACCGCTTTCCCATTTTTTGAAGATATTTTCCGCAGCAATGCTTGATTTATTGTTTTCATAATCAGGTAGCATAGAGTTCATCAAACGCTGATCTAACGCTAATTTTCGCCCATCGTTCGTGGCGGGTAGGCAGCCAGCGAGGTGGCGTAGATACGCCCCTTTTCCAACTGCCCCCCTCAGAACCGTGCTTGATATTTTCACATCACACGGCTCGCCAGTAATTTCATTTCAAACTTCCATGGTGAATACCGTTATGACAATCTCTGCAAACAACAAGGGTTTTTCTTTTTCTTGTTGCCATAATCTGTATCCATACTGGTTTTTCTGTTTTGCCTTTTGTCTTGAGGTCAGATAATTTTCTGATATGGTGAACTTCAATATTCTTTGTAGAGCCGCACAACTCACAAGTATCTGCAAGCAAGCGTTTCAATATTTCCGTTCTGCCACCCCAAACTTTATAGGGCGTATCGTCAATAACTGATTTTCTTTTGTGTGTTAGAGAAATGCCCCCAAATTGTGCTGTAAGTGGTCGCTTGTTTTCACGTTCAATAACCACTTTTAGACATTTTAGGGTTTTTTCTGTCTTTACATCTGTCGTTTCACAAGCGTATTTTTTCGTCATTTTACTTACTGTTGATTTATACTTGTATGCAAGTGTTTTCAACAATGAGCTTTGCATTATCCAGTGTAACTTGTAAAGCCAAGATACATTTTGTGCCATAAGGTAATATTGAACCAATCCACGGTATTCTGCTCCAAATTTCTGAACGATTGAAAAATCGTCATCGTGCAGCAATTTACCGATGTGAATTGGTTTGCCTTTCCTCATATATTCGGCACATTTTTTCTCAATCACACTACTCGGTACAAATAAAGCAATTACCCCATTTGCTCCACGTCTACCAGTCGGGTCAACATAATCGTCTACCATTTGGACTTTAATGTCATAGCCTAAAAATCTTGCAAAGTTTGAACTTGCGTGGGTAATCAGCGTTTTTTCTTGTGATAATTCTAATTTCAAATTCGCTTTTATCCATTCGCCAATTTCTGCTTTAATTTCTTCGGCTTCCTGTTTTGAACCGGTAAACCCTAAAATAAAATCATCTGCATATCTAACATAACGCAATCTTCTGTAATCTGCATTTTGTGTGTCAATAGAGGGTATATTTCTACGCTTTATCTTCAATTTCTTTGCAGTTAGAAAATTTCCGTTAGCTTGACATTTAGCAATTTTATTGTTGAATTTGTTATACTCGGGGTTGCTCTTTTGCCGTTTTCCTTTGGTATACTTTGGTATCAATACATTTTCTACCCAGTTATCAAATTCATTCAAATAGATATTCGCAAGTAATGGACTGATAACGCCGCCTTGCGGAGTTCCGCTTATGGTTTTGTTAAATTTCCAATCCTCCAAATACCCTGCTTTGAGCAAATTATCAATCAGGCGTAAAAATCTGTTGTCCTGAATATTCTTCGATAAAATGTTTAGTAATACATCATGGTTTATGGTATCGAAATATTTTGATATATCTCCCTCAATAAACCATTTTGTGCCTTTCCATGTCAGAATTTCAGACAACGCTGTATGACAACCTCTCTGCGGTCTAAAACCGTGAGAACTTTTGCTAAACTGCGGCTCGTAATATGCCTCTAAAATCATACGAATAACTTCTTGTAATAATTTATCGCTCCAAGTAGGAATACCGAGAGGGCGTTGTTTCCCGTCTTTTTTAGGAATATACACACGCCTTGTCGCATTCCATTTGTACCTTTCGTGACGAACATCATCAATCAGTTTTTCGATTTTCTTTATTGACATACCGTCAACCGTTTCGCCATTTGTACCCTTCGTCATTGCTCCGCTATTTGGATATAGCTTTGAATACGCCAAAAGGTACAATTCCTTGTTGTAAAGCAATTTGTAAAGTCGTTCCAAAGGCAGTTTTTGACTTCCTCTTGTTTGAATGACTGTTAAAATAGTTTTGGCATTACGCATCTCACGCACCTAATCCTTTCTAATCAATCGAAATTACCTGTTGCCCTTCGCCTTGTACAAAGCTTTCCCTTGCTCTGACTATTATGGCAACTCCGTTACCTTAGGACTCTCGTCCCTTAGGCAATCCTGCAATCCGTTAAAAACGCACTATAGCGTCCCTTAGGTTCCTCACTCATTCCTTTATTTACACTCACCGTGTACTCTTTCACCATAAGAAGATTAACCATTGTCAAATCACACCAACGGTTATATGGTAACATCGGGTTAAAAGCATATATAGCTTTTTAGTCGCTTTCCGATGGGCGATGTTATGCACCAAGTCAGAATTGAGGTTCAGGCAGTCCAGCTTTAACCATAGGACACGGAACTTGCGGAACGTCATTCCCTTGCGACTAAGAATTTATCCGCTTTACCAGTATGCTATTGTCCTCTTTGTGTTTCCACGCCAAGTAAACTGGTTGTTCCAATTATATTTCTTCAAATAATTTCCCCTGTGGGGAGATACGTTTTTACGTTTAACAGCGCACTATACACAACATATTGTCTTTCTTTGCATCAACTTTTCCATTCCGCACTTTTTCGGCACGTTCGGCAAGCTTTTTCAACATTTCCTGTTGTATTTCACTTGGTGCGATAACTACGTTGTGGAAGTTAGCTTTCGGTACGGGTAAATTAAGGGTTTCGGCAGTTTGAATATCAGCAACCTCACGAAACATAGACATTAATTCCGGGATATTGTAAAATTTAGCAAATCTTGTTTTCGCTCTGTACCCAGAACCTTCGGGGCTTAATTCTATCGCAGTTATCGTTTCGCCGAATGTAGATGCCCAACAGTCAAAATGTTGTAATCCTTTATCTGACAAAGTTTCATATTGCAAATATCGTTGGATAGAATATAGCTCAACCATCGAATTGCTTATAGGCGTCCCTGTAGCAAAAATAACGCCGTGTCCGTCCGTTTCTCCGTCGAGATAACGGCATTTCATGAACATATCGCTTGACTTTTGAGCTTCGGTTTGTGCGATGCCGCCGACATTACGCATTTTTGTGTATAAAAAAAGGTTTTTAGATTGATTCTGTCAAGGGGTTTTCAAATATTTATATCAACTTATTTTTTGCAACAACAAAAAACTCCCCACCGAAATAGCAAGGAGTAAAATCCGTTTTTTATTCTCTTATGCTGAAACTCTTTCTACGCATCCAAATAACAACCACAACAATCGCTCCAACAAACACTGCACCGCCGCCTACACACAACCACAGAATAAAATTGTCGTCACTATCCGCATTATTGACATAAGCAGGAATTTCGGTATCAACCGCATCATTGTTGGAAAGCAAATCTTCCTCCGATAATATATATCCCAATGCGTGTTCGATGTTGAGTGTGACAGAGCCGTCATCGTTTATTATAATTCCGTCTGTAACTTCGGTATATACACCATTTTCGTCGAAACGGAACAACCTTGCTTTTTCCGATGAAACGCCCGATTCGACGAGTTGCTCTTTTGTAATATCAACAGAAATCACGAATCCAAAATCATCATATTCCGACGGAATAACGATAATCGAATTGTCGGGAGCGGGGATTCCGTCAACCATTCGTGCTTCGTCAACGATAATAATTTTTACATCGAGGTCTAATTCTCTTGTATTATCGGTAATTCTCGATGAATCCATTGTAACAACTGTGCCACTGGGCAATTTTATTTTTACATCTTTTCCGCTATCCTTTATTTTCTGCAAACTGTTTTCGCTGATTATTGTCGATTCGCCTTCCTTGATTTGTATGGTAGGATTATCGCTTTCCAACGCGGTTTCCACAGCTTTTTCGGAGATTGTATCAACAATCGGAAGTTTGGGTTGGTTCGTCGGAGTTTCCGTTAAGTTCTCTGTTTTGTCGTTTGGTGGTTTATTTGGATTAGTCGGAGTTTTCGTTGCATTTTCGTTTGGTGCTTTAGTTGGGTTATTTGGTGGTGGTGTTATATTTTCCACATTATTTTCCGATGAACCTAACTGCACTTCTGTACCAGATAATGTAAATGCGGACGCCGTATCTTTCATGTTAATATCGAAAATACCGCCAACTCCTGCTGTTATGTTAAGTTTTGTTGTTCCGGAAGTTTCGTCTTTTTTCTTGAATTTCATTGCGAATAGCGAAAGGTCATCGTTGAATCCATCGGCATCTACCCACGAAAAAGCGACAGCACCATTGGCGTTCGCGTTATTCAACGCAGCTGTATTCGGCAGTGCCACGCTTCTTAATTGTCCTTGTGTGCTTGACATTAGTTCTAATTTTGAACTATCGAAAGATATTTGAAGCGAAAAGAACGCTAATCCTGTATTGTTTTTTATCGATACCACAGCGTTAATTTCGCCGTTTGTATCCGGGACGGAAGCGGTTATTGAAATAGTCGGATTTCCCGTCGCTGAAACGAAAGCAAATGGGATTATTCCTAAAATAAGAGCAATTATAACAAAAACTCTCGAGAGATTTTTAATCATTTAATAACCAACTCCTCCCCAAACACCCAAACATTTTATAAGTTTCCATAATATTTTCACTTTAGGCAACCTCCGGAAACCTATGTTGTATCAGCGTGGTGCAGATTTGTTCGTGCTTGGGTACAAAAACGCAGTCAATACGTTAGGCTTGCAACGCAAGACTATCTGTATCCAACGAGTATTTTTGTACCCGGGCACAAAAAACACAGGCAATACTTTGTGTATTAACGAGTATTTTTGTGCAGAATGACGGATAAAGCTGTGCCGCGATGATGCGAAATAGGTTTTCGGAGGTTGCCTAAAAATGGTCTTATCCAATAAGTGGAAATACCGAATGTTTGGATAGCCTCTTAATAAGTTTCCAACCAATCTGTTTTGATGAAAATATAACCGTTTTCAAGCCAAGATTCCATTTTGACAAGTGTGCCGTTTTCGTTTTCCATATAAACATTCACGCCTTTGCCGCTTTCATAACCTTGCGGAAGTTTAGTGGCTATGATTATTTCGCCGGAAAGTTTTGTGATGAAATTCCCGCTCGAATCTTTAAGCCGAATTTCGTAATAGGCGATAACAACTGCATTAGGGCTAATTTGGTCTGCAACTTTCTCGGTAACTTCAAGGGGTGGCGGCATTATTTTTATTACATCAAAAGTAGCATCATTCGAAATTATCCCGGCATCCGCCCATATTTTCACTTCGTCATTTATAAAAGATAATTCAACAGTGGGGAACGGGTCGCAAACTTCGCAAGTTCCGCAATCGTGGCAGGTTTTATTAGCACAATCACAGATACATTCGGGACATTCGCACGGGTCGCAAATGTGTAGTGGGTCGCAAACTTCGCACGTTCCGCAGTCGTGACAGTCTTTGTTCACACAATCACATACACAGTCGAGACATTCGCATGGGTCGCAAATATGTAGTGGGTCGCAAACTTCGCAAGTTCCGCAGTCGTGGCAGGTTTTATTTGTACAATCGCACACACATTCAAGACATTCGCAAGGGTCGCATATATGCGGTGGGTCGCAATTTTCGCAAGTTCCGCAATCGTGACAGTCTTTGTTTACACAATCACATACACATTCGGAACATTCGCATGGGTCGCAAATGTGCGGTGGGTCGCAAATTTCGCAAGTTCCGCAGTCGTGACAGTCTTTGTTCACACAATCACAGATACATTCGGGACAGTAACACGGGTAGCAATCGGGGTGTGGTTCTAAATCGACTTCTGTTCCAATCAAATTTATAGTGGATGCAACATCTTTCATGTCAATGTCGAAAATGCCGCCTGCTCCTACTTCTAAGTTGAGATTCGTTATACCTAAAGCATCTTCTTTTACCTTGAATGTCACGGTAAATAACGATATGTCGTTTGTAAAACCGTCGGCATCTACCCAATCGAAAACAGCCGCTCCGCTATTGTTTGCATTAGCCACATTTGGTAAAGTTACGCCACCGAGTTCGCCTTGAGTTCGTGAAATCACTTCAAGTTTTGTGTTGTCAAATCGCAACCGCAAGGTAAATGAAGCCAACCCGGGATTGTTCTTTATTGAAACGGTTGCCGTAAATTCTTCATCATACACATCAAGTATGGTTGTGGATATTGAAATTTCGGGTTGTGCTGTGATTTGCGGGAGTTCTTTCAATATCAAGGTAAAATCAACCGTATCGCTTTCCGAATTTTTGCTGATTGTTGCCCTGAGAGTAACCGTTACATCGCCATCGCCGTATTTCGGACGGACGACTTCGCCTGTGGTTAAGTTTACATAACCTGTCGAAGTTATTTCTGACCATGTGATTATTGTGTCATTTGTACCGCTTGTTGGTAACAAATCTATGAGATTTCCAATTATATCGTTCTGTGCCGTATTGTTGCCGCGAATGACATCCCATGTAAGTGCGGATTTAGCTTCTGATACGGCCTCCGCATCAGTTTTTACGGGGTCAGTCGCAGAGCCTAAATTTATTTCTGCACCAACCAAAGTAATGTCGGGAGCCGCATCTTTCATGTCAATATCGAAAATGCCGCCTGCTCCTACTTCTAAGCTGAGATTCGTCGTACCGGAAGCTCCGTCTTTCACCTTGAATGTCACGGTAAATAACAATATATCATCGTTAAACCCGTCGGCATCTACCCAATCGAAAACAGCCGCTCCGTTGGTGTTTGCATTAGCTACGTTCGGCAGAGTTACTCCGCCGAGTTCGCCTTGAGTTCTTGATAAAACTTCGAGTTTTGTGTTGTCGAAACGCAATCGCAGGGTGAACGATGCTAACCCAGGATTGTCTTTGATTGACACAGTTGCGTTAAATTCGCCGTTTTCGTTGGGAGTATCCGCGGTTATTGAAATTGTCGGTTCGCTTATTATGATTAAAAATGATGATGTGAATAAAACCGAATTGAATAAAATCGCAAGTACAGCTATGATGCTAATGAATTTTTTAAGCATTTTGAAATGCCTCCTTAATGATAATAAATAATAAATAATAAATAATAAATAATAAATAACAAATTATGAAAATATTTATTATTTTTTATTTGTAATTTGTAATTTATTTTATGCTTAAGATTTCGTAGCCTGGCCATTCTGCAAAGTGTCTTGCTAAGTAAATGCCGTCTGCGCCGTTTATTACGCTGTCTCCGTTTATGTCTGCCGCAAGTAATTGTGTCGCGTCAAGCTCATACCCAGGCCATTCTGCGAAATATCGAGCGAGGTAGATGGCATCTGCGCCGTTTACTATGCCGTCTTCGTTTATGTCGCCGGGGATAAATTTAGGAATTTCTATCCCGCCGGAAATAGTTGCTAAATCAACCGGCTGCTCATTTACATCAAAGACACCGCTAAGACCAACCGATAACCCGATTTCTTCAAAACCGAATAAGTTCTCTTTTATTTTGAATCGAACCGTAAACAATGTTAGGTCATCATCAAAACCATCGGCATCAGTCCAAGAAAACGCAACGACACCTGTATTATTAGCGTTTGCGATTGCGATTGTGTTCGGCAGGGTAACGCCGCCGAGCTGTCCTTGTGTGCTTGAAACCAATTCCAATGCCGCATTATTAAAGCTTACCCTCAAAGAAAACTGCGCAAGTCCCGGATTGTTGTAGAGTACAACGGGAACATCAACATAGTCTCCCACACGACCCACAACTCTTTCAACCGCCGCCATTGGAGCATCTTCTAACAAATAGGTAAAAGTTGAAGTTTCACTATCTTTCATTTCTGCTTTAAATGCTTTGGCTTTTATTGTGGTCAATGATGAAGTTAAGACAATCGGACCCGTGTAAATTTCGCTTGTG
>Ga0099364_10011727_pt1 | contig 11920 bp, 8 predicted proteins | sample TergutTh196P3_FD_73070 | JGI IMG/M metagenome (GOLD analysis project Ga0099364, IMG submission 73070) | Microcerotermes parvus P3 segment gut microbial communities from Pointe-Noire, Republic of the Congo - Th196 P3 | ecosystem: Host-associated > Arthropoda: Insects > Digestive system > Gut ...
TTCCTACCAACTTTGCAAACTTGTGAATGCTGTAATATTCCATAGACAGCTCATTAAATAACAGGTCAAAGTTCTCAAATATTTACTGCAACCCCTGATGGGCAGAATGAAGCCAAAGCCCACAATCATATTGTAGCACACATTTTTTGAAAATTACAAAAAACTATTTATTTGTAGCTTTTGCGCAACAGTTCGAAGCCTCTTTTGCGAGGCGTAAGGCCTCCTCCATTACTTCTTCCACATAGGTTTTCAAAGCTTCCGGTATAATATGGTCTGTATTTTGCAGGAACAAAACATCCGCAAAAAGCCCTGGAGGCCTGTTCATTGGAATTGGTGGGACGAGCATAGAAATCTCTTGTAATTTGGACGTTTATGTGTGCAACTTAATGCTGTTCACTACAAAAATCTTAATACTGTCAATTGCACTGTCTCTATTATGCTGATACATCTTTTTAACAGAATCTTGGTGGCAAATCTCATGTAAATATTTGAAGAATTTGGCAGGGCAATTATTCCTTTACGATTTTGTCCAATAATTCCTTCAGCAAAATCACCCACTTCGCATCTTCAGCTGGATAAACATTCTCACTTTTGTTCTCATCCGCTACAAGACGCACTCCCAAAAAAAAATCCCACAGTTTCGATATAAAAGTGGAAAACGCCTGGTTCAGCAACAAAGCTGATCGAACTGCTCCGTCTGGTCAAGGCCGGGCGGCGTTGACCGCACCAGCCTTCAGATCAATAAAAACGGGCCGACAGGACAGAATGCAGGAAAAATTTCCCCTTCTGACCTGCAAAACTCCGGTCATCAGACAGCTCAAAGGAAACGACAGACAGGAATCAGTCGGAATAGACCACGTTCATCGCATCAATAAAACCAAAATATGCCATATTTTCCATGCGCATGGGATATAAAATACCATTCAGATGATCATACTCGTGCTGGACAACACGCGAATGAAATCCCGTCGCTTCAGCACATACCGGATTGCCCTCAACATCAAACCCCTCATAACTGATCCGCGCCCAACGTGGCACAACACCACGCATGCCAGGAACAGACAGACAACCCTCCCAACCCTCGTCAACATCTTCACCAAGCGGCTGGATGACAGGATTGATCAGAACCGTTTTCGGAATCGGAGGCGCATCAGGATAACGCGAATTCTGCTCAAAACCAAAAACCATCACCCGCAACGGAACGCCTATCTGCGTCGCAGCAAGGCCCGCACCATCGGCAGCTTCCATCGTCTCAAACATGTCCGCCACCAGAGCCTTCAACTCCGGTGTGCCAAACTCCGTTACGGATTTTGCACCAACCAGAAGACGCGGATCACCCATTTTAAGAATCGGCCAGACAGTCATCATTCACCTCCTTATCTTGGCAAATTGAGTTCCGTAATAAACGAACGGAACTCCTTCATTACTTCCGGATGCTTCAGACCCATTACCACCTTGGCCATCAGATAACCAATCTTCGAACCACAATCATAACGACGACCATGATAACGATAGGCCAGCACCCGCTCATACCTGAGCAAAGCAGCAATACCATCCGTCAACTGTATTTCACCGCCAGAACCCTTTTCCAGACCAGCCAGATGCTTGAATATGGAACCATTCAGGATATAACGGCCTACAACAGCCATGTTGGACGGTGCATGCTCGGGAAGCGGCTTTTCAACAATTCCATTGACAAACTCCAGATTCTGCTTGTAAGGAGAAGAAGCAACAACACCATACTGCCTGGTCTTGTCCGTTGCCACACGCAGAACAGCCAGAACATTGTGACCTTCCCTCTCATACACCTCAATCATCTGCTGGGTAACATTCGGATGACCCGGCTGCGAATCCATAAAATCATCCGCCAAAATCACGGCAAAGGGCTCGTCATCACCCACAACCGGCTGGGCACACAAAACAGCATGACCCAGACCCAGCTGCTCCTGCTGACGGATGTACACACAGTTGACATGCGAAGGCACAATCTCCTGAATCTTGTTCAGAAGCTCCGTCTTGCCTGCAGACTCCAGCTCTGTCTCCAGCTCATAGGCCTTGTCAAAATGATCCTCGATCGCACGCTTGTTCCGACCCGTAATAAAAATCAGATCGGTCAGACCCGCAGCAACCGCCTCCTCAACGGCATACTGGATCAAAGGCTTGTCCACAATGGGGAGCATCTCTTTTGGTTGCGCCTTGGTCGCCGGCAAAAAACGACTGCCCAGACCCGCAACCGGAAAAACAGCTTTGGTTACTTTTTTCATGATTTCCTGAAATTTTCTCTCGTATTGATTCAAACCGGAGTACGCATCAATGCATAAAAACCTGCTTCATCCAGTATGATAACGCCTAATCGCCGAGCCTGCAGAACTTTGCTTCCAGGAGACTCCCCGGCAACAAGGTAAGTCGTCTTTTTTGACACCGAAGAAGACACTTTTCCACCAGATGCACGAATCTTTTCCGCTGCCACATCCCGGCTCATGCCCTGCAGGGTCCCCGTCAGAACAAAGGTCATTCCCTCAAGCGGACGGACAAGCCCGGAATCGCTCTGGCGTTCTTCCCAGGTGACACCAAGCTCCCGGAACTGCAAAATCAGTTCCAGATTCTCGCTGCGACCAAAAAACTCCCTTAAAGACGCAGCAACAACCGGTCCGACATCCTCCACTTCCGTCAGTTCCTCAACGGACGCCTCGACCAGAAGCTGCAGAGTCCCAAAATGATCTGCCAGAACACTTGCAGTTGCCTCACCCACATGCCGGATTCCCAAAGCATACAGAAAACGTGACAGCGTCGTCTTTCTGGAGGCATCCAGCGCATCAAGCAGATTGCGGGCAGACTTTGCCGCCATACGATCAAGACCTGCAATATCCTCCAGACCCAGACGATACAGATCAGCAGGCGTATTCACCAGGTTCCTGTCAACCAGCTGCTCGATCAGCTGCTCACCAAGACCTTCAATATGCATCGCTCTTCGCGAAGCAAAATGCATAAGCCCAGCCTTTTTCTGGGCCGCACAGTACAACCAGCCCGCCGGGCAGCGGACAGCGACCTCATCTTCACGCCGGATTACATCCGAACCACAGACCGGACACGTCTTCGGCAGGTAAAAAACATCGACACCTTCCCGCCTTTGCCCGGGAACACGGGATACCACCTCCGGGATGACATCGCCGGCACGGCGAACAATGACCGTATCTCCTGGCCGGATGTCCTTTCTGTGCACTTCAGCCTCATTGTGCAAAGTCGCATTCGTAACGGTTGCCCCTCCCACAAAAACAGGAACCAGGCGCGCAACCGGCGTCAAAACACCCGTCCTCCCAACCTGTACATCTATGCCGGTTACTTCCGTGAGCGCCTCTTCCGCCGGAAACTTGTGCGCTCTGGCAAAACGCGGAGCATTGGACACAAAACCCAGCCTTTGCTGCTCCGCCAGAGAATTGACCTTGTAAACAAGACCATCAATATCAAACGCAAGACCAGAGCGCTTTTCCAGAACTGCATCATAAAAAGACAGGAGACCCTCTGCACCACGAACAATCCTGATCTCCGGTGAAACGGCAAAACCCGCCTCCTGGAGAAAGGCAAGCAACGCCGACTGGCTCTCCAGCCCGGCCATGCCTTCCAGTACGCCAACACCATAGGCAAAAAAAGAAAGCCTTCTTTTTGCACTGATACCCGGATCCTTCTGACGGACACTACCCGCTGCCGCATTTCTCGGATTGACAAACTCCTGCAGACCCGCCTCCCTGTTCGCTTCATTCAGGCGGATAAAATCGGCCTGCTTCATCACAACCTCTCCACGCACCTCCACAACAGCGGGCGGATCAGACAGGCCGAGCCTGAGCGGAATACTTCTGATCGTCCTGATGTTGGCTGTAACATCCTCACCCGTCAGCCCGTCACCACGCGTTGCCGCCTGAACCAGATAACCTCTCTCGTACCGGATACTCACCGCCAGCCCGTCAAACTTCAGTTCAGCCACATATTCAATCGCATCCAGCTCCAGCAGATTGCGAAGCCGTACATCAAAATCCTGCACATCTTCTTTCGAAAAACTGTTCTGAAGGGAAAGCATCGGACTCTGATGGATCACCGGCTCAAACTGGGCGGACGAAACATGTCCCACCCTGTGCGTCGGTGAATCAGGGCTGACCAGATCCGGATGAAGCGCCTCCAGATCCTGCAGTTCACGAAAAAGCAGATCATAATGGGCATCCGGAACAGTCGGACTGTCAAGAACAAAGTAGGCATAATTGTGCTGCTCGATCTCGCTGCGCAGATAAGCCATGCGCCGGGCGGGATCTTCCTTTCCGGATGGGCGGGAAGGATCATCATGCTGGTCAAAAAGATCTCCCTGCATATCTCAGCCAAAAATCCTTAAAGCACGCGTAGACCCTGCAGGGATGGATGCCGCTTTCATCTCTTCATAAAAGACATTGACCTGGCCGGCAATGTCGGAGAGCATCGGATCGGTCAGCATTTTATCCTCATCATCAACAAGGACGCCGTTCAGCCGCAGACATAATTCCCTGGCGCAGCTCACCATGGCCTCAAATCCGTTTTTATCCTGCATGACACAGGGAACATCAAGCAAAAGCGTCATCCGGGATGCAGATTCAGCTGCAGGCGACGCATTTATCACAAGCGAAAACAGAACGGAACCATCCACATCATGCCTGACAAAAAGCCCGTCCGGACGCATATCCAGTTTCTGACGCTCCAGCACGGCAACCAGCGTCCTGATAGCCCAGGGAGACCCCATCGTACGCACATTGATACCCAGCCGTGCGTCATGATTGACAACAAAACGGTACAGATCCCGCGCCTCCCGCAGAACATCTGTCATATCCGGCACTTCAATATCGGCATTGAGGGATTCTGCGAGCTGCCTCAAACGGGTAATGAATTCGGAATACTCAATTTCATTCAGGGCACCTGTTCTGTTGGCCAGCTGTACAGCCGCTCTCAACTGATGATAGAGTCCGCCATGGGCTATAACCTGCCAGTACTCCTCTCCCAGTCTTTCGTCGTATGACAGCCCGATAAAGTGGACCGGCTTGCTGCCGGTGCTGCGCAACGGCTGGATAAGCGGCATGATTCTTTCTGCATGTAACGGCTCTGCAAAAAACAGGGAAATCGAATAATCAATCAGATCATCAACAGGCAGAAGCGCCCGGCCTGCAGAACGCGCAGGCGCAATAAGCAGCTCTTCTTCAAGCATGACGTCCATTTGCTCTTCTACATTCTGATCGACTGCATACTGATCGACTGCATGCTGATCTACTGCATGCTGATCGACTGCATACTGGTCAACTGCATTCTGGTCAGCAACATGCTGATCAGGAGCATACTGACCAACAACATACTGACCAACAGCATCCGCTTCATCAGCGGACCTTTCATCAAAGGCGACATAAGGCCCCGCTGCACTGTCTGGCTCATACGTCCCGACTTCCTCAACCAGCTCCGGTCCCGCTTCAGAAATGACCTGATACCCGTCCTGCCCGGACACGACCGCCTCATCCTGAACACGCATGCCATCACGACCCCAGCCTATTCCCGAAATCGACACAACACCCTCCATGAGTGGCTCCTGCAACTCGACGCCGGCAACCGTATTGCGAACAAATACCGGCTCCCGACGAACATTGGTGGCTTCACTCTCGGTGGAACGCATCAGAACATCATCAGGTGCTTCAGCAAAAGCACGCTTTACCACACTTTGCGCACGGTGCGTCTGCCACTTGTTGTAAGCCACAACAATTGCAATAATAACTACACCGATTATGATCAGACCAATTTGCAAATCTGTCATCAAAACCCCGCAAGAAAACCCCTGAACACAAAATCAGAGGATGTGCTACGCCAGAACGGGCACGCAGACACCAAACAAACAAGGACAGGCTAATCCGCCTCCCTTTCCATATCAACAGAGACAATTCGTGAAACGCCCTGCTCCTGCATGGTAACGCCAATGAGCTGCTGAGCCATTTCCATTGCTATTTTATTATGCGAAACAAACAAAAACTGCGTTTTTGCCGACATACGCCTGACCATGTTACAAAAACGCTCCGTATTGATATCATCCAGCGGTGAATCCACCTCATCCAGCAGACAGAAAGGTGCCGGATTGAGCTGAAACAGCGAAAACACCAGCGCAATGGCAGACAATGCCTTCTCGCCGCCCGACAAAAGATGGATACTGACGTTTTTCTTGCCAGGCGGCTGTACCATGATCTGTACACCAGCATCCAGTATCTCATCTCCCGTCATGATAAGGGATGCATGCCCCCCACCAAACAGTATCGGAAAAATCTCGAGCAAATGCGCATTCACCTGGTCAAACGTATCCTGTAAAAGCGTACGCGTCTCCAGATCAATTCTTCTGATGGCACTCTCAAGCGTCTCAATTGCTGTCGTCAGATCCAGATGCTGCTCATTTAAAAAATCACGCCGCTGTTGTGCCTGGGACAATTCCCCCGCTGCTGCCAGATTCACTGCACCCAGCGCCGCAATGGCACCCGCTATCCGGCTCACCTCGGCAGAAAGGGAAGCAACACTGAGTCCGGGATGAAGCTGCTGCGTCAAAGCAGCAATATCGGCACCGGACTCTTCCAGTTTTTGTGCAAACTGCTCGACATGTATGCGCGCAGCCTGCTCCTTTAACTGGGCAGCAACAATAGCCTCCCGCTGAGGCTCGAGCTCTCTGCCCGCCTGCTGGCGCTTTTCCTGCTCCTGGCGGAGCTTTTGTGCAACATCCTCCTCACTCTGATGCAACTTCGTGAGCAGATCACTCTGCTCCACCCGCGTCTCGAGAAGCGCATGCAGACTCTGCTGGGCAACCTTGTCATCTAGCGCTTCAAACTGGGCCTGATCGCGCTCGACATTAAGCAGCATTGAAAGTGCATGCTCTTTTGCCGACTGAATCTGCCGGGTCAGCTCATCGGCACGGTTTTTCTTTGACTTTGCAGCAAATTCCACTTCCTGCGCTTTTCTTTCTCCCTCACTGATCAACTGCCTGAAAGCAGTCAGCGCCCGCTCTTTTTCCAGCAACCATTCACGCGCCGCTTCTTCCTGCATCTGCTGGTCAGCCAGTTCCGCATCAAGCGCCTCCATACGCGCTTCTTCTGTTTCGAGTATCTTTTGCTGCTCTTTTTCCTGCAGCAGGATTTCTTCCAGCACCGACTCAATCTGACTGCTTCGGAGAAGGTAGTGCTCTTTCTGCTCGGTAAGGCGCACCAGCTGAAGCTGGAGCGCATGCAACTCTGTCGCGAGTGCGGTTGCGCCTTTGTGTCGCTCCTGTATTTCACGACCGGATTCAGCTACTTCCAGCTCAATGGACTGCTGAGTCTGCCTTGTTCTGCGCAACTGTTCATTTCCCTCCTTCAGATGCTCTGACAGACTGTCAATTTCCTGCTGCCGGACAAACATCCCTTCTTTTTCCGATTCCGGCGCGTAAAAACGTACTGAAAAACGGTCGACCACGTGTCCCTGTCGCAGAACCAGTGAACCCCCATCAGGTAAAAATGCACGCTTTTCAAGCGCCTCCCCCAGGCTCGATGCGACAAAAGTGGTGTTCAGCCACTGGGAAAGAACGACCTCAAGCCGGGAATCCCGGAACTGCAAAAGCCCCAGCAAGGGAACCAGCTCCGACCGGATGGGTGCCCTGTTTTCCGGATCATCGCTGTGCGATGCCTGCTGCGTTTTTTGCGCAGTCGTAAAAAAGCCGAGCCTGGCTGCTGGCGGGTCTGCCATAAAAGATTCCACCCACTCCAGACGTGACAACTCGCGTGCGTGAATGCGCTCGCTTAAAACCGATTCCAGAGCAGTTTCCCAGCCCGGCTCGATCTGCAGGCTGTGCCACAAAGGCTGCAGATCGGAAAGTTCATATTTTTTCAGCCACGCACTGGTCTCTCCGTGCGCAAAAGCGCGCTCCTGAAGCTGGATCAGCGCTGCCTGCTGTGCGCTGATCTGCGCCAGTGTGGCCGTGCCTTTTTCCACCTGCTCACGCGACTGACGCAGTTTCTCCTCAAGTTCCGGGCGCGCTCCCTGCAATGTGGCAAGCCGTTCATGCTGGTCAGCCAGCTCCCTTTCTTTTTGGGCACTCTCTTTTTGCAGGGTTTCAAACACACTCCCGTCAGGAATCTCCATACTGCGACTTTCCTGAAGCAGCCGTTCTCGACGGGTGGCAAGTCCATCCAGGGTCCGCGTACTGTTTTTGTGAGAAACCGAAGCAAGCGCGATCTGCTGGCGCAGCTGTGCAGTCTTTTCGGAATGCCCTGTGCGCGCTTCCTGCGCATTTCTCCACACTTTTTCTACATCAGGCAGTTCATTTTCAAGCGCACTGACTGCAAGACGCGCCTGATCCATGGATTTTTCCATATCCTGCAACTGCAAAAGAAGCGCTTCATACTCCGCCTGAGCCGTCTCTTCCTGATTTTTCCACTGTTCATGCTGAAGGGCATAGGCACCGATCTGCGCCTGCAGACGCGTCCTCGACTCAATGACATACCGTATTTCCGTTTCCAGCGCACCAATGGAAGCATTGGTTTGATAGAGCTGACCCTGTGCAGCATGCGTCGCTTTCGTGGCCTGCTCATATTCTGTACGCAGGTCTTCAAGAACCCGGTCGTGCCGTACGACATCTGCATTCAGAGCCTCCAGTGCAACTCTGGCTTTTTCCGTGTCCACCACGAGACGCGCATGCGTCCTTTCGGCATTTCTTTTCTCCAGCATCCAGAGCAGCTTCTGGGTATGATCCTGCTCCATTTGCAGAGCCTGGTATTGCCCGGCAACTTCTGCCTGTTCCACCAGTTTTTCAAGACTTTGACTGATCTCGAGCAGTATGTCGGAAACACGCGTCAGATTCTCCCGCGTATCCTGCAGCCTGTTTTCCGTTTCGCGCCGCCGCTCCCGGTAACGTGAAACACCCGCCGCTTCTTCCAGATAGATCCGCAATTCTTCAGGTCGGGCCTCGATAATACGGGCAATCATGCCCTGACCGATGATGGCATAGGCTCGTGGGCCGAGGCCCGTTCCCATGAATATTTCCTGAATGTCCCTGCGACGCACGTTCTGGCTGTTGATGTGGTAGGAAGAATTTCCCTCGCGCGTCAGCACACGTCTTACCGCAAGTTCGTCATAGGTTCCCCACTGCCCGATGACCCGTCCTTCCTCGTTGTCAAAGGCAAGTTCAACCGATGCCCGACCGGAAGGACGTCGCTCGGTTGTACCGTTGAAAATGACATCCCGCATGGACTCACCCCTGAGCTCCGATGCGCGAGTCTCGCCCAGCACCCATCGCACGGCATCAATAATGTTGGATTTGCCACAGCCATTCGGCCCTACAACTCCAACGAGCTGTCCGTGTATCTCGATGTTGGTGGGATCAACAAACGATTTGAATCCCGATAGTTTGATTGAAGTCAGTCGCATTATTTCGCAAAAGGAGTACTCAGGTTCCCGGGTGTGTCATGAAACATCACGCGGGAGGAATTTTTTACAGGCTTCAAATACCTCGTCAACGGTAATCGTGTCCATGCAGATGAATGTGCGCGGACATTTTCGCTTGAAGCACGGTGAGCACGAAGCCGTTGTACTGACAACGGTATTCAGTTCGCCATACGGATGTGCCCTTTCCCAGCTTGAAGGCCCGAACAGGGAAACCGTCGGTGTACCCACCGCTGCTGCGATATGCAGCGGACCGGTGTCGCCTCCAACACAAAACAGCGCCTCTTTGACCAGGGCAAAAATATCGAGCACACTGGTCCTGCCAACAATACCCAGGAGCTTTCCTGACTGGACGAGTTCTTTTATTTTTTCCCCTTTTTCTTCATCAGGAGGCCCTCCGCCAAGCACAACAGAAATACCCGCATCAATGAGTCGCCTGGCCAGTTCCGCATAGCGTTCAGGCTCCCATTCCTTTGTCTGCCAGCCGGCTCCGGGAAAAAGTACTGCGTACGGTCTCTTTACGAGTCCTTCCGTCAGAAGTCTGTCCACATTGTCGCTGTCAAGTAGCGGTGGCAACGGAAAAACACCCCTGTCCACTGTTGCACCCAGATATCGTGCAACATCCAGATACCGCTCCACTATATGACCCTTTGCATGCGGCCCGCTGACAGGGCGTGTTACAAAAGCACTTCCTTCCCGCATTTCACAATAGCCGATCCGGTTTCTGCATCCGCTCAGGAGTGCGATCATCGCACTTTTTGCCAGGCCCTGAAGATCGATTACCAGATCAAAATGCCGGCTTTTCAGGTCGCGCCCCAGCATCCGGAGGTGCCTGATCTTCTGAAAAAAACTCTGCTTTTTCAAGGTGTTCTTGTGAAACAGGATCTTTTCATCAATATAGGGTGCACCAGGCAAAATCGCCGCAAACTGGGGTTCAACCAGCCATGAAATATGCGCATCCGGATACAGGGAGCGAAGTGCATGCAGTGTGGGCAGTGCGTGAATAATATCGCCCAGCGCACTCATTTTTATGACGAGAATGTTTTTGTATGGGTGCTCCATCAAATCAGCGCCTGACAAAAAAGTAAAAGTTTGACACGGTCCACGGCAAATGCCAAGAGGATACTGACACAGGATTGTGATCCAGGATCGGGAGAAGTTGACGTTGCTGGTGCTCCGGATCCCAATCCTGTGTCAACATTAGCCTCAGGCACTTTACGATTCATCTGGCAGACATGCAGACTTCAGAAAAAACCCGAAAAACACCGCAACATTCGCACCTGAAATTTGAATTGCCTGAAATAGCGCCTTTTTATGCCTTTTATCCCGCGATTGTCCACGCAAAAACAATGATACCTTTTTCTTGTTTCATTTTGACACCTGGCCTGAAAATAAATTGGCTGAAAACGGAAAGTGCATTCCGAAATGGCACAAATCCGGTCGAAAAAGCAGGCAGACCTGATACTGGCCTGCCAACTGCCAGATCTGCGGGCAACCAGCAGGCCGGTTCTGCCTGAACAAGGTGTCTTCCAGTATCCGGCAAGAGAAGTAAAAGATGACCTGATCAGACTTCTTTACGGTATAATTGCAATTTGAGGTTGTTGACCCGAGCCAGACAAGCTTTTGATTTTAAAAGCGATAAATCGCTTTGTTGTTCAAAATGCAATGGCTTTAAGCGTGCCGGAACCCATATCAACAAGCTCGTATGTCCAAAGGAAACAGTGTATGCGCGCATTCAAGGTAGGGCTTCTCGTTTTATTTTCCGTCCTGGCATTCAGTTCGTCCGGGATTTGCGCTGCGCAAAATAAAGCTGCTCCAAAGAAAAAAGCCATTTCCACTCCGAAGAAAAAGAAAACAGCTGCAGCAAACAGGAAGCACAGATCAAAAGCCGCTTCCGGGCGCTCCGCTGTTCTCGATGGTGAAATCCATACTGACAGCAGGCTTGTAGCAACCCGCAATCTCCTTACGCAGGAGCAGGGACACCCGCTCGTCAATTATGAGCGCGGCGCGGTCAATCTGGCCCCTCTCGTCTTCCCGGAAACGGCACCGCAACAGGAAAACAGTACGCGCACTGTCCGCACGCGACGCGCACCAGGTAACGCACCTGTTCTGTCCATTGCCCAGACGGTCGGCCTGGACAAGGTAAATGATCCGCTTTCGCTCAGTTCCAGTGCGGTTTTTGTCCTGGACAACCTGTCTTCTGAAGTGCTCTTTCAGAAAAATGCCGACATTTCCTTGCCAATTGCCTCCATCACCAAACTGATGACTGCACTGGTCGTTGTTGAATCCCGCCAGAACATGAGCGAAACCATCAGGATCACCCGGGATGATGTTGCCAATATGCCCAGTTCACGTCTGAAAGTCGGCACAACTACCACGCGTGGCAATCTGCTGCATCTGGCGCTCATGAGTTCGGAAAACTCGGCTGCTGTTTCGCTTGGGCGCCATTATCCCGGAGGTCTTTTCGCAT
>Ga0099364_10011728_pt1 | contig 11920 bp, 6 predicted proteins | sample TergutTh196P3_FD_73070 | JGI IMG/M metagenome (GOLD analysis project Ga0099364, IMG submission 73070) | Microcerotermes parvus P3 segment gut microbial communities from Pointe-Noire, Republic of the Congo - Th196 P3 | ecosystem: Host-associated > Arthropoda: Insects > Digestive system > Gut ...
ACACCCCCTCCGTCATTCCGTGCTTGACACGGAATCCCCTATGGGATGCGGCAGTTTTGCAGACAAGAACCCGTAATTTCGCTCATAACCGCAGGGGATTGCGGGGCAAGCCCGCAATGACGGGTGTTTTTAACGGGGGTGTGAGTTGTAACCACAGAAGTCGTATATGAATTGAAGAGGTAAATTGAAGACTCCGGTTTTGGTTGCGTTTTTGCGCCGCACGGGATACAATAGATTATGGGATTTAACCAAAGTATGAAATGGGGTGAGAAAAGGTGAAAAAACTGCCTGTCGGCTTGCAGACCATCAGGAACATCGTTGAGGGCGGCTATGTTTATGTCGATAAGACACAGTACGTCTACAATCTTATTAGCGGTGCGGGCTGCTATTTCCTCTCGCGACCGCGCAGGTTCGGCAAATCGCTTTTTCTAGACACCATAAGCGAGGTTTTCAGCGGCGACAAGGAGCTTTTCAAGGGGCTTTGGATTTATGGGTCTGACTACGGGTTTGAAAAGCATCCCGTCATCAGGCTGGATATGAGCAATATCGCAAATGATAACCCTACAGTGCTAAACACCTCCCTTGCGTCGGGCCTTAGGAAGCGCATTGCGGATGAGGGCCTCAATATAACCGATGAAATCCCGTCTGATATGTTCAAGCATTTGATTGTGGCTTTGCACGAGAAATACAATCGCAAAGTGGTCGTACTAATCGACGAGTATGACAAGCCCATACTTGACCATATTGACGATATCGAGGCTGCCAAGGCCAACAGAAAGGTAGTCAGGGGCTTTTACGGCGTTCTCAAGTCAATGGAGCCGCACCTCAGGTTCACGTTCATCACAGGCGTGTCCAAGTTCACGAAAACAACATTGTTTTCGGATCTCAACAACCTGAGGGACATCACAATGTCTGATGATTACGCAAACATATGCGGCATCCCCGTTGACAGCCTTGACGAGCACTTCAGCGAGCATATGGATGGTTTGAGGGAACTAAAATGGTTTGAGCATTACAGCAGCATACAAGATGAAATACTGAGGTGGTACGACGGCTATTCATGGGATGGGGTGACAAAGCTATTAAACCCCTTTTCGCTCCTAAATTTTTTCGACCATGAGAAATTCTACGGATTTTGGTATGCCAGCGGCACTCCAAAGTTTTTACTTGATTTCATTAAGAGGCAGCCGGATATCTATACAAACCTGAAAAACACCGAATTTACAGAAGATATGCTGGATGCTGTGGATGTTGATACAATAATGGTAGGGCCCTTGCTGTTCCAAACGGGTTATCTTACTGTGACTGAGATATTGCGTACCGCTTACGGTTTTTTTTACACGGTTGACGTTCCAAACTTCGAAGTAAGAAGCGCGTTCGACCTTCACGTCCTCTCGGCGCTTACCGAAAAGGACATGGAGCATACCGGGCAGGCGCGGATGCAGATAAGCCGGGCGCTCGCGGCGGGCGATTTGCAGAAGATGCTGGAGATGCTGCGCGGCCTTTTTGCGTCGATCCCCTACCAACTGCACATACCCAATGAGTTGTACTACCACTCCATTTTCTACGCCGTCATGAGCCTGCTTGGGTTCGACATGGAAGTGGAGGTTTCTACGTCGAGGGGCAGGATCGACGCGACACTTGAGCTTGAGGACAAGGTTTATATCATGGAGTTCAAGTACGAAGACTGCCCGCAGGATGCAGGCGCGGAGGAGAAGCAGGCGCTGTTTGAATCTGCCCTCGGCAAAGCGATGGAGCAGATAGAAAGCAGGGGTTACCGCGACAGGTACAAGGGGAGTGGAAAGGAGATTTTCCAGGCGGCTTTCGCTTTCCTCGGCAGGGATGATATTGAGTTAAGGGTTTGGTAGTTATATTTCAACATGTTAACAAAAAAACAAAGCCCCGTCATTGCGGGCTCGACCCGCAATCCCCTGAATAGCGCGCTCTCTAGGGGATTCCGGGTCAAGCCCGGAATGACGATGTTGGCTTAACCTGTTGACATTTCTAAGGAGCTGTTCAGTTTATTCCTGAACAGCTCCTTAGTTATCTATATATCGAAATCATCATTTGATTCTCTTTTAGCGGCATGACGGATTTTCGTGCGCCTTGGATTATTATTCTTTTGTCGTCGTCGTTTGCCCCCTGGCAGGTGGAGAGCGTGAGGATTTGATCCGCGCCCGGGGGCGCGCCGTTTCTTTCTAGAAAAGCTTTATATGACCCCGGTGCGTTGAAGTCCAGATGATACGCAGGGTCGTGAATATCTGTGGCTCTTGCGGAGAATATCTCATATTCGGATATATGGTCGTTTTCTATGATCAATATCACCGGATGTTCCGCCAAGTACCCCTCGTCAAGAAATCTGTCCAAGCCGCCGAAAAAATGGCTGTTTCCGGATGTGTCTCTGGCATGATGCCCGTAAATAATGATGTGCGGCATGTTTTCCCCAACGCAGCGGTAGTCCATAAACAGCCCGCCGAATGAGTTTGCCTCGCCGCCAAATGTTGTAGTCAGGTACTTGACATTATCGCTCCCGCGTACGACCGGGTAGCTTATCGTTGTGCCTTCGATCCTAAGCAGGCTCACATAATCGGGGTTGATGACGCGCATTTCCCTGTCGTAGAGGTCCACTGTTGACCACACTAACGACGGGGTCATCGGCTGTGCCGGCAGCGCAGCCAGCTCCCTCCTTGACTCCGCAATAGCGGTCTCATGCCTTAAAACCCTGAAGATAAACACTGAGGCGCATGCAGTAGCGACGATAGCCAAGCAGATGAGAACATTCGTCCACCGGCGCATTTTGGCTTGCCGTTTGTTCCTTTCCTTTTTTTCAGGTGCAATAGACTTTTTTTTAGCCATTTCTCTTACGCTTCCTGACTAGGACACCAAGCCACAAAGCAGTCGATACTACAACAAACACTGATGCTGCCGCCATGTCCGCCGATACATCAGGAATGCCCGTATGGGGGACCGGGCCGAAGCTTTCTGTCACTGACAGCGTGGCTGCATTTGATGTGACGGTGTTTTCCTGCCCGGTGTTATTCGAGACGATCACGCGGTATCTGTTGCCGTTATGGCCGTCAATGGTGACATTTGCGATCGATAGCATATTTGAATTCGCGCCGGATATGTCCGTCCAACCGCTGCCGCTGTTTGGGAAAACCTGCCATTGGAACGTTGGCGCGGGGCTGCCGGCGGCAGAGACGGAAAATACGGCAGTATTGCCTTCCTGAACGCTTCTATTTGCCGGATGGCTTGTGATTTGCGCAGGCGCGCTGCCTGAGGCGAAATTTATGACTGCTTTTATTGGTACTGCGCGGTTCAGTGTGCTTGTGCTTATATCAGTTGTCGCTCCGGCAGCACCAACAAAAGACCTCTCGTTTGTTCCGCTATTGATTGTAGTATATGGAACGGCGTTACCGGCACCATAATCGACCGATACAGCAAAACGTGTACCCCCCGGGATTGTAGGCTGCGTCGGAATGTCAATAGTATGGAAACCGACAAACTCAGCATAGTAATTAGATACTATAGGGCTGTTGGCGCTTATCGTAGCCGCTACCTGGCTCGGCCCGGTATAATTGTTTGTCAGGAAAACCCGTATAGTGCTTGGCGCAGCATGTACGTAAACCCTCACTTGCGTAAGCATTTCAGCCGCAGGTCCTGCTGTAAAAACATTCGTGCCGTATGCTGTTTGGTAGTAGCCTGCAACATGACCTCTATTAATATCGTAGATTTTACTATCTCCGGTTATAGGGCGCGCGGCGTCGAATACCCAGCTATCTGTGCCGGCATATTTATCTTCATACGATATCCAAAAATATCCTTCCATGCCCCAGGTGGTACCCCAACTGTTTTTTACAAGCCAAGCTCCATTACTTGCCGGCCGATAAGCAAGATTGAAATTAGTACTCGGATAAGTATCGTCCCAACCCACTATCAGGACCAGGTGGTCCGGAGCTTGAGTTTGAGCTGCGGGCTGGTAATACGCATTGGTAGTAGAATTCCAAAAAGCCGCCGCAGCGTTAATATTAAGATCTCCAAACATCGCCGTAGTGACCGCGCCGTAGTTCACGACTGCTTGCTTAATTTGCGCATTAGTTGCTCTTGCAGCGTTGATACGATATGCTCCCGGGACGACGAAAGAACGGGGTATAGCAGCCGTTGCTTCGACAGTGCGGCTAGGGAGGGAAGATGACATATTTGGACTATCATGTTCAAATCTGACAAAACCGTTAAGGTAGTCACGCATCGCGTAATGCATAATCATATCTGCGTTTCCACCGTCTCCCGGATTATTGCGGCCTGCAAAGCCATAATCTAAATTACCGCCGGAAGTGCTCAGCGCATATCCGGCATGTACCGGGGAAAGAGGGTTCGTGCCGGCTGAGGCTCTTATTATCGTCGCCGCCTCGATAGCGCCCATGCTGGCAAAGCTCCAACATAAGCCTGACACGCCTTGATTCTGAACAGGGGACTGCACAGCTCTTATTGCAGCAAGAGTCGCGGCGTTGTTAGCATGACTAACGCCTGAAGGGTACTGTGCTGCACCCGGCGAGGACAGCATGGACCGGGGCGGCTGCTCCGGATATACAATACCCGATGGCATATAGCCTGTGCCATATACCGTACCCGGCGGGTCGGCTGGCGGCCCGCTCGCGTATGCTGTTATATTGCTTATGCACGCGAATACTATTAATGCGGATAATACTATATATAATGCTCTTTTCTTCATTGTTTCAATAACCCCGTTTCACATGGCTGTTTTATATCATGCATTATATCACAATATTGCCCCGGAGAAAATACAGTTTTCTTCAATCAACGATATTTAATCGGCAAGGCACGGTGCATTTTTTATAGTGACATATTTGATTTTACATGATATTATTTACCCGCTGTGGCGGGCATTGCTAAAATCGGCGGGAGCAGAGCCCCCGCCCTACAACGGTTTTGCGTAAATTGCCAATGTGCAGTTGATTCTCGGACGGTCTGGGGCGATTGATAATCGCCCCTACAAAGGAACGACGAATAAACGCCTTAACCTGTTGACATTGTATGGATTTCCATAACCTGTTGGAATTGATCAAAGAGGTCGTGAAACGGTTTGAAGAAGGTAATGGTATGAATGAAGCAAAAAAACACAGTATACTTATCGTTGATGATGAGAATTCCAACATCATGACGCTTTCGCACATTCTAAATCCTGATTATGCCGTCATGGCGGCTAAAAACGGGGCTAACGCCATAAAAGCCGCGCAGAAGCATCTTCCGGACGTCATCTTGCTGGATATAATCATGCCGGACATGGACGGGTACGCCGTTATCGCGGCGCTTAAAGAATCTGAGAAAACGATGAATATCCCGGTGATTTTCATCACGGGGCTCAGTGACGCCGACGACGAAGAAAAGGGTTTGAATTTGGGCGCCGTTGACTATATAACGAAGCCGTTTTCCCCTGCCCTCGTCAAGATAAGGGTGCTCAACCAGATAAAGCTCATCGAGCAGTTCAGCTCTAATGAGTACGATATAATGAAATACAAGCTTTCAAACGATGCGCTCAACATAGCGCTTTGGGACATGGACGTTGTGAGCTTGGACCCCGTGAACCCCGGGAATACGTTCACATGGTCTCCGGAGTTCCGCAGCATGCTTGGGTTTTCCGGTTTGGACGACTTCCCGGACGTGCTGCACTCGTGGAGCGACAGGCTGCACCCCGAGGACAAAGACAGGACGCTTGGCGCTTTTGCCGCTCATCTGAATGACTACGAAGGAAACACGCCGTTTGACATTGAGTACAGGCTTATGCTGAAAAACGGCGAGTATAGGAGTTTTCACGCATTGGGCACAACGCGCAGGGACAATGCGGGCGTGCCGATAAGGGTGGCGGGCGCGCTTATGGATATTACCGACAAGAAGCGCATGGAGCGGGAAATCGATGAGTATATTGAGAAGATAAAAGCTGATGCCCACTGGTATAAATCGATCCTTGATGCCATTCCGCTGCCGGTTAGCGTCACGGATGCTGATATGAACTGGACATTTGTCAACAAAGCTGTGGAGGGCTTTCTGGGGGCAACGCTCGAAGACATGCTGGGCAAGCCTTGCAGCAATTGGGACAGCGAAATATGCAATACAGATGATTGCGGCGTAGCATGCGCCAAGCGCGGCTTGAGCCAGACATTTTTCAGCCGGGGGGATTCTTCCTATCAGGTGAATGTCGAGGTCCTCCGCGATATGGCGGATGAAACCGCCGGGTTCATCGAGGTCGTGCAGGATATAACTAGGATACAGCAACTGGCAAAACAGCGGGCTGAAATGGAGATCACCAGCAAGGCAAAATCAGCGTTCCTGGCAAACATGAGCCATGAAATACGCACCCCTATGAACGCAATATGGGGCATTACCGAAATTCTGATGCAGAGCAATACGCTGCCTGAAAAAGCGATGGAAGGGCTGCGCAAGATACACAATTCCTGCGATCTGCTCTTAGGGATAATAAACGATATATTGGATTTTTCAAAAATAGAGGCGGGGAAACTGGATATACTGCCTGCGGAGTACCATGTGGCCGGCATGATAAACGACTCCATACACCTGAACATGATGCGCCTTGGAGACAAGCCTATTGAGTTTGAGGTTGAAGTCGATGAGAATATTCCTTTGAAACTGGTGGGCGATGAGCTTCGTATCAAGCAGATATTGAACAATTTGCTCTCCAACGCGTTTAAGTATACCGAGGCCGGCAATGTTACGCTTTCGGCCGCTTCGGAGGCTGACACGGAGGAACGCGCAACGCTGGTGTTAAGCGTCAGGGACACCGGCCAAGGCATGACGGAAGAACAGGTCGGCAGGCTGTTTGACGAGTATTCCCGCTTCAATGAGGAGGCTAACCGTACCATAGAAGGGACCGGGCTTGGCTTGAATATTACCAGGCGGCTTATCGATCTGATGAATGGCGATATCCGGGTCGAAAGCGCCCCGGGCGAGGGTTCGCTTTTTACTGTGCGCCTGCCGCAAGGCAAGGTGGATTCGGAGGTGCTGGGAAGCGAGCTTGCGGAAAGCCTGCGCCAGTTCCGCATGAGCCATGCACTGGGCAGGGAAACGTCTCAAATAGTGCGCGAGCCTATGCCTTACGGCAGCATTTTGGTCGTTGATGATGTGGAAACAAACCTTTATGTCGCTGAGGGGCTTATGATGCCTTACGGGCTGCAGATCGACACTGCCGCGAGCGGGTTTGAGGCGATCGAGAAAATCGAAAGCGGCAGTTTGTACGACATCGTGTTTATGGATCACATGATGCCGAAAATGGACGGGATCGAGGCGGCCGGCATCATACGCGGGTTGGGGTATTCACACCCTATCGTGGCGCTGACAGCCAACGCGATGGTGGGCCAGTCAGATATATTCCTGCAAAACGGCTTTGATGCTTTCATTTCCAAGCCGATAGACATGCGCAATTTGAACTCTGTCCTGAACAAGTACGTGCGAGACAAACAGCCTGCGGAAGTAATTGAAGCTGCGCGCCGGCAATCAAGCGCCAAAAATGGCCAGAGCTATAAACAGCCCTCCCATACGTTGATAGGCGAAATCGAGGGGCTTGACATGGCAAAGGGGCTTGCGCGGTATGACGGCAATGCGGATACATACCTGAGGATATTGCGTTCATACACTGCAAGCGTCCGTTCCATGCTAGGCACGATAGAGGTTTTTGACGCTTCGCGGCTAAAGGATTATGAGATTACCGTTCATGGCATAAAAGGGTCAAGCTTTGATATTTATGCCGATGCGGTCGCTGAGAGCGCCAAGGCCCTCGAAATGGCCGCCAAGGCCGGCGACATTGATTATATTACCTTAAATAACCCGGCATTCCTCGAAACCGCGAGGAAGCTTGTTCACAGCGCCGAGGACATGCTTTCCGCCATCAGCGCCGATATTACCAAGCCTTCAAAGGATATTCCTGATGAAAAAGCGCTTAAAAAGCTTCTGGCTGCTTGCAGGATTTATGATATGGAAGCAGCGGACGAGGCCATGGAGGAGCTGGAAATGTATCAATACACTTCTGACGACGGCTTGACGGGTTGGCTGCGGGATAGTGTTGATTTGATCGATTTTACGAGTATTGCTGAGAAGCTTTCATATTTGGACAACTAATGCAGCGTATACGCTACACTTTAGGGAGGCTATCGACCATGAATAGTAAACAACAAAAGGCATCTGAAGACGTCAGAAAAAAAATCATATACGTGGACGACGTCAGCTACGCACTGATAACAGTTCAAGACAGGTTAAAGAAGCATTATAAAGTTTATCCGGCTCAGACCAGCGAGCAGCTTTTTGAGATCCTTGATTCTGTAATTCCTGATTTGCTGATACTGGACGTCAATATGCCGGTCGTCAATGGTTTTGAAATCATAAAGCGGGTAAAGGATGTCCCGCTTTACGCAAATATACCGGTCGTTTTTCTGACCGGCAACAAAGACCGGGAAAGCGTGGTCAAGTGCATGGAGCTCGGCGCTGTCGATGTTTTGTTTAAGCCTATCACGGATTCTGTTTTGATCGAGGCTATTGAATATCAGTTCAATCCCGAAAAGCAAAAGGAGAATAAGCCGATAATCCTTGCCGTTGACGACAATCCAAGCATACTGAGATCGGTCAATCAGGCTCTGAAGGACAATTATACGGTCTTGACGCTTTCAAACCCGGAGCTATTGTCAGAGGTTTTGAAAAAGGTGACGCCCGATTTATTCATCCTGGACTGCAACATGCCTAAAGTAAGCGGTTTTGAGCTTATTCCGAGAATACGGAAGACAGTAGGCCATGAAGAAACCCCTGTCGTTTTTCTGACGTCAGAGGTTAGCAATGATACCGTATTTGCTGCGTTGGGCCTTGGCGCCGGCGATTATATAGTCAAGCCTGTTGAAGATGATGTGCTGCGCGAGAAAGTAGCGGTCCACCTAAAGAATTTCATCGGCCTGCGCCGCATACGGTCGATTTAGCTCACGATTCCATCAAATCCCTCAGCATCCGGGCTGCTGATTCGAAGTCGAAATCTTCTATGCGGCTCACAAGTTCTTCTGTCCCTCCGGCGGCGCGGAGCTCGTCGAGAAGGTTTATGCTCTCCGGGTTTATGTTTTCCAGCATCGGCATTAATTTCCTGAACAGCTCCGATTTCTCCTCGTCGCTCATGCGTTCCGGCTTTTCTTTCGCTGCCGCTTCCCGGAGCAGCGGGTTTAGTTCCTCCAGTACATAATCCAGTTCTTGCTTGAGGGTGCTCATTAATATATCAAGTGCGGGGGCTTCGCCCGGTTTTTCATTTTGCGTTTGAGCTGCCCCCGACTCCGGCCCCCCCTCCGCAATGCCCGGCGTATCGCTTAATGGTTCTGCCGCCGCTTCCGGGCCGTCGCCGGGCGTCAGGTATTTTGCGAGGATGCTCCACAGCTCTTGTGATGTGAACGGTTTGCCGATACAGTCAGGCATTCCGTTCATTTTGTAGTTTTCAATGTCGCTTGACATGATGTTCGCTGTCATCGCAACGATCGGGGCCCCGGTGTCAAGCGACATTATTTTCGATGCGGCTTCGAGCCCGTCCATTACAGGCATGTATATATCCATGAAAATTAAGTCAAAAGGTTTTTCCCCCATATTTTTCCGCTGAGCAACTATGTCCACGCCTATCTCGCCGTTTATAGCCGCCATTGTCCGCAGGCCCACCCGCGTAAGGTGCTCGCATATGACTTCCTGATTCATGGGGTTGTCGTCGCAAATCAAAACCAGGCCGTCAAAATACGGTTTTTCGATGAAATCGGCCTGTGCGCTATCATTGCCGCTGCCATTTTGGATGTCCGCCGTGTCTGTTGCATCAAAACTAATTTCAAAACTGAATGTGCTTCCGGCGCCGGGCGAGCTTTCCACCGACAGCTTTCCGCCCATCAGCCCTATTATGTTCCTTGTAATCGCAAGCCCAAGCCCCGTGCCGCCGTAGTTGCGCGTTGTGCTGGAGTCCGCTTGGATAAACGGGTCGAACACTTTGTCTATCTGCTCGGGGCTCATTCCAATGCCGCTGTCTTCTACTTCAAAATATACTACAACTTTGCCGCCTTCAGAGTTTTTTACACGCGATGAGAAATTGATTTTCCCTTCGTCTGTAAATTTCACGGCATTGGATAGCAAATTCATAAATACTTGGTATAGCTTGACGGGGTCGCCAATCAGCATTTTGCCGACAGGGTCAGCGTTGACCGCCAGTTCCAAGCCTTTCTCCGGGAGTGTGGGGGCAATGACAGATTGGCAGCGGACAATGATTTTATGCAGATCGAACGGCACGCGTTCAAGCTCCATTTTGCCTGACTCAATTTTTGAAATATCCAGAATATCGTTTATTATGAACAACAGCCATTTTGTGCCGTCCGTTATTTTGCCTAAATAGTCCTTGATGTGGGACATGACGCTGCTTTCCAGGGCAAGCTCCGCAAAACCCATTATGCTGTTCATGGGCGTTCTGATCTCATGGCTCATTACGGCTAGGAATTCGGATTTTGCGCGGTTGGCGTTTTCTGCTTCAATGATAGACCTGTGCAATGGCTTTATGAGGCGGTATATAAAAGCATTGAATATGATGAATATTACCACTATAACCAGCAGCATAAGGATGAATAAGTACGTCAGCGGGCTGTCATAGTCGTCCACGCTGTCCGGCATTATCGCCACAGAGTACCATTCAAGCAAAGGTATCGTGCCCAGAGCTATCCTCCCCTGCATGGTATCCAGCGTCTGAGTTTTTTCCGCGCCAAGGTTTTTTGCCAAGTCGATAATGCCGCTTCCGGCAATGCCCAGTTCTTCTTCAATACTTATTTTCCCGGCTAAAAGCGCGACGTCCCTGGCTCCGGTGATTTCGCCGTATGCATTGAACAAATATATGTCCAAGCCGCCGTCATAGTAGACATTGATCATATCGATGTATGTGGAGATGTCAATGCCGGTCCCAACCATTCCGACCGGGTTGCGGGCAGCATCGAATACCGGCGCGTTGATCCATAGGTTCGTCACATGCAGATCCGGGTTGTAATTGATATTGAAGTTATATACTTCCGTCTCATAAAGCGTCATTGGGTACCAGTAATTTTCAGGGTCTTCCGGATCGAGGATGTATGGCTCTGCGCCTATGTAGTGGAACATTTTGTCAGTATCGCTTATCCAGAAAGCGATTCCCGAATCAAAAGCGCTGCTGTAGGCTTCGAGCTCCGCCATGGCGATGCTTTCCAGCGTTTGGTCTCCGGGGTTGGCGAAATACCGCCCGATGAGCGGTGATCCGGCCATTTTCAGGGCTATGACTATTTCGTTGTTTACAGCGGCTTCCAACCTGATGCGCTCTATGTCCAGCATTTGCGACAATGTGTTTCCTTTGTTTTCCCTGATGATATGCCGCATGCTTAGAATAAATGCCGTAGTTCCGGTGAGCAAGAAAATCAGAAAAAACATAACTGAGAATACTATGAAGTTGCTCATCAAAGGCGCATTGCTAATTTGCCCGGCCTGTGTGCCCTGCTTGTTTTCCACAACATATCCTCCTCAGCCGTTTATTTTAGCATACCCTTGAGCATGTTTTCTACTTCTGACGCTGCTTTTTGCAGCCTGCTTTTGCCAATCTGCCCGGCATTCCCTTTCAATGTGTGCGCCAGCCTGTGCGCAAGCTTTATATCCCCTGCTTCGAGCGCCTGTTCGATGTTGGCGTATGTGGTTTGGTTGTTTTTTACGAAACTGAGTTTTAGCATTCCTGAAAGGTTGTCTTCTATTTTCGATGTCTCTGACTGTCCGGCAGGCGTGCGGGCTCCCTCCGCTTGAGGCAGGCGGGCGGGGTCCGGGGCGCTGACCGGCGCCAGATCTTTCAGCAATACACGCCCTAATTCCTGCGATGTGAAAG
>Ga0099364_10011729_pt1 | contig 11920 bp, 8 predicted proteins | sample TergutTh196P3_FD_73070 | JGI IMG/M metagenome (GOLD analysis project Ga0099364, IMG submission 73070) | Microcerotermes parvus P3 segment gut microbial communities from Pointe-Noire, Republic of the Congo - Th196 P3 | ecosystem: Host-associated > Arthropoda: Insects > Digestive system > Gut ...
GGGTGGAGGCCAGGCTCGACCAGGTAGAGGCCAGGCTAGACCGGGTGGAGGCCAAGGCCGATGGCATTGGCAAGGACGTCCGGGCCTTGCAAGCCGATATGGTAGAAGTGAAAACCGATTTGAGGCTTTTGCGCGAATCCCGTAAGTCCGACCGCATCCTTCTGGTCGGTCTGTGGATTACGGTCGCGGCCGGAATCATTCTCCAACTATTTAAATAGCCCTGGCATACCCTCGTCCAGTTCGTCAAGAAACAGCGTGTCCTCAAAATCGGTCTTGAACCACACTTCGGTCATCCGGCCGGTGGAACCATCCGCCTTGATAAACGTGGCGGCGTGATAATGCAGGTTTCCGTTTTCATCTGTGTCGTTCTGGAGGACGTAATCCAGGCTCAATCCAATAACCCCGGCTTCTTCCAAAGTCATCAGTTCGCCTTCGTCCGTCAGTCCGTCACCGTTATGGTCTATCCATAGCCGAAGTTCCGGCCAGTTCTCGTCGCGTTGGTCAATTATGTCGTCGCGGTTGGAATCAAGCTCGACCAGGGCTTGGAAGCCTGTACCCCACTTGCGGCCGCTGGCCAGGGGAGCCTGGCTGCCGAACAATTCCCCGCCATCGTCAATCCGGCCGTTTTGGTTGCGGTCCCAAGCCAAAAGGGCGCCGCCCCGGCCCATCCAACCCGTGCGCTCGGCGAAAAGGTTGCCGTCGTGATCGAAATGAACTCCGGCCTCCGAGCCCACTGTCGGGATTCCGTCCACGCTCAAACCCAAAATAATGGAACCAACGGCCTCCGGCGGCAGAGACCGGGGGCGAGTATAATCCGGGTATATTCTAAAGCAAGTTTTGCCGTTATTGATGTCAACACGCAGGCTGGCCTTATCAAGTTTCAGGCAAAGGAGTGGAGGATGCTGGTTGCATAACACTCCTCTGGACGAAAAAACTATTTGTTTTTCTACACCTTCTGAATCAAAAACGATAAGACTTGTATTATAGTCGTGCATGGCGGCCCTGGTGTTCAAGCCCTCTATAAACTCCTTACTATAACCCTCACCCTCGCAAGCCCAACTATAGCGGCTCGTATAGGGCGGAAGAACCAACAGAGCAGCATCGTTTTTTTCTGACAAGGCTGATAGATTGATGTCCCTGCTATTGGCAAGAGATTCTTCTATGATTTTATTGAATTGCCTTGATTCCTTTGTTTTCCAGGACGTAGGGCCAAGAACGTCATAACAAAGTTTTACAGGCAGAAAAATAACCGAAAGCCATATAGCAATACGGACAAGAGAGGCCCGCGGTTTTTTCCCAGGGGCCTCTGCCGGGCCGGTCGGGTCGTAATTCCATTCAGAGTAAGGCTGACGGTTCAACTCTCCTAAAAGTGGTCGCATGACCCGGGTCAAGCGCTTAAACCTCAACCTGCCCAGGAAAAACCAGAAACCCAGGGCCAGGGCCATGAAAAGAACCAGAGGCCCAGGGTTACTCAAGACCTGACTTGCCGTTCGAAAGTTGCCGGCCAAGACGAGCAGCCACACGACCGTGCCAAGCACGGCCGCAACGAAAGCCTTTTTTGAGCTCGTGAATACGCAAAAATCATAGATGTCTCTCGGGTAGTAAAGCAAACCTCGCTCTTCATTTCGCGCGGCCAGAACGGCGGAACCATGCAAAACAAATGTTCCTTTAAAATCAACCTTCCTCTTTTCATTTTCCAGGGCGGCCAGAAGACGTTTAGCGATGAACCTGCACTGTTTTAAGCCAGATAGAGCCATCCCCGGCTGTTTGAGTACTAATGTTTTGGTCAAAGGGGTGCTGGGCAACTCGTCTTGGAGCCTGATTTGCCTTCCCAGATAAGAGCGATAACCTTCTACATCTACCAGGAAAAATGGTATGAAAAAAATACCTAAAGAAACCCAGTGCCAGACCCCAAAATCACCCTTGCCTGTTACGCACAAAAATGGTTCATCCGGTGAATGCGTACGTGGCGATTGGCGAGGCTTTAAGTGTTTATGAGCAACCTGCCTTTTTTGTGGGATTTTTGGGGCGGTGCTCCGTTGGCTGGCGATGGCTCTGGCTCATTGGGGGGCCTCGCCATCGCCAGCCAACTCCTGCGGTGCCATATTGGAGCTATATAAATGAAACGCGCCGGCCTTAAATCTGTCAATTTACTGTTTTAGTTCATAAAAATAGATAGAGAGTTCAACCAGATGAACCTAATAATCTTCTCAAGTGCATGGCTTTCTCTCCTTTCCGTGCAATGGGCAAAATCGCACTTTTTGCGATCATGTTCACATTTTTAGCAATTACTTCAACTTGTTGACCTTACGTACGCATTCACCGGATGACCCTAAAAACTTCCGTCGGCAGAAGCGTAAATCCTCCGCCTTGGCGCTTATAGACGGCCAAGGGGTTCAGGCCGGCCCGGGCCAGGGCTTGGCTGATTTCCGGGGCGGCTTCTTCCGGGATGCTCAAGGCCAGCCCGCAGTTGGGATTGACTTCCTTGGGCACGGGGATCAGGACGAAATTGAAATCCTCAGCTTCCAAGCGGTCTTCGGCGTTTAAAACTTCGGTGGTGGAGGCAAAGACCAAAACCAGCCCGGCCGGGGCCGGCTCTGCCTTTAGGCCCGGCAGATCAAGCGTTTCCAGCAAAACGGCCTCCGGCCCCGGCCAGGAAGGCAAAGGGGCCGAATTTTCCCGCGCCGATTCGGGGGACGGCGAAGTCGTCAACATTATTCTCCTATTTTGAGCCTTGAGCCCTAAAAGGGCGGATTGGCTTGATTGTGTATGTTTCCAACCCGGCTGTCAAGAGTATATACCATTTACAGGTCAACTCCGCCCCATGACCAGGCCGACGGGCAGCCGGACCGCCGGGCGGACCGTTGACAAGCCAGGCTGCGGCAGGGCCAGGGCTTCGACCGCGGCCTTGATTTTGTCAGCCTCGTCCTTCAAACGGCTATGCTCTTGAACTATGGCGCTGAACAGGGCGGTCAGGCAGACCCCGGAATAGGTGTTGGGCATTGGCGGCCTTCCTTTCAAAATTTATTACCCTCGCCTCAAGGCGCGGGGCTGACGGCTACGGGATTAATTAGCAAATTTAAGGCCAATTTTCCCCACAGAAGCCGGTTATTTATAATTTCATTTCATAGATGAGGGGCGTTATTATATGGAATGACGGATGAGGCCCCACAGGCGGCTGGTTTCAGCCTCCTGGCGAGCGGCCTCGGCCGGACCGCGCTCATGGTCGTAGCCCAAAAGGTGGGTAAGGCCGTGGACCAGGTGGAAATAGAGCAATTCGCCCACGGTAAAGCCGGCCCAGCCGGGTTCCCCGGCTTGGCGGAGTATTGTTTCCGTGGAGACGACCACATCCCCCAGCATCCTGGGCGCGCCGCCCGGAGGCCGAGGATCGTCCAAGGGAAAGGACAGTACATTGGTGGCCCGGTCGCGCCCTCGGTAGCGCCGGTTGAGGGCCCGCATCTCCTCATCGTCCACCAGGCTGACCGAAAGACCGGCCCCCACCAGGCCCGCTTCCCGGATGAGCCGGCCCAATCGCCGTTTCATGGCGATTTCGTTAATGGGCAGGTCCTTTTGACGGTTCGACAGATAAACTGGCATAGGCCGGCTCTTTGGATTTGCCGCTCCAGGTTCCCGGAGCCCGGGGCCGGCCGGCCTCGGAAACTTGTCTCCGGGGGTAGGGGATTCTTTGGTGATAAATGCCTATGAGAATATTGGTGAAGACGTTTACGATGACGGCTACGTCCGAGGTCTTTAGGCTGCATTCATCCAGTTGCCCGTCGTTGAATATCTGGTTGACCACGGACTTGACCATGTTCCTGATTTTCTGAGGGGTGGGCCCGGACAGGGCTCGTGTGGCCGCCTCGCAGACATCGCCCAGCATAACCAGGCCCGCTTCCGCACTGTGCGGCCTGGGGCCGGGATAGCGGAAATCTCCCTCATTGACCTCCGGCTGCCCTGGTTGGTGCATTTCCCGGGCCTTGTGGTAGAAAAAACCCATGAGGCTGGTGCCATGATGCTGTTCAATTATATCAATGATGACCTGGGGCAGCCGGTTGGCCCGGCCCAGTTCCGCGCCCCCGCGGATATGCCCGGCCAGCACCAAAGCCGACATGGCGGGGGAAAGGGTGTCGTGCCGGTTATCGCCCGACTGGTTTTCCACGAAGTACAGTGGTTTCTTCATTTTACCGATGTCGTGGTAATAAGCCCCGACCTTGGCCGCATAGGGGTTGGCCCCAATGGCCTCGGCGGCGGCCTCCACCATGGTCCCGACAATGACCGAATGATGGTAGGTGCCGGGGGCCGAGAGCATAAGTTCCCGCAAGAGGGGGCGGTCGAGATTCCCCAGTTCCAGCATCTTGAAATTGGTGCTGTACCCGAAGATCATCTCCACCAGGGGTATCAAACCGCTGGTCAGTACCCCGGAAAGGAAGCCGCAGGCGGCGGCGGCCAGGAGGTTGTTGACCGTCTGTCGGCCCCAGCCGGTATCGCTGAACAAAGTCAGGCTCAAGAGGGTCAGGCAGTTGACCACCATGACCCAGAAGGCGGCCGGCACCAGGTCCTTCCGCTCATTCATGTTCCTAAGGCTCAAGGCCGCCGCGATGCCGCCGTTTATCACGTAGAACAAGACCATGATGGAGCGGCCTTCGCCGGCAATAACCACCGTGGCCGTCACCGTGACCGCGACGAGGGTCAGAATCGCCTGTCTTAGGCCGAAGAAGACGGCCGTCATCATGACCGCGGCCGGAAGAGGCACGGCGAAGAAAATGGTGTGGTTGTCCACAAAAATGAAATCCCAGGAGAGGGCGCCGCCGAAGAGCAGGGAGGCGTTGGTCAACAGGGCCGTCAAAACCAGGGTCAGCCCCAGGAAGGCCTGGGCCTTGCTGGGCGGCGCCACCAGGCGGTCGTAGAGGCTCAGGTTGTACAGGGCCATAATGAATATGTAAAAGAAAAAGAGCGCCAAAAACAGGCCGACGAAGCGGCTGAACCAGTGGATATCCCGCGTCTGCCCCGCCTCCAGGGCCCTGATCTTGTCATAGGTCTCCTGGTCGATGACCGTGCCTTCCTGGGCCACGATCTCCCCGGGCCGGACCTCCGCATATACGTCATTAACCTCGGCCGCGGCCTGCCGGATACGCGACAGGGTCAGGCCCTGGTCCGGCTTGAGGTTGGGCCTGATCAGGCCCCGAACCAGGGACAGAATCAGTTCCGTCTCCTTCGGCTCATAATCCACAGCCAGTTTCCGCGCCTGGACATTCAAAAGACGGTCGAGTTCCGGCTGGTCTATCAGGGTGCCCAGCCAGGGCTTGAGGTATTCCGTGCGGTTGGAAACATTGATGACCGTGGTCGTGGCCGCGCCCATGAGATCGGGCTCGGATTCACCGAGAAAGCCGTTGGACATTATATCAAAGGCCAGGCCCAGGGCCTGTTTCTCCAAGTCTTCGTCAAAGCCTTGTTCCAGCAGGTCCGGCCAGATGGGGGAGTCATCGGGGAGATTGAAGAGCAGGAGAAAACTGGCCTTCAAATTGTCCATGGCCTCCGGGGACCCGGCCCCTTCGGCCGAGAGCCGCCGGGCCTGATTAAAGAGCCTTTGGGCCTGTCTGTCTAAGATGTAGGGCAACAAGTCGTCCAGGAGAAAAACAGGGGCCACCTTGCTTTCGGCTTCCAGCTTATTATTCTCCGTGGCGGCCCGGTCCAGGTATTGGAATCTGTGGCTGGCCCGGATGGTATGTTCAGCCACCTGTCCGACCTGGTAGTCAACGGGAGCGGGGAAGGCCAGGAACACTACCACGAAGGCGACGAGCCCGCACAGCCCGGCCTGGCTCCAAAGACCCTTGAGCCACAGTTCGGCCAGGGCCTTTAACAAAAGGGACGGGCCGGCCGGCCTGGCCTTGGCGCCCTTGACTTTTTCAGCCGCCTGCTGGCTGTTCATGGTCTGTCTTTCCGGTCGTAAGCCTCAATTATGCGCCGCACCAGCCGGTGACGGATGACATCGGCCGAGTTGAAACGGCAGACGGCGACGCCTTGAATATCCTGGAGCAGCTCGGCCGCCTCGTTCAACCCGACCGCCATGCCGCCCGGCAGATCGCTCTGGCCGGGATCTCCGGTGACCACGGCCCTGGCGCCCGGCCCCAGGCGGGTCAGGAACATCTTCATCTGTTCCCGGGTGGCGTTCTGGGCCTCGTCCAGAATGACGAAGGCGCCCGCGAGGGTACGCCCGCGCATGAAGGCTAGGGGGGCCACCTCTATTATACGCCTTTCCGCCAATTTTAGGTATTTTTCATAGGGCAGCAAATCATCTAAGGCATCGTAGATAGGCCGTAGATAAGGATTGATCTTCTCGGCCAGGTCGCCGGGTAAAAAGCCCAGTTTTTCACCCGCTTCCACGGCCGGGCGGGTGATGATGACCCGCGAGACCCGCTCTTGGGCCAGGGCGGCCACGGCCGCGGCCACGGCCAGGTAGGTCTTGCCGGTGCCCGCCGGCCCCAGGCCGAAGACCAGGTCGTGATTTGAGATGGCCTCCACATAGCGGATCTGGGCCTCGGTCCGGGCCGTCACCCGCCGACGGGGGATTTCCAAGAGGGGTTTGAGATAATCATCCAGCTCGGCCTCGGGGTGGCGCAGGGCCAGATTGGCCAGGCATTCCGCCTCCCACTCGCCCGGGGGGGCGCCTTCGGCCGCCAGACGCCCCAAGGCGGCCATGACCCTTCGGGCGGCCCGCTCCCGGCCGGGGTCGGCGGCCTCGAAAAACAGCTCGTGACCCCGCTGGCCTATGCTCAGGCCCAACAGGCGGGCCACAACCCGGAGATTGGCCGATGCCGGCCCGTAACTTTCCCGGACGGCTGAAAAATCTCTCCCGGCCTCTTCCAAATGTTTTCTTTTCAGGTTCCCCATTAGCCGTTTCGAGTTGGCGGGTTCGGCATCGCGGGGCGTAAATATAATGCGCCCCAGCCCTGTTTTACCCTTTTTTCCCTGTCTTGACAAGGGACGGCCATTTGAGTCATACTGCCAAATGGTTTTTAATATGCCCTAGAACATTCCAGGAGTGGATTCATGAAAGATGTCGCCAAGCAGAGAACCATCGCCTTCATCTCCCATAACGGGGCCGGCAAGACATCCCTGGCCGAGGCCCTCCTCTTCCACACCAAGGTGACCAGCCGCCTGGGCTCGGTCATGGAAGGCACTTCGAGCCTGGACGCGGAGCCCGAGGAAATAAAGCGCAAGAGCAGCATCAACTCCGCCTTTCATTCCCTCCCCTGGAAAAAACACCAAATCACCTTCATCGACACTCCCGGCGATGAAAATTTCCTAAACGACACCAAAACGGTCTTAAATGGAGTGGACGCCGCGGTCATGCTGGTCGACGCCGTGGACGGGGTGAAGGTTTCCACGGAAAAAACTTGGGATTTCGCAAACCTCCTTAACCTGCCCCGCATGATCGTCATAAACAAGATGGATCGGGAACGGGCCGACTTCTTCGCCGCGGTCCAGGACATCAGCGATTCCCTGGGCGACCCCAAACCCATCCCGGCCTTCCTGCCCATCGGGGCTGAAAACGGCTTCAAGGGCCTGGTGAACCTTTTGACCGGCCGGGCCGTTTTCTACGATGAAGCCGGCAAATCCTCCGACGGCGACCCCCCGGCCGACATGGCGGATCTCATAGCCCAATGGCGGGAAAAAATGGTGGAAGCCGTGGCCGAAGCCGATGACGCCCTCCTGGAAAAATTCCTGGAAGGGGCGGAACTGACCCCCGAAGAGATAGCCGCGGCCTTCCGTGCGGAAACACTGGCCTGTAAAATCGCCCCGGTCCTGCCGGCCTCGGGGCTCAAGCAAATCGGCCTGGCCCAGATACTGGACCAGATACTGGCCCTGCCCTCCCCCCTGGACCGAGGCGGCCGCAAGGGACAGGACGAAGCGAGCCGGGAACCGGACCCTGCCGCCCCCTTCAGCGGCCTGGTGCTGAAAACCGTGGTTGATCCCTTCGCCGGCCAGTTGACCGTCTTCCGGGTGGTCTCCGGCGCCCTGGTCCCGGACAGCGGCTTCATGAACCCCCGGGCCGAACAGAAAGAGCGCTTCGGCCAGCTTCTGGCCTTGGAGGGCAAGGCCCAGAAGGCCATTGAAGAGGCCGGTCCGGGCGACATCGTGGCCGTCTCCAAACTCAAGAGCACTCTTACCGGCGACACCATCTGCGACGAGGCCGCCCCCCTGGTCTTCCCCGTGCCAAAGGCCCTGGAGCCGGTGGTCAGCTTCGCCGTGGAAGCCAAGAGCAAGGGGGATGAGGAAAAGGTCTTCGCGGCCATCAACAAGATGCTGGCCGAAGACGTGACCCTGCGCCTGACCCGCAACGATCAGACCCGGGAAATGATCCTCTCGGGCATGGGCCAGGTGCACATAGACACCACCCTGGAAAAGCTCAAGCGCAAATACGGCGTGGAAATGGCCCTCAAGGCCCCCAAGGTGGCCTACAAGGAAACCATCAAGGCCCGCGCCGCCAAGATACAAGGCAAGTACAAGAAGCAGACCGGGGGCAAAGGCCAATACGGCGACGCGGTCATCGACCTCGAACCCCTGCCCCGGGGCGAGGGTTTTATCTTTGAAGACCGCATCGTCGGCGGCGTCATTCCCCGCCAGTTCATACCGGCCGTGGAAAAGGGAATCGTTGAAGCCATGGCCGGCGGGGTCATCAGCGGCAACCCGGTGGTGGACCTGAAGGCGGCCCTGGTCTTCGGCAGCTACCACGATGTGGATTCTTCGGAAATGGCCTTCAAGATCGCCGGCTCCATGGCCTTCAAAAAGGCCTTCATGGAATGCAAGCCAACCATCCTGGAACCCGTCATGCTCTTGACGGTTACGGTGCCCGATGAATTCATGGGCGATGTCATGGGCGACATCTCCAGCCGCCGGGGCAAACTTTTGGGCACGGAGGCCAAGGGGAAAAAACAGGTCATCAAGGCCCATGTGCCCCAGGTGGAACTCTTGAGCTACGCCCCGGTCCTGACCTCCATGACCGGCGGCCGGGGCTCCTTTTCCCTGGAATTCGCCCGCTACGACGAGGCCCCGCCCCAGGTGAAGGACAAGGTCGTGGCCGAATACAAGCCTCGGGAAGAGGAAAACTAGGGAAGCTGTGGGATTCTTCCCGGCGATTTCCCGCTTCCGTCATTGCGAGGAGCGAAGCGACGAAGCAATCCAGCCTGATAATCGCTTCGCTCGCAATGACGGCGCTTAAGCGCTTCCCGCACTATTCCTAATGACGGATGGCCGCATAACTGAATTGAGATGCGCCCTTCCCGATAAAAATAGTTGACAAACAGAATTTTATGTATTATTTTTGACGACTGTTAACAGCAAAGCAAAGGCGCTTTGGGCTTCATGTCCACAGCGCCTTTGCTTTTTTTATTCCCCCGGGAGAACCAAACCGCACGATGGCGTGCGCTTTTCCGCCGATAGCCGGCAAGAAAGCGCAAGCTTATTTTTTTATTGAAAGGGTGGCGTTTATTATGGATTTTGGTATTTGGTTTCTAATCGCGGCGGCCTTGGTATTCTTTATGCAATGCGGCTTTACGATGTTGGAGGCGGGCTTTACCCGCGCGAAAAACGCCGGGAACATAATCATGAAAAACCTGATGGATTTTTCCATGGGTGCCGTTGCCTTTCTTCTGATTGGTTTCAGCATAATGTGCGCCGAGGATTATTTGTTCGGACTCATCGGCGTTCCTAACCTAGGCGTCTTTACCGACTTCAGCAATTTTGACTTTTCCGGATTTATCTTTAACCTAGTGTTCTGCGCCACGGCCGCTACAATCATAGCCGGAGCCTTGGCGGAGCGCACCAAATTCAGCGCCTACATTATTTACAGCCTAGCCATCAGCGCCGTCATATACCCGATTCAAGCGGGATGGGTATGGAATGAAAACGGCTGGCTGGCGCGGATTGGTTATATAGATTTCGCGGGTTCCTCGGCAATCCACATGGTGGGCGGCATCTCCGCTTTCATCGGCGCGGCTTTCCTCGGCCCGCGTATCGGCAAGTACACCGTGGACAGGGTCACGGGAAGGAAAATCGTCAACGCAATCCCCGGCCACTCCATGACGCTGAGCGCTCTCGGGTGCTTCATCCTATGGTTCGGCTGGTACGGCTTTAACGGCGCGGCGGCGGAAAACCTCTCGCAGCTTGGCTCCATATTCGTAACTACCACGCTGGCCCCGGCCGCCGGCGCCACGGTGGCCATGATGTTCACATGGCTGAAGAATGGAAAGCCGGATGTATCCATGTCCCTCAACGGCGTCCTGGCGGGGCTTGTGGGTATCACCGCCGGAACCTCCAACGTGGATGCCCTCGGCGCTCTCATCATCGGCGCGGTCGCCGGCATACTGGTAGTGCTGGCGGTCGAATTCATCGACATGAAACTCCATATTGACGACCCGGTAGGCGCGGTGGCCGTGCACGGGGTCAACGGCGTATGGGGCACGCTGGCGGTCGGCCTGTTCGCAAAGCCAATCGTGGCGGGGGCCGACGTTGTTTCGGAAGCGGCCGGCCTGTTTTATGGAGGCGGGATGGGGCTTTTGGGAGTTCAGGCCCTGGGCGTATTGGCAATCGCGGTGTGGACGACCGTGGCCATGGGTATAACCTTTTTCCTTATTAAAAAATTGCACGGCCTGCGGGCGCCCATGGAAGACGAGATTCTGGGGCTTGACTCAACCGAACACGGCCTGGCCAGCAGCTACGCCGATTTTCTGCCGGCAGCCAACTCCGACCTCTGGGTCCTGGGCGGGAAATCCGAAAAGGCCTCGGTCATTCCGGCCGCTCCGGCGGCGGCGGTTCCCGTTACGGATGTATCGACCGGCAAAAAGCTTACCAAGGTATCCATAATCACCATGGCAAGCAAATTCGACAATCTCAGGGACGCCCTTGACAAGATCGGCATTACCGGGCTTACAGTTACCACCGTGATGGGCTACGGCTTGCAGAGGGGCCATCAAAGCACCTACCGCGGCGTGCCGCTTAAATCCAACCTGCTGCCGAAAATTAAGATCGACATCGTTATCAGCAAGGTGCCCGTCGATGTCTTAATTGAAACGGTCAAGTGGGTGCTGTACACAGGCAACATAGGCGACGGCAAGATATTCGTTTACGATGTGGAAAACGTCATCAGGATCCGGACCGGCGAGGAAGGCTACGACGCCTTGCAGGATACGGTTCAAGACGACTAACTGAAAAGCCGCGAGGGGAGAGGGCTGTTGAGATGCTTGACATGAGCGCGTTGGAGCTTTCCGCTTCCATAAAAGCCAGAAAGCTGGGCGCATCAGAGGCGGTGCGCGCCTGTATGGACCGCATCGAAAAAACAAACGGCCGGCACAACGCCTTTCTGACCGTTTCCGGTGAACAGGCGCTGGCCCGTGCGGAAGCTGTGCAGGCGCGGATCAACAACGGTGAAGCCCTCTCCCCCCTGGCCGGCGTGCCGATTGCCTTGAAGGACAACATATCCACCACTGGAATCAAGACCACCTGCGCTTCCGCCATGCTCGCAGAATATACGCCCGTATATAACGCGACCGCGGTTGACAGGCTGGAGAGGGCCGGAATCATTCTCATCGGCAAGCTCAACATGGACGAGTTCGCCATGGGCGGCTCAAGCGAGACGGGGTTTTTCGGCCCGGTACGCAATCCCTGGGACACCTCCCGGGTTGCGGGCGGTTCCTCCGGCGGCAGCGCCGCCGCCGTAGCCGGCGGGGCCATGCCGCTCACTTTAGGTTCCGATACCGGCGGCAGCATCCGCCAGCCCTGCGCCTTCTGCGGCGTCACCGGTATAAAGCCGACCTACGGCGCCGTGTCGCGGTACGGACTTATCGCTTACGCGTCATCTCTCGACCAGATTGGCCCCCTTGGAACCGATATAGACGACTGCGCCGCCCTCTTGTCGGTC
>Ga0099364_10011730_pt1 | contig 11919 bp, 8 predicted proteins | sample TergutTh196P3_FD_73070 | JGI IMG/M metagenome (GOLD analysis project Ga0099364, IMG submission 73070) | Microcerotermes parvus P3 segment gut microbial communities from Pointe-Noire, Republic of the Congo - Th196 P3 | ecosystem: Host-associated > Arthropoda: Insects > Digestive system > Gut ...
AGGTGGAGCGGTCTTCTTCGGCACATCTCAGTACCATAACAGGATCGTCTGATATTACAGCGTCGATTAGGGCTTTGTCATTCACGTTCCTTACCCAGACCAGAGCGGCCATCCCGCTTCCTTTGGGGCTGAAGTTGAAGTTTGCTCCGTAGTGGGTGAGATCGGCGGATGCTATGACAGATATGCGGCGGCCAAGGGCTGCTGCGCTTTTGAACAGGGCATTCCCGGCTTCTAACGAGGATATTTCCGCTGGGAACCTTAGCCAGAGAAGACGAGCCTTTGGAAAATAATAACGAACCATTGGGAGTAGAACTTCTACCGTATTGTCCCTGTAGCGATCATTTTGACAGGGTATATGTTTGCCGAATTCTTCCCTGAGCTCCTTATCCATCATCATCGTTCCCAGCGGCGTTTTTACTCCGTCCTCGCCGGCCGTTAATACAGGCATGTTCGGGGGAAGATGTCCGCCTATCACGGCTATTGTTTCGGATTTTGGGTCTAGGGATGAGAGTGCCATTGCCGCTAAGCTTCCCGAATAGTACCAGCCTGCGTGGGGAGCCAAGACCGTATTGGCACCGGATATAACATTGCCGATGGATAAATCCTGATCAGAAGACTTCAGGGGGAAGGGTTCCAGGAAATGCACAATATCGGATTTTTTCCCGGGAAACCAGCCTGCGGGAAGATATGATTCTCGTATGTTCATAAATCATTCTAGCATGATTTCCTTAGATCATGTATAATACCCTTGGAAAAATAAAATTTATTGAAATAAGGAACTACCATGAGTGACCAAGGCAAATCCTCCATAGCATCTTCAATCATTGCAGCAATCTGCATCCTGATATACATCGCCTCGGTTGCCTTTGGGGCAGTCCAGGTTGTCTTCCATATGGGAGAGCGAAGGAATCTTGGTGAAGCGGAATTCAATGAAATAGCGATCCTGGCTGTCCGTTTGACTGAGCTGGATGAGTTCATGAGTGCATCATACAGGGAAAACATCAGGCTGTTTTTGCAAAACTCAAGTACGCCGCTTTTGGGAGTTATAATCACAAGCCCGGCGGGACCAGAGGCGTTTGAAAGAGAGCCGGGGAGCGGCATTGACTGGAGCGGAATCACGCCACGCCTCAGAACGGGAGAGTGGTATCTCCGTGAAACCATCCCCAGATCTCTTGAAATCGAAGGGCGGCGTAATGTGAATATTTATGCCGTTTACAGCATCATCGAATATGATTTTTTCATAAGTGTTCTTTGGAACACCCTCCTTGCAATCCTTGCTGCCCTTATTGTAGCACTCGTTACTTTTATACTAGAACTTGTTTTCAGGAAAAAAGCCGCCAGTTTCAAAAATATGAATATGCCGAGCTCCATACATCCCGGGAATAATACCGGCGATGAAAATGCCTGGTACAATGATGAAATGCCTGATTTTACCGAGCTGGAAAAGTCAGCGGAGAATGACATCGAATGGAAAACTTTTATTATTGATCGACTTAACATGGAAATTGACAAATGTGTTTCTTCCGGCGAGGATCTTTCACTTGTCGCCATGCAGATAACTGATGATGTCAGCATTGCGGAATATAGAAAAATCATTAATGATGCAGTTTCCTTTATTTCAATGAGGGATCTGGTTTATGAGAAAAAAGATAATAACATCTACATAATTTTTTGCGGTTCTGATCTTCAAACTTCCATGGCAAAAGCGGAAATTTTCAGAAACATGGAAGCTGCCGGAATACACGCAGGAATTAGCTCCTGTTCCGGAAGACTTGTGAAAGGAGAGCGTCTGATGCTTGAAGCGGAGACTGCCCTTGAGAAAGCCCTCGAAGATCCTCTGTCTCCTGTCATCGCCTTCAGGATCGATCCGGATAAATACAGGGAGTTTATAAAAAAAACTCCTCCTGCCATGAACAGCCGCTAAAAGACCATGCAGGAAATGGATAAAGCTTTAACTGACTTTATTAGGATTAGTGCCGCGTACCTGGGGATAGCTGAGGACGCCGAGGGAGTTACAGCTGTTGAGAGTGTGACTGGTACTGAAAGCGGTACTGACCTTCCTTTGGCCTATGTGATAGCTGAGGACGCGGAGGTTTATGCCGACACTGCGGAATCTGTTATCACTGCCATCTCAGCGAACTCTGCAATCACATTGAGCTCTTTGTCCTCAGCGATCTCGACGTGCAGGGCTTGCAGGTTATGTGAAACCAGGACATTGGCTGTTCCGGGAGATGGTGTGGAAAATCCTCTGGTTATGGTCGTCGGGGAGGGACCGGGAGCGGATGAAGACAGGACGGGTCGACCCTTTGTGGGGAGAGCAGGTCAGCTCCTTGACAAGATGCTTGCGTCTATTGGTCTATCGAGAGAAAAGAATTGCTTTATAGCTAACATGGTGAAGTGCAGACCTCCGGGAAACCGTAACCCATCACAGGATGAAATAGAAGCGTGTTTTCCTTACTTACAAAAGCAGATTGAATTGTTAAAGCCAAAGATCATTTTGTGTGCGGGTAAAATTTCTGCACAACGCCTTTTTGATTCATCCCTTGGAATGAGTGCCATTAGGGGGAATTTTTCTGAGTACGATACAGGGATTGATGGTACATCTCCCATTCCCCTTTTGGCTACATATCATCCAAGCGCTGTGCTGAGGGATGAGTCTCTTAAACGTCCGGCTTGGGAAGATTTAAAAATGCTTCGATCAAAGCTGGAAGAAATGGGATTGAACTTTGGCTTACTTTGAGCTTGTGTTTAATGTACCTACAGGTAAAGCGTTCAGTTATCTTGGAGACGACAAGGGTCAGGCCTCATTCGGAAAGAGGGCCATGGTTCCGTTTGGCGGCAGGGACTGTCTGGGTTATATTGTAGGTGAAAAAGACAGACCTCCCGCCGGTATAAAAGAAAGCGCAATAAAATCCATTCGTCGTGTTGTAGATAAGGAAGCTATCTTTGATGAGGGAGACTACGAGCTGGCAAAATGGGTATCTGGTTTTTACTTCTGCGGCCCGGGTGAAGCATTGGCTGCCATGATTCCCTCTGGTAAAAGAGCTTCCAGCCTGAGTGCCTCCGAAGAGTTATCTTCACTCTCTGATGGAGACGAAATTTCGTCTTCAGGGCTTGAGCTTTCTGATGAGCAGGAAGCAGCTCTTGAAGCAATTACAGGCACTCATCACTCTTCTTCGCCTAAATATTATCTTTATGGAATAACGGGTTCCGGTAAGACCGAAGTTTTTTTAAGAGCCGCAGAGGCAATGATCAGAGAAGGTAAATCGGTTATCTATTTGGTACCGGAAATATCTTTAACTCATCAGACTGCAGAAGCCATAGGTAAAAGGTTTGGTTCTGTATCTACAACAATACATTCGGGAATGAGTCCTGCTTCGAGACTTGGCGAGTGGATGAAGATCAGGCAGGGGCAGGCGAAAATTGTGGTAGGGCCGAGGTCTGCTGTATTTTCGCCTGTGAAAAATCTTGGCCTTGTCATCATTGACGAAGAGCAGGACGGCTCATATAAATCGGGAAACACTCCCCGTTACCATGCGCGTCAAGTTGCCATGAAAAGATGCGCCTCATCGGGAGCAGTACTGCTGATGGGTTCCGCCACTCCCTCGGCTGAGGCATGGAAACTCATGCAGGACGGAGCGATCAAAAGACTGAACCTTACACGGCGGCTTTCCGGCGGAACTATGCCAGAGATAATTTCTGTGAGCCTTGAAAAGGCTTCAGGTTGTCTTACACCTGAACTTAAAGAAGAAATACGCATAACGGCTGGAATGAAGAGACAGACCATTCTTTTTTTGAATCGCCGTGGTTTTGGATATTACTACAACTGTAAATCGTGCGGGTATTCGCTTGGCTGTAAGAGATGTTCTGTTTCGCTTACCTGGTATAAGAGCCGGAACAGAGTTCTATGTCATTACTGCGGCTACTCGGCTCTTCCGCCCAAGGAATGCCCCGGCTGTGGTTCCCTTGAAGCTGGCTTTTCGGGCTTCGGGACTGAGATGATCGAAGAAGAGGTAAAATCGACCTTTCCTGATCTCAAAGTGCTAAGAATTGATACAGACACCACAGTGAAAAAAGGCAGTCTGAAAAAAGCTCTTGATCTTTTCAGAGCCGGTGAAATCGACATACTCCTTGGAACTCAAATGGTGGCAAAGGGTCTTAATTTTCCGGGGGTGCGATTGGTAGGCGTTGTGCTCGCTGATACTGGTCTTCATCTACCTGACTTTAGGGCGGCGGAAAGGACTTTCTCTCTTGTGGTTCAGGTAGCAGGTAGATCGGGACGCTTCTTTCCTGATGGCAAAGTAATTGTTCAGACCCTGCGGCCTAATGATCCAGCAATTGTAAAATCCTGCGCTCTGGATGTAGAAGGTTTTTTTGAGACTGAACTTGCCCAGCGTAATGCGCTAATGTTCCCGCCCTACACCAGGATTATCCGCTTTACTCTGCGTTCAAGAGATGAGGGGCGTGCGACTGAAGCGGCGTCCAGGCTTGCATCAATCGCAATTCCTCTGCTTCCTGCCAACTCGGAGCTTATGGGGCCTGCTGAATGTCCTCTGGGGATAATTTCCGGTCAGTATCGCAGGCAGATCATTCTACGGGGGAAAAACATGGGCGGCCTTCACAATTCTGCAGGAGCCATGCTTTTGGCTTACGAAAAAGGAAAAGACAGCCGGGTCTACCTTGAAGTTGATGTTGATCCGGTGAGTCTATTGTAACTCAAGTTATGCATTCTTTTTTTTTTACCACGAACCACACTAACCAACACGAACAGAAGATTTTTTAGTCTAAATATTTTTCTTTAAGTTTTTTTTATCCAATGACCACGTCTGTCCGCAATATCTCTTTTGCTGGCAGGGATTTGATTGAGATTTTCTCTGAGCAGTTTTATGTATTCTTTCCTTGGTATTTCAACAGCGCCAAGGCTTTCCAGATGAGGGGTATGATTTTGACAATCAATAAAATAAATTTCATCCTTAAAAAGGAATTTCGCAAGCGTTATAAAAGCAGCTTTGCTGGCATTGCTTCTTTTTGCAAACATTGATTCGCCAAAGAATATATTACCCAGCCTTATGCCGTAGCAGCCCCCCGAAAGTTCGTCGCCTGACCAGGCCTCTGCTGAATGAGCCCAACCAAGATTGTGGAGTTCGGTGTAGGCAGCGATCATGTCGCTGGTTATCCATGTACCTCTCTGGTCACGGCGCATTACTTCTGAGCAGCCTTTGATCACAGCTGGAAATTCAGTGTCAAATGTTATGCGATATTTATTTCCCGATAGCAGTTTTTTCATAGAAGATGAAACATGTAGTTTTTCCGGATATAGAACAAAGCGGGGATCGGGAGAATGCCAGATAACGGGTTCATTGTTGCTGTACCAGGGGAAAAGACCCTGCTCGTAAGCGGAAAGCAGCATTCCAGGTGAGAGGTTTCCTCCCCAGGCTATTATGCTGTGGTGCTGGACACTAAGGGGGTCAGGAAAAGAAAACCTCTGGCTCTCGTCGAGAAATGGAAAATCCGGATCCGGCCCCTTACAAACCTTCATCTAACCCAGATTAAAATGTGGGAATTGCGGCAGATATTCCCTGTTCTGTTCAAACATCTTTTGTGTCATCTCTTTTATTTCCTGGATGCCAAGAACCGCAGATGTGAGCGGATCAAACGCAATAGCCTGGTATATTTTTCTGGGGTCTCCTTCAAAGGAGCCTGCCACGGAGAGCTCTTCGGTGATAGCACTGGTATGTATGAGAGCCGCAAGTTGATCCGGGAGTTTTCCCGTCTTAATGGGTTCAAGGCCGTGAGCGGAGGCAAGAACCGGAACCTCTACACAGCAATCCTGTGGAAGGTTGTCAATTAGGCCTTTGTTAGGCACATTGCCATTAAACTTGAAGGGAATTCTGTCTCCGAAGATTGCGTTGAAAATATAAGCGGCATATTCGTTGCCTCTTTTTAGTTTGACTTCTGCGTGATCGATCCAGTTGACGATGTCGTTCTGCCAGTTATCTTTTCTTGCAAGATATACGTTCAAAATATAGGCATAAACACCTGGATTCCATCCGGTTCCGCGGGTGCAGTATTTTTCGATTAGATCAGGGCGTTTCCTGAACCATGCATTGTATTCCGAGTTGTGACCGGAAGATTCTGTGGGATAGTAATCCAGAAGTAAAAACATTTCGTTTCTGACCTGTTCTTCATTGTATATATATGGATCTTTCATGGCTTCGCGTATAAGCGGGTATGCATCTTTTCCGTTCCAGAGGTATTCTGTGTAAAATGCCTGATGGTTAATTCCCGCACAGGTATAGGTAATTTCGCTGTACTTTGCGCCTATCCAACGAGCAAGCATTTCCGCTGTGCCCTGCACGCTGTGGCAGAGGCCGGATATTTTAAGATGCGGAAAGCGGCTCTGCATTGCCCTGCATAACATTGTCATGGGGTTTGTATAGTTTAGAAAAATTGCATCAGGGCAGTACTTTTCAATATCTTTGCAAATATCGAGCATAACGGGAATGGTTCTGAGTGCACGGAAAATTCCTGCGGGGCCCCGTGTATCGCCTACGTTAATATCAACACCGTACTGCTTGGGGATTTCTATATCATAACGCCATACGTCTACATCGCCGTTAAGGATTGTACAAAGAACACCATTGGCTCCTTCAAGGGCTTCACCGCGGTTCTTCGTTTTTATTACCTTTGCTCCGTAATTGCCGGCTTTGATGATCTTTTCTACGGCACGGCTGATATAATCAAGCCGGGTGTCGTCAATGTCCATCAGAGCAAATGTAGCGTCTTTGAATGCATCGAATGAAAGTATGTCCTTGACGAGATCTCTTGTGAAGCCAAAACTTCCGGCTCCAATAAAAGCGAATTTAATCATGATATTTTTTCCTTTGAATTTCGTTTAATTGCTTTCACTTGCATAATTTGAAAAATAATTCTGAATATGCACTACCGGAGTACCTCTGTCGCCGGAGCCGCTTATTAAATCGCTCAAACTGCCCAATAGATCGCTTAGCATACGCGGAGTTGTCCCAAGAGCGGAGGCTCCCTGTCCGGCCTGTCCCTTGTCTTTGCTGCGGATTCTCTCTCGTACAGCCTGTGCCAGAGCCTCACCGGAAAGCCTAGCCAATTCTGCATCTGCAATGTATTTGATCTTTAATTCATTAGGTTTACCTGTAAGCCCTTGAGTAAAGGCCGGAGAAATCACCGGATCAGCGAGTTCCCAAATTCCGCCTACAGGATCTTTGAAACCTCCGTCCCCATAGACCATCACCTCAAAATGTTTTCCTGTTTTTTCTTTAAGGGTCTTCTGTAAACTGCGAATAAAGTTATCGCAATCCCGGGGAAATAGCTTTACATTTTCCTCTGTGGCGGAGTTTGAGCCCAGGAGGCCGTATTCGGTGTTATAACCACTGCCATCGACGCTTGTGTTAAGAATATCATCCAGACCAAGCACTTTTTCTGCTCCTGCTTTTTTTAAGAGGGTCTTTGTTCGCTTTCTTGTGTGAATGTCGCAGCAGAGTACATTGCCTGTGTATTTCAAAATGTGCCGAGGGTTATTCGAAAAAACAATTTCTATATTACTGCTTAAGCTTTTATAAAATTCTATGTAGTCAATTCCGGTGAACTTGTGAATGGTTTCATAGCCAAAGACATCACGGAAACCCTGTTCGTCAAAGCTGTCTGAATAGGGATTTACATCAACATTTTCAAGTAAGTCAGGATCAAAGAGTTCATTGCCAACTTCGTCAGCGGGATATGAGAGCTGGACGATAATTTTTTCAGATGACATTGCAATGGCTTTTAAAAGAACAGAAAAACGGTTACGGCTTAAAATAGGGAACACCAGTCCCAGACTTTCACTTCCGAATTTATTTTGAATATCTTTGGCAATCTGTGCGCATGATGCATAATTTCCCTGTGTGCGTCCGACAACAGCCTCTGTTATGGCAACGATGTCTCCGTTTTTAAGGGGAAAGCCTTCATTTTCAGAGGCATTTACAAGACTTTCGCATATCATTTCTACGGCATTATCGCCGTACTGGAATATCGGTGTTACAATTCCTCTTGCACACACGCCTGTATACATCATGTTCCCCCCCTAAACGGCTGCTTCGGCAGATTCTTTTTCTTCTTCCTTTTCTTCTTTTTGTCCTGTGCTGATCACTTCTATACGGTACTCACCGTCCGAGAAATCCGCCAACGTATGACCTCCCTCTTCCAAACGGCCAAAAAGTACCTCATCTACAAAGAAGGATTTTATTTTATCTTCCACGATTCTGGCGGCATTTCTTGCTCCTGAATCACGGCTGTATCCGTCCTGCGCAAGTTGTTTAATGCAGGCTTCGGTTACATCCAGCGTAACATTTTTTTCGGTTAGCTGTGCTCGGAAAAGATCGATTTCCTTGTTTACAATGGATACCATAATATCCATGGAGAGATGTCCGAAATGTACCACCGCATCAAGACGATTCCTGAACTCGGGAGTGAAGATCCTCTCCACTGCTCCATCTACAACTGTTTCATCCAAAACCCTTTCGCCAAAACCAATAAGGCTCCTGCCTATGTCTCTGGCTCCGGCGTTGCTGGTCATGATCAAAACCACGTTTCTGAAATCTGCTTTTCTGCCGTTGTTGTCGGTGAGTGTCGCATAATCCATTATCTGAAGGAGTATGTTATAAATGTCAGGATGGGCTTTTTCGATTTCGTCCAAGAGGACTACGCCGTGGGGATGCTTGCGGACGGCATCTGTCAAAAGACCGCCTTCCTCATAGCCAACATAGCCCGGAGGAGCGCCTACAAGACGGGAGACAGTATGCTTTTCCTGATACTCGCTCATGTCAAAGCGGTGCATCGTTACGCCAAGGACATCTGCAAGGCTTCTGGCAAGTTCAGTCTTTCCGACACCGGTGGGCCCCACAAAGAGGAAGTTCGCAACCGGCTTGTTTCCGCTTCTGAAACCTGCCCGGGAGCGTTTAACAGATTTGACAACAGCCTTTACCGCATCGTCCTGGCCGAAAATTCTTTCCAAAAGCCGGTCTTCCAGAAGGCGGAGCTTGTCTTTTTCGTTTCCGCCCACCGAGCGTTCGGGAATGCGGGCAATTTTTGAGACCACAGTTTCAATAAGGGGAAGGCCTATATCTATTTTTTCGACTGTTCCTTCCTGCACACTGCTGGATGGCTGTTCTTCGTTTAACATTTTATAGGCTTCTATTCTGGCATAGGAGCCGGCTTCATCGATAACGTCTATGGCCTTGTCGGGAAGGCGGCGTTCAGTTATGTACTGTGCGGAGAGTTTTACCGCTCCTTCTACGGCCTCTTGCGAGTAACTGACCTTATGGTAATCTTCGTACTTGTCTTTAAGGCCGAGGAGAATTTTTATTGCGTCTTCCTCGCCGGGTTCGTTGATGTCGATCTTCTGAAAGCGGCGTGAGAGGGCTCTGTCCTTGTCAAAGAACTTGCCGTATTCCTCGTGTGTTGTAGAACCTATGCAGCGGAGTTTCCCGCTGGTAAGTGCGGGCTTGAGAAGGTTTGATGCATCTAACGCACTTCCGGAAACGGAACCTGCTCCAACCAGTGAATGAATTTCGTCTATAAAGAGAATTGCCTTTTCTTTTTTAAGCATTTCCTCTATAACTTTCTTCATTCTCTCTTCGAAATCACCCCTGTACTTGGTGCCTGCAACCAGAGCTCCCATGTCAAGCGAAAATATGGAAAAATCCCTGAGGGTAGGAGGAACATTACCTGCTACGATTCTCTGTGCAAGTCCTTCGGTGATGGCAGTTTTGCCGACACCTGAATCTCCCACATGGACGGGATTGTTTTTGAGCCTTCTACAGAGAACCTGGACTGTGCGATCAAGCTCTGCTTCCCTGCCAATCACCGGTTCAAGGAGCTTTTCGCGGGCCAGAGCGGTGAGCTCGGTGGCAAATTTTTCAAGGGCGGTTTTCTTTTTATCCCTGTTCCTGGAGCCGGTATCAGTATCTTCGTCAAAATTAGGATCCCTTCGCCTGCGGCGGGAATTTCGTCCTCCGCCTTCACGTTCATAATCAGGATCATCGAGCTCCTGAAAATCCGGATCGCTGCGTTCGAGATCACTGCGATCAAGATCGCTTTGTTCTGGATCATAGGACTGCCCAATTCCGTGAGATATGATACTTACAAGGTCATAGCGCCTGATCCCTGCCTGGCGGAGGTACCATGAACAGTAGTTTCGCTCCTCATCGTATAGTGATACAAGGATATCCGCAGCTTCCAGAGATGCTTTCTGAGCCGATTGACTGGATATTACAGCCCGCTCTATGACGCTCTGGAAATGAACTGTCTGGATGGGGTCACCTCCGGGGATCACGGGAACCTTGTTTTCAAAGAAATTCTCCATCCCCAGCTTCAGCGCTTCCAGATCGGCTCCGCAGGCATGAAGTATTTCCTGAATCTCATTGAAATCCAGTGCCGCATACAGTATGTGCTCCGGAGTCAGATACTCATGACTTCGTATTTTGGCTTCTGTATAAGCCCGGTTGATTATAGTCCTTACTGGACCTGATATTTTCATATTACTCCTAAGCCTCTTCTACAATACATTTGAGGGGGTACTCATACTGTTTGGCTATGGAGTGAACCTGGTTTGCCTTGGTTACGGCAATGTCCCAGGTAAAGACTCCAACAACTCCCCTCCCCTTATGGTGAACCTTCAACATTATGCTGTTGGCTTCTTCGGGATTCAAATGGAAAACCAGTCTTAGAACCTCAACGACGAACTCCCTGGTGGTAAAATCATCGTTCAATAGAACGACCATATAATCTTTGGGTTCTTCTGTTTCGTTTTTATCCCTTGTCAGTAACTCGGTTTCGCCCTTGTCTCTCGTTGCCATGTTTTTTGCTCTTGATTATAAGATACATCATTTTTGGCAAAATGGCAAGGAAAGAACGGGGGCCTTATGGTGCCCTAGCCGCCAATAAAACCGCCTTCTTTCAGAATTGCCGCCGCTTCTTTATGCCGCTTTTCGTTTACAAGCACAACGGGGCCAGTGCAGCCCATGCCGGTTTCGGTGTAGATGCCCTTTGATTTAAGAAGAGCCGCCGCTTTATCCAGATCAAAGATCTCTATTCCGGCAATTTCCTCGGTAACAACTTCCTTTTCCGGTTCGTTTGCAAGGGAGGAAGAAGCGGTGGATTTTTCAGTGCTCTGTTGGACGGAAATTAGGTTAAGAATAGCCTGTAAACCTGCCTTGTTTGCTTTGCTATATTCATTTTCCGCAATGTGAAGCACATTATTTTCAGCAAGTTTTGCCGCATAGGCAAGAGCATTCGCAACAACAGGCGCACCGGATGCACGGGACAGGATGAGCACAAGGCGTTTATAACCCTCGCCAATACCAGGTCCATAACCGAAACCGGAAGCCTCATAATTACCGCCCGTTGAGTAGGCAGAAAAAACCTTCATGAGTATATTGCCTGTAAGGGTGTCTGTCACCATCACGTCAAAGCCGGGGTTTAATAGATCGTTGCCCCGCATGATGGAGCCGCCCTCAGCCCGGCCGGATTGAGCGAGATTGATTTTATAGCCATTTTTCGCAAGTTCGTTAAGTGCACGTTCAACGGCTCTTGCACCGTCCAGGTTGAGGATGCCTACTGTTGGCTCGGTGATACCCATTGCCTTTGCAGTGATTATGCCGTTGACAGCATTTTTCACCATGGCAGCGACGCGGTCAGTGTCGGATGTGCCGGTGGTGGTTGCAATGTAAAGCTCTCGTCCCAGAGCCGGTGTTGCAACACATCCCACAGTTGATACGCCTATGGGGAAGTTGTAGTGCATGGTAACGCAGGCTTTGACATAACCCGAATCCAACAGCTCTTCCATTTTGGCGTACATCTCTTTATCGTCCGATGTTACAATCTGTTCAAGGGTGCTTTCAACTTTTG
>Ga0099364_10011731_pt1 | contig 11918 bp, 8 predicted proteins | sample TergutTh196P3_FD_73070 | JGI IMG/M metagenome (GOLD analysis project Ga0099364, IMG submission 73070) | Microcerotermes parvus P3 segment gut microbial communities from Pointe-Noire, Republic of the Congo - Th196 P3 | ecosystem: Host-associated > Arthropoda: Insects > Digestive system > Gut ...
TATGAATATTTTTCAGCACTCCGTTTCGGGACGCGTACTTACCCACCGTTTCGGGGATACCGATACCTATGTTAACAATATGACCGGGCTGTAATTCCCGCGCGGCACGCTCACCGATAATATCGGCGGTTTGATTTCCGTCATTTGATCTGTCTTTAGTCGTTGACAGTTTGTTTACAAAATAATCCATATGTGCCGCCGGAACGTGGATATCGCCGGACAAGGCAGGGTTATATCCGCTCTTGTCGGCTGTATCTTCACACACGGCCACGGCATCCACCAACAATCCCGGGACGATCACATTACGCGGACGGGAAAATTCATGGCTTACCCGATCCACCTGAACGATAACCTTTCCGCCGTTGCGCTTAGCCGCCTGTGCCATAGCCAAAGCATCTACGGTCAGGTATTCTCTTTCGAAAGAAATATTTCCGTTGGGATCTGCGGTTGTGCCTTTGATAAAAGCAATGTCGATTTTCGGTGTTCGGTATAAGAGATATTCCTTACCCTCCAATTCCCGAACGGAAACAAGTTCTTTTTTCGATATATCATTTAACGCGCAAGTGTCTATTCTGGGGTCGCAATAAATACCTGCACCCACCTCGCTTAAAATCCAGTCTTTGCCTGCTGCTGCGGCTCGTATGGCATGGGACAGCACACCCAACGGTATGCAATATGCCTCGATTTTCGCGGACAGCGCCATTTGAATCGCGGCAGGCATGCTGTTGTAGTGCCCGGCGATTATTTCACGGACCGCACCTGCTTCTATATAGCGGTCGGCATAAGGGTTTTTATCCCATACGCCGAACCCTGCCGCACAAAAAAGGCTCAGATTATTCGGCGATCCGGTTTCGGTGAATCTCTCATACAAGGCATCATGAAGAGCTTCAGGATTGGACAGTGCCAAAAACGAGTTGATTGCGACACAATCCCCGTCCTTAATAATAGCAGCTGCTTCACGGGCGGAAACGATTTTAAACATTTTCAACACCTTTTGTTTCAAGCATTATTTATAATATTATATTTGATGTTTTCCAGTGTAACATAATCTCACTCCAAAAAGCAACGGTATAACAAAAAAACGCTGATATCTGAAGATTACAAGTTTGATTGTTACCATATATTACCGGTTTATGGAAGAAATATTTTAATATTCTAAAAATATTTCTTCCATTTAAAGCTACTTATGTGGTATTATACATATAGCTCCTTTTCCGGCTGCGTGATTGTTCTGTAATAATAAAGGGTAAATATAATTTAATGAGTAATAAATATCATAATTAGGAGGCAATTGCTATGTGCGGCATAATAGGTTATGTAGGAAGTAAAGATGCGGTTCCTATCATTGTGAACGGTTTGAGAAAGCTGGAATACCGCGGATACGATTCGGCCGGCATTGCGGCTTTCGGCAAAAGCGGATTCTTTGATGTTGTGAAACAAAAAGGACGTTTAGCGGCACTGGAAGCGCGTCTAACGGATTATCCCGTAGAGGGATTCATGGGGATCGGTCATACACGTTGGGCAACACACGGGGAACCGTCGGATGTGAATTCGCACCCGCATTTAGGAAACCAAGGTAAAATAGCCGTTGTTCATAATGGCATTATTGAAAATTATAAACAGTTGAAAGAACGGCTTGAAAGAAAGAATGTTTATTTTTCGTCACAAACCGACAGCGAAGTCATCGCGCAGCTTGCCGAATATTATTATAACGGCGATCTAATGGAAACCGTTATTAAAGTTGCGAACAGGCTGGAAGGTTCTTATGCGTTAGGTATAATGTGCGTTGATGCTCCGGATATACTTATTGCGATTAAAAAAGATAATCCGTTGATTATCGGTATATCAGAACACGGACAGTTTATCGCTTCGGATGTTCCCGCCGTTTTAGAGCATACCAACAAAGTTTATTATTTGAATGATAAAGAAATCGCCGTATTGAAAAAAGATTCCGTACAATTTTTTAACATCGACAAGGAGATGATAAAAAAGCCGTTGGAAACCGTAACCTGGAGCCCTGACAGTGCGGAAAAATGCGGTTATCCCCATTTTATGCTCAAAGAAATAATGGAACAGCCGAAAGTTTTGCGCGATACCATCAATTCCGCCATTGGCAACGGCAAAAATAAAAACGTCATGAATAAACTTGACTGCAGCAAATTTAATAAAATCGTAATTACTGCCTGCGGTTCGGCTTATAATTCCGGAGTTGTCGCAAAATATGTTTTTGAACGTCTATGCCGCTTCCCGTCAATCGAGGTTGAGCTTGCCAGCGAATTTCGTTATAAGGACGCTGTTATTGATGAAAGAACACTAGTTGTTTTGATCAGCCAATCCGGCGAAACAGCCGATACCATCGCCGCTATGCGGGAATCAAAATCCAAAGGCGCAGTTACATTGTCTATCGTTAACGTTGTCGGCAGCACCGTTTCGAAAGAGTCGGATTTTTGTTTGTTCACGGCTGCCGGGCCTGAAATAGCGGTTGCCACCACTAAAGCGTTTTCCGCACAGCTTGCGCTTTTATATTTATTAGCAATACAGTTTGCTGTAAAACTCGGGAAATTAACGCAGGAATCCGAACAGGAATTATTAAAAGAAATAACAGCTCTACCCGGTAAAGCCGATAAAATACTTGAACAAATAGATGATATTCAAAAGTACGCTTCCACTTGTGTCGGTTACAAAAGCATCTTCTTTATCGGACGGAATATTGATTACGCTACCGCTTTGGAAGGCTCGCTCAAGTTAAAAGAAATATCGTATATTCACTCGGAAGCGTATGCGGGCGGCGAACTAAAGCACGGTACAATTTCCCTTATTGAGGAGGACACCCTGGTTGTAGCAATTTCAAACTGCGAACGTTTATACGGGAAAATCATGAATAACGTGGAGCAGGTTATCAGCCGGGGCGCTAAGGTATTATTGATCAGCGGCAGCGCAGAAAAAACACCGGATGAAAGAATATCTATGATCCGTTTACCGGCGGTTTTTGAGTTATTTGCTCCTTCCCTTTCGGTTATTGCTTTACAGCTTTTTAGTTATTATGTGGCAGCGAACAAGGGGTTGGATATAGATAAACCGCGAAATCTCGCAAAAAGCGTTACTGTAGAATAGGAGGGTTCAATGATGAACACAACAGCAAGCGAAGTTTTACAATTTGTAAAGGAAAACGAAGTTAAATTTATCCGGCTTAATTTTTGCGATATGTTCGGCGTACAAAAAAACATATCCACAATGGTCGATGAATTACAAACAGCTTTCGCAAAAGGAGTTTCTTTTGAGGCGCATTCAGTTCAAGGCTTTAACGATGTAACACGAGCCGATTTGTTGTTATTCCCGGATCCCGCAACATTAACGGTACTTCCGTGGAGACCGGGTCCCGGCAGAGTAGTCCGCTTTTATTGCGATGTGAAAAACCCGGACGGTACGGCTTTTGTTCGTGACAGCCGGCAAATATTAAAACAGGTTGTCCGGCGCGCCCGAAAGATGGATTTTTTCTGCAGAATCGGAGCGGAATGTGAATTCTATCTATTCAAAACCGAGGGTGACGGCGAAATTACAACCGTACCTTTTGACAAAGGCGGTTATCTTGATATTTCGCCTCTTGACCGGGGCGAGAATATACGGCGGGAAATTTGTCTCACTCTTGAGGAAATGGGAATAAACCCGCAAACTTCCTATCATGAAAAAGGACCGGGACAAAACCAAATTGATTTCAAATTCAGTGATGCTCTGGAATGTGCCGATAATTTGCTTTCTTTTAAATCTGCGGTCAAAGCAATCGCCGCGCGTAACGGGCTGTATGCCTCTTTTATGCCAAAACCTCTGTTAAATGCGCCCGGAAACGGTATGCATATCAATATTTCGCTTGCTAAAAACGGTCACAACATTTTTAAAAATGCCGACGAAGGACATTCGGGTATCGCAGAAAGTTTCATCGCCGGAATATTAACAAAAACGCCGGAAATTACCGCGTTCTTAAATCCGATCACCAATTCATATGAAAGATTCGGGCAATTTGAAGCACCTAAGTACGCATCCTGGTCACATCAGAATCATTCGCAGCTGATCAGCATACCTACAGGTTCAGGCGAAAATGTAAGAATGGAGCTGCGTTCGCCGGATAGTGCCGCAAATCCGTATCTTGCATTCGCATTGATCATTTCTGCCGGGCTTGATGGAATTGAGGGCAATATGGCATTACCCGCTGCCGTTGATGCTGATTTATATACGGCGGACAAGAATGTCACCAAAGATCTTGCTTTATTGCCGGATAACCTGGAAAAAGCTATAGAACTTGCAAAAAACAGCGATTTAGTGAAAAGCCTGATCGGCGAAGAATTGCTTTCAAAGTATATTGCCGTAAAAAAAGAAGAAGCGGTTGAATTTGCCGCTGCCGAAGACAAATCGGCGTTTTACAAGGAACGGTATTTTGATGCGATATAACGAGGGAATCTACGTTAATCTGCTGATTTACGCAAGCCAAAAATTTTAGGACAGACCTAAAAACATAAAAAGGAAAGGCGGCGATATCGTTGAACAGTGCTTTAATCGTTTCATGCACAGACAGGGGAACGGTGTTTTTTACCGAAATGCTGAATGCGGCTGATATAAAACAAATCGCTGCTTTAAGTTCGGCTGATGAAGCCCGAAGACTGCTTTTAGACCGTGATTTCGATCTGGTATTAATTAACGCGCCGCTTAAAGGGGAAACGGGCGAAAAATTTTCCCGGCAAATCGCTTCCAAGGGATTTTCGCAGGTTGTGCTTGTGGTTAAAAGCGAATTCTTTGATGCGGTATCCGAAGTTTGTGAGGACGACGATGTTCTGGTAGTCGCAAAACCCGTGAACAAAGCTGTATTTTGGTCTGCGTTGAAACTGGCGAAATCAGCACAAAGAAGATTGCGGCGCGAGCAGGCTGAAAACGCAAAGCTAAAACAAAAAATTGAGGATATCCGTATTGTTGACCGGGCGAAATGCATTTTAATTTCTTATATGAACATGGAAGAAAAAGAAGCGCACCGGTATATAGAAAAACAAGCAATGGATATGCGTTGCACTAAAAGGGATATCGCAGAAGGCATATTGAAAACATACGAAAATTAAAAAACAGACCTCCTCGGGAATTAAATGATGTATGAACACAAAAAAAAATTCGTCAAAAACGGAGTTATTTTCGAAGAAGTCCAATAATCTGAAGAAGCAAAATAAAAAGAAAACAGGAATTTCAGCTCTTGTATTGTTGGTTAAAAAGTGTTACAATTCAATATGCGTACAAGTATGAGATTAGGAAATGGTTATATGAATATATTTGACGAACAGGGTTTGAAACGTGCTGAGGAGCTTTTTTGTGAATTGATAGAGTTGTTCGGGGGCGACCCCGGACGCGAAGGCTTGCGCGAAACTCCCGGACGGTGCGCGAAGATGTACCGCGAAATGCTGGTCGGTATGAAATATACCAACGACGACATAGCCGAAATAGCAGACAAATGCTTTGAGGAAGAAGAAACCACTAAGGACAGTATCGTTATCCTAAAGGATATAGAAGCTTTCAGCTTTTGTGAACATCACCTGGCCTTGATATATAACCTTAAGCTAACCGTCGCTTATAAACCGGCGGTCGGCGGCAGGATCATAGGGATAAGCAAAATTGCCAGGATTGCGGATATGGTATGCAAGCGTTTAAATTTACAGGAACGTATAGGCAGGGATATACTCGAAATTTTGTCCAAGGTAACCGGCTCTCCGGATGTTGCTGTTATAATCGAGGGTGAACATTCCTGTATGAGCGCACGGGGGATCCGAAAACCCGGAGCCGTAACCAAAACAGCCGTATTCAGCGGATGTTTCGACGGGGACAAAAAAACGGAATTATTGGCACTTTTATAATTGACCTCCTCGGGAATTAATAATAAGATTGGTGTATTGCGTGTATTATGAATAAAAAAGCTTTGGTTTTGCTGTCGGGAGGGCAGGATTCCACGACCTGTCTTTTTTGGGCGATAAAAGAATACGGCGCGGACATGGTTTCGGCAGTAGGATTTTCTTATGGTCAGAAGCATATTCAGGAACTGGAAATTGCCCGGGAAATATGCGCAATCCCCCGGGTTCCTTATGAAATTCTGGATTTGTCGGCATTAAGTTCGCTGAGTCGGAATGCGCTAACAAACCATAATATAAAAATTGAAAACTTTACAGAATCCAAGCCGTCAACGGGCACCGTTGATATTCCAAACACATTTGTTCCGGGGCGCAATTTATTGTTTTTATCCTTTGCGGCGGCGGCGGCATACCAAAGAGGAATAACCGACATAATAATAGGCGTTTCGCAAGCAGACTATTCCGGATATCCCGATTGCCGTGAAGCCTTTATCATTGCCGCAGAAAACGCCCTGCGGCTCAGTATGGATCATAATTTTAATATCATTACACCCTTGATAAATCTGGATAAATCACAGGTATGGGCGTTATCCGAAGAACTGGGTTGTTTTGAGCTTATTAAAGAAAAAACCCTTACCTGTTACAATGGTGTAACAGGAGAAGGGTGTAAAAAATGTCCGGCGTGTGTATTACGGCGCAGAGGTTTGGAACGGTTTGAAGCACTGCCTGATTAAATTATACTAATTCTGCGATTTCATAGATAAGCTTTTCGGACTTTTCAAATCCCAGACACGGGTCAGTGATAGATCTGCCGAACACATTTTCGGATATATCCTGCGAACCGTCCTCGAGATAGCTTTCGATCATCAACCCTTTGATCATTTTGCTTAAATCGCTATTGTGGCGGCGGCTGTGCATGATCTCCTTGGCAATGCGCGGTTGCTGCGAATATAATTTTTTAGAATTGGAATGATTCACATCTATGATTACCGCAGGGTTTTTCAGAGCGAGTTTATTGTACATTTCGAGTGTACCCATTAAATCTTCGTAATGATAGTTTTGAATATGCTCACCCTGTTTGTTGACCGAACCGCGCAGAATGGCGTGGGCAAGCGGATTTCCCGATGTTTTGGCTTCGTATCCTTTGTACATAAAATTATGCGGGGACTGAGCCGCCGTTATGCTGTTGAACATTACTGTTATATCGCCGCTCGTGGGGTTTTTCATACCGACCGGAGCATCCGCACCGCTGGAAACAAGACGATGCAGCTGGTTTTCTACCGAACGCGCCCCTACCGCGTGATAACTCAGCAAATCATTGAAATAATCAAAATTTTCAGGATAGAGCATTTCGTCCGCCGCCGTCATGCCGGATTCACGGATAACCCGAACCTGAAGCTTGCGGATAGCGATAAGCCCGGCATAAATATCCGGATCGCGTGACGGGTTGGGTTGATGCAGCATTCCTTTGTAACCGATACCGGTGGTGCGCGGTTTATTGGTATATACCCGGGGTACGATGAGCAATTTGTCTTCTACCTTCGCTTGTACTTCCGCGAGTTTTGTGACATATTGAAACACAGCATCCTCGTTGTCCGCCGAGCATGGTCCCATTATCAGCAGAAATTTGTCCGAAGTACCCTCGAATATACTGTGCAGTTGTTTGTCCATATTTTCTTTAACCGTTTTTACGGTTTCGGAAAGCGGAATCATTTCTTTCAATTTTTCCGAAGTGGGGATTTCCCGTACATATTTAAACATAATAGCGCACTCTGCGCCAAGCCGCACTAAAAACCGTATTAAAACGAGAGTTTTTTGTTTATAACCGAAGTTTGTCGTGTGCCGGCTCGGTTCCTTTCTTGAATATTTTTATAAATTAATACTAATTTACAGCCAAAACCATATGTTGAAAATTAGTATAAAACTTTTTTATTTTGAGAGGATTGACTTATACATGAAAAATTGTTTTGTACCGTTTGCACCGGCGGATATTTTGATTCCCCGGGTAAGTTCACCGGAAAAGTTTGCGGTTGTCGCCTGCGATCAATATACCTCGGAGCCGGATTATTGGAATCGGGTCGAAGAATATGTGGGTTGCGCAAAATCTAGTTTGCACTTGGTTTTTCCCGAAATATACCTCGAGCACGGTTCGCAAAACCCGCAAGCACGGATACGCGGTATTCATCAAGCTGCGCAGGAGTATTTAACGAACGGTGTATTCGAAGAATATAAGGGTTCATACATATGCACAGAACGCGCGCTCAAAAACGGCAAAATCCGCAGGGGGCTGATAGGAGCGGCTGATCTGGAAGCATACGATTACAGAAACGGCTCAAACGCAATGATTCGGGCCACCGAAGGCACGGTGCTGGAGCGTATCCCTCCCCGGGTAGAAATACGCCGGGATGCGGCCTTAGAACTTCCTCATGTGATGCTGCTTATCGACGATGAGCGTCAAACCGTGATAGAACAGCTCGATTTATCAAAATGCGAAAAAATATACGATTTCGAACTTATGGAAAACGGCGGACACCTGACCGGGTATTTATTAACCGATACGCAAAAGAATTTCGTTGACGGCGCTCTCGGTTCACTCGCTGAAAAAACACCGCTGCTTTTCGCTGTTGGCGACGGCAATCATTCCCTGGCTGCCGCTAAGCATTGTTATGAAGAACAAAAGGAACGGGGCGGCGATGCAAACCTTTCCAGATATGCTTTATGCGAAATTGTAAATCTGCACGATGACTCTTTGGAATTCGAGCCTATTCACCGTATACTTACCGGAGTTAAGCCGGAGCGGGTGAAAGCGGCACTGCACAATTTTTACAATTTAACCGATATCCCCGAACCGGATGATCATCTTATACACTATATATCGCAAAACGAAGAAAAAACATTGTATTTACGCAAACCTAAAACAAGTCAGCCTGTTGGAACGATACAGGATTTTATTGAACACTGCCTGCAAAACGATGACATCAGACAGCGTGAACATTGCAAGGTCGATTACATTCACGGTGAGGATGTACTGCGAGAGCTTGCAAACGAACCGGATGCGGTTGGATTTTTGACTCAGGGCATACACAAGTCACAGTTATTCGGGACCGTTATAAAGGACGGGGCTCTTGTGCGTAAAACCTTTTCGATGGGACAAGCAAATGACAAGCGGTTCTACTTTGAAGCAAGAAAAATTAAACGCTAATGCTGCGTACACTGTCCGGGAAGGTTGCTCTCTTTGTAGTATCCCTGAAATTTTCCGGGACATCCGGAATTTGAAAGTCTGCCGGAGGAAGAGCAATACCTTGCTTCGATCACACTTTTGCTGGAGGTAAATTCTTTTTTGTCAAGCCCCCCGTGCAGATCCGACATTATATTGCGCCATTGCCTTGCCTGTTGATATAAACCTATGCCCAGAAGCGGAATTTCCGTGTCATAACCTGTCCAGAAGCCCGTCACATAATAAGGAGTTATTCCCATAAATGTCCAATCATAGTCGTTGGACGATGTGCCGGTTTTTCCGATAACCTCGGTACCCGGCAATTTTGCATCACGCGCGCTGGCGTTCGCTCCCTCCACAACCTGCAAAAGCAACCGGTTCATTATCCATGCGCTGGATTCGTCCATTACCCGCTTGGTAGTGTTTTCGCGGCTTAACACGGTTTCACCCAATGTATTGACCACCTTTGTGTAGGAGTGAGGTCGGGTGTAATAACCGCCGTTGGCAAACATCTGGAAACAGGCGGTGAACTGATAAAGTTTGACACCTCTGTGAAAGTCGCCTAAAACCAAAGCTTCGGGGCCGTCGTCGGTGATGATCAGGTTACCGTTATTGTCCACATCGTTTTCGCCTTTTATTACGAGAGAATCAAAAAAGAAATTACTGCGCATAAAATTGAAAGAACTCTCCTCGGTAAGCATATCCTTGAGCACCTGCGCGGGAGCCGTATTAGTGGATCGTTGAATCGCTTGAACTACGGTAAGGGGGCCGTGCTTTTTATTGCCGTAATTGTTGGGCCATTTTCGCCGTACACCGTTTATTACCATGTCATAAGGCGGATTATCGCTGAGTATGGTAGAGTATGTTATAAGGTCGTTTTGGATCGCAGGAGCATAAACCGCTATAGGCTTCACCGTAGAACCCATTTTACGCTGAGCCTGGGTCGCGCGGTTAAATATACCGCTCTGTCTTTTTCTGCCTTTGCCGCCGACTACCGCTTGCAGCGCTCCGTTATGGTCAAAGATAACCATAGCGGCCTGCGGTGCGCCTACGGTATTGCCGTTTCTGTCCTTTCTTCCGCTCAGGTCGCCGGATGAAAAAACACTGTTGTCGCGGAATTTAGATTCGAGTTTTTTTTGTAAGGATTGATCAATAGTCGTATAAATACGGTATCCGCCGTTATATAGCATAGCTTCCGCAGTTTTTTTGGTGCAGCCCAACTCTTGGGAGAGGTCTTCTATAACTTCTTGTATCACATGATCCACAAAGTAGTTTTGCACCCCTCCTTTGTTTCCGGCGGCTGCAAATTTTTCTTTTTCAAGGTCGCGCAATTTCGGATCCCGTTTTATGAATTTCCTATATTGCGGACCTGTAATCACGTTAAATTCTCTCATTTTTCGCAAAACATATTCGCGGCGGTTTTTATTTCTCTCGGGAAAATCATACACATTATAGCCTGTGGGGTTTTTGGTCATTGCTGCCAGTGCCGCCGCTTCAACTTCGTCTATTTCATTTACGTTTTTACCGAAATACAGTTGGGATGCAGCCTGCACACCGCCGGTATTCCTGCCCATATGAATGATATTTAGATATAGTTCTAATATTTGATCCTTGGAATATCTGCGTTCAAAGTTCATTGCGCGGAATATCTCTTTAACTTTGCGCTCTATACCCTGAAAGCCCTCGGAAGCCCATTCATCCGTAATGTTTTTTATAACCTGCTGAGTTATAGTCGAACCGCCCGCCGCGGTGTCCCAAAAATTGAAAAACATATTCAAAAACGCGCCCGCTGTTCTCCGCCAATCCACGCCCTCATGATCGCGGAAACGTTCATCTTCGGTTACCACAAAAGCGTGCTGCACATGGGCAGGTATATCGTCAAGATCTACCCAAATCCGATTTTCCCGACGTGTTATTCTTCTTATTTCTTCCGGCTCGTTGGTTTTTTTGTTCGTCGCAAAAATAAGGGTAGTGGAATGAAGTTTTGCATCTTCGATAGTTACGCTGTCGTCGTCTTCTAAAAACCGCATTACATATACGGTAAGGGCGGTGACAACAATCGACATGGTGATAACGAAAATCAGGCACAGCGTTAAAAAGATTTTTGTGGCGACCGTAAAAATCCTGCGAGCCTTGCCGGTTCCCTTTTTATTGCGATTGCCGTTTTTTCCGTTACCGCTATGCTTTTTATTCAGTCTGCTGTTCCGCGATTTTCCCGATGAGCTGCTAATATCCTTGTATTTCGGAGATTTCCTTGGAACAGACATCCGTGTTCTCGCTGCGGAAGAACTGCTGATGTCCCGGCTCGAATTATTGTTTTTATTTTGAAATGAGGAGCTTGATATATCAATGTATTTGCTCCGCGGTCTGTTTTCGCCTTGATTGTCCACGCCATTCCTCCGTAATTTTACAGTAGACCTCCTCGAAAACCACTTCGCGACTTATGAACGGAAGATTTCCCGTCACACGGCGTTAATTTATCCTCAAATATCCATGATATTCTCGTCAAAATTGCCTTGTTTGACGAAAAATCATCTGTGTTCATATATCACGTTTTAATTTCCGAGGAGGTCTAGTTTAACCCGTTTGAATTATACTTCATTCCATACTGCTTTGTCAATGTAAAGTTTCTTAATATATTTGACACATACTAATACAATCCTTAGTGTAAAATTAATGTAGGAGAATTCTAAGAAAAAAAGGTACAAGAGGAAGCCAAAAAGTGATTTAATAGAATTGTAGATCCAAAAAAATCACGAAGGAGGCAACCTCTTGTGAATACAAGTATACCAGAGATTGCGGAAAATTTCATCAGGAAAACA
>Ga0099364_10011732_pt1 | contig 11917 bp, 10 predicted proteins | sample TergutTh196P3_FD_73070 | JGI IMG/M metagenome (GOLD analysis project Ga0099364, IMG submission 73070) | Microcerotermes parvus P3 segment gut microbial communities from Pointe-Noire, Republic of the Congo - Th196 P3 | ecosystem: Host-associated > Arthropoda: Insects > Digestive system > Gut ...
GGTTCAAAATCAAAATCACACATGTTCCCCGGTTTGCAAAATTTAACAGGCGCAGCATTGAGAAGCGAGTTGGAAGATTCTAAAAAGGCTATAGAACAGCATCTTGCGCCTTATACTTGTACCACCTTTGCCCTGCCTTTCGGACTTTTGCCTGAAGATGACGACAACGAATTTTTCAGTTTGGCGGAAGACTTGGGTTACGAAATCATCCGAACAACAAGAGCAAGAAATGTCGATATAGAAAATGATTGGCTACTCAATTTACCGTTCTTGCCGCTTTATGATTTCACTGAACCCGGATATGTTGGAGCGTTTAATCGAGAGCCGCTTCCCACGCCATTTTTTGACCCCGTACAGGACGTTGATTTAATCAATCGATCAAGTATTAGGGTGACCATTACAGGGATCAAATTAGATGCGCCCACCGGAAATTCAGGTATCGTCTTTGAAGCATTTTCAGACGACAAAGAATTAATAAAAAATGTAAGGGTTGAATATTCTCCTCCTCTGAATTGGGCATACATCCTTATCGAAGCCCACGAGGGACAGTACGGTCAGGCAAAAATCAGTCTGAAGGCGTCCGCGCCGGGCGCATATCCAAGTTCAGGTTATTTTTATGCAAACGTTGAATCGGTTGTGATCTCAACTTCGCAGATAGATACGCACAACAGCATGTACCTGTTCCCCAATCCGGCAACAGACCGTATCGAAATTCAAAACGCGGATGAAAGCGTTTTATATAAAATTTTTCATACGGCAGGAAGTCTTGTTCTTTCCGGAAGAGGCAAAAATATTGATGTATCGACATTCCCGCAGGGCGTATATATTCTGGTGGTTTATTACGGTAATGAAGAAATAAGCACGTTCAGATTCGTGAAAAATTAGTAAAACGCTCCGATAAAAAAAGGCGTAAAAAAACTAAAGTTTTTGTTCGGTGGGATAAAATTGTTCGAGAGAATAAAAAGATGTATCGTGCTGATTAGAAAGGATTTCAACCTTTATTTCTATACACTATAGAGAAGAATGGTCTTTTCAAAAACAACAATATACATTCAAAAAAACATAAAATCTGAACATTTCTGAACAGACTATTTTATCCTGTCCCCGCAAAATTCTGATACACGACCCGCATTTCCGTGCACAACTGATTGATTTTCAATATATCGAAAAAACTCCAATACATGTGGTCATACAGGTCGTGTATCGCCTGCGAAATAAAATGTTCGAAAAATTTGCCTTCAAAATGCGGCTCGATGTTCCAGTTCAGTTCGTCTAAATACGCCATTCCGTCCATACCTTCCTCGCTATTGATGTAATCAATTTTGAGTACGTTATATTCGCTCACACTTTCGGTAAGAATCATTTCAATTCCGGTTTCAGGCTCGGCGAGGGTTCCGGTTTCGTTTGGTACATAAATATATGGCGTTATTTTTGCTTCAATCCAAAAATCGTGGAGAAAAGTGTCATTGTCGTCAAGGCGTTTTTGAAGTGTGCGGATTATCGGTTTAGCCTCGTCTCTGACCTTTTCAAAACAGTTAGTCAAGCGTTGATTCAGCCGCAGCAGAGCGTCAATGTTTTCGGGCGTCCATTCAAAAATGCTGTTCATCTTACACTTGCGCGCAGAAAGCAACTCCTTAAGTTTGTCATCTACATCGTGTACATGCTCCCAATGGGAAATGATAAGACGGTCTAACTGTTGGGTGGTGTGGGGTTTAGGCATTTCGAGGACGGTTGCAAGGCTGTTTTATATATTTTTGTACAAAATTTGAATCTGCTCTTTCAAGGCTGGCAAATCTTTTTGGATTATTTCCCAAATAAGTTCAAATTTTATCTGATAGTAACCGTGCACTAAAACATGTCTTAAATTGATTAGTTCGCGCCATGGTGTTTCGGGATTTTGCTCTCTAAATTCGTTGGTTAGCATGTTGCTTGCTTCGCCAATGATTTCCAGATTCTTTATAATTGCAAACCGCAACTTCATATCCGATTTAAACTCTTCAAATTCAATGCCTTCTGAAAATTCAAAAATATAGTTTATTGATTCCAAAATATGCTCAAGCCGTCCTTTGTCTTTACTTGTCTCTCTCATAGATTAAAATTTTATCTTGTTCGGCAGATTCCTGCGCCCAAGGGCGAAGTTGTCCTTCTTCTACCATATCTACTTTCCTGTGACACAAATCTTCGAGGTCGTTCATAATGCCAACGTAGTCGAGCAGCGAAATTCGAGCGTCTTTGTCAAAACGCACCATTACGTCAAGGTCGCTTTTTAGAGTTTCTTCGCCACGAGCATACGAGCCAAACACCCTCGCTTTTTCTATCGGATAGGCGGGGAAAAATGCCTGCAACTTGTTGATAACAATCTGTTTCATTGATACATCAATTCGATTTTATTCAAGTGTAAAGATACAAAATTATTACTTTTTTACAGTTTAGATAATAATTTTGAAAGAGGTTTATAATAACGTTCCAGGCAACTACCGGGTGCTGAAAAATGCGGAAATTCTATTACTTTTACTTTTTTATTGTTTACATCAATACTGTTTAATGCGACAGCATATTTTAATTTTTTGGTTTCTTTCTCAAAAAATGTTATTTTGCCAAAACATTGAATTATATACTCTTCCCTTACAATTTTTCCATCCAAAAAATTAGCAGTTATTATTATATCAGGGTCTAAAATCTCCAACTCTTCTTTGAAGAAGTTTCTTTGCTCCAATTTAGAATCTTCAAAGAATCTATTCATTAAATCCTTGTCTCGTCTTCTACCTGTTTCTGATGCGTTCGCATATTTTGAAATATTCATTACAGCAAAACCATAATCGTTCTTTTCTATCATTGATTCAATGATTTCATTTACGGTTATATTTTCAATGACTCCATTATTTCTAATAATATGATGAATACAAAGTATTCTTTTCCAAAAAAAACTTTTGTTTAATGAATCTTTTCCCTTGAAATCATTTGATTTTCTTTTCTTAAAATCATGTATCCATCCATCAATGTAATCATAACCTCCGTGCTCTCTTGGTTCTCTTGCTATAAATAATACTTTCGGATTTGTCCCGTAGTATCCCGGAAAAAAACCATCGGAAGCGAAATATTCATCCCCGGTGTATTTTTTATTATCGTCTTTATATACAATCTTTGACGACGATACAGTTTTACGCCAATCCTGCATCAGAGCCATTATTTTACTTCTTTTCTCTATTTCAATACCTGAAAAGAGTCCTGCGATATTATCTTCCATACAATTTTTGAGATTAAAAATTAAAATTTACGCCACAAAATTACTACATTTTTCTTTTCCAACAAAATTTTTTCCAATATTTTTTTTCAACAAAACTGAAAATTACCTCCGTTTCAATTTCCCTTTTTTGCTCGTATACACCGGATTATCAGGATGCACCGCTACTTTGATATTATTATTATAACTTATAACAAAAGCCTTTGCTTCAATTTCAACCGTTGACGAGGGAATTGCAATATTGGTCAAACTTTCACATCCTTCAAAAGCCAATTTTCCAATTTTGACAACCGATTCGGGAATTTTTACAGACGTCAATTTTGAACATCCGCGAAACGCGCCGACCTGAATGATTTTAACCGTATCGGGTATGATATAAACGCCCTCATAACCTTCGGGACAAGATATCAACTTGGTCATTGCCTTGTTGAACAAAACACCATCGCGGCTCGTATATTTCGGATTGTCAGGATGTACGTCAATTTTAAAAAATAATGTAGCAGTACAGTCGAAACCTGGACTACAACCGTCGCCAAATTTCAACCAGAATGCGCCTTCGCCAATTTTTACAACCGAACGGGGTATGAACACAGAGGTCAAAAATTTGCAACCTTTAAACACAGTGTTCCCAATTGTTGTTACCGAATCTGGAATAACAACGGATTTTAATCCTTCACAGTAGCAAAATGCGTCGTTTCCAATTACTTTCACCGATGTGGGAATATTTATTGAAGTTAGGCGCTCGCACAAATAAAATGCCCAATCTTTTATTGAGTTTACAGTGTCGGGAATAACGTAATCGCCCTCAAGCGCAGCAGGATAACGCACCAAAACGCTCATGTCTTTATTGAACAACACCCCATCGCGGCTCGTATATTCAGGATGGTCGGCAGATGCTACAAAGCCAACTACAGGGCGTAAATAAAGTGGGCTCCCGTCGTCATTATTAATGGGTTTCGTAATTTTTATAATTATTTTTGATTTTACACGTTCAAGGTAATATTGAATAAAAAAATCATCAATACACTCAAGAGTTACGTCTGTAATTGTAAGCACGAGTGATTCGGAAAAACAATAAATAATTTCATTATTCACAATTGTCGTAACCGTATCGGGTATTTCGTATTCGCCCACGTGTGCGCTTGCGTAATAAATCAACTCTGTTTTGTTTTTGTTGAACAGGGCAACGCCATCGCTCGAAAAATCCATATTGTCAGGATGTACAACTATTGACGTCAATTCGTCTGTTTTGATAAAAGCGTTTTCTACAATATCAGTTACTGTTTCAGGGATATATAATTCGCCTTTTCGTCCGCATGGATAGTAAATCAGCCGACTTTTTGCTTTATTGTATAATACGCCGTCTATGCTTGCAAATGCCTTATTGTCAGGGTGTACCGAGATAGACGTTATGCCGTAGCATTTTTTTAAAGCCTCTTTGTCAATCTTTGTGAGCGTGGACGGCAAAACGTACTCGCCTTTCCATGCCGGCGGGCAAAACAATAGCGTGGTCATGTCTTTGTTGTATAACATACCATCAAGGCTCGCAAATGCCGGATTATCAGGGTGTGCAGTAATTTCAGCAACTGATTCGTCAAATTGAATAATATATTCTTCTCCGACAAAAAAGGGAGCATACGAAATTTTAACAAGCGATTTTGGTAAAAAAACAGCGGTCAATTTGTTCATTGAAGGAATGACTTGTCTTAATAATGGGGTCAGCGACCCGGGAAGGACAAACATCTTCAAGGAACTAAAGGAATCCCAAGCGTCCCTTTCGTCAATTTTTTCGTCTTCACCAATTATAGCATCACCCATATCAAACGCTTGCAAGTTTTTCATACAGGATATAAAGAAAAAATCATCGCCGGTTGCTTCGCCGCTAATGATAAGTTTTTCAACGGAATTAGGGTCTTCAACGCCCGCCTCCTTCAATGCCTGCTCTATCCTGATTTCTGATGTCAGACACACTGATATACAATTATTTACTGTCATATTTTATTTTTTATTTAGATATTTTACGCCGCAAAATTACTACTTTTTTCTTTTCCAACAAAATTTTTTCAAATATTTTTTTCTGAAAACTGAAAACTACTTTATCCTGTCTCCACAAAAATCCTCCCTCCGCATCGTCCGCAAAATTTCCCAATCCATACATCATCAAATGGCTTTTACTCGTTCACAGTTTGGCAATTACAACAGCAACAAAGGTCAAATGGATAACAATGATTTTTTCTTGTACCATATTTTGCTAAAATACTACATAATTGCAATGTACTTTTTGCATACGTTTTTACCATATAGTCCTGTATGGCTAAACGAATATCGTTGGGGAAAATGTTCTTCCGGATGAAATGATGAAGTACCCCTCTAAAGCAATTTTTCCACTCTATACCGTGTGTACGTGCGCATCCATAGTTTACCTGTACAAGTAGATGAGCATATTCGTGAAGAAATACTTCCAAAAACTCATATTTGTTCAAATCGTCGTTGATTGTAATCACATGATAATTACGCTTCCATGGCGGAATGTATGTACCCCAAAGACTACGTCGGGATTTAGTGGTTTTCAAGTGAATAGAATACTTTTGAAGCATGTACATTACCTCATCAAGCGCATGTTCAGGAATATATTCTGCAAGCCATGTTCGCAATTCGTAGAGTTTGCCGCACAGTATGGCTGGTGCTTTGTCATCATTGTCTTTATACTCATAACTTTCGGGAAGTATTGCGGTAGAAGTTATGCCGGGACAATTGAAAAAAGCATCGGCTCCAACTTCTTTCACCGAATCGGGAATGGTAATAGAAGTTAAATGGTTACATTCCCAAAAAGCACAGTTTCCGATTTTTTCCACTGAATTGGGTAAACTAACGGAAGTCAAGCCGATGCAATGGTTGAAAGCCCAATCCGGTATTTTGTTTTCTTCAATCGAGGCGCTTCCCATACTCAACGCTTTCAGAGTTCTACGCATTCTTGTCTGGACATAATGGAAATCCTCTAATGCAAGCATACCGCTTATGGTTAACTTCTTAACGGATGCGGGCTTTTTTACGCCCGCCTCCTTCAATGCCTGCTCTAACCGAATTTCGGACGTCAGGCGCACTGATATACAATTATTTACTTTCATATTCAATTTATTAATTATAATGATTAAAATTATTGCAAAGATAATGCGTTAAAATGCCGAATCGCAGCACAGGATGAAAATATTTTTTTGGCACGCAGATGACGCAGATTTAAAGGATTTGCGCAGATTTTTTTGAATGAAAAAGGAAAAATAAACATAAAAAATACGATTTTGTCGAAAAAAACGCTAACCTTGCACGATTTTTTAGAATTTGATGAACAAGGCATTAATAGACAGAATAGAAGCGAATAGGGCTGAATATGAGCGTCTTTTGAAAGACGAATGTTATACTGATGTGCGGTTTAACCCGAAAAACGGGGCGTTGGCGGCAATACATCGGGAACATCGTTTCGACACTGCATTTGGTATATTTGGTATCCCACGTGGCGACTATGAGCGGATTTCGTTGGATGTGCTGTATGAATACGGTAATGCGATAGTACTTGGCGCCGAGAGGGCTGACTACAAAATAAAGGTGCCGGAAGGGCTGTTAAATGGGAAAAATTTTACATATATACTCTACATACAAGAAACCACCTCTGCGTATCTTTTCGAACCGCTGAATTCCAACCGATAAATTCAATCTATTATGTTTCATCATTTGATTTTTTTTGCAAAATTACGAAAAATAATTGAAAACACAAAAAGGTTATCACAGAGAAGCATTTATTCCATCATATACCTTTTCGATTGTAATCTTGTGTTTACGTGCAATAACAGCGCAGTCGTCATATTCGGGCTTTGCTCTTAACTTCACGCCTTTATAGTATGCTTCCTTCACGCGTACAGTACCCCACTCCGTATCGACTGTTACTTCGCGGCGGTCGAGAATGGTCTTTTCTACATTGCGGTAGCGTACGCCAAGCGTCGATGTTTCCGTAAACAAAATGCGTTCGAGTTCTTCTTTTTTATAAGGCGGACAAAGCACTGACAGCATCACAGCAGGACGCGTTTTTTTCATAATAATGTTTTGAAGATAAACATCGTCGGCGCCCGCTTCAAACAATCGTTCCATAACGTAGGCGTACCTTTCGGGGTTCATATCGTCGATATTACATTCTATTACAACGGCATCAACTGTTTTTTCGGTCTTTTTCGTTACTTCGGTCTTTTCTGTTTTTTCTGATTCGCCCGCTTCTGCTATGCATACGCGCAAAACGTTTGGTATTTCGGTATCGCGATGCCCTATTCCATATCCTGTTTTGATTATTGTAAACGTCGGCTTATCAGTAAATTCATCTGCTATTGCCGCAAGTATCGCCACTCCTGTGGGCGTTGCCGTTTCGAAAGGTACTGCGCCCAACTTCATGGGCTTGCCTTTCATAATTTCGAGCGTAGCCGGCGCAGGAACGGGAAAACGTCCGTGAGCGCAATTTACAAAACCGCCGCCCATCTCTACAGGAGTGGATATGATACGGTCTGGAGATATATTTTCAATACAAATAGCGGCTCCAACAATATCAACTATCGAATCGACCGCGCCAACCTCGTGAAAATGAACCTCTTCTATCGGTTTTCCGTGTATTTTGGCTTCGGCTTGAGCAATTAGCCTGAAAATATCCATGCTCATAGATTTGACCCTGTCAGACAATTCGCTTTCGCAGATGATTTTTTCGATGTCATTAAGGTTTCTGTGTTCGTGATGATGATGCTCGCTTTCTTCTTCAAGAGCCTTGTAATATTCAGGAATGATGCGGCGTTTGAGCCCCTCGAACATAGATTTGGGACCATGATGACTTCCATGCGAATGGCTATGTCCATGTCCATGAGAGTGTCCATTCGCGGTGTCATGGCTGTGATTATGGTTGCTATCTTCGCCGGTTAGTATAACCTCTACCTGCGTTCCTGTTATACCTTTTCGCTGTTGCTCGGAAATACGGATTTCGTAGCCGTCTAAATTGAGTTTTTGCAATTCGCTGACAAGATAGTTAGGACAAACCCCAATATCAATCATCGCCCCAAGGTTCATATCGCCGCTGATACCCGCAAAACAATCGTAATACAATATCTTCATGATAAAAAATTTTTCTTTTTTTTGGTGCGAAATTACAAAATTATTGTAAATTATTGCAAAAAATCACAAAATTTATATACTTTTGCGAAAATTTTTAAAAATTACCGGTTATGTCATTTATTACAGATAAAATTGTATTTGAGGGTCTTACATTCGACGACGTGTTGTTGGTTCCGGCTTATTCGGAAGTTTTGCCGCGCAACGTAGACCTGTCTACCATGTTTTCGCGCAATATCAAATTGAACGTCCCCATCGTATCCGCCGCTATGGATACTGTTACAGAATCAATTATGGCTATTTCGATTGCCCGCGAAGGAGGAATAGGCGTTATTCACAAAAATATGGAAATAGAAGAACAAGTTAAGCAGGTAAAGACTGTCAAACGCGCCGAAAACGGTATGATATACGATCCTGTGACAATTAACGCTGCTGCAACTGTGGGACATGCAAACAATCTGATGTCCGAACATAAAATTGGCGGTATTCCGGTGGTAGACGAAAATCGAAAGTTGATGGGAATAGTTACCAATCGCGACTTGCGTTTCGAGGAGAATCTAAATCGGCTTGTTAGAGACGTGATGACCCCAACGCCTCTCATCACTACAGACGCAAAAACGACGCTCGAAAGCGCTGCCGACATTCTGCAACGTCACAAGATAGAAAAACTTCCCGTTGTTGACGAATCAAATCGTCTAATCGGGTTGATAACATACAAGGATATAACGAAAGCAAAAGACCGTCCCAATGCCTGTAAGGACAAGTTCGGACGATTGCGCGTGGCTGCCGCCGTAGGCATAGGTCCCGACACTCTCGCACGAATTGACGCATTAGTTAATGCTGATGTGGACGCAGTTATTATAGATACTGCGCATGGTCATCATGCAAGAATCATTGATGCATTGAAGAAAGCAAAAGAGACTTTTAAGGACATCGACGTAATTGCCGGCAACATAGCCACCGGCGACGCCGCAATAATGCTTGCCGAAGCAGGCGCCGACGGCGTTAAGGTAGGCATTGGTCCGGGGTCGATATGCACAACGCGCATTGTTGCAGGCGTTGGCGTTCCTCAACTTTCGGCTGTGTACAATGTTGCCGAAGCCGTCAAAAAATACGGAATACCTGTTATTGCCGACGGCGGACTGCGCTATTCGGGAGATATTGTGAAGGCGTTGGCAGCTGGGGCGCACAGTATTATGGCCGGCTCGCTTCTCGCAGGAGTAGACGAATCGCCCGGCGAAACTATAATTTATAATGGTAGGAAATATAAGTCCTATCGCGGCATGGGCTCGATAGAAGCGATGCAAAGAGGCGCAAAAGACAGATATTTTCAGGATATGGAAGACGACGTCAAAAAATTAGTACCCGAAGGAATAGAAGCCCGCGTACCCTACAAGGGAACGCTATCAGAAGTAGTGTTCCAACTGATAGGCGGTCTGCGCGCCGGAATGGGATATTGCGGCGCAGAAAACATAGAAGCGCTGCATCAGGCAAAGTTTGTACGTATTACAAACTCCGGCGTTGAAGAAAGCCATCCGCACGGCGTGACAATTACACGCGAAGCGCCTAATTATAGCAGATAATGTATCGGACTCGTTATGAAATTAACGTAACATTAGTTACTTTTGCCTAACATCAATCCTCATCATCCTGAATTATCCTTCTCTTTTTTGCCCGCTTCAGCGACCTGCTGCAAAATACCGAATACACCACAGGTATCACAACTAACGTCAGCATTGTAGAGAACGTCAGTCCGCCGATGATTGCTATACCCATTGGTTGCCATATTTCGGAGCCTTCGCCAACGCCGATTGCTAACGGAAGCATCCCGAGAATGGTTGTCAGCGAAGTCATCAACACAGGGCGTAAACGTGACTTGCCCGCTGCAATCACTGCTTGATTGATTAACATGCCGCGTTCGCGCAACAGATTCGTAAAATCGACCATCACAATACCGTTCTTCACCACTATTCCAACAAGCATTATTGCTCCGATAAGCGCAATGAGGCTCAATGGCGTGTTGGTGATATACAGAGCGAGAAATACCCCTGTGAAGGCAAACGGCAATGTGAACATTATAATAAACGGCATCAATAATGACTCGAACTGCGTAGCCATCACGATGTATACCAACAAGACAATCAACAGCAGCAGCGTTCCCATATCTGCAAACGAGTCTGCCTGATCTTCTGCGGCGCCGCCAAGCGCAACAGATACGCCTGCGGGTAATTCAGTTTCGGCAATTATTGCGTTGAGTTCCTGTACCACATCGCCCAAGGCTACCCCAAAAAGCGTCATGGATACGGAAATGACGCGCTGGCGGTCTTCGCGACTAATGGAAGGCGGCGAAAAATATTCAACTACCTGCCCAACGTCTTTTACCCTTAACGCCTGACCCGACGAACCGTATATTCTTATATTTTCGATGTCTTCGATAGATTGGCGAAACTCTTCGGCATAGCGCACCACAATATCATATTCCTCGCCATCTTCGCGATAGCGACTGGCAGTCATTCCGTTGATACGGTTGCGAATGAAGGTCGAAACGGTAGCGGTGTTTAAGCCGTATATGCCGAGTTTTTCGCGGTCGAAAACAACGCGATATTCGGGTTTCATGTCGTCGCGGCTCAACTGTAAATCGCGCACGCCATTAACGTCTTTAAACTTTTCCATAAAATCGCGGGCAATGGCTTCTGTAACATCGAAATCGTGCCCAAAAACCTTTACGCTTACGCCGCCGCCCATCATCATGTTGTCGCCGGTGCCGACTGAAAATTTGACTATTTCCGGTATTGTGGCAAATTTTTCGCGCATCACGTCAGCCATTTCAAAGACGTCGCGGTCTCGGTCTTTCAAGTCTACGCAACGCATCGTAACGCTGATAATGTGCGACCCCGAAGAGCCGAAGGAAGCCCAGACGTTAGTTCCATCGGAAGCGCCTGTGCTGGTAGAAATACGTTCTATTTCGGGAAAATTTTTCTGAATGTATTCGGTTATTTCAGCAGTGATGATACGCGTGTATTCCAACCCGCGTCCCTGCTCCAATTCGATGGTAGCGCTCATTTGACCCTGGTCTGATTCGGGCATAAATTCGGCGGGTACTTTCGTAAGCAGAAAAAGGCTCGATATAAATATCACAACGCTGCCAATCAACAGAACTGTACGGTGATGCACCGCCCATGAGAGCAGTCGCGCATAGCCGTTATCAAGATTCACGAGGAATTTGTCAATCGGTTTAAAAAGTATTCCTAATCCTCTGTATGAGTGTCCTTCTTTCTGAAAACGCAATATTTTTGCTGAAAGCATCGGCACGAGCGTTATGGCGGCAATCGTCGAAATAGTAATAACGATACATACTATCCATCCCAATTGTTTGAACATGATGCCTGCAATGCCTCCTGTCAGCGTAAGCGGGAAAAATACGGCAATAACTGTCAGCGTTGTTGCGATAACGGCTAACCATACTTCGTTTGTACCGTAGATTGCCGCTTCGCGCGGCGAACTGCCCCGTTCGATGTGTTTAGTGATGTTTTC
>Ga0099364_10011733_pt1 | contig 11916 bp, 11 predicted proteins | sample TergutTh196P3_FD_73070 | JGI IMG/M metagenome (GOLD analysis project Ga0099364, IMG submission 73070) | Microcerotermes parvus P3 segment gut microbial communities from Pointe-Noire, Republic of the Congo - Th196 P3 | ecosystem: Host-associated > Arthropoda: Insects > Digestive system > Gut ...
AGCAAGCGCCTCGTATGCTCAAACCACACTGTAAAGCAGTTCGGTATACGACGGCAGCGGCCAGTATTTATCGGCGACAAGGCTTTCAAGTTCGTCTGCTGTCTGCCGAAGCTGAGACATAGCGTCAACTACCTTGCTGCCGAACAGCGCCGCCTGCAAGTCCGCTTTTTGTTCACCCCTGGCTGCCTCGACAACTTTTTCAAGGGTTTTCACATTTTCAAGCAGCTTTGCGGATAATCCTGCGATTTGTCCAAGCAGATAATCTTCCAGCGATATATCGTAACTGCCGCACGCTTTTTTCTGCTGCAAAAGGGACGCAAGATCGCTTTGATACGCAATACACGCAGGAATTATTTTCCACATTGTGATTTCAATCATTGCCAAAGCTTCGATCCCCAGCGTTTTACAATAGCTTTCGGTAAGGATTTCATAGCGGGCGTGAATTTCCGCTTTTGAAAAAACACCGTGCTTTGTAAACAATGCCTCGCTTTTTTCGGAAACAAACTGCGGAAGCGCATCCACAGTCGTCTTTAAATTCGATAAACCCCGCCTCGCGGCTTCCTCCACCCATTCTTCGCTGTAATTATTTCCGTTAAAGATGATACGTTTGTGCGCTACAAAGGTATCTTTGATAAGCGCGGCAAGGGCGGCGTTAAAATCTTTTGCCTTTTCAAGCGAATCGGCAAACTGCGAAAGAACCTCCGCCGCTGCCGTATTCAGAACAATGTTTGGACCTGCCACGGAAAACGTAGAGCCGAGCATTCGGAACTCAAATTTGTTTCCGGTAAACGCAAATGGCGAAGTGCGGTTTCTGTCTGTCGTGTCTCTGGGAAAATGCGGCAGTGCAGTTACTCCAATTTCCATCTTGTTCTTTTTATTGTTACTGTATGCCGAACCCGATTCGATAGCTTCCAGTATCTCTGTCAATTCATCGCCCAAAAACATCGATACTATAGCCGGCGGAGCCTCATTCGCCCCCAGACGATGATCATTTCCCGCATTTGCCACCGAAACACGAAGTAAATCCTGATATTCATCCACGGCCTTAATCACCGTGACCAGAAACAGCAAAAACTGGGCGTTTTCGTAAGGCGTTTCGCCCGGCTCCAAAAGGTTCACTCCTGTGTCGGTAGACATGGACCAGTTATTGTGCTTGCCGCTGCCATTCACGCCAGCAAAAGGTTTTTCGTGTAACAGGCAAGCCAGACCGTGCCTGTATGCAATACTCTTCATCAATTCCATAGTAACCTGATTATCATCAACAGCAATATTTACCGCAACGAAAATCGGCGCCAGTTCATGCTGAGCAGGAGCAACTTCGTTATGCCTGGTTTTTGCCAATATCCCCAGTTTCCAAAGCTCTTCATCAAGTTCTTTCATAAAAGCCGAAACACGCGCCGGCAGAGCGCCGAAATAGTGGTCTTCCATTTCCTGCCCCTTTGGCGGGCGCGCGCCAAACAGCGTTCTGCCCGTGATAACCAGATCGGGACGCTTAAGGTACACTTCTCTATCTATAAGAAAATATTCCTGTTCGGGTCCTACTGTAGCAATAACCCTGCGGGATGAGTTGTTGCCGAACAGCTTAAGGATTCGCCGCGCCTGTTTGTCGACGGCATCCATGGAACGCAGCAGAGGCGTTTTTTTATCGAGCGCCTCGCCGCCGTAAGAGCAAAACGCGGTAGGAATGCAAAGCGTACCGTCTTTTATGAACGCAAAACTGGTAATGTCCCATACGGTGTAACCTCTTGCTTCAAATGTTGCGCGCAAGCCGCCCGACGGAAAGCTCGAAGCGTCGGGTTCGCCGCGCACAAGCTCCTTGCCTGAAAATTCCATGATTATTTTCCCTTCACCTACATGGGAAATAAAGCTTTCATGTTTTTCGGCGGTGATGCCGGTCATGGGCTGAAACCAGTGCGAAAAATGCGTCGCGCCTTTTTCGACCGCCCATTCCTTCATGTCGTTCGCCACAACATTTGCGACGTCAAGCTCCAGGTGCGTACCCTCTCTCATGGTCTTTTTGAGCGCCTTATAAATATCCTTGGGCAAACGCGAGCGCATCGTTTCGTCGTTGAACACCATGCTTCCGAACAGTTCCGGAATGTTTTTCATGTTTTTTCTCCTTTGGCGCATAAGCGCCTGTCAGTTTGCCGTATATAACAGTTTGTATGGATTTTTCACGTTCGGTCTCAAAATGTAAATATTTTCTTTTTATACTCCCGATGGGCATATCACCGGCAAAACACCTTCCATCAAATATCATTGTAATTCAGCTTATGGAATAATATAAATTAATTGTTATAATTATTTTAATAAGGTTTCCTAATCACAGAAATAATATGCCCTGTAAGCAGCCGCCCTTAGGATTGATTTTTGATTTTCGATTGAGGTGTTTTTAAAAAATGGGGCTAACCCGGATATTTCATACCGTTTCGTACCGAGGCGTCGCAAGCGGGCGTGTAGATACTCCCGACCGGGGTAAAACGAAACATCCAGCATCAATGTTGCCGTATAGTCTACACTGGTTCAACGAATTCCCACTTCGCCAGCACGGCGTCTATTTTTTCGGCGACCTCTGAACGTGCAAACTCGCGGTCTCCGGTGCTCATAAGGATTTCGTCATACGGCGTGTATTGATGCCTCACATGCGCCACTACCGCCAGTCGCAACGCGCGCGCATCAAGCTCCTTAGCCGCCGCGGAACGTCCTACGCGCCCGGAGTGCTTTTCACACGTCCATTCCGCAATACGTGCCGCTTCGTCAACCGGGCATCCCGGAAACTGCGTTTGAATCGCCTCCGTCACGGCGCGAACATAAGTCAGATCAAAAGCCGATCGCCTTTCGGCGTCGCGCTCACGTTGACGCGCGCGTACATCCGCGTCGCCCCTACATTCCTCTTCGGCGCGCTGGATGGCATCCGCTGTTACCAGAATGCCCTGCCGTTCGTAACGCTTGCGCGCACGCGACCATTGCAGCAAAACCGCGCGTATCGGGGAGTACTTCCCGGCACGGCGAGTGAGAGCGGCATTGCCCGGCGGCAGATGTTCCAAATGGTCAAGTCCCGCGCAACGCATACACAACGGTCTGCCCTCATCAAGGAATATCCAGTTTCCGTGGAAAAACTCCGCGTCGCATTCCGCGCATTTTCCCTCGTTACGTGGTATGAATACCAGTAAATCGCTTGATTTTTTCCTTTGCATTTCCTGTTGTCCGCCGCCCCGTCTTTCTTTCTACCGTCCAATAATGTTCATCAATATCTATTATAACCAATATATACGCGGGTATTTCGCATTTATATCGTATAATGTTGCGGCAATTCGTAATTCATGTTGTTTGAAATATCCAATAATTTTGATAACAACGGAAACGACGACGTAGGGGCGGATATTATCCGCCCGTTTTATTCGGATACCATCCACCCGCGCATCGTTGTTTTTTATAACAACAATCATTGCGGTCAGAAACAGACAATTCACCGGACATCAAACGGGGCAAGATGGCGTCGCGCAAAGCGGCAAGATTTCGGTTTTCAAGTGCATTTCGCCGTATGCTCTCCATAATTGGTTCAGCAATATTGGCAAAGTCAATGACATTTTCGGAATTTGGGATGTGTATTTCATATCTTCCGATGGTATCACCTGATACACGTTGTCTACCGCTGCTTCCGTTCATGTTACGGACGGCATAGTTGACGAAATCGGGATAGCGAGCCAGATAGTAAAACATCTCGTTGCAATATCCGGGTTTGGATGTGATGACGATATACTCGGTTGAGCCAAAGGCAACCGTACCTTCTTCAAGAAAATTGATGTATGCTGTCTTTCCATTTTCAAGGCAAGGAGTAATGCGAGCCATAATGGTGTCGCCGTTAGTGAACTTCATCCCTCCCGCAAATGAACGTATTACCCAATCTGTTGGGAATGAACTGCGAGTAGGCAAGTTTGCCATCTCAATATACACAGCTTCTTGCCCACGGTTCAGAGAGCGGCGCGGGTTTATATCAGCTATATCTGATAGTTGACCTATTGGTTCATCAGCACATTCTTCAATCAAAATCCGCTCAAAAGCAATCTGCGCCATCTGCTCTAAATGATGGTTTATCGCCTTGTTGTTGGCAATCCGCGCGTCGAGGGCAGAGAGAATGTCGGCAATCCCAATCTGTGTATCAAGCGGCAAGTCCGGGACTTCATACCGCATAATCGCGCTTTTGTCGCCTCGCGGCATCTTCGTGCCTTTCGCCGTGGCGGCAGCGTAGTCAAAGAAATTGTCATCCGACAATATGTAGTAAAGAAAACCCGGATTGCAATTTTCCTTTGCCCTCAAAACCAACACATCATTTGAACAACCTCCGCTGCGGTCGGCAATCCATATCTTGCGGAAATACGGGCGTATATTGGACACCAATACGTCCTCCGGCTGGTAGGCTTGCGTCTGCGAAACAGTCGGCAACCCCGCCGAGCGGGTGATGCCCTCTTTGTTTGGAAGCATATTCTCCGTGGAAATGTAGGTATCCAAATCCAAGACGTCAAGGGCAACCCGCCCATCGGCAAAAGAACAAAGATCGGAAAGCGTTTTCTTCATTCTCCATTACCCGCTTTCCTTTTATTAGGTTTTTTGCTCTCCAGACGTTTCTGCGTTTCTTTTATATTTGCAAGATAGTCACGCTCGACATCTGCCCGGGCACGGGGACAAGGTGGACACTGATGTTCAACCAAGTCTTGTTTTGATTTCCAAAACAAGCGCCGCAGGCGCGTAAGGTGAGTAACCGTCGGTGGAGCGGGGGCACGATTTATCGCGCCCGCGGAACCGGCGGCAGATGATAACCTCAAATCCCAGCTCTGCAAGAGCTGAACATTTACATAATTCAGCTCTTGCAGAGCTGGGGTTGTTGGTAGTCCGCTGCCGCCGGTTCCGCGCTTCGCGCTCCACCGACGGTTACTCATATTACTGTCCCTGCGGGACATTGGAACGCGGGCTTTCGCCCGCTTTAATCTTAACTGTGTTACTAAGCCCATGTTTCACCAACGGTTATTACGCGTCTTAGACGATAGAATACTTTTTCGCTGGAACGAATGTCGCGGATGCGCTCCAGCAGTTCCCGCCAATAGTTGCCGCCGCCCGCCTTTTTCAGCAGGTCGTCGTTCATAGCAAAGCCCTTTTTGAGGTATTCTTTCAGGACTTCCAGCGCCCAACGACGGAACTGTGTGCCGCGAAGCGACTTAACGCGATATCCGACCGAGATAATCACGTCGAGGCTGTAGTACTTTGTGCGGTAATTCTTGCCATCGGAGGCAGTTGTCAAGTATTCCTTGACAACTGAATTTCCGTCAAGTTCTCCTTCGGCAAGACCATTATTAATATGCAGGCTGACATTTTGTTTTGTGGTCTGAAACAATTCCGCCATTTGCGCCTGTGTCAACCAGACTGTCTCATCTTCCATGCGGACATCAATTTTTGTGCGCCCGTCATCCGTTTGATAGATGATGATTTCTGAACTATCAAATGTCATGCCTGATCACTCCCGCTATTTTTCCCGCCATCCGCAATAAACCTGTCAAAATCGCTCTCGAACAGCCTGTCCTGTACGATGCGATACTTCTCAAACTCCGTTTCGGCGTGCTGCCGGGCAATTTCGGCGGTAACCTTGCCCGCGTCGCATAAAATCTCGCGGTCGGCTGCCTTGATAAAACTGTTCAGGCGCGTTTCCCAATCTGCCATCGTCATGGGTATTTTTCGCTCGGCCTGCATTTCCGCAATGTCAAGATAGGCGTTTACAAGGCGCTGAAGCTGACCCATTTCAAATTCGGTCAGATAATTCTTTGCGACCACGGCGTCGAATTTTTGGATTTTCCCTTTGGGCGCGTCCTTCCATGTTTTCCGCAATGTCAAGATAGGCGTTTACAAGGCGCTGAAGCTGACCCATTTCAAATTCGGTCAGATAATTCTTTGCGACCACGGCGTCGAATTTTTGGATTTTCCCTTTGGGCGCGTCCTTCCATGTAGTCAAGCCCATGTGCTGTTTTTCGGCGTCGGCGCGATCTACGATCAGTTCCGCCGCCGTATGTCCGTGTATCGCCCAATGTAATTTGTTTTGAACGGTTGCGAAAAAGCGCTTTGTCGCCGTGGCGGTTACGTCATAGTCAATGGACGTTGCGTATATATCCGTTATCTTCTGGTAGAACTTCCGCTCGCTTAGCCTGATTTCACGAACGCGCTGCAACTGTTCTTCAAAGTATTTGTCAGTCAGCAAACTGCCGGATTTCAGGCGCTCGTCATCCATGACGTATGCTTTAATCGTAAATTCTTCAATAATATTGGTTGCCCATTTGCGGAATTGGACGGCGCGTTCGGAATTTACTTTGTAACCAACGGCGATAATCGCTTTCAGGTTATAGTGCTTTGTGTCGTAAATTTTGCCGTCGGAAGCAGTTATCCGGAATTTCCGGATAACTGAATTTTCATCCAATTCATTATCGGAAAAGACTTTTTTCAGGTGTTCGTTAACGGTGCGGACATTTACATTATAAAGCGCAGCCATCATTTTCTGAGACAGCCAAACGTTTTCATCAGCATAAACGGCTTCCACGCCGCCCTCGCCGTTTGCGGTAATAAAAGTCAGATATTCCGCCGCGCTGCTGCGGATCGTAATCTCCGTTTTCTTTTTAGATTTCATAGCCAATCGCCCCCAGCCTTTTGCGGATTTCGCCCTCCAGTTCGCGCGACCGCCTGAACATCGCAGAAAGCTCGCCGGTCAACCGCGTCATTTTTTCTTCAAATGGTTCGCCGTCATCTTCCCGCTCCTCAATGCCGACATAGCGGCCGGGCGTGAGAATGAAATCCTGCCTGGCGATTTCATCCATTGCTACGACGGCGCAGAAGCCTTTTACATCATTCAGCGTTCCATTGTTGAACTCCGCGAAAGTCGCGGCGATTTTCTCAATATCCCCTGCGGTCATCTCACGCAGACGGCGGTTTACCATCGTTCCCATCTTCCGCGCGTCAATAAACAACGTTTTACCCTTTTGATTCTTATTCCGGCTGATGAACCAGAGAGATACCGGAATCTGCGTGGTATAGAACAACTGTGTGGGCATGGCGATGATGCCTTCAACCAGATCATATTCCACGATTTTTCGGCGAATGTTGCCTTCGCCGCCGCTTTGGGATGAAAGCGAGCCGTTGGCAAGCACCATTCCGATTTTGCCGTTCGGCGACAGATGGTGAATCATGTGCTGAAGCCACGCGAAATTGGCGTTTCCGGACGGTGGAAGTCCGTATTTCCAGCGCGGATCGTCATTCAGCGAACCGTCGTTCCAGTCAGAAAGATTGAACGGTGGATTTGCGAGTATGAAGTCGGCTTTCAACGCCGGGTGCAGGTCTTCATGGAATGTGTCCGCGTTATATCCGCCGAGATCGGAATCAATGCCGCGAATTGCAAGATTCATCAAAGCCATTTTGCGGGTGGTCGGATTTGCGTCCTGTCCATAGATCGACAGATTGCCTATATTTCCAGAGTGGCTTTTTACAAAGTCGGACGACTGCACAAACATTCCGCCGTCTATCACAGCGCCGATTTCTTCCTTATGCGCGGCTTCCGCAATAACGCACCAGCGCGCGACCGGCGGCACAAAGAATACGTTTACCTCGGCGTAGGCGTCTCTATCTTCCACGTCATCGTCGTCGGCTTGCAGCTCGTGATACCGTTCGTCGAATTTATCCGAAATGTATTTCAGGAAAATCAGCCCAAGCACGACATGTTTATATTCGGCGGCGTCCATATTGCCGCGAAGTATGTCCGCCGCCGACCAGATTTGCTGCTCAAATCCAATGGCGGCTGAATTGTTATTTGTCAAGGCCACTCAGTTACGCTCCTGTTCGCCCGGCTTTCTGTTCCATTGATCACGCATGTAATTATTAAGGTAATTTTCTGGATTGGCGTAGCATTGACAGTCATATCCGGTCTGGGATTGATTATTTCAGGAATAGGCAGTCGTTATGGCGGCGGCATTCAGGTACTCATGGGATTATTGACGATTGTTATCGGCCCTTTTCTTGTAAGAATCTGGTGTGAAATTATGGTTGTTCTATTTGAGATACATAAAAATCTCGTTGAAATTAACAGAAAAACCAATAGCGAAACGCATTTAAACTGTTAAATTTGATTAACAACAGTATTCCACAAAAAAATTGAGTTTATCGTTAATACAGTACGAATAAGAAAAGACCGGTACATTCCGCACTCCCGGACTGGCGTAAGCCTGTCTACCTACATCGCCAAATCAAAAAACGCTACAATTTTACAAAATCTCTGTGTATAATCAAGCCTTGTGTTGGTCAGCGGCGGCGGTTGAGCGGTTCAAGAGCCGAAAAAATGCAATTATGCTCCTTGTGGCTGGAAAGAGGTATAGAAGTAATGAGGATGCCACACCATCAAACCAACGGTAACCATAATCTGGCGGCCGAACGCCGGCAAAGTAAAATTGAGTGGAAGGAGTTTTCTATATGGATTTTGTAAGGCAGATAATCGACAGCAGCCTATTGGATATGATTTCATTGCCGCAAAGCCTGAAAAACAGAAGGGTTGAGATTATTGTGCTGCCGTTGAGCGAGCCGGAGGATGAAATCAGCGCAGACGACTTCGCAGGCGCTTTATCAAAATACGCGAACACTGATTTGATAGAGCTTGAAAAGGGCGCATGGGCGAACGCTATGGAGGAAAAACATGGTATTAATTGACGCGAACGCCGTTTTGAGATTTCTATTGTCCGACAACAAGGCAATGGAAAACGAAGTCAAAGCCATGCTAAAACAGAAGCAGGTTTTGATCAGGAATGAGGTTATGGCAGAGGTTGTATATGTTTTAACGCGGGTATACAAGGTAGAAAGAAAGGAAATCTGCCTGTGTCTTGTGGATTTATTGAAAGTTAAAAATGTACGTGTGGAATCCAAAGATTTGATGTTATTCGCGATAAAGGCGTTTGATACCCTGAACATTGATTTTGTTGACTGCCTGCTGTATGCCTGTCATTCTGTGAACGGAGCGGAAGTCTTTACTTTTGATAAGAAATTAAAAAAATTAACGCTATGAATATCTGTTCGTCAGCTCTTAGTAAACTTATCGCCAATGAGTTATTAGCCGCTCTTTAATGAATTTCCAAACTGGCGTAAGCTTGTCTGTCTGCCCCATTAACCCCAATGCTGTTCAATCAAGCTTTTTCCTGAATCTGATTGCGCTCAGGCCGAGTATGACGATGCCGTAAAACGCAAGTATAAGCATCTGCGGCCAGAGGACGGAAACGCCCGCGCCTTTCAGAAAAATGCCGCGCACTATCTCCATAAAATAAAGCAGCGGATTAAGATAACTCAGGTATTGAATCACAGGCGGCATGTTGCTGATGGGAAAGATAAATCCGCTCAACATGAACGACGGCATGATAAAGAAGAAAGAAGCCATGTTGGCCTGCTGCTGCGTGTTTGAAACCGTGGAAAGAAACAGGCCGTAACCGAGACTGGTCATAAGAAACAAAAGCGCGCAGAACATCAAAAGAATAAAACTGCCGCGAAATGGAACGCGGAAAATCAAAAGCGCGCCGCCGGTGATTATAAGCGTATTAACCATACCCACCAGAACAAAAGGAAGCGTCTTGCCAAGCATCAATTCAATCGGGCGCATCGGAGTCACCATCAATTGTTCCAATGTGCCGAGTTCCTTTTCCCTTATGATGGCCTGAGCGGTCAGTATCAGCGTGATGATAAGAAGAATATTCGCGGCGACGCCCGGAACAAAATAGTTGCGGCTGCGCAGATCGGGATTGAACCATACGCGCGTATCGGCCCTTACCGGCGCTGAAAAGCCGCTTCCGCCGCCGCCGCTTTGCGTTGTCACCTCAATCGACGGGCGGTTACGCGGATTTTTAGCAATATCCTCGGAAAAGGCCGCGACGACTCCGGCGGCGTATGCGGAAATCAGCGTAGCCGTGTTTGAGTTTGTGCCGTCTATTAATACCTGAACCTGGGCAGCGCGGCCGCGCGCTATGTCGCGGGCGAAATCGGGCGGCACGGCCACGACCGCGTGAACCTTGCCGCGATCCAGCAATTGCTGAACTTCGTCTTCGCTTTCGGCTATCGCCGCCACTTCAAAGCGTCCCGATCCTTCGAAGCGCTGCATGAGGGCGCGGCTTTCCGGCGTGCGGCTCATGTCCATCCAGGCGATGCGCGCGTTATCGACATCCAGCGTCACGGCGTAACCGAAAAGAAGCAATTGCACGAGAGGCGGAACAAAAAGGATGCCCCGCATTTTGGGATCGCGGAGCATCTGGATGAACTCCTTACGGAGAATGACTCGTATTCTCTCCCACATGATGCTTACGCCACCTTCTGCCCTTTGAGTTTCCGGACGGCAAGCCCGAAGACCACAAGGGCGAACAAGAGCAGGAATAAAAGCTGATTTCCGATAATGCCGAGACCCGCGCCTTTTAAAAACAAATCTTTCAAAACGGCTACGAAATAGCGCGCCGGAACGGCGTAACTTAACGCCTGCAACGGCGGCGGCATCGTGTCTATGGCAAACATAAATCCGGACAGCAACATGCCGGGCAGGAATGTAGTCAACATTCCAAGTTGAAACGCCTGTATCTGGTTGCGCACGGTCGCGGAAATGAAAATTCCCCAGAACAGCACGACGCACAGAAACAGGCAGGTCGACGCGCCGAGCAGCAGCGCGCTGCCGCGAAAGGGCACGGAAAATACACAGACGCCGATTATTATGACGATAATCGCGTCGGTCAGTCCGACAATAAAATAGGCAAGCATCTTGCCCGCTACCAGTTCCGAGGGACGCAGCGGCGTGGACAACAACTGCTCCATCGTACCCATCTCCCATTCGCGGGCGATGGTCAGCGAAGTCAACTGTCCCGCCATTGTCATAAGAATAACGGCGATCAGTCCGGGTACGACATAGTTCCTTGAACGGAGCGAGCTGTTGTACCAGACGCGAATATGCGCATCGACGGCGGGCGCGGAACTCTGGACGCCGCGGTTTTGAATCCGGATTTGCCAGGTTCTTACGATGCTTTCTGCGTAACCCTTCGCTATTGCTGAAGTGTTGGAATCGCTTCCGTCCATAAGCAGTTGCACGGATGCGCCTCTTCCAGAGGCAATATCGCCGCCGAATCCTCTCGGAATGACGATACCGGCAAGAATCCGGCTGCGGTCGATATCCCGCTCCACCGCGGCGTAGTCGTCCGCGAAACCGCGAATCTCAAAATAGCGCGATCCCTGGAATTGCCGGACAAGTTCGCGGCTTGACGGAGTGCCGTCCTGGTCGTAAATCAGGGTTGGAATCCGCTCGACGTCCAGACTCAGCGCGTAACCGAAAAGGAGCAGCATCATAACCGGAATCGCCAGCGCCAGAGCCAGGCTTAGACGGTCGCGCACGATGTGATTCAATTCCTTGATGAAAACTGCCCGTGTCCGGCGATAATTCACGCTATTTTTCTTTCTTCGGCTTCGATAAGGGCGACAAAAACATCCTCCAGTGAAGGCGATATTTTTTCGAGTCGGTTGATCGGGATATTTCGTTCCGCCAGGCGAGCGCGGACAGCCGAAATGCCGGAATCAGCGTCGGCAATATCGACAAGACTGACATGCATGCCGCCGCCGAAAACCGCGACATCCCGAACGCCCGGCGTTTCTTCCAGCGTACGCATGGTTTCAAGCGGGTCTGGCGTATCAAGACGCAGCAGCGTCAGCGCGTCCAGTCCGGCGCGCAGCTCATCCGGCGTTCCGAGCGCTATAACGCGACCTCGATACATCAGCGCCAGACGGCCGCAGTATTCCGCTTCATCCATGTAATGCGTGCTGACGAAAACAGTGTGGCCGTCTTGCGCCATTTCGCATATCAACGCCCAGAAAGTCCGC
>Ga0099364_10011734_pt1 | contig 11913 bp, 10 predicted proteins | sample TergutTh196P3_FD_73070 | JGI IMG/M metagenome (GOLD analysis project Ga0099364, IMG submission 73070) | Microcerotermes parvus P3 segment gut microbial communities from Pointe-Noire, Republic of the Congo - Th196 P3 | ecosystem: Host-associated > Arthropoda: Insects > Digestive system > Gut ...
CATTCGGGCGGCCGCTTTGAGTGCGTCGACCTGTTGCGTCCAGAGGAGTTTCCAGTTCTTGGGAGTCATACGGAGTTCTTTCGTTTCTTGGGCGTTCGCCGTGGCTGCCGACAGGGCCAAAACGATTGCGGTGAGATATTTGAGCATGGTTTTAAGCGGGTTTCGCCGCCTCGCCCTGCGAGACGATGGTCAGTGGAATTGTAGCCGAACAAACAGTCGAACGCAACAATTTGCAAGGAGTCGCGGAATAGCGGAATAGCGGAATAGCGGAATGGCGGAATGTCAAGGTTGGCAGTTGCCTCAACTGACTCTCAGCACCCGACTAATGAGCCCGCCGGTTGCTTCGTCTTGCGTATGCATCATCTTGACGTTCGTTTCAATGGCGCGAGAAGCGACGATCATTTCGATCATCTCCGCCGACGGATTCACGGCGGACATTTCGAGGTGCCCGGATCGGATACGGGGGCGCTCCTCCTGTGGTAAGACATGGTATTCGCCTTCCAAACGATAAACGTTTTCGCCGACCTTGACCATCTGTTTCAGGTCGTGTGGATGGACCAGATCGATTTGCGAAACACGTCCGATGCCGTATTCATGGAGCACGCCGTCGTCCGTAATGTGCCAGGTCTTACTCGCCGGATTCGGCACCGTTACCGGTCCGCCTTCGTTGTCGAGGAGCAAGAACCGACTGCGCCCCCATTCCGTTACGAAATTACCGTTCCGATCAACGTGAAAGTTGCCCGCCCTTGTCAGGTATTCCTCGTTATTACTCATATCGCGGACCCGGAACCAGCCGTCGCCCTGAATCGCAAGGTCGGAGCTCGTTTCCGTCGCCTGGATCGGTCCCTGTTTGAACTCCGTGTGTGTGCCGATGGTATGCACGCCGCCGCCGATATCCGTGATGAGACCGGTATCGAAACCGATTTCATCCAGTTCGACGGACTTCGTATGCCGTGCCATCTGGAGCGCAAGCTCTCGTTTGAATCCCGGCGTTTCGAGGTTCGCAATGTTGTTCGCAATCGTCTGTAACCGATATTCCTGGGACAAAACCCCTTCGCCGGAAATGTAGAGACCGTAGGACATGGGAGGATGGAGGCGGCCGACTTTCTCCGAAAGTCGGAGCCCGTTTCGGAGAAACGGACCGACCTCAATAAAGTGTTGCACCGAGGCCGGGCGTTTTTTCAAGTTGGGCGACCCGTTCGGCTAAATCGTGTTGGTTCGGATTGAGTTGGAGCGACTGACGGTAATGGTTCATCGCTTGGACATAATCTCCGGACTGTTCCCGGAGAAATCCCAAGGCACGCAGGGCGCGGGCATTGGCCGGTTCGGTGTTCAAAGCCAACTGTAGCGAGGCCGTTGCGGATTGCAGACAAGTTTGCGCGATTTCCGAATGGTTTGCCGCTTGGGCAATGGATGCGTATTCCTGATACAATCGAGCAAGTTCGATCTTCGGTTCCGCCGAATGAGGATTCGCATTGGCCCAGTTTTGCAGGAGCGAGAACGCCGCTTCGACGTCTTGTCGCTCCATGTACAGAACGGCGAGTCCACGATAGGTTGCGGCGTCGTTCGGACTCCTTGCCAAGCAGAGCCGATAGTTCTGGTCGGCATAGTCCAAATGTTGCTGGGCGAGCGCCGCTTGGCCGGTTTGAAGGGCCGTACGACCAAGTTGATGATACGTTGCGGCGATATTGTAATAGGCGTCGGCGGCGTTCGGATCGGCGTCCCGGGCCGCTTGGAACGACTGGACGGCCAAGTCGTACCGGGCCTGTCCGAAGTATTTGACGCCCTCGGCATTATTGTTGTACGACGTACACCCCGACAGAACTGCAATCGCAAGGAAAAGTAAACGTTTCATCGCCGGAAAGAAAAAGATGCTGTTAGGGCGGAGACTAACGATTTTCGGGAAGGGCGGCAAGGGCAATTTCACGCACAAAACGTTCCGTCGCCAAGGCCAGATAAAAACCCGGACGATTTTCCCGTCCCTCTTCCCCGAGGAGGTGGCAGGAACGATGGATGACTCCCACGGCAATTCCAAAAACGCTCTGCCGTAACCGACGTTTACAATGCTTCGGTAAAACATGGCCTTGCGGAAGACCCGTGCGGACTACCGCACGCAGCCGCCCGGCGGTCGGCTGCCTACCTTTCGTACTTTGCAATCCTCGAACGCTTCGCTGGCGGACCCTTTTTTCTTTTGCCGACGATGGTAGAATAACACGAGTGCCTCATCGGTCGGGGTAACAACGAACGCCGTTTCTACAGGAGAAAAAACATGGCGATACTGCTCGGAATTCTCGGAGGTTTGTTTCTGCTCTTTCTGGCAATCTTTTTTTGGGGAATCGCGGTTTACAACGGTTTGGTAACGCTCCGCAACCGTTATAAAAACGCTTTTTCACAGATCGACGTGCAGTTGAAACGCCGTTATGATCTGATCCCGAATCTCGTCGAAACGGCAAAGGGATACATGACGCACGAACGGGAAACGCTCGAAGCGGTCATCCAAGCCCGGAATGCGGCTTACGGAGCATCACAGAAAGCCGCCGACGATCCGAGTAATCCGGATGCCATGAAAGGTCTGCTCGGTGCGGAATCCCAACTGACGGGAATGTTGGGCCGACTCATGATGCTCACCGAAAACTATCCCGACCTGAAGGCGAACCAAAACATGCTTTCCCTCCAGGAAGAGTTGACTTCGACCGAAAACAAGGTCGCTTTTGCCCGGCAGTCTTACAACGACCGTGTGATGGGATACAACAATGCCCGGGAGGTTTTTCCGTCAAGCCTCGTTGCGGGAATGTTCAACTTCGTTGCCGCCACGCTCTTTGAAGTCGATTCCCCGGAAGAAAAGAAAGCACCGAAAGTCGGCTTTTAGCCGCCCCGCTCTGCGTGGCACTTGTATCACCGATCCTGATGCAATTTTTTGATCCGCTCCACAATGGCGCTGTGCATTTGGCTGACGCGGCTTTCGGAGAGTTGGAGGGTTACGCCGATTTCGCGCATCGTCAGTTCCTCGTAGTAATAAAGGATGACGATCATCCGTTCCGTTTTGTTGAGGCCTTTGGTAAACGAACGAATCAGGTCGATTTTCGCCAGGCGTTCCGTCGGGTCCTCGCTGCGGCGGTCGATTAGGAAGTCGACTTCACTGACTTCCTTCGAGCCGTCGTTGTCGATCCGGCTTTTGTCGAGACTTGTGGTGTTGATGTTGTGAGTTTCGACGAAAAGTTGTCGCAGTTCCTCCGGGGGAATTTCCAAATGGTCCGCGATTTCCAAATCCGTCGGTCTGCGTCCCAATCGGGACTCAAGCACCTTGTACGCCTCGTTCAATTTCGTCGCTTTGGCCCGAATCGGCCGAGGGACCCTGTCCATGGAGCGGAGTTCGTCAAGAATCGCCCCTTGGATACGCTGTAAACTGAAGGCCTCAAACCGTACGCCGCGAGTCATGTCATACGCGACAATGGCGTCCATCAATCCGAACATTCCGGCGGAAATCAGGTCGTCCAATTCGATGCCTTCCGGAAGACGCGACCAGACACGCTCGGCGCGATTACGGACCAGCGGCATGTACCGTTCGACCAACCGATTGCGGTTTTCGTCCGTCGGTTTCGCTTTGAAAAGTGCCCAAAGTTGGTCGCCGTCGTCGTTGGCGATGGCGTCCATGCGTCGCTTTTCGGCGGCAACATTCGGTTTTTTTAACGTTTGTTCCATACGGACGTTTCCTTCGGAAAAGTCAAATCAAGGAGCGGAGGGATTCCACACCGTCGATGCGGAACAATAACGTTTTCTATCGGACGGGGGAAGAACAGTTTTTCGAAAAAGAGACCGCCCGTTTTTCTTATCCTCCCTAAATCGCGAGAGTCGGCGCCGTGACATTCAAAAGCAACCCGTTTGCGACGAAATTCTGGAGCCCGGGGGCGATTCCTTTTCGCTTTGTCGAGGAAGGCGAATCCTGCGAACGGTTGGTTACGGAGTTCGAACGCCTCGGCGGCGGCCAAATCGTCGGGCCTCACGGTTCCGGAAAATCGACGCTGATCGAATCGCTCAAAACAGTCTTTGCTCGAAGGGGTTACGACATCCGACACACGGTGCTCAATGATCGGAATCGGCAGCTGCCGGACGATTTTTTGTCGGACCCGCTCCGGGAAATCTCCGTCCGGATCGTGGACGGATTCGAACGGCTTTCGCTTGGGAAGCGTTTCCGGCTCCGTTGGACATTTCCCGGACGGTTTCTGGTCGTTACGCACCGCCCTGTCGCTCGGCTGCCGATCTTGTACCGAACGGCTCCGCGTTTCGAGGTTTTCATGGAACTTGTCCGGCAGTTGACGGAGAAGGGACCCTGTGACGATGAACTTCGCCGACTTTTCGAAAGATCGCGAGGTAATTTCCGGGACGCTTTCCTGACGCTCTATGACCGGCAACAATGAACCGCGAGCCGGAAAAATTTACCGTTCAATAATACTGGTCGTCTCAAAAACAGGGTGGCTCCTTTTTGGTCTTGAAATTCGTACAGGATATGGTATCTTGTCGGACGTTTCGCGGCGCTTCATGTTCCGCCGCGTCTTCCCATCATCCCGCAGGAACCGCCCCATGACCATTGATCCCACTCTTCCGGCAACCTCCTTGCTTGCCTCTTCCCCGGAGATTTCCCCGATCGAACAACAAAATCGTTACGGAATGCGGCACCTGACGATTCCCGGATTGGAGGCGGGGCAATACGTCACGATATTGGCGATACGAACGACGGAGTCGTTTTCGACGGAACAGTTTTATGAAATTCTTAGTCTTCTCCGAAATTCCTACGGCGTTGAATCAATGCAAACCGCTTTTGCCGCCGTCATCCCGAATTTCGGCAACGGTTTTCGAAACGATCTCTATCTGAGCGCTCATCTGCGCGCGGAAGCGGTCGACGACAATGTCCCCTCCTGAAAAAACGGCCTCCAAAATACTTTTCGGGGAAAATCGGCGGAAAGACCGGGGGAATCCGTCGGATGATCCGCCTCGAAATCCCGCTCATCGTCGCTTCCAACTCGTTGACCTTCTCAAAAAATCATCTTCATGCCGAATCGTTACTGTATTGCATCCGGCACTTTTACCGACACCGCCATTTGGTCCGCGACCGACGGTGGACCTGGTGGGGCGTCCGTGCCGACCACTACCGATGACATCTTCCTTAATGGCTCCGTCGACGTTGCCGGATGGATCGGATCGAACAGCGATAACAGAAATATTATCGTCGGGCTCAACGTCGATGCGTCCATCGAGTTTGCGGCGGCAAACAAGTTCGCAATCCGCTCAGGAAAAAAATTGACGATCGAGGGCAAGCTGTCTCTTATTCCTAACGGAGAGACGGTGAACATCTATTCCGGCGGCACTGCCATTATTACGGAAGCCGGACGGCTTGACTGCGGTTTGACATCCCTTAGCTTTATGCAGGTGTCCTCGGTGAGTGCGGACGCGGGTATTCTTGACAATAAAGGAACCATTACCAATTCGGGAAATCTTCACCTTTACGCCTCAAGTGTTCAGGAGATGCCGCATCGTATCGGCAATGTCTCGAATTGTACCGTGTATCCGCCCAGCAATCTCATTGGCGTCACGGAGGCAACGTGCCGCTTTCGTGGAAACATTGATGCGTCGGGTTATTTACGAGTCAATACACGTAGCGGACAAAGTCATCCGATGGTTATTGACTTTGCCGATACGATCATCCGTACACGAGGGCTGATCTTCACGTGGAATCAGACGAACCTCGATTTTTTTGTGCGATGGCTTCAGAACGGCTTACTGGAGGTGTCCGGGAACGTGGAGCAGCCCGGCCCATCGGCGGCGCCGACCGTCGACTGGCAACTTGGTCCGAACGCAAGCCTCGCCTTCGTCGGAAGCAACGACCAAGAAATCAGTATGCCGCCAAGCGTCTTGGGGCAGACGTGGACGGTCGACAAACCGGCGGGAAATCTTGACCTGACCGTGTTCGATGGCTTTCTCCAAGGACGTCTGCGCCGGTTGACCGTGCGACCCGCATCAAGTGTTGATCTTGCCGGGCCGCCGACCTTGTTGCCGACGACGATGGGAACGTGGCATTGCTATTACGGTTTGAAGGCGGACGCCGTTTCTCCGGAAGGGCCGACGACCGTTGAGGAACATCTCCGGGAAGCGATGGATTCATGTGACAATTACGGTCTCATCACGATCCCCGACGGAAAGACACTCTGCACGAAAGAGTTCAGGAATCATACGGGAGCAAGAATTTCCGGAACGGGAACGCTCTGCGTCCGTTACGGCGGCTTGACGAATACCGGGACGATTGATCCGACCGTTAACGTCCGATATTTCGATCTGCCTGTTTTCGCCGCACTGTCCGCGCCGGACAGCGTGTTTGCCAACACGCTGTTTGCCGTCGATTTGGCCGGATCCGTTGGAACATGGCTTCGGCTTGACTGGGACGACGAATCGTTTTCCGAAACGCAATCGCCGGGACTCCTGACTCACGGATACGTCGAATCGGACGGTATCGCCTTGCGGACGTTGCGGTTGACCGTCGGCACCGCCGAAGGTAAAACGGATGCCGTAACGAAAACGATCACTGTCTTTCCGTCTTCCGGACCGGACGGCCCCGTCGCATCAGGACCGGTCGAACGGTATCCGAAGAAATCGTTACACGGCATTCCGCGGGGGAATCTGCCGACTTGCTATCGTTTCACTCTGGCCCTTGGAAAGCGTTTCATGTACGATACCCTACAATTGTTTTGTCCGATGAGCGAAAGCGGTCGCGCCCTTGAGAGCGGCAGCGGACTCTACCTCGGCCGGATTTCCCATTCCAACGGACGGTTGCCTGATCCGTCGGAAATCGCCTCGGCTTCCTACACGGTGTATCGATTGGATGCGTCTGACGCAAGCGTCCGAACGCCGATCAAAGGGCATACGGAGGTTGTCCTCGACGTCACGGAAATTCTTTTGGAGGAAACCGTCGTTGACGAAAACTGGCCCTTCGACGACATCGGATATAATTTTCGCCACACGCCGAACGACACGGCACATCCGCCGTTCCCTGTCGCGGGGCGGTATTACCTGGTCGTCTACACGCTGAGGCCGGTCGCCCAACCGCCGAAGATCATTTTCCAGTATCGCGTCCACGTCATCTGAGGGAGGTCATTTCCCAACCTTGGACTGCTCTTCGTTCCGGGCGTCAACAGCCCAAGTCCTGAAATGCTCGAGATACTTCCCCTTCGGATCCTTCACGACATCCGTAATGTACTGTCCGAGCGGCGGAATTTGGATTTTATCCTTCCTCCTCGCGTCGCTCGGTTGCTCCGGCAGAGAAGCGAGGAGTTGGAGATACCCCGCCAACAGGCGGTGCGTTTGCGGTGAGTGATGAATCAGAAAATGCACCCAAGACCACGAGTCGCGGTATTCGCGGCTTCCCATTTCTCCGATCAGTTCGAGTTTTTCCAGCCGGGACAGCGACGGCACGGCACCGAACTTCGCGTGAAAACGGACATATTTGAGGTACGGGTTCTTCGCGGAGCGCTCGTCAGGAGCCTGCTCGAAGTACTTGGCAAGTCCCTCGTCGAGCCAGATCGGTACATTGGCGATCGACGCATGGATAACCGCGTGGGTCATTTCATGCCGCAGGTCGATCTCGAAGTCTTTGGTTCGTTGGACGAGGAGGACCCCCGGTTTCCCCGTTTCCTTGATGTACAGAGCGCGGCGGTCAAGCGGAGCCTTTGGAAAAACGTCCTTGAGGAATCGGATATAAGAGGCCTCGTCCTTGAACAGGCTGAGCTCGATTTTTTCTTTCGGAGCCGGTACGGCCATATATTGGTTCAAATCCCGTTGGAGCAGTTCGATTTCGTGCAACAGCGTCCTGATTTCAGTCAAGGGAAAGTTCGACTGGACGACAACGACGCCGCAAACATCAGCGTGTTTCAGATGCTTGGCGTAAACCGGGTTCGGCGTCAGGTCGATCGGCTCTCGCTTTTCGGTGCTGCTCACACGAACGTTATGCGCGACCATGGGAGCTGCGGGGACCGTTTCGACACTGAAAAGCGACTCACGGAGTGACGCGCCGACCGGCGAAACATGACCGCTTGAAAATGCGTCGTGATCGTAACGGAGGGCTTCCGGATAACGCTCGACCCATTCACGGGAATCAAAGGAATATGTCAACTGCGGAACCAGCGATGCCGTCTCAAAGTGGGAAGGCATCCACCGGCGCGGAGCGTCGTGAAATGCCTGATCGATCGAACGGTAGGGCTGTTGGAGGGACGCTGCCGAACCCTCCAAAGGAGAAAGAGCGACCGGCCCCCCGTTTTCTGAAGGGAACGGCTGCTCGTCGTAAGCGTCCATCCGACGCTTCTGGTCCGGACGGATGACAAATGTTGCCGATGGTTCCCCCGCGTTCCATGAGGGTTGCCGTGAAAACGACGTGCTCCCGTCCTGGCAAAAACCGATGTTTCCGCTGAATAACACCGAAAGGACAACCCACAGGATCAGCAACAATCCCCGGCGGCTTATCGGAATTTTTTGGCAGAAACGTAACTCCACGGCTTCGATCTTCACTAAATGAAATGGATGAGAGAACACGTCCTCTCTGGTGTTATCGGCACAAACCATGCAATCGGAACAGTTTTTCGAAGTGTAAGGGGAGGAGAAGAATTTCCCGCTCTCTGTCTTTCCCCTCAATACCGATGAACCCGCCGCCAAAACCAGTAGCCGACAGCGGCCACACCAAGGTTGGCGATCCAGACGGTCCCGGAGGGCATCGTCCCTCTTTTCGCCCATTGAAGTCCCAGTTCGAACAAAGGATAGTAAAAGAGAAGAATGGGAATAAAACAGGCAAAAAAACTGGCAAAAATATCGGTTTTCTTCATCCAAATGGCCAAGGGAGCGCCAAGCCATATAAAAAACAGGCAACAAAACCCGGAGGCCCAACGCCGCGGCGGCTCGACTTCGTAACGTTCGATGGATTCCTGGTGATTTTTGAGCCGACGGTGCCAGCGACCCCAGTCCGGTATTGCCCATTCGTCAACACTTCCGAGGATGCAAACGAAGGCCTGTTGGGCGGCGATCTGGCGCCTTACCCCGGCGGACATTTCTTCGTACTCGGCAATCACCGACGGAATGTCTCGCAGGCCGGTTCCAGAGGCTCGCTTGACGGTCTCCGGCGGCAACATTTTGTCCAATGGAATGGATATCTTCCGGGAATCGGTACTGTACCTGACGTTTCCCGCCGAACCGGCCTTCATGTCGGAAAACTCGACGGTAAGTTCGGACTGGACAAAATCGATGTTCAGCCGAGCGTACCGGGCTTCAATGGTCGACGGCGGTTCCTTGATCGAAATGGACGGCGAAAGGAGCCGCTTACTTTCGTCGACACCCTTGACGACGATCGTCACTTCGGACGAGGAGAACGTGTGCTTCGTTTTCAACTCATTAAGAATGATTTCTTCCGCTGCGCGGTAAACGACGGCGTTAATTCCGTGGTGTCCCCACGTCACGGCAAGGTCGTTCAGCCAAACGGAAAGGAGGCTGACAAGCGATCCGAGGACCATGACCGGCCACAGGTATCTCCACGGAGCGATTCCCAATGATTTCAGGGCAACCACTTCGTTTGCTCCGGACATCCGTGAGAAAAACGTTGTCACGGCGAGCAGCAACGACACAGGAAGTGAAATGCGCGACGTCTCAACGACAACATAAGGAATGATGTCGATGATCGTTCGGAGGGGAATGTTTTTGGTCAACAAGTACTGAACGACGAAGGAGACGAGCAGTACCGGCGTGATGACGATCAGGGAGAAAATGAAAGTCCTCAGCAATTCCCCAATAACATAGCGATTGATTGTTTTCATTTCGTCGAAAACGTCCGTGTAAACGGCGGATTCTCCGAAATTCTGGCCAAAACGTCAAGAGGAAATTCGTGGCTCGCGGCGAGAAGGCCGTTGAGGGTGTTAATAGGCATGACAGTGCCTTGAAATCACGCCACAGACGACAAACGGAAACGAATTACCACCCGCCCAGTCTCCTCCCCCGAAAAAGAGGAGACGACGGGGGGACTCCAAAGCAATTCTTAGAACGCTCTAAACAAGCGGCTACGACATCCGTTTGAGTTGTTCGGCGCGGTCGGTTTTCTCCCATGTGAACTCCGGTTCGTTACGACCGAAGTGTCCGCCTGCCGCCGTTTTACGGTAAATCGGACGGCGAAGATCCAGCGTTTTGATGATTCCGCCAGGCGTCAGCGGGAACACCTCCCGAACAATACCGGCAAGTTTGGTTTCGTCGATCTTGCAGGTTCCCCGCGTATCCATCATCACGCTGACCGGCTCCGCAACGCCGATAGCATACGCCAACTGCACTTCGCAGGAATCCGCCAGTCCGGCAGCGACAACGTTCTTGGCAACGTACCGAGCCATGTAAGCGGCACTGCGGTCGACCTTCGTCGGGTCCTTGCCGCTGAACGCTCCGCCGCCGTGCGACGCCCAGCCACCATAAGTATCGACGATGATCTTGCGGCCTGTTAAGCCGCAGTCGCCGTGCGGCCCACCGATCACAAACTTGCCCGTCGGGTTGATGTGATATTTAACGTTGGTACAATCCAAATCCTTCGGCAGACACGGAACAATGATGTTCGGAATCAAATAATCCGCAATTCCTCTTTGCTCAATGGACGGATCGTGCTGCGTCGAAATGACGACCGTATCAATTCGAAGCGGTTTGAGGCCGTCAAATTCGATGGTTACCTGGCTTTTGCTGTCGGGACGGAGCCAGTTCACTTCACCTTTTTTTCGGGCTTCGGTCAGTTTGTTGGTCATTCGGTGGGCAAGGGCGATCGGCAATGGCATCAATTCCGGCGTGTGATTGCAGGCGTATCCGAACATGAGACCTTGATCTCCAGCGCCGAGTTCGCCTTGGTGCGTTGCCGCGTCATCGTTAACGCCTTGGGCAATGTCCGGACTCTGGCGATCCAGTGCAACCATGACGGCGCAGGTGTCAGCACAGATTCCCCAGTGATCGTCGGTGTATCCGACATCGCGGATTGCGCCTCGAACAACATCTTGGTAGTCGATCCGGGCATTGGTCGTGATTTCGCCGGCAATGATCGCAATGCCGGTTGTCACCATGGTTTCACAAGCGACACGGCTCATCGGATCCTGGGCAAAAAGGGCGTCGAGGACGCCGTCGGAAATTTGGTCGGCCAGCTTGTCAGGATGGCCCATACTGACTGCTTCACTGGTGAAAAGTCGTTTGCTCACGTTAAAAACTCCTTAGAGTGTGATTGAACCGAAAAACACAAACTGAAGCGGTCATTCTACCCGCAATCTTCCCCAATGCAAGACACCGCACGTTGAAGCCTTATTCCAAATCCGGTCCTTCGATCCGTTCGCCACGCTGTTGGCGCGCCTGATCTTCCGGCTTGAACGTTCCGTAGAACAGGGCGTTGGCACCGTCGATCCAAGTGTTGAGCCGGTTCCAATCGTCAACGGAAAGTTGGACGTCATAGTGTCCCTTGTCCAGCAGTTTGACCAATGCACTGGCACGGGAGCCAAAGCGGTTCGGTTCGGTCATCGGTTCGAAATTGCCGTTGGGCATTCCCCAAGCCGTGTAGGAAACCCGCGAAATCAACGCATTGTACGACTTCGTGTACAGCTTTTCCGGTTCGCTGGTCAAAATCACGTTGCCGTTTTTGTCTGGAGCGGATTCGCTATGGCACGAAACGCAATGCCGATCAAGTACCGGCTGAACGAGAATCGGATAACTGAGCGGCTTGCTGCCTTCCGGACCGGGCGTGATCGTCGATGGAGAACGCTGCATGGCCAACGCCTGGCGGTTCGGTGTTGAGGTTTGCATCCTGTGCTCGTGACAGCCGATGCAACTCATATTTTCGCCCGATTGGAAATACGTCAGACTCCGCATTGTTTG
>Ga0099364_10011735_pt1 | contig 11913 bp, 7 predicted proteins | sample TergutTh196P3_FD_73070 | JGI IMG/M metagenome (GOLD analysis project Ga0099364, IMG submission 73070) | Microcerotermes parvus P3 segment gut microbial communities from Pointe-Noire, Republic of the Congo - Th196 P3 | ecosystem: Host-associated > Arthropoda: Insects > Digestive system > Gut ...
AAATTGGCTCTGTTTTGCCTCAAGCGTATGCCGGATGGAAAAATACGTTCGCCTATAAAAGAATAACAATCAATACGTTGATTACCGGTCGTTTTGGGGGTGTGGTCGTTTCCAACACGCAGGCAATCATGGATCGTTACGGAGTTTCTGCATACAGCGCTCATCTGCGCGAAAAAGGAATGTTCATCGAAAATACCCCAATATCCGCCAAGGATTACCTGAACATTATTGCCGAAAACACCGGACAGGGAGCGCATTACGTGTACAACGCCACCAATATCCGTTTGGGGGAATTGAGTATTCATTATGCCATCCCCAAAAAATGGACGGGAAATATTGCCGAAGTCGCCATAGGGATTGTGGGCGCCAACCTCGCGATGATATACTGCAAGGCGCCCTTCGATCCGGAATCGGTTGCCTCGCCAACAAATGTTTTCTATACGGGCGTGGATTATTTTATCCAGCCGAGTTTGAGAACTCTGGGCGCGAATATCAAAATACAGTTTTAAAAGTTTTCAGTTTTCAGTTTTCAGTTTTCAAATTCAGTTTTCAGTTTTCAGATGAATCAAAAATCAAAAAAAATCAATGATGTAATCCTTCTTACTCTGATAGCGCTCTCTTCCTGCATCGGACATTTTGAGGAATTCAATACCCATCCCACCGATCCGCACCCCGACAATATGACCGCCGCCGAAAAAGTTGGGGCGCTTTTTCCCGGAATGCTCTATATGATGCACAATGCGCAAGAGAATGACAATCAGATGATCGAGCAAATGGTAGGCGCTCAATACGGCGGATACATGACCACCACCAACGCATGGAGCAATAGAAACTTCGGCACTTTCAATCCCACCGCCGATTGGATAGAAATACCCTTCGTCAGGACTTTTCATGGCTTTTACACAAATTATCTGCAAGTGAGGAAAATAACCGAAAGCAAAGGATATATCTACGCCTGGGCTAACATCATTCGCGTGGCTGTGATGCTTCGGATAACAGATACCTATGGACCCATACCTTACTCCCGGATAGGCGGCGGACTTCTATCGGTGGAATATGACGATGTGCCGGATGTGTACCGCCACATGATTGACGACCTGAACAACAGCATTGCCACGCTGACGGCAATTGGCAGAGAACCCAGAAACAGAAGTTTTCCCGTTACTGAATTTGATCTGGTGTATCAGGGCGACTTTTCTAAATGGATCAAATTTGCGAACTCGCTCAAATTGCGTATGGCTGTGCGTATGGGGCTTGTAAACACGGAATATGCCGTAGAGACGATACTCGAAGCCATGACCAAAGGACTTATTTTGTCCAACGACGAAAACGCTTTTTTGCCAACGATGGACAATCCTTACCACAAGTCGGCGTTCAATTGGCAAGACGTGGCGGTGAGCGCCACGTTGAGCGCCTATATGAATGGCTGGAACGACCCGCGACGACCCGTCTATATGACCTCGACGCCCGCCACGCCCGCCAGACTTTACAAGGGAGTAAGAATGGGTATCGAAAATATAGATAAGGAAATTTACGGAGGGGCGTTGTATTCCAAACCCAACTTTAAAGCCAACTCGCCGTTGCCGGTTTACTGCGCTGCCGAAACGTATTTCCTGCTGGCGGAAGCAGCCTTAAGAGGATGGATTCCCGAAAATGCAAAAGACTTATACGAACAGGGCATACTGACTTCAATGGAACAACACGAGGTGTTGATCGGCGATTATTTGTCGGTGACTGCCAATCCTGAAATTTACCACGACCCGAATAATGCTTCTTTATCGTTTGATTTGTCGTCGCCATCGTCAGGCGGCGATGTCACTGTGGCTTGGGACAGAGCCGCCACAGACGCCGCTAAATTGGAAGCCATCATCACCCAGAAATGGATTGCCAACTATCCATTAGGCTTTGAGGCATGGTGCGATTTTCGCCGTACCAACTACCCGCGTTTGATGCCGGCAGCGACTAACCTCAGCTCGGATGCCACAGGAGGCAGAGTCAACAACCCCGACCCGGCAATAGACCCGAACAGCCCCGACCCCGCTACCGCCATACGGATGGCGCGCCGATTACCCTATCCTGTTTCCGAATACAACACAAATCCAACAAATGTACAAGACGCCGTGAACCGCTTGCTGTTGGGTCAGGATGTGTTTTCTACCGACCTCTGGTGGGCAAAGTCACAGGGCAACGGCATCAAAATTCTTCGTTAAGTGAATATCATATTATTGCCGCATTTTTTGTTCGTCAAGTTCCGAATCTTGGAGTGTTTGCGCTGCTGTTTTGATATTGAACTCTTTCAAAACGTCGTTCACGCGCACATCAGGTGAAAGGCTTTCAAAAATTGCCCAATTTTCATCGTGATACGCTGTGATTTTGATTTTTCGCCCGTATTTTGCAATGATGTCATCGAACTGACGAGAATAGGGCCACGTAGTAGAGAATGCCTGTTCAAGATTTACGGGAACGCAAATATAATTCTTTTCCCAATTGCCGGTTGCTGCGATTTCGTCCCCCACAATATCACATATTTTTGATCTGCCCCAGGTGCTTGTAACTACAATGTATTTATAATCCCACGCTTTGGCGTTTATCATCCGTCCGCCGGGAAAAGCCGAGGGCCAAAAAACGATTTCGGCGCCCTGCTCTTGCAACGCTTTCCACCCGTCATGCCAATTGCAGTCGTAACAAATTTGTATGCCAATGGTGCCAAAGTCTGTCTTGAAAACCGGCGGGTTCAGTTGACCGTGCGCGTATCCTGCCTGTACTTCGTCTTCGGGAAGGTGCATTTTGCGGTATTCACCCATGCGGTTCCCATTGCGGTCAATGACTACGGCGGCATTGTATATATTACCGTCTTCTTTTGTAAATGCCGGAACAATCATGTAACACCGATTTGCTCGCGCATAGTTATCAAACTTTTTGAGCAATTCATCCGATATGTTTACCCGTTCATCCAAAGTACGAATCCTTTGCCGCACTCTGTTGACCATAACATATTCGGGCAGGCAAATCACATCGGGACGATGCCCCGTCTTTTTGTCAAGCAGGGCAAGTATCTGATCCACCATGTTTTCGCAGGTGTCGGCGCTCATCCCCTCTTGCGAGACCGTTGCAATCCAAACTTCGCGAGGCAAACTTACCTGCGCCGGGCTAAATTCGTTCGATTTTCCGAACAGCGTTTGGGTTCCTAAAGCGGTAAGTCCCGCTGTTACTGTCGCCTTTTCAATAAAATTGCGACGTGAAAGTGATTTTGATGTTTGCATGGTAATTTTTTTAAACTTTGATAAGAAAATTTTAGATTAGTTTTTATATTTTTGAAAGCACATAATTTCCAGCCTTTGCTTGAAAATAAACAAGGTTTTTATCATTTCTCATCATTCCCGGCGCTTCTGAACCGCCGGTTACATTCCAGTTGCCTTTTTCCAAATCGGTAATCAACACTTTAAAAGTTCCATTTCCTTCGATATTCAATCTGACGGGAAGATTTTCCGGATTTCCGTTTTTTGCAAACAAAACAATTCGGTCGCCGATTTGGACGCCGGTCAATTGTTCGGTTTCAATCTTAGTGATCTGCAATAAGCCGGTATTTTCAGCGTCTGTTACTTGTATCACATTCAGAAAGACATCCGTTTCCGATGGCGTTTTGGGGGACAACTCAATACGCCATGCAGCGCCGTCGTATGAATTATTGTCGTTCCGATAACGCTGCGGATAATTGATTCCGCTGACGTTAAATTCGTTACCCGCTCCGCCTACTTTTTCCAAAAGCGTATTTTGAGGTAACGGCAACAAAACCGTATTCACTAATTTGCCGTTGTATCCTTTTTCATTTCGTACCACCGTACATACATTTCCATTGAAAACAGGCTCCTGTACAGTATGCAATAGCCATGTTTTTTTAAAATCTTTGTTTGACGAAATGATATAATCGTATACAATCAAAGCTGCAGGAACCTGAGCATTGTTGAAATTCAAAAACACAAATGATCGACGGTGCATCTTCACCTTGTCGGTATATGCTTTCGTAATGTCGCCTTTAAGGTAAGAATATTCAGGTTTCATGGGGCAGGGTCCGAAATCATATGCCTCTACTTCTCCTTTTTGATATTCATCGCTCATCACCACATCGACATTGCGCGGTTCGGCTCCTCTTCCGGGAAAACGCTGCCCGCCATCATTGGCAACGCGCTGTCCCTGCCATGTGAATATTTCGTCAGGATTGTACACCAACATACAATTATGTGCAATGGTTCGCTGATAATAATTTTTAAAATGCTCGCTGCCGTATCCACCTTCAGCGCCTTGATAAATGCCCGATTCTACAGCAAGAGGTCCTTTATAATAGATTTGAAAACTACCCGCATCCAGATGTTGATGATTGTTGTATTGACGTTCAACAATTTTCATATCAGCAATCACGGCTCCAGCAGTTGATCCCTTGTCCCATCCGGTGCGCGCGGTCATGCCTCCAAACGGATACGCAAAATACTTGGTGAGCGGCAACGATTCGAGATGATTATCGGCATGCACGCCCGGATCGACCAGCAATAGATCGTACAATGGCTCGCTCCCCATATTATCCTGTCTGATCGCTTCTCCCATCAGCAACGGATCCTGATAATAACTTGCCACATAAGCAAGATGGGGAAAAGCCCAATAGTTTCCCAGAGAGGCTGCTTCTAAAAAATCGTCTCCATCGCGAAGCAGTTGACCATCGGGACGGCGCGTATAAATCCACCGGTAAGGTATCTTTCCGTGAAGTTTGTGCGTTACATTCGGATAACCCATCCGGTCATATAAAAGCGTGGTAAAAACCTCCCACTGATACCGATAAGGTCCGTAAGAACTGCCTTGATGATGATAACCGGACAGGCTTGTAAAGTTCCGTGCGGGAATAATTTCGGAAAACATTCGTCCTGCAATTCGGTTGTATATTTCCGGTTTTTCGTCCCATGTGGCTATTCCGCATGCAAGCATGTCTCTTGAATATTGGTTTTCAACGCCATGACCTGTTACGGAGCCATGTGTCATTCGTGGCCAGCTTATTTCCATCTCCGTTGCCAGGCTTTCCATGATATCGATTAAGGACTTTTTCTCCGCCGGAGCAATCAAATCGTAACACCAGTCGTATACTGCCGATGTTGCAAGTATTAACCGTCCTATATCGACAGATAACCAATACCTGTCTCTTTTGGGATTAAGATTTAATGTATTGTGCATGTTGAAAATAAAATCGACCGCTTCATTTCCCATCTTTTGATCTCCTTTGAGTGCATACATAAATGCTCTCGCTTCGATGGCATGAATGACCTGCAAATTGTAATTTGGAACGGCGCCCTGCTCTAATCTTCCATCAGTTTCAAAAACAGAGTTTTGATGAACTTTATCCCAGCAATCTTTCAATAACGGATGAGTCGCTTTCAATTTGATCTCTGAAAGGTGAGATTTACGAAAAAACAAACGCGGATGTTCTGCAGGTGGTTGCGGAAAGATTAAATCTATTCCTTCGCGATCGGTCAATGGCGGATGAGTCATTTCTTTCAATCGCGCAGGATCTATCCGGCGAACGGTTTGGGCTTCTACATTGATGCAAACCGCTATAACTAAGGCGGCAATAATATTTATTAAATAAATTTTCATGTTTTAATTGATTATTAATTGATTACTTTAATGACATATTCTTTTCCTTCAAAACTGATGAATAACCGCCCGGATAGGTTTTCGACTTTGATCATTCCTTTGTGCGGCGCGCGTTTTTTCGTACCGTTTACGTAAATTGCCACGGGCGTATGAGGCGGTACTCCGGTGGCGCTTTGCCATGAAGTATAGACGCCCAAGCCTCCGAACAAATGCGTGTGATCCCAACCTTCGCGCGGGCGCACAACAACGGCGGTTGCAGTTCCGGAGGGCGCCTCAACAGGTTGAAGTATTGAAGCATAATCACCTCCTTCGATAAGAATGCCCGCGTTGGATTCCGTTTTTTTCAATTCGCTTTCGCTCGGAATACTGATACCGTAACCGCCCAATGATACGTACAGGGGATCGGGATAATTGTGCCAAAAAACATGAAGCTCACCGTCATTTCCAATCAAGGTATGCGTGATCATTTCGTCTCTTTGATAATCCGGCGTTCTATCCGTATCGTTGGCAGTTCTCAATTTATAAACGCTTGCGATATGGTCGGGTTCAATAAGCAATGGACGAGGTTGAAAGCGGTACAGCCATTTATTTCCGTCGAAGGAATATCCCGTTCTACCGGCTCCGAGATCTTCTCCTCCTTCGCCCGTTAAACAGAAGCCAAGCGTGGAAGAGTATGCGTGTTGACAGTACTTGATGGGCGATTGCCATACGGTTCGATTAAAAAGCTGACCTGCAGGATACAATCGCGCATCTCCGTCGACGGGGCTTACCCGAAGCGTCATTTCGGCTCCTGCAACTGCTATCTTTCCTCCGGCGGCATCAGCAGGCATCGCCTCCTCTCTGTCTGTCCAAAACGGATGATCCTCCGGTATCAAAAGGCAAGCCAACCCGTGCAGGGCAAAATAGGCATCGCCGGGGGTCAAATAATTTTCGGGAACGCTGAGGTTCGTTCCCCGAAACCCCATGTTGAGCAACCTGTTTTCGCCCAAACAGCCGTTCTCCCAAAAATATTTCATGTTGCCCGAAGCAATGCGTCGCGCCATGCCGGGAGGCAAACTGTTGTTGCCGTTGATCACTGCCCATGCAATGGCTGAATTATTGGCAAAGCGATAGGATAAGGAACGACCCCAGGGTATAGGTCCGCCGTCGCGACCGAAAAGATACGGAAACGTTTCCAAAAAACGGGAACTGGTACGTTGTATTTCCTCGCCAAATTTTTCCCGCCAAAAAATATCGTATTGATACAACATCTGACCAAATAACTGGAATCCCCACAGATTGTAGTAATCGAAGCCACGATTGGCGCCGTCGATAAACCAACCGTCGCCGCGATACCACCCCATCAAGCGTTCGAACATTCGGGTGTGGTGTTCCCGATTGGACTCGTGGTTGTATTTTTCGAGAAGCGCACTGGCAAACATGTGAAAATAATAGTGGTTGTTTGCATAAGTGCTGTTAAAGGATTGTTTCCGGAGATAAATCAGAAGATTTTGTTTTTGCTGTTCCGTCAACGGATTCCAAAACCGTTCGGGACAAATGTAGACGCCCCATGCAAACGTTACTCCAATTTGATCGTTCGGGCGTGGGTCGCCCCAAAATCCGTCGCTTGTCGGATCGGTTCCCCGAATGATGGCATTCAGGAAAGGCTTGGAAATCGATCCTTTATAACCCGGGACTTCATCTTTACCGGTTGCCGCCGCGTAAATAACCGCGCCGATCATGATTCGTTCCATGATTCGCGTTTGCCATTCGCCGGGCGTGTCTTGATATTCCGAGTAGCCGCCTTCTGTTTTGGGCAGGTCGAATATCCCTGTCTGGGGATGAACATAGGAGAGCGCTCCTGCAATGATTTGCTCGCTGATCTCGATCCAATGCGCCCGTGTATAACCGGTATAAGGGCTTAACTGGAAATTGTCCGGCGCTTTTAGCGTGACGGCAGGCTGTGCCACCAAAAATATGTTGACGGACAGCAACATAAAAAGAATAGATGTGACTTTCATGTGGTTTATCGTTTATCGAGGTTGTCCCACTGGACGTCGGTTCGCCGGAGGGCGTATCCGAGTTCCTTACGGTAGTCGCCGAAACCGGTGATCTGATGGAAGCCGATTAAATTTTCGGCAAGCAGTTCGTCAGAACATTCGCGTCGGACGGTAATCTGGGTGCGGCAAGCAGATGGTTTGAACGGAACGCCTGCTATGGTTCCTTTAAACCCGAGCCAGCGGTCGCATTTGAATCCGGGAACGATGTGCGTGGTTGTCATTCCGATGGGAACCTCCACCCAGGGCGCTGCGCCAAAGTCAGATTCATAATGGGTAACAATCCGGACAGGGTTTAAGGTTTTACCGTCCATCTTTCGCGGAGCGGTACAGTGAGCCCACGTAGAGGTACCGTTGAACGGAAAGCAGGGATTGCCGAAAAAGACCGGCTTGCCGCTAATATTGCTCAACAGCATGGCGCCCGGAATCGTGACGAAGTCGGATTCGCAGTAAGCCTGATAGCCGTCGTCGTTGAGCGTGGTCAGCGTCATGCAGGCGGTGGTTTTGGATACCGGTATGATGGCGCCCATGCACGAATTGACCGTAATGTAATTCGTATCTACCTTTTTCATCAGCAAACGGAACAATTCGTCGAGCATGAATGCCAATACGAGAAATTCCAGCTTCGTTTCCAATTGCGTTCCCGGAATCTTGAGGTAGTCTTCGGCGCGTTTTTTTGCCCGCGCCATCAACGCGGCGTCGGCTTTTGCCTCGTCTATCAGTTTGCCCATTTCGGCATAACTGACGTCGTTGTATTCAAAATTCCAGATATTCTTCACCATTTCGGGAACCCGTCCATACGGTTGCGCCCAGCCTGACGCGCTGCCAATGGTAACAATTTTAGCGTCCCGCGTATTTTTCAATCCGCATAGGGCGCGAAAACGCCAGTCGAGTTCCTCGATATTGTCGACGACAACATCATCAAACTTCACATTGGGTAATTTTGCCTCGTCAGAAATCTGGCGCAGGAAACGCGTACTGATTGTGGTGATGTGGCGATAGACCGGACCACTGTTCCAGCGCAGAAAAACAACCACGTCCTTTCCAAAGTCCTGAATGCCCTGTATTTGCTGTCCTGCTGCATATAGCAGAATCGCGTCGCATTTCGCAATGTCGGGATGCTCTTTTAACCGTCTAACAGAGTTTGTGAGTTGAAAACTGTACGAAGAATTGCCCTCGGTACATGTAGCAACGTCAAGAAATTCGATGGGGTAGTCCGCCTGCTGTTTGAGGATGGCTAATTCCGCTTTGATGCGAATTACTTCTTCGTTTGCCTCCTCTGCGGACTGGATACCTCCCCACATTCTGTAGGATTCTTCCTCCTTTCTTTGCGAAACGTCATAAACAAGAACAGGCTTGACGATCAGAGGTTTTCTCGGGTTCGGTACACCGGGAAGAGGTTCATTCTTCACTGCGCCAAATACGCTGGTCTGCAAAGCGGGCAAACTAAGCCCGCCAAGCAGTACGCCGCCCATAGCGACAAAATTGCGACGCGACATTTTTAACTTGCTCTCGGACATTGATTCCTCAATGTTTTGCGGGCAACAATTACATTTTGTGTGTGATGACATATGAAAACAATTTTTATAACAATACATCTTGTTTTCCCACCCGATATTTATTGAAAATCACAGGTTTGGGTTTGATCATCACAATGGAAATTTCATCAAAAACATCCTTCGCCGTTGTGATGGTTTGGTCAATAGGCGCAAGTCTGTTCTTTCCTTCTTCCCAAAGAGACATGAGCGCTAATTCCGGAGCATACTCTTGTCCCTCTTCGGCTTTGATTTCAGCGCGATACAAAAGCGCCGGCTGTCCGCAGGCAAATTCATCCTCCTCGAATGTCAGATAATTGAATTGGGGATAATCATCGTTATAATCGCCTGCCAAGTTCATCTCTATCCAGCAAATCCACTCCGATCCCGGTTTCACTTCAGCCCTTACGCGGAAATATTCATCTTTAGGAGTGGCTCCGGATACGGCTATTTCTTCGTCGCTGCGCACTGTTTGGGCGCCGCCGTCTCGAAAAACTGCTTTCCATCTGGGCAACGATGAAGGCACATCGGCTTTTCCTTCCCAATCGCCCCGACTGGTTCGGTAGGTCACAAAAACCTGCTGACACTGCCCTGTTTGTGGATTTTCGAGCCAAATGGCAAATTGTGGCGGCTCGGAGTAGGTAGACAGGTAAATTTCATTCCTGTTGATGTGGATGTTAAATTCTACCTGCACTCTGCCTTTTGTACTCCATATCACATAAGCGGCAACTGAACCCGCCACAACCAGAGCGCATAGCGCTAAAATAATGATGTTCTTTTTATTCAGAAATTTACGCATATATCCAGAATTATATCAGTTCGTACCCTTTTCTGTATGTTCTCTTATCCAAGGCAGCCGCTTCGGGATTTCCAAGTATGGCTTCGGTTGCGGGATCAATTTCAAGCATTTTCTTACCTGTTCGATACGATAAATTGGCTAAATTGATCATGGCAGCGCTCAAAGTTCCTTGTTCTACAGGGGAATTGGGCGTTTTACGCGAACGTATACATTCGATAAAATTGCGATGGTGCACCTCGTCTGGGAAATATCCTGTTTTTTCGGCTAATAACTGCATATCTGCGCCAAATACCTGCCAACCTCCGCCATGACGTCCAAGATACATCATCCCTTTTGTTCCATATATTTCAATCCGGGTGGCATTGGTATCCCATTTGGGAAATTTGTCGCTGTAGCGAACATCGTTGGGCGTTTTGTACATATACTCGCCGTATTGCGACGATTCGAGCGATATGGGATATTCGCCCATATCGTAGACTACGGTTTGGTTGTCGGGAATGTCGCGTTTGTCGTCGAATATCACCCTGCCGCCGGCGGAATAAATTGCTTTGGGCAAAGGAGGGTCTCCCAGCGCCATGCGCGCAAGGTCGAGGATATGCGAAGCATCGCCCGACATGTGTATCCCGCCGGAATACGCCCACCAATCTTGCCACGCTTTATGTCGCGATACGCTATAGGGTACCATCTCGCATGGACCAAGCCATGCATCCCAATCAAGCCCTTCGGGAATGGGTTCGTCTTCTTTCACGATCCACTCGCGCGTACCGGGCAACAAGCAATATGCCTTTACAGTGACAATCTTGCCAAGTTCGCCGGCAGCAATGTAATCCCTTGCCGCAAAAGCATAATCGCCGCTTCTGTTTTGGGTGCCGCACTGTACAATCACTTTGTTTTCGGCGGCGGCTTTTATCATTTCACGTCCCTCGTCCATGGTGAGGCAAACGTTTTTTTCGACATATACATCCTTTCCGGCGCGGCAAGCCCAAATCGTCTGCAAAGCGTGCCAGTGTTCGGGAGTGGCTATCACTACGGCATCCACATCCCTGTCGTCGAGAATGGTGCGCAGATCGGTTATTTTTTGCGGCGCAAAGCCCTGTAATTTGTTCAGTTCATCTACCACCCTGCCACCGCGAGCAGCGTCGGATTCGCAGATGTATTTCACTTGAATATTGGCAGCGCATCGGTACATGCCGAGTATCAGTTGCGTGCCGCGTCCTCCCGCGCCAATGAGCGCAAGTACTATTTTATCGTTTGCTCCTTTCATATCAAATAATTGAATAATTGAATCATTGGTCTATACTTTTTCGGGTATTACGTAGCCTTGTCTGTAAGTACCTCTTGCAAGAACGTTAGCCTGTTCGTTGTTCAGGAATTTCTCTGTATTGCCGTCAAATACCAATTGTTTGTTACCGGTTCGATACGCGATATTTCCGAGATGAACAAGTGTTGCGCTGCGGTGACCTTCTTCTGCGTCTCCGTTGGGTTTCTTGCGAGTGCGCACGGCTTGGATGAAATCAATCAGATGCTCGTCGAGCGGGAAGATGCCGCCGTCTTGGGCAACTATTTCGTTGTTGGGTCCCATCACCTGCCATCCGCCGCCCATCCTGCCAAGATACATAAAGCCTTCCGTACCGTATATTTCAATTCGGGTGGCATTGTTTGCCCAATTCGGGAAACGGGTTTTATCCATACGTATATCGTTGGGCGTTTTGATCATGTAATTGGTGGAATAGCCGCCTTCGCACGACATGGTGAAATCTCCGTAATCGTACACGATGGATTGAAATTCGGGCGTTTCGCGTGTGCCTCCGAATACAAAGTTTCCTCCCCATCCATATACGGATTTTGGATGCGGCGGGTCGCCGAGCGCCAGACGAGCAAGGTCCATCACGTGCGAGGCGTC
>Ga0099364_10011736_pt1 | contig 11913 bp, 10 predicted proteins | sample TergutTh196P3_FD_73070 | JGI IMG/M metagenome (GOLD analysis project Ga0099364, IMG submission 73070) | Microcerotermes parvus P3 segment gut microbial communities from Pointe-Noire, Republic of the Congo - Th196 P3 | ecosystem: Host-associated > Arthropoda: Insects > Digestive system > Gut ...
TTTTTTTCAATGCAGACGGTGCCAAGCCAACACACTGCCCTGCTGTATAAGCTAACCCTTGACAATTAGTCCAGACCGGGCTAAGTTTATATAATGAAAGCAGTAAACTCCATTCCCATTCACGAGGCAAAAACAAACCTTTCAAAGCTGGTAAAAAGAGCTGCAGCAGGGGAAACCATTTTTATAGGTGCTTATGGAAAAAGCGAGGCAGCGATCGTACCTTTAAGTCTTGTGCAGGAAAAAAAACCTGTTTACAAGGCATTCGGTGCACTCAAGGAAAAACTTGTCCTAAGCGAGGGATGGGAAGATGATATATCCAAAGAGATTTCTGATTCTTTTTATGAAATGAATGGCCTTGAGGATTTCAAGAAAAAATGAACAACTGGTTATTTGATACAAATGCACTTCTCTGGTTTTTTACGGGTAATAAGAGAATGCTGCCTGTTTTGGATATGCTAAAGCTGCCAAATACTCAAGTATATATAAGCACAGTATCATGGTGGGAAATTGCTCTAAAAACAAAGGCTGGAAAATTACCTGTAGACATATCATCATTGGCTTCCTTTACAGAGGAGTATAATTTTATTGAACTGCCTTTAAACAGGACACACATAGAGGCTTATATGGAACTGCTTGTATTGCACAAAGATCCATTTGACCACATGCTTCTCTCCCAGGCAATAAGTTCCCACATGCGTCTAATCACAGGAGATGCGATTTTAGCAGAATATTCTTCACTGGTGATGGTAGTGTAGATTCATTGCCAGCCAAGACACCTTAGCGTAGACGCTTCTGTGCATGATGCGCAGGATACCATTTAACAAAAACTTTTGTAAAAATACCGGTAATTACAGGCGCAATGGAATTAAATAAACCAGTGAATGAAGAATATTCACTTTGCATCAAATACCAGGTAAATACACTAACGCCAAGATACATAATTCCCCAAATTCCTGCAATTATTTTATTTGTAGAAATAAACAGAGGATTATCAAAAGCCTTATCCCCGCCATAACCATTTGCAGAATACCATGCGCAAAGCGGCACACGATTACATAGTGATATAAGCCATAAGGAACTAAAAATAAAATAGGACAATGTAATGATAATTTGAGAAGAAGCGCCTGCAAAAAATGCAACACTTAATGTGCTTACAATAAAAGCTCCTATGGTATCATAGGGAGAAAGCCTGTAAAAATGTGCAAAAAAAGGAATGCAGGCACTTATTACAACAGCAATACAAGCGCCCAAGACTCCAAAAATCGGTACAAAAATCCAAAATCCTAAAAACGGTAAAAGGAAAATAATCATGGAATGCTTTTTTTGCGGCGCTTGAGTTTTACGCACAGAGAACCCGTCCATCAATGATATCATAAGAGAAAAATCGCCTAACACACGGTATTTATTCTGGAAAAGCGCTTGTTTTCCGTCTGTTTTTCTTAATGAAATATCCTGCCATACTTCAAAAGGTGTTTCAATCCTTACAGAATAAGGTGAAAACTCCGGCAGCTCTTTTATAAATAAAGATTTGTCTCCTTTTACTCTTAATTGGTAGGTTTCGTTTATATCTGTAAAGAAAAATTCAATGGTTTTTTCAGCTTTTGGCGCGTTACTAACAGGCGAATAAATTGCCGACATTTGCCGTAAAAGACGTTCTGCAGGACTTATCGTTACAGTTTCTTTATCCGCTGCCTTGTCAGTTTCTGCAATCTCCCAATAAGAGTTTGCCATTTCCATAAAGGCATTTTTTTCAAATAATGGTACTGCAAGTTGTCTTTCGATTTCCGGAGAAAAACAACTGCTTGTTGAATATTCTGCACCAGCTTGCCTTACTAAGGAAAGGTATTCATTTGTACGCTCACTTAACTGAGGTATATTAAACAACTCACCCTGCGGACAGAGAATTTTTACATACTTGTCTGTAAACATAATGTCGAACTGTTTTACCAAAGCTTCAAAATTATTTTCTGTTGTAAAAAAGCCGCAGGTAGAAATAAGAATATGCTTCTGTGATGCAAGATCAAATCTTGACGGATGACTTGGTTTGCCGCCTGTACTTTCAATGATATATGGTTTATTTATGGGAAGCCGTCTGTCTGTAAAAGCTTTAATTTGTGAAGGCATGCCATAATAATACAAAGGAAAGCTCCATATTATCAGTTCCGCATCTAAAGACTTTTGAAACAAGCTCTGCATATCATCGGCAATGCAGCATTTTCCTGGTGTTCTTTGCCAGCAAGTATAGCAGCCTATGCATGGCTGTATGTTCATCCTGGCAATGTTTATAATCTCTGTATCTTTTCTGCCAAGCCCTTCTAAAAATGCATTTGTAAGTTTCATTGTGTTGCTTGCATCAGCTTTTGGGCTGCCATTTAAAACTAAAACACTCATAATTGTCACCTTTAAAGGCTATTATTTAATAAAAAATTAATCAATAATAATATAATAAAGAAAAACCACAGCGGAGAACATATATATTGAGTAATGGAACCTACAGCGGTAATATTGTCGACCTGGTCAAAAATCGTATATTCAAGGGTGAAATCCGGATAAATGAAGGCAGGATTGCTTCAATAACAGAGATAGACAATGTTCCTGATCAATACATAGCCCCAGGGCTTGTGGATGCGCATGTTCACATAGAAAGTTCCATGCTTCTGCCAAGTGATTTTGCAAGGGAAGCTGTCAAGCACGGCACAGTGGCTGTTGTTTCTGACCCGCATGAGATTGCCAATGTTTTGGGCATGCAGGGCGTACAATTCATGATTGACAACAGCAAAAAAGTTCCGTTTAAGTTCAGCTTTGGCGCTCCATCAAGTGTTCCTGTTACAGGCTTTGAGACATCGGGCGCAATGATTGGCGCAAAAGAGGTCGAGCTGCTGCTTGCCAATCAAGACATAGGCTATCTTGCAGAAATGGCAAATTATCCTGGTGTTATAAATGACGACCAGCAAGTTCATCAAAAAATCTCTGCTGCCATACAGGCTGGAAAACCAATTGACGGTCATGTGCCTGGAGTAAAGGGCAAAGACCTTGAAAAGTATATTAAAGCAGGCATTTTAACTGACCATGAATGTTTTTCTTTTGATGAAGCTTTGGAAAAAATTCTACTAGGAATGAAAATTTTAATACGCGAAGGAAGCGCAGCCAAAAACTTCGATACACTTCACTCACTTATAAAAACTCATCCAGATAAATTAATGTTCTGTTCTGATGATCTGCATCCTGATGATCTTGTTAAGGGGCACATAAACCTGCTTGCAAAGCGTGCCATGAAAAAAGGCTATGACTTATTATCAGTGCTCCGTATTTGTTCTTACAACCCCATTATGCACTATAGGCTGCCAGTGGGTCTTTTGCAGGAAGGTGATCCTGCTGACTTTATCATTTTTAATAACCCCGAGCAGTTTGAGATAGAGCAGGTTATTATAAATGGCAGCGTAGTAGCAGAAAATGGGAAATCATTAGTAAAATCTGTAAATGAAAAACCAGTAAATGTTTTTGAAGCAGGCAAAATTTCCAGCGCTGATATAGAGCTGGAAGCTTTTTCCAAAAACATTAGGGTAATAGATATAATTCCAGGGGAGCTTGTTACAGGCCAAAGTACAGCACCTGCAAACATTATGGACGGCAAGGTGTTAAGCGACATTAAAAATGATGTTCTTAAATTAGTAATGCTTAACCGCTACAAGCCTGCAAAACCTAGCATAGCCTTTATAAGAGGCTCAGGATTGAAAAAAGGAGCCATAGCATCTTCTGTTGTGCATGATTCCCACAATATCATTGCCATGGGTGTTGATGACAGGGATATTGTTAATGCCATAAATGCTGTGATAGATGCAGGGGGCGGAATATCAGCGAGCCATGACAGCCATACAAGCACCTTGCCTCTGCCCTATGCAGGCCTTATGGACAATAGACCTGCTTTGGAAATGGCATTGGATTACGAGCGACTTGATGCAATGGCAAAGGAAATGGGCTCTACCCTTAAGGCACCTTTTATGACGCTTTCATTTATGGGTCTTTTAGTAATACCTGAGCTAAAGTTAAGTGATATGGGTTTGTTTGATGTTCAAAAGTTTGAGTTTACTGATCTGTTTACAGACGATCATATTTAATTTTAAGGAGTATTACAATGACCATAAATAAATCAATTGAAAATGAAGTGCATATACTTGAGCTTGATGGCAGGCTTGATACAAACACTTCCCCTATTTTGGAGAATGAGCTTAATTCTGTATTTGAAACAGCAAAAAAAATCACAATGGATTTTTCTAAGCTTGACTATGTTTCTTCAGCTGGATTGCGCGTTTTGCTTTTGGGGCAAAAAACAGCAAAGGAAAAAAATATATACATGGCGCTTACAGGAGTATCACAAGATATAATGGAAGTTTTTGAAATGACAGGTTTTTCTGATCTGCTTAACATTGAATAGAGAGGTAACGATATTTCTGTAAGAAGAAAAATTCTTGTAATAGTACTTGGTTTCTTCTCATTGATTGCGGCAATATTCGCTGTGTATTCAGTGATCACCACAGCAAACTACAGGCAGCATCGCATTGCTGAAGTTTCAGGTCTTGTTGCTTTTGAGAGCGAAAGGGTTTCTGGGATCATTTCTGAAATGGAACGCAACGCAATAGACCTGGCATTGGCTGGCAGACAGTTTTACTTATCAAAAGATTTTGCTGCAGGAGCAACTTCAAGGCAATTGATTGAGCTAGGCATTTCCATATCTGTAGAAAACTTTAGCGCATTTACAGCTGCTGTTGGCGGCGGCATCTGGTTTGAACCTTACGCCCTTATCAAAGATACAAGGCGCTTATGTTTCTATGCTTTTTTCGACCCTGCCATAGGCGTTGTACGTCATGACCCGGAATTTGAAAGTGATGAATACGATTACCATAATCAGATGTGGTATACGGCAATTTCAAGTGGTTTAGCTGACGCTGCGAGTCTGGCTGGCTCTACGGTACTGGCTGGCGGACATGGCAGGCATCACAGCATTGTCTGGACACAGCCATATTTTGATGATGCTGGAACAAATGCCTTTATGACAACTGTGGGTGCCGGTATTTATGACAATAGCGGAAGTCTTGTAGGCATATCAACTGTTGATTGGGAAATACAAAGCATGGTGGATAGGCTTTCTGCAATAAAGCCGACCAACAGCAGCTTTGTTCTGCTTGCTTCCCTTAAAGACGATTTTATTATTTCCAAAACACGCGAAAACAGTTCTGCGTTTATTGGTGCTTCCCTTGATGTTCTGTCGTGGTTCAATGACCTTCGCTTTACAGAAGGCGATACTGTGGAAACAGGATACTTCACAGATGCCGGCGTGGAGTTTATTTCATTCAGCCGCATGTTTGACAATGGCTGGCTTTTTTCAATACAGATACCAGTTAAAGAAATTTTTGCAGAAATCCAGATACGCAACAATCAATTTACAATTATTATTGTCATTTTATTTATCACTCTTTTGATTGTTACAGGATTGCTTCTTTCCCGTATTATAAACCGCCCTCTTTATCAGCTGACATCCGGTGTTGCAGAACTTGGCAGCGGTAACCTTGACAAGCAGATACAAATACTATCACATGATGAGTTTGGCACACTTGCTTCTGCATTCAATAAAATGACCATTGATCTAAAAAAATCCATTGAGCAAAACCTGCGTGAACGTACACAAAAGGAACGCATTGATGCAGAACTAAATGTCGCAACCCAGATACAGGTAAATATGCTGCCGCGCAGTTTTCCTGCATTCCCGTACCGCAATGAATTTGACATATACGCCATGATGCAGCCTGCAAGGGAAGTTGGCGGTGATTTTTACGATTATTTTCTTATTGATAAAAACACACTTGCAGTTGTTATGGCAGATGTGTCAGGCAAGGGAGTGCCTGCTGCATTGTTTATGGTTATTGCAAGAACATTGATCAAGAACACTGCTTTATCAGGGAAGAGACCAGAAGTTGTTTTTGGCATAGTAAACAGGATGCTTTGCGAAAACAACGAGACAGGAATGTTTGTAACAGCGTTTCTTGGGTATCTTGATATACCAAGCGGATTGTTTACATTTGTAAATGCAGGACATAATCCGCCGCTCCTGTATTTAGGCGATCAATTCAATTGGTTAAAGCTAAAGCCGGAACTGGTCCTTGCCGGGATGGAAGATACATTTTACCACCAGCATAAAATAACATTAAAGCAGGGTGATAAATTATTCCTTTATACTGATGGTATAACAGAAGCAATGAACAATAAAAAAGAATTATTCAGCGATAACAAGCTGCTTGAAACAGCAAATAATTTTATTGACAGACCGCTCAAGGATTTTACAATGTCAGTTAAACAGGAAATAGATAAGTTCGGCGAAGGTGCAGAACAGGCAGATGATATAACAATGCTTATATTGCAATACAAGGGAGCAGAAAATAATGAGAGTAAAAAATAAGAAGAACAACACCTCCGCTGCAAGCAGTGCGGTATTAACCCCCTCGCCGCGAATAATCACATATTTACTTTTTTCTGTAATGGCAGCAGTGCTTTTTGCAATACTTTTTATATCATGCGCTGCAAGAAATGAAACAACAGACCAGCCCAATACAGGCACATACATTGATTATATTAACACAGGCAAACGCATTGCAGTACAGGCAGGTGACATTTACGGAGATATAGCTCGAAATATACTTGGAGCAAGAAATACTCCAGAGTTTTTTTCTGTTGCCGATATGATTGAAGCTGTACGCCTTGGCAGGGTTGATGCTGCGCTTTTAAGCCACGAGTATGTGCGCCAGCTCCAGGACAGCGGGATGTATCCTGACATGGATTACCTTTGGATACCTGAGCATATTTATATACACAAGGCTGCTCCCATTTTTCATACAATAGAACTTCGTGATACATACAATGAATGGTTTTATGGCATTGCAGCAGACGGAACATGGCAGAGCATTGTTGACCGCTGGATAGGCGCTCCTTTACCAGCACAGGAGGATATACCGCAGTTCGAGTTTACAGCAGAGAATGGAATATTGCGCGTAGCTGATACAGGAAATTACCCGCCCCTCATCTATTTTGACGCTTATGGAAATCCTGCTGGTTTTGATGTTGAGATGACAAGTTTATTTGCGCAGCATTTGGGAATGAGACCTGAATTTACAATGATGGCTTATGACGCGATCATTCCATACGTACTTACAGGCAGGGCTGACATGAGCGCCTGCACCCTTGCTGTTACAAGCGAGAGAGAAGAAGGTGTTATATTCGGGGAGCCAAGTGTAATCACACAAGCTGTATTGATTGTAGCAGGAGCTGAAATGTCTGCAGCGGATCGGGGAAGCGGCAATTTCATTGAATGGCTTAAGATTGCCATACAACGAAACCTTTTAACAGACAATCGCTGGAGAATGATAACAAGCGGACTTGGCGTAACCATGATCATCTCGCTATTATCACAGGTATTCGGCACTATATTCGGATGCCTTGTATGTTATGTACTAATGCGTAAGCATAAAATTGCCAATACAGCAGGTAGGCTTTTTTGCGGTCTTGTGAATGGCACGCCTGTTGTAGTTCTATTGATGATCACATATTACATAATCTTTGGCAGCACAAATATATCCAATATACTTGTGGCTGTGTTTGCATTCACAATGGTAACAGGTGCAGGTGTTGCGCAGACCCTCAAGGCTGCCATTGACACAATAGACCCTGTGGAAGTTGAAGCAGCACGCGGTATTGGTTTTTCTGCATTCAGGGCATTTACAGTAGTAACATTGCCGCAGGCAGTGCGCCGCGCATTTGCAGCATACACAAAAGGGTTTGTAGAACTTGTAAAGGCAACAGCCATTGTTGGTTATATTGCCATTCAGGATCTGACGCGCGCTGCTGACATAATACGCAGCCGCACATACGACGCATACTTTCCCCTTTTATTCATAGCCCTTATATATCTGATCGTAACAACGATATGCATACAGGCATTTAATTTAATTCTGAAAAAAATCAACAAAGGGGAAGCCGCATGAGTATCATATCTGTAAAAAACCTGGCAAAAAGTTTTGGCGATAATTTAATTCTTAAAGATGTAAACGCAGAAATTGAAAAAGGTGAGGTTATATCGATCATAGGCCCGTCCGGCACAGGCAAAAGCACTTTGTTAAGGGCAATAAACTTCCTTGACCCGCCAACAGAAGGTGAAGTTTATTTTAACGGCGAAAAAATTACAAGGAAAAACATAGATGCAATGCGCCGTAGAATGGGTATGGTATTCCAGAGCTTTGGACTTTTCAGCCACATGAGTGTTATGGACAATCTTGTTGCAGGACCTGTAAAACTGCTTAAAATGCCCAAAAAACAAGCTGTGGAAAAAGCAACAGAGCTCTTAAAAACCGTAGGCCTGTCCGAACGAGCGCATTTTCTTCCGCGCCAGCTCTCTGGCGGGCAAAAGCAGCGCGTGGCAATTGCCCGCTGCCTTGCCATGTCGCCCGAGCTTATACTGTTTGACGAACCAACAAGCGCGCTTGACCCGACCATGGTCAGCGAAGTCACAGCAGTCATGCGCAGCCTTGCAAAGTCCGGTATGACCATGATTGTCGTTACGCACGAGATGGACTTTGCCCGCGATATATCTAGCCGCATATTCTATATGGATGAACGCGGCATATACGAGCAGGGCAGTCCTGAAGAAATTTTTTCAAATCCAAAAAAACAAAAAACACAAAACTTTGTTTATAATATACGTTCATATAATTATGAAGTAAAAAGCCATGACTTTGATTATGTGCAGATGCTTGGCGGTGTTGAAAACTTCTGCTTCCGTCATGCCATAGAAAGGAAAACCGCTAACCGCCTGTATCTTTTGGCAGAAGAACTGCTTATCAATATCATTACACCAATTTACGGAGCTTGTTCGCTATGTATAAATTTTTCGGAAAAACTGGGCACATACGAGGTGTCAGTGTCATACGCTGGCGAAGACTCAAATGCACTTGAAAAAACAAAAGACGAGCTGTCTTTGACAATGGTGCGAAAAAGCGCAAAAGAAATTCACCATGATTACATAGACGCTAGAAACACGATCACAGCGCTGTTATAGGGAGAATGACTTGTGAATGAGCTTTGTATCGAAGCGAAACTTGAAAACCTTGAAATAGTGCAGGACTTTATAAAAGAACAGCTTATAGATTGCCCTGTAAAAATAAAAAACCAGATCAATATCGCTGTAGAAGAGATATTTTCAAATATTGCCCGCTATGCCTATAAACCATTGACCGGTATTGCAATAGTACGCATTAGCATTTATGAGCATATCACCATTGAGTTTGAAGACAAAGGCGCGGCACATGACCCGCTTTCAACTGAGGAGCCGGATATTTCACTCTCTCTGGAAGAACGCCAAACAGGCGGGCTTGGGATATTTATGGTGAAAAGACTCATGGACTCTGTGGAATACCGGCGCGAGGATAACAAAAACATTTTAACAATAAAAAAGAAATTTTAAGATAAGCACCCCCAGCATGCCCAAATATAAATAAAACAAGAAAAATCAAAAAAAAATCCAAAAACCCCTTGGAATTAAATTTGAAAAATATCCACCTTAATAATTAGATAGTACAAAACAGAATTCAGCATTTCATAAACAATTTAAAAACAAGGAGATAATTATGAAAATCAGTATCAAACTAACAGCCATCATGATCGCGCTCAGCCTTGCAAGTGCAGGCGGAATCGGCGTTACCCTGCTTTTAAGGTCATATACCAGTATTACCGGGCTTTCACAGGAAAAAGCAGCGAGCCTTTCAAGGGAATATGCCACAGAAATTTCCAATCTTTTTACTGCATACTGGTATACAACAGAAAACACCGCAATGTTAATGGAACAGTACGAAAAGCTAGACCCGGGAATGAGGCGGCCTTTTTTCAATACTATACTCCGCGGTATATTGGAACAGAATCCCGATATAACAGGAATATGGAGCGGCTGGGAACCTGATGTGCTGGAAAACAATGACACGCTTTATACTGGAACAGAAGGCAGCAGCAATACAGGCCGTTTTGTTCCCCACTGGTACAGAACAGCAACAGGAATCGTTTTAGAGCCGTTTTATAATATAGACTCAAGTGATTTTTACCAGATTTCAATGCAAAGCGGGAAACAGGCAGTCATAGAGCCGTATATCCAGGTGCTGGAAGGAAAGCAAGTTCTTGTTACAAGCATTACAGCTCCCATTTATACGAACGGGAGGGTCGTTGGTGTTGTAGGCATTGATATAGACCTTGAAAAAATAAAGGACATGAGCCAGGGCAATGCTCCTTTTGGGACAGGTTTTACAGCAGTATTCAGCAACAACGGCACTATTGTCAGCCACTTTGACGAGAGCCGTATTGGGAAAAATATGAGGGAAACAGAATCAGACATGGGCGGCCCGCACCTGAACGACATGATTAAGGCCGTCAGCGAAGGCAGAATATTTCGTTTAACAAACTTTATTGATGCAATTAACATGAAGGTTGATGTCATTCTTGTTCCATTTACAGCCGGAGATTCAGAAAGCCAATGGAGCTATGCAGTGGCAATCCCCAATAAAACAGTAATGGCACCGGTATACAATATGCTCTTTTTATCTGCAATAATCAGCGCTGTTATAATTGCTTTGGTAATACTTATTGCAATACTCATGTCGAGGTCAATAAGCAGGCCAATAATAAAAGTAACTAAGACACTTAAGGATATTTCTGAAGGAGAAGGGGACCTTACAAAAACCATTGATATACATTCTAAAGATGAAATAGGAAGCCTTGCCCATTATTTTAATCAAACCCTTTTAAAGATCAAAAATCTTGTCATCAGCATAAAAAAAGAGGCTTATTCCTTATCTGAAATCGGCAATGACCTTGCAAGCAATATGACACAGACCGCATCTGCTGTGAATGAGATAACCACCAATGTCCAAAGCATCAAGAGCCGTATGATTAACCAGAGCGCCAGTGTAACACAAACCAATTCAACCATGGAAAATGTTATGAACAACATAAGTAGGTTAAACGATCATATTGAGGATCAGAGCAGCAATATAAACCGGGCTTCTTCTGCTATTGAGCAAATGGTTGCAAATATCAACTCTGTTACAGGCACACTCGTAAATAATTCTGTCAATGTAAAATCCCTTATAGAAGCTTCTGAAACCGGGCGTTCTGGTATAGAAGCTGTTGTTGAGGACATTGAAGAAATCTATCGCGAGTCCGAAGGTCTTTTGGCAATAAACTCTGTGATAAAAAACATAGCCAGCCAGACAAACCTGCTTTCCATGAACGCTGCCATAGAAGCTGCCCATGCCGGCGGGTCAGGCAAGGGTTTTGCTGTCGTGGCTGACGAGATACGCAAACTGGCGGATAGTTCGGGCGAGCAGTCCAAGATCATTTCTGATGTACTCAATAAAATAAAAAATTCCATTGACAAGATAACACAATCCACATCTAACGTACTCCATGAGTTTGAAGCCATTGACTCAAATGTCAAAATAGTGGCAGAACAGGAAGAAAATATACGCTTTGCCATGGAAGAACAGGGAGAAGGAAGCAAGCAGATACTTGAAGGGGTGAGCAATGTGATAGAAATAACCCGGCAGGTTATGAGCGGCTCAAATGAAATGAATAACGGAACGCATGAAGTAATCAATGAGTGTGAAGTTCTGGATAGATCAACACAGGAGATCGCAGCTGGCATGAATGAAATGGCAGAGGGCGCAGAACAGATTAATATAGCTGTTCATCATGTTAATGAGATCAGCTTAAAGAACCGTGAGGGTATTAACACTCTTATGGAAGAAGTCTCGCGATTTAAGGTTGAGTGAGTTCACTTGTCGCCTAAACCCCTCGAATTCGAGGGGTTTACTAGATTTTCAT
>Ga0099364_10011737_pt1 | contig 11912 bp, 10 predicted proteins | sample TergutTh196P3_FD_73070 | JGI IMG/M metagenome (GOLD analysis project Ga0099364, IMG submission 73070) | Microcerotermes parvus P3 segment gut microbial communities from Pointe-Noire, Republic of the Congo - Th196 P3 | ecosystem: Host-associated > Arthropoda: Insects > Digestive system > Gut ...
ATATAAATCGCGTCGCCGGCAAGCGGCAAACTCTCCCCAATTAAAGACGGCGCGTCCATTTTCTGTGCTTCGGAATCAGGGCAAATCATTATAACTACGAAATTTGTTGCATCGCCGACAAAATAGCGTCCAAAGCCGCCAACCGCGCTTATTCTCTCAATTTCTGTTACTCTGGAGTCGTTTTCCATGAAGCGCAAACCCTGTTCAATCGCGTCCGTACCGTCGTAATAAACCCCCGTAAAATGAGCTGCATGATTTGCTTCGGCACGTTCGTCAACGAAACTGCCGACACCGAGAAAAATCACCAGTCCCATATTCAAAAACATCGCCGCAATCAGCACAAAAATGAGAAGCCCGACCGTCTGGCTTTTGCTCTTGCGGACATTCGCAAGCATAAGCATAGATATATTTCTCACGCTCACCACCCCATTTCCATTAAAAAATTATTTAATTTATCATGCCGTTTACTGTCGCCGCTTTCATACTTGCTGAGTAAACATTCGCCGCGAATCACACCGTCCTGTAAGTATAAAATGCGATTGCCGCGCCTCGCCGAACGCAAATCGTGCGTTACCATTATTATACTTTGCCCCTGTTCGTTTACTTCTGTAAGCGCGTCGAGCACGGCTTTTCCGTAAGTCGAATTGAGCGCGCCTGTCGGTTCATCTGCGAAAACGATTTGGGGATTGTTGATAAGTGCGCGGGCGATTCCCGCTCTCTGCGCCTCGCCGCCCGACACCTGCGCCGGGAATTTACGCCATATCGTTTCGTCAAGATTCAGCCGTGACAATAGCTCTTTAGCCCGTTCTGCGACGGCTTTGCGGTTTCTGCTAACTAAAAATCCGCAGGCTAATATATTATCAAGTATGCTCATGTTGTCGAGCAGATACATCTGCTGAAACACAAACCCGCAGTTGTCGCGCCTGAATACGGCGAGTTTATCGTTTGAAAGGTTTGCGATTTCACGCCCCGAAAAGTTGACTTCGCCGAGCGTCGGCTTGTCCATGCCCGAAAGCGCGTACAGCAGCGTTGATTTCCCCGCTCCGGACGGACCCATGATAACGGTAAAATCGCCCGCGTAAATCTCTAAGTCAAGATTTTTCAAAACGTGCTGCTGTAACCCGCCGCTTGAAAATGTTTTGCATAATTTGTTTGTTGCTAATATCGCGTTTTGCATTTTGTTTTTCTCCTTTATCATCAAATAAAAATAGAGTTGTTTGTTTCTTACAACCCTATTATACACCCGCAATCCTTAACTAATCTTTATCTAATTCTTATTTAATTCTTAATTCGTAAAATTTTATCCTGCCAATTTCAAACTGATTTTAACCGCGAATCCGTCTGAAAGATTCTCGCAGCGCAAATCACCCGACATTTTCTCTAACAAATATTTCGATATATACAGCCCCAAACCGTAACCGCTTTTGGTTTCCGTATTTTTGCCTCGGTAAAATTTATTGAGTATCATCGGCAGTTCGTCCTGCGCCACACCTCCGCCAAAATCAATTATTTCAATAACAAGATAATTTTCTTCAAACGCCGCGTTTATTTTTATATCTGTTCGCGCATATTTATACGAGTTGCCGATTATATTGTCAAACACTTGCTGTAACCGCAGCGGGTCGGCGGATATGAGGCAGTTCGGAATTGAAAAAGATTTTACGCGTTCTTCAAAATCTGCTGTTTTAACCATGTCTGCAATAACTGTGCTTGCTATTTCTACGGTGTTGACAGTTAGTGCTTGCAGTTCTTCAAGAGTTGCGTGAAACATATTTGTAATCAACGAACTGATTTGCTCCGCTTTTGCATTGATTGTTTCAAGCTGTGACTTTTCTTTTTCGTTTTTCGACGTAACAAGCATGAGTTCTGTTACTGCTTTAATTGACGCGACCGGCGTTTTTATGTCATGGCTCAACGACGCGACAAGTTCTTTTTTGCTTCGGTCTGCCGCACGTTCGTTTTCGCGAGCTTTCTTGAGTTCTTCGCGCATTAAGTCAAAACTTTCTGTAAACGCACCGAATATATTACTATTGTCCATTTCAAGCGGCATATCAAAATTACCGCCGGCAATGCGCCGCGCAAAACCTTGCAGTCTGCGGAATGGCGTCAAGATACTTTTTTCACAATACAAATACAGTCCGATGCCGGCAATTGTAAACACGATAATGATTAAATATAATAATATTTGCAGATTCCTGTCCCTGTTAAGCCGTGCTTTGTCCATGTTTTCAAAGGCTTGCACCATTTGATTAATCAGAATGTCTACGGCTTCGTTAGTATCGTCGTTTTGAATGGCGGTCATTACAGCGTCGTTTATCGAAACGGTATCGGGCGGCGGAACGCTTTCCCTAAACACAAAAAATATACCGACGTAAGCGAGAACCGCCGTAAGTATTATAGCTGTCAAAGTTTTTTTCACGTTTCCGTCACCTCGAATACATAGCCTGTTCCCCAAACTGTTTTAATATACTCGGGTTCGTTGGGGTTTTCCTCGATTTTTTCGCGCAGGTGGCGTATATGCACGTTAAGCGTGTTGTCGCCCGTGATAGAATCTTCCCATACTTTTCTGAAGATTTCGTCTTTGGATATAATGCGGTTTTTGTTTTTCACCAGATAAATGAGCAGCTTATACTCCATAGCTTTCAGGTCGATTTTTCGCCCGCGCACGAAAACGCCACCGTTTACATAATTAATTTCCAGCCTGTCCGAGATAAATTCATCTGTTTCGTTTACATCGCTTTTATAGCGTTTAAGTACCGCTTTAACTTTGGCGAGCAGAACGGCAAGTGAGTACGGTTTCTGCACATAATCGTCACCGCCGATGTTGAGGGCGAGAAGCATATCGTCGTCGCTTGTTCTTGCGCTGATGAATAAAATCGGCACATCAGTCGTTTTGCGTAAATGCCTGCACAAGTCAAATCCCGATGAATCGCCGAGGTTTATGTCAAGCAGAATCACGTCGGTTTGATTGCCGCGCAGAAAGTTTATGCAGGCTGTTTGGTCTACAACCCACGCGGTTTTCACATCGAACATATTAAAATAATCGCGTGTGCTTTCTGACAAAGCTTCCTCGTCGTCAACTATCAGGCAATCGTAGTGCATAGTTTTACCTCCAGATAAGACTCAATGTTTCCGTGCATTTCATGTGATTATTCTTGAAATTTTTAAACTCTTACGATAGACGCGCCGAACGGCATCAGCGCAAGTTTTGCGATTTTAAAGCATTGCAGTCCAAACGGTATGCCGATAATCGTGCAGCATAACAGCAAGCCGTTCACAGCGGCGGCAGTCGCCAAAGGAAGCCCGCTGACGAGCAGCCATATTATATTCGCAATCATTGACGGCGCGCCGCCGCCGTACTGTATATCTTTGCCAAACGGAGCAAACGCGAGCGATGCGAACTTAAAACATTGCAGACCAATAGGTATGCCGATAATCGACACGCACCACAAAATACCCATGACTAGCCACGCCAAAGCCTGCCATATCCCGCCGCATATTATCCATATTATGTTACCTAAACATCCCATTTAAGAACCTCGTTTCTCCGTTTATACACATATCATTTTTGTTTCCAGTTATTTTTATACCGCATCACTGGCTCATCGCTCCATATTTGCGCTTCGACATAACAAGGCTGTGCGAACACAGGCTTATCCCATGTATCTTGCGGCATACCGTACTTTTCAATCATTTTTAATATTTCATCATGGGTGTAGACCGTGTTGCGGTATTCCATGCCGTCAGTAACATTCGGGCTGAACGTGGGAAATGTATCGCCATGTGTAAATGAAATCGTGCTTTTATCAAATTCGTCAATAGGAATTTTTACCACTCCGCAGTCAACAAACCACTCGTAGCCTTCTTCAAGTTCATTTTCAGATAATAACCCATAATAAGGGATTTGCCGTTGAGGTTTGCCGCCTTTTCTGACAAACATGGCGTAAGCGCGTTTTTCAACTATACGGCGTTCAAATATATACTGTCCATTAGCACAACGTCTGGCATATATTTGGCTTCGGGCTGATAAATTGTTTTGAATTTGTATTGCTTCATCATTATTTAAGTCTGACAAATTCAAAAAAGGTCCGTGTGATTTTTCAAAATAATGATACAGAAACATAATTTTTACCCCCATGCAATCATCTTTTCAAAAATTATAACATAAAACTATGAATAATTATTGTTTTTACGGGTCTGAAATAACTTGAAGTTTCCAGTATAGCCTTTATATTTTATATTTACCATGTTTACCCCATGCCGAGAGTGCATACGATTCAGCGATATCGGTATGAAGTCGTTGACTTCAATCTCAAAAACACCTATCTATAAATTATGGTTAAAATGATTTAAACCATTTTAGGTATAGACATATCATCATAAATCCTGTATAATTATAGCAAATCCGGGGGCAGTCTATTTGCACTTATTTTACTATAACCGGATAATTATTAATACGGGCGGTGGTTGATGATGAAAACAAAAAAATATAATATCGCAAGTGCTGTTGCCGTTTGTATGAAATACGCGCCTACCGCAGTGTTTGGCAATATTATTTTAAATATCGCGAGCGGTATCTTGTCGCCGCTAATGGTGTATGCCGTCGCCGTATTTATTGATTCGGCGGTTGCGATTGCATCAGGCGAATCCCGTACAGCAGAATTGATTATAAGCGTTGCAATCATGATATTCGGATATACATACAGCCAGTTAAGCCCTGTTTTAAGCAGACTTTTTATTGTTAGCACAGAAAATCGGCTGAGAATTAAATTGCGTCCGCTGATGATAAAAAAACACGCGGGTTTAGATTTTGAACTGACAGAAAATGACAAAACGCTTGATTTAATATCTTACGTATCTCAAAATACAGAATCAAAATTTACAGGCGTTTTATCAAGTTTTACTGACGCTCTGCGTTTAATAATTCAGATTACGGGCGTTTTAACAATATTATTTGCTTATGTTTGGTGGATACCGTTTATATTTTTATTCGGCGCGATTCCCTTGGTTATTTTTTCGTTCAAAGGCGGAAAAGCTACGCATAAATCATATAGAGAAGTCAGTGTATTAACCAGAACGATGAATTATCTTTCGGAGATTTTGTCAGGCAGGGAATCGAGCGCGGAACGTACATTGTTCGGATACACAAAGGGAATCAACGATAAATTTAAGGCAGTTCATTTAAAACGCAGCAACATGAATACAAAAACAATAGCCGTTGAGCAAACCAGAGCGAAAAGCTGCGGTATCGCGCTTAATATATTTGTATTGACGGCTATGTTTGCCACGATTAATCAGGTTGACGATGGAACTGTAACAATAGGTCTTTATATTTCAATTATAGGCGCAATGATTAATTTAGTCAGGGTAATTTCATTTTCTATGTCGGACTGGCTTTATGATTTAGCTGAAAATATCGAATATTTTAAAGATTTTACTAAATTTTTTGCGCTTTCAGGCAATGAAAATACGCTTGAATATACTAAAAACAATATAAAATTTGAAGAAATGACTATAAAAAATCTGTGGTTTAAATATAAAGACACAGATGAATATGTCTTAAAGGGAATAAATCTGCGTATTGAAAAAGGCAAGTCTTATTCGCTCACAGGCAAAAACGGAGCGGGCAAAACCACGCTCACTAAAATCATCACGGGACTTTACAGGAATTTTGAGGGTGAAATTAAAATAAACGGCAAAGATATAAGCGAATACAGCCTGAACGATTTACGCGATATGTTCTCGGTTATTTATCAGGATTACGCTAAATATTATATATCGCTTTTAGATAATATAACTTTCGGGGAGAATTTTGACAATTTTGATGAACTTGCAAAAATTGTGGAACTGGACAGCGTGATTGATAAATTGCCGTCGGGCGCAAAAAGTCCGCTTGGAAAGATTTTTGATGACGGGTCGGACGTATCGGGTGGAGAATGGCAGAAAATTGCTATTGCCCGCGCCGTATACAGAGACTGCCCGTTCATGATTCTCGACGAGCCTACGGCAAGTCTAAGCCCTATGATGGAATCAAAAATTTATAATAAATTTGCGGAAATATCCGCAGGGCATACTTTATTATTAATCAGTCATCGGTTAGGCTCGACAAAACTTTCTGATACTTTATTGGTATTGGATAACGGCAAAATTGCCGAGCAGGGTACTCACGATGAACTGATGCGAAAAAATGGGCTTTATGCCGAAATGTTTGAAACTCAAAGGAGTTGGTATGATGAACGGCAATAACAAATTATCTTTTTTTAAACTTACTGTAAATACAATACGTCACTCATGGAAAGCAAGCCCTTTGACATTTACGGCTCTGATATTCAGCTCGCTGTTTTTGGGGGCAGTACAGGTTGTTGAAATTTATATAATGCGTATTTTTTTTGATACAGTTGCGGCTTTTGCAAATAGTACAGCTTCTCTCGGCGATATAATAATGGCTGCGGTACCCATTGCCGTTATTTTAATCATAGGTCCCGTAATAGAAATCGGAGAGTATTTGGCGCAGGGCTATATTTGGCGTATAGGCGTAAATTATTTACAGTCTCTTTTTCATTTGCGAGTGGGAAAAATGCCTATGAAAGATTTTGAGTTTTCCAATACGTTTAACAATATGAAAAAAGCTGAAATGGGAAGCGATGAAGCTCCGTCAGCCAGTCGTTCAATTATACAATTTATATTTTATTATCTGCCGTTTTTTATATTTACTTCTGTTTTTTTAATCACTGTAAAGCCTTTATTAATTTTTGCTATGATGTTTATATTTATCTCTGTATTGATTTCCCAGATAATACGGGCTAAAACGATTTTTAATTTCGAGAATGAAAACGCAGGATTAAAAAGGCAAACGGAATATTTTGAGAGCTGTATTACTGCAAAAGAATATTTCAAAGAAACGCGCACTTTGGGTGTATTTTCTTATTTTTTCAAGAATTTTATGGACTTTTCGGTAATTTTAAATAAAAAATCTATGCAAACAGAGAGAAAAATCGCGCTTATTGAAATATTACTGCGCCTTGTTAATATTATAGGCTACGGCGGAATTATAGGACTGCTGTTATATTATATTTTTAACGGCTCAATTTCAATCGGGGCTTTTGCCGCCGTATTCTATTCAACAGATAGAATAAATAATGTGTTGAAAGGAATGGTTGACGACGTAGGCGAGGCTATAAAAGAACTCGGCAATACTTCTTTTTTATTAAATTTTCTTGAAATTCAAAAAGAAGATAAACGCAATGAGCCGCTTGATAAAACATCGGATATTCATGTTAAAGACGTTTCTTTTATATATCCCGGAAGCGACAGAGAAGTTTTGAAAAATATAAATTTAAAGATAAAACAAGGGGAAACGCTTGCGGTAGTAGGGGAAAACGGCGCAGGAAAAACCACGCTTACAAAACTGATTACGGGACTGTATCAGCCGTCTGACGGCACAATATTTTACGGGAATAACGACATAAATTTATATGCTCCCGAACAGCGTTACAAATCAGTTTCAAGCGTTTTTCAAAATTTTATTAAATATAAGTTAACGGCAAAAGAAAATATAAAAATAAGCGATATGTCGTCTGCTGTGCCTTTGGACGAAGTATTGGTTAAAGCGGAGGTACCCCAAACAAAATTTTCAAATGGGTTGGATACAATGTTGTCAAGAGAGTTTGACGGAACGGAATTATCAGGCGGGGAATGGCAGCGTATCGCCATTGCGCGGGGTTTTTACCGCACGCACAATTTAATTATTTTAGATGAGCCTACCGCCGCTATCGACCCGATTGAAGAATCTAATATTTTTCGGTTGTTCAAAGAATCGGCGCAAGACAAAACGGCTGTTTTGGTAACGCACCGCCTTGGTTCCGCAAAAATAGCCGATAAAATTATCGTACTTGAAAACGGTGAAATAATTGAGGACGGCACTCATGCCGAATTGATGGAAAAAAGGGGAAAATATTATAAGATGTTTACCGAACAGGCAAAATGGTATATAAGGGCATAAGTAGGGACACGATACATCGTGTCCTTGTATATCTATTGCGTTATTAAGGGAGAACCGAGGGCATCGTGATATAATGTACTACTGTAGAAAATGGTTATACTATGTATTGCGTTGCCGTAGGGACGAACTGTGTTCGTCCGCAGAGATTGTTCTGTTTTGGCGGACGAACACAGTTCGTCCCTACGATACAAATTAATTTCCGAGGACGTATAATATTTACGTAGAAAATGCTTATTAGCAAAAGTTTTATTTTGTGACAATCGGAACAAAAAATTCTGTCAAATGATAGCCCATCTTTTCTTTGAAAATTTTAGGAGTGGAAATATGAGCCATTTCATGTCGTTCCTTTGTTTCTTCAAAACACCCACTATCTTTAATCCACTGTGAAATCATTTCTTTTGTTTTTTTCATATCTTCTTCGTTGCCGTCTTTGGCTGTGCCGACGGCATAAAGTCCGCCGGGGAAATCAACCCATTCATATTTGCCAACATCGGTAAATCCTTTCGGAGCAGCAAAAAGCCGTATCATACAGTTTCTTTCATCGTCACCATACATGAAATCACGAGGAGTAATATAATCTTTCATATCAATATTACTCCACCAATTATCAAATTCGTCTAACTCTCTCATGTTAGTAATTGGACCCGAGCTCACCATTTTCATGCTTGGAAAATTGATTACTCTAATGTGCGACATATATTTAACCTCCGCTAATATAAATTTTATACGTTTAAATACGTATATTTACAACAACTTTTATTTGACGTTTGGCTTGCCGATTACGACCCGCTCAATTTTTTGATAATCTAATACAACGTCATACGAAAAATTTATTTGCCCGAACATATCTATTATCGACTTATATTGATTTTTGCCCGCTTCAAATACGGTAATAGTATTCGGCTTATAAGTTCGGCTGTAATTGCCGACAATAAATCTATAAAAATCAAGCCCGTCTTTCCCTCCGTAAAAAGCCCTTTCAGGTTCATACGAAAGTTCCGCGTTATCAATTTTGATTTGTTCTGTTTCACTCTGCGTAAGATACGGCGGGTTTGAAACAATTAAATCAATATCGCCGTTTATTTTAACAATCGTTTTAGAGTCTTTTATTATATCCAACGCGAAAAAACATATCCTGTCTGAAACGCCGTTTATCTCCGCGTTTTCTTTCGCTGTCTCAACTGCTCCGCATGATATATCGACAGCGACGGCTTTTATATCGCGCCGCCTTTTTAACGCGGATATCGCGATACACCCGCTTCCGCAGCATAAATCAATTATATTTGCATTTTGCGGAGCGTTGTTAATTATATATTCTACTAAAAACTCCGTTTCGGGGCGCGGTATTAAACAATCGGCGTTTAATTTATATTCGTCGCCGTAAAATTCCCAACTGCCGAGTATATATTGCAACGGCTCCTTTTTTTTCCTGCGGTTTAATATATCCGTTGTTATTTCAATATTATCCTGCGCGTATTCCGAAATAATTTTTGCCTCAAAAGCATAATTTTCAACGCCCATTTTTTTTAATTCATCTTTGATGCAGAGATAATTTTTCATCATTTGCGTCATTTATATTATCTGCGTTATCCTCATTATTCGGTTCGCCGATATTATCGCTCTCCGTAATTTTTTGATTTTCCTCCGATACCGCCAATTTAAGCGACGATATGGCTACTTCGATTTGAGCGTCGTCAGGCTTTCTTGTTGACAGACGCTGTACCCAAAGACCGGGAGCCGAAATAATCCTGACAATCAGATTATCGTGTTTCCCTGCGAATTTTATAAATTCAAAACCCAAGCCGATTACAAGCGGAAACAAGCTGAATTTTACAAGAACCCTGAGTCCGACTCCGAATGACAACGGTATTATTGAAGATATCCCGATACCCACAATCATCATCACAATCATAAAAGACGTACCGCAGCGGGGGTGAAAACGGGAATGTTTTTTTACGTTCTCTACTGTCAGTTCATCGCCTTTTTCATAACAAAATACCGCCATATGCTCCGCCCCGTGATATTGAAACGTGCGCCTTATATCTTTCATAAGTGAGACCAAAGAAATATATATGACAAATATAATAAGTTTTAACACGCCCTCTATCAAATTTAAGAACCAGCCTATCTCAATAACTTTCTCAATCTGTTTTCCGACAAATGTCGGGAGAAAAAAGAATAACGCAAACGAAAGCGCGACCCCTAAAATTATACCGAGAACTGAAGCGACTAAAATCCAAGAACTGCCTTTTTTTTCATCAATTTCGTCTTTCTTTTCAGTATTTTCTTCTTCGGAAATTTTGGGAATTTCCGAAACATCTTTTGATTTATCGTTTATTTGCTCGTCTAAACCGAGCATTTCCATAGATTCATTGAGCGTAGACATAGAGAGAACGAGCATATCTATAAAATTTATAAGTCCCCTTAAAACGGGAATATTAAAAATTTTATGCTTGCTTCTGATAGATTTAAAATTTCTCTTCTTCGTCACTAATTCGCCGCTCTCGCGTCTGACCGTAATCGCGATATTATTTTCGGACTTCATCATAACGCCTTCTATAACGGCTTGACCGCCTACGGTTCCAAGACGGCTTTTTGCAGGATTTTGGGATGTTTTTTGCGACATCAGATTCTCCCCTTTGTAATAATCATGAAAACTAAAGTTCCGAACGTCATGTTTGACATACTCTGTTTGAAACATTAATATTATTATACATCAAATAAATAAAAAGATAAACCACTAATTTGTGAATTTTTATGATTTTACAAAAAAATATAGCAAATTTCACGGGCGATTGATAATCGCCATTCAATATCTAAATATCATTAAAATTTTTATACGGTTGCCATATCATTATTAAAAAAAACATTGACAAATCCCGATAAATTGTGTTATACTTAATGAAAGCAAAATCAATACGACAGAAAGGATATGTAGTCTTATGAAACATTTTTTGCATTGTATCTGTTGCACTGCAATAATTATTTTTACACTGTTCTTAATCGGGTGCTTTGATGAGTATGACACCGACTTTAAACACGAAATCTTAAGAGCCAATTCCATAAAAATAACTGATTATATCGGCGATGACGAACATATTATTATACCAAAAAAAATCGGAATGAGAAATATCGTCTCTATCGGATATGAGGCTTTTGCCGACAATGAAAATATATTAAGCATAGAAATACCAGACAGCATTACTTCTATTGAAGATTTCGCGTTTGCAAATTGTATTAACCTCAATAATATTATTCTACCCGATACTGTTACTTCTATCGGCGACAGCGTATTTGAGGGCTGTGTAAGCCTTACGGAAATAAAAATCCCTGAAAGCGTCGTTTATATTGGTCATGAGGCATTTTTGGGAACTCCGTTTTTTGACAATATGAAAGATAATGAATTTATAATTATCAATAATATTCTAATAAAATATACTGACCGTGAAAATACAGTAATACAGACGATGCCGAGCGGGATTACAACGATTGGTTACGGTGCTTTTGAAAGCTGTGAAAACTTGATAAGCGTAACAATTCCCGAAACAGTCACCTCTATTGGCACTGCGGCGTTTTTCATGTGCAGAAATCTAACGGAAATAATAATCCCCGACAGCGTTGTTTCAATAGGCAATTCCGCGTTCGCGCACTGTGAAAGCCTTACAAATATAAAATTGCCAAAAAATATTACTTCTATCAGCAACTTGATGTTTTACGGCTGTGTAAATCTTGCGGAAATAGAAATACTTGATGGCATTACTTCAATAGGTTTCAGGTCGTTTGGATATTGCAGAAGCCTGACAAATGTAGAAATACCCAACAGCGTTACTTCAATCGGGCAGGGAGCCTTTGAAGATTGCATAAATCTTACAAGTATAACAATACCTGATAGTGTTATTACAATTTTAAG
>Ga0099364_10011738_pt1 | contig 11911 bp, 6 predicted proteins | sample TergutTh196P3_FD_73070 | JGI IMG/M metagenome (GOLD analysis project Ga0099364, IMG submission 73070) | Microcerotermes parvus P3 segment gut microbial communities from Pointe-Noire, Republic of the Congo - Th196 P3 | ecosystem: Host-associated > Arthropoda: Insects > Digestive system > Gut ...
TTCGTGAAAAACTTCCTTCTTGACTCCGAAGAGTTGCTTGAATTCCGCGTCATTTTTGGTCAATGCACGATGCCAGCGTTCCATCTTTGCCTCCTTGTTGCAGGAAGGAAAACACGGTAAAATAACAAAAAATACGAAATAGAGTCAATAGCAATTTCGCTAACTTGATGTTTCAGAACAAGTCTAATAATAACTTTCACACTTTACGGCAATTCGTTAGCGATGACACAAATTCCTTTTCCCTTGTTAGCCATTGACATCGGCGGTTCCAAGTTGGTGGCGGCTGTTTGCCTTGTTGATTCAGAAATCAATCACGGAGTCAAGCTTTTTCATCTGCTACAGAAATCACATGATGTTACTCTTGCCCCAACAACGCCAACCGATGAACTGTTGAAATTCATTGATTCGGCTGTTGACGAGGTGTTTGATGCCGCCAAAATATTAAAATGCGACATTAAGGCAATTGGCGCAAATATCCCTGGGCTCGCCGAACCGATTTCCGGGACTTGGGTTTATGCCTGTTTTTCCGGCATACGCAATTTTCCGATTGCCCCAATTCTTGCACAAAAATATAACAAGCCGGTTTTTATTGAAAATGATGTCAATGCTTGTGCTTTGGCTGAAAAGTACTTTGGCGGTTGCCGCGAGGTTGAAAATTTCCTTTGGGTCACTGTCAGTAACGGTGTTGGTGGCGGTTTGGTCTTGCGCGGGGATATTTTTTCCGGAAGTTTCGGCAATGCAGGAGAAATAGGTCATTTTTGCGTCGAAGAAGATGCGTGTGAGGCCATTCATTGCGGTTGCGGCAACTTTGGTTGCCTCGAAGCCCAAGCGGCGGGGCCGGGCATCGCCAGGCGTTTCAAGAAACTAACCGGCAAAGACGAAACCGCTGCAACCATTGCAACTTATGCGAAGCAGGGCGACACAAAAGCCCTTGCGATCTATGAAAAAACGGGCTATTATCTCGGCAAAGCCATCGCTGCGTCGATCAACCTCATCAATCCCGGCAAGATCGTTCTCGGCGGCGGTGTTTCGCAGTCGTTTGAGTTATTTGCCCCGGCTATGCAGGCAACCGTGAATCGGCAAGTTTTCCGCGACGCCAATCAAGACGTTGTCATTGAGCCGACAGAACTCGGAACAGACGCCGCACTTGCCGGTGCTGCGGCACTTGCCTTGCGTGGGTTGCGGTGACGAGTTTTTTCAGCACAATAGACACGACGAAACACAGAATCTTTCAATAATGATGGCATAAAAAGGAAGTTTTCCTCATGGCAAAGAAAAAAGTGGTACGAAAGAAAAAAGTGGTCAGGAAAACTTTGGATGAGATGACGCCGATAGGGGTTGCATCGAAAAAAGAGCCAGTGAAGCGTTCGAAAAAAGACGACGCGACGCTCGGCAAGTTGCGGCAACTGGCGGACGGCATCGTCACTTTGGCCGAGCGAAAAAAAGACTTGCAATTGGATATTCCACTGCGGTCGTTGTCCAATGTGTCGTTCAACCAGTCGAAAAAAATCATCGAAATGGGGAAAAAGAAGACGCAACGGCTTCTTTTCAATCTCTCGCAAGCGAAGAGTTTCATGCAAACGATACTTGTTGGGAGCGGTATGAAACAGTTGATTGAAGCCGGTAAAACGAACAGTATTCGTGGTTTGTACTACACGCTAAAGCACGAGATCGAAGGTACGAAAGAAAACACTTTCGATGAGCAGGGGGAATGCGACCCGATCATTGAGGATTGCGAGGTGTTGCTCGAAAGCCTTCGCGAGGAGTTGCATCTTTTCGCTGAACCTCGTGGCAGTATGGTCGGCGAAATCATCATCAACGACTCAGGCGACGAAATCGACTGCTCCCGGATGGGCTCCGGCGGTTACAGCATTCCGTCGATCGTCGAGCCGGATGTGATTCAATTCAAAAAATGCAGTGCAAGATTCGTGTTGCATGTCGAAAAAGGCACGGTCTGGCAACGGTTCAACGAAGATAAATTCTGGAAAAAATATCATTGCATTTTGACGCATGGAGCAGGTCAACCGCCGCGCGGTGTGCGGCGCATGTTGCACCGGTTGCACAACGAGTTGAAACTGTCGGTTTACTGCCTGCTCGATAACGACCCGTGGGGGTACTACATTTACAGTGTTATTAAGCAGGGATCGATCAACCTGGCCTTCGAGTCGCAACGCATGGCCATCCCCGAAGCCAAATATCTTGGCCTGCGCAGCATCGACTTTGAACGTTGCGGTTTGTCGAATGGCGTCAAAATCGCGCTCAACGACAACGACCGCAAACGCGCCCTGCAAATTGCAAGCTATCCGTGGTTCGAAAAAAAGAAAGCGTGGCAGAAAGAGATTCAAACGATGCTCGACAATGGTTTCAAGCTCGAAGTTGAAGCCTTGATCAGCCGCGACATCAGCTACGTCACCGAGCAGTACGTTCCGCAACGCATGGCGGAAGGAAGTTTTCTGGATTAGTGCAATTGCGTTGGTTTTCGTGTATAATGAGTCGAAGAATGGCAGTCACGCCGGCGTCGGCCGTCGTGTCTTTCGTCATCCCATCCTTCACAAAGCCACTATTTTACAAAGGAAGAAATCATGCAACAGAATCGCCGCAATTTTCTGAAAAGTACCGCCGCTTTGACCGGTTCGGCCTTGTTTGTCGCCGATCAAAATGCCATTGCGCCGCAGGCCGTGGCCCAAACCGTCCGCTCGACCGGACCGGTTGATGTGTTCATCAACCAATATACCGTCAGCACATTTTACGCCCGTGAGGGGATCAACCTCATGGAGAATCTTGATCAATGCTTCGCTGAATTGAAAGAGGCTGGACTTGCCGGTTTTGAGGCAATGGCCAACCAGCCGGGTGATGTTGACACATATTTTGAAGCACTCAAAAAACATGGCTTGCAATTGCGTTCGATCTATACCTCGCCCAACTTGCACGACGCGGCAACCGCTGAGGCCGAAATCAAGCGTGTGATCGCTATTGCCGAACGGGCAAAACCTGTCGGAACGAAAGTCATCGTTGCCAATTCGGCAGCCAAGGCCGGGAAATCGGACGCGGAGTTAACCCTGCAAAACCGGAGTCTTGACATGTTGGGGGCAGAACTCCGCAAGCTGGGCATGAAGCTCGCCATGCACTACCACACGACCGAACTGGAATTTGCCGCACGCGAGTTTCACAGCTTTATGTGCGACACATCGCCGGAAAACGTGTGGCTCTGCTTTGACGTGCATTGGTCATACCGCGCTTCGGGCAACTCGGCAGTCAGTGCTTACAGTCACGCAAAGTTATACGCCGACCGCATTGCCGAACTGCACTTGCGCCAGTCGCAAGGCGACACCTGGACTGAAACCTTCGTGGCAAAAGCCGACATTGATTACGACAAAACCCTCGCGATCCTGCGTGAAAACAAAGGGTTCGGCGATTGCCTCGTCGTTCTCGAACAGGCACCGGAAAACGGCACACCCAAGACACTCAAGCCGCTTGATCTTTTCAAACAAAGTACCGGGACGGTCAGAAAAATGTATTCGTGAAATCACTGCAATCTCTGCGAGAAACAAAATTCTTCGTGTTCTTCGTGGTGAAAAAGAACTGCCGTGATCAGACAACCAAAAATTATCATCATGCAAACGAAACTTCATTTGGTGATCATCGCAAGATGAATGCTGGCCGAAGTAGGACCCTGTGGCTTGATCTGGCAATACCATCTCTAGCCCGTTCGTTCAAACAAGTGAATTACGTGGACGGAATGGGCCGTTTGCGCGGAATGATTTGTGGCGTTTACTTCATCAGGTCCAGCAAGGTCAGTTCCTCAAATTCGGCCTGCCAGTCGTCGCCTTCGTCGTCCTGTCCGAAACACTTGTCCTTTTTACGGTGCGAACGGAGATGTTCTTCGGCCAGGAACGCACAGAGGCTTTCGTCCCAGTGCTTGTGTCTGGAATCATCACAGTCAGAATTCCTGGAATGATACGATTTTTTATGTTTCGTATCTGGAGTGGTGTCACCCGGTTCTTCCGTATCGCCCGGCAATTCGGTGTCGCCTCGTGTGACAATTGTTGCGTTGCCCAGGACCGTAACGGTGAAATCGTTTTGCGACCAGATGATACGGTCATCTTCCTGAACCCATTCCGCCTCTTCGGGCAAACTGACCGTCGGCGTTGTCACTGGCGTGAAAATGTAGTTGTTCACAAAGCCGATCAACTCGTGCGAATACGAACCGGTGGCATTGGTGGCCGTGCCGTAACCTTCCGAGAGTGTGTAAACATCATAGCTACGCGAACCGGTGTGCAGGACAGTGTTGTTTGTGTCGTCCCGATTGACGGACGTGACCTGTTCCGCATACCAGATGCGGTAAACCTGGTCTTGCCCGTGACGCTCGGTGAACGTATCGTTCATGATCATCAGCGAATCGTTTTCTCCATAGATGTACGCGGCGTCGTGTTTGCCCAAACCGAACGCGTCGATAATATTGATATTGACGATCTCAATTCGTTGTCCGCCGCCGTTCATGGTGAACAGGTTGTCGGACGCGGCAAAAATGGCGTCACCTTCATCGTTGATGAGCGTAACTGTATCGTAACCCGATCGACCGTCAACAAAAATGGAACCGACATCAGACCAGGCCAATTGCAACCCGTTGGCCGTTCCCTGACGACTTTCGAAATGGAATACGTCATCATCATCCGAACCGATCAACGTCAGTGTATTTTGCTGTTCAGGGTTGCCGGTGAAAACGAGCGATTCGGTCATGACCCAATCACCCTGTGACAAATCCACGGTCAACCCGGAGTCATACAACGTGGACACCGTAATCTCCATGCCGTCCAGATACGCCGGATCATCTTCAAAAATCGTTTGGCCGAGTTCGTTGACCACTCTGAGTTTGTCGGCGTTGCGTTGAATCGTCCAATGCACATTTTCCAAATCGGGCATGACCAATTGCGGCGTATAATTCTCGTTGGACAAGAGAATGTCGGCCAAAACCGGTTCGGACACATTGCCGCCATACACGGTTTGTAGAATGAGACAATAATCCCCGGTCACGCCGGCTGGAAGTGTGATGCTTTCCATTCGCAGACGGAACCCGCCCGGCTCCAATTCGAAATCCCCCGGAAACGATCCGACCAGCACCGCGTTCTCCAGTTGCCCGTCGGGCGACAGGTAAATGTTGTCGATCCATTTGACCGGGGTTGAAATCATGTAGCCGTCATTGGTCACGTTCCAGGACACCACAACCGTTGAGCCGGGCCGGGCCGTCTCAGGAACCGTGAGCCAGGTATTGACCGGCTCGACCGGCGCGACTTTCAGCACGATGACTTCGATGGTTGCCGCAACGTAATACTCCGCCGCAACCGTCACCGTGACTGGCTTGTCGCCGTCCTTGACGAAATCCTGAATGCTCGACCCGTAAAACGTGACGAAGCTTTCTCCTGCGGGAACGATCACGGTCTCCGGTACCGCCAATGCCGCCGTATTGCAGGAGGTGACAATCAATTCGAGTGCCTCATCCAGATTGCCTGTCCGTGTTACGGTGAACGCGATGCCGTCTTCGACACCCTCCCGGATTTCAGTAACGTCTGAAGTCAGACCAAGCTCCGGTGCGGTTACCGCGATGATGTCGCTGACCAAATACTGCCCCGCACATTCAAGAATAATCTGATATTCACCCGAGTCACCGAGCGGGATTGTGATGGTTTCTGTGCGTTCGAGTTGGGAACCGCCTTCAATCAGCCGGATTTGCGTGAAGTCGGCCAGCACATCGTTGTCATCGGGATACCCCGTGTTGGTGATGTAAAAAATCTCCCCAAGATCATCTTCAAACGGCAGTTCGCCGATATTGCTGATGATCCAGGATACGTCAATTGGCGTTCCCGCGATCACTTGCTCCGGTATGACGACCAGCGATTTGACGACCAATTCCGCAGGCGGTATGTCCAAAACGGTGATGACGGTCGTTACCGCGTCAAAACCTTCCGCCGCAACCGTAACCGTGACCTGCTTGTCGCCGTCCTTGACGAAATCCTGGATGCTCGACCCGTAAAATGTGACGATACTCTCTCCGGTGGGAATGATCACGATTTCCGGCACCGTCAGTTCCGCCGTGTCGCTTGATGTGATGGCCAATTCGAGTGCCTCACTCAGGTTGCCGTTCCGCGTGATAGTAAACAGGACGCCGTCTTTGACGCCTTCCCTGAGCGAATCCTTGTCAACGTACATGGCAAGTGTCGGGGCCGCAATGTCAATTGTCCTAACGGAACTTGCGATGCTTGTGTTTTCACCGGAAACCACAACGACAATCTGGTACGTGCCGATGGCATCCAGCGGAATGGCAACCTGTTCGGTTTGTGTGATACTCGTTTCCGCGTCGATGACGGTTGTGTACTCAAACGTCCCGATCAGGATGTCTTCCATCAGGTCGTCTGCCGAAAAATAAATATTGACCTCGCGCGATTCGCTTGCGGCCAGATCACCGATGTTGGCCATGACCCACGAAACGTCAATGCCCGTACCTGCGATGGCACTCTCCGCCATTGTCACCTCTGACACGACCAATTCGGCGGGAAGCGTCTGGTATTCATACGCCCCGATGTCGATCGCGTTGCCCATGATTCGTGGGTTGCCGTCAAGATCAAACTCCGCCGTCACATTGTCGCCGTTCCCTTGGTCAATGGCCTGGGAACCGCGAATAAGCCGGTAATCACCGTTTTCCACATCGACGAACAAAGGTAATTCGGGATTGTAAACGAAATTGTCGTCCCAATCATCCACCGTCGTCAGGTTGTGAGTGCCTTCAATGAGTCCGAAGTTGGTGATGTCCGATTCGGGATTTTCAGCGACAATCGAATTGTCAAGACTCGCGATGCCGATATTGAATATCCCGCTGCCATCATTGGCGGTATTCCCGGCAATGGTGGCGTTCGTCAACGTCGCTGCGCTGAGGGTTCCGATGAAAATTCCGCCGCCGTATTTGTCGGCGGTATTCCCGGAAATCACGTTGCCTGTCAGGAACAACTCCGCCGTATTGCCAACGCTGTAAATGCCGCCACCGCAATGATCGGCCGTATTGCCGGAGATCGTGCTGTTGATCACGGTCAACACACCGCTATTAAGAACGCCGCCGCCATTATCGGCATATCCGTTGGTGATAACCAATCCCGCCAGTACCACTTCGGCATCTTCCGCAATATTAATCACGCGCGATTTTTGGTCGGCGTCGATGATGATACCGGCCTCCGTTGCGTCAATAGTGATATTCTTGTCGATGAGAAGCTCGTTGCCGTTCAATACGATAGTTTGCCCTTCCAGTTCCTCTGCAAACGTAATCGTGTCCCCGGCATTCGCGTAGGCTATCGCTTCACGCAACGAGATGAACCCGTCATATTCATCGACAATGTCTTCCAGCGTTGTCACGATGAGGGATGGGGATTCAGGTTCAATGACAATCTCTTCAAAAAATTCATACGCACCAATGTCAACGATGCCACCTACGATGCGGTCGTTTCCGTCAAGGTCGGTTGTCAGCCATTCGAGGACGTGAGTGTTGTCGCCTTTGTTGATGGCTTGAGAGCCTTCAGACAAGCGGTAATCGCCGTTTTTGGCGTCAACGAACAGCGGCAAAGCGGAGTTGTAAACGAGATTGTTGTTGTCAGGATTGCCCCAGTCGGTGAAGGTGGTCAGGTTGTTGTTGCCTTCGACGACTATGGGATTATTATTAAGAATATCATAATCCGAGTTTTCAGCAACAATCGTATTATAAAGCGTCAGTATTGAAGAATAATCCCAGTACATACCCATCGCGCCATAATTTTGGATTCCGCCGCCGTTGTTTCCTGAGATAGTGCTGTTGATCACGGTCATTTCGGCTTCCTCGGCGTTGCTTATCCCGGCGGCTTCCACCGCTGAATTTCCGGTGATCTCGCTATTCACAATCGTCGCAGTGCCCGTCTCATTTTCAATCCCGCCGCCGGATACGCCGGCCGTGTTGTCCGAGATCGTGCATCTGTTGACTGTGAGTTCGCCGTAGCTGAAAATTCCGCCGCCGAAACCGTAAGAATACGATTCACCTTCGAAGTCATCATAGTAGGAACTTTCTGCTGAGTTACCGATGATTGTACTATTTGTTACGGTCAGTTCGCCGCCATTGGAAATCCCGCCGCCGATATTTTCGGCGGTATTATCCGAAACCACACTGTTCGAAACCGTCAACAGACCGTCCCAGGAATTGGAAATCCCACCGCCGGATTCAGCCGTGTTTCCTGATATTGTGCAGTTGATCAATGTCAAAGTGCCGCCATCGTTTTCGATCCCGCCGCCACTTTGGTCTGTGATATACCCCCCGGTAATCGTCAACCCTGCCATTCTAACGGCACTGTCAGTAATACTAACCACCCGCGACTCTTGATTTCCATCAATCGTCAGCCGCTCCTCTCCCAGCGAGACAATCGTGACGCTGCCAAATTCTTCCGCGTTGATGTTGATGGCCAGTTCGGTGCCGTCGAGTGTGATCGTGTTCAACGTCTCGGTGGTGCGGACAACGATCAGGTCGTTTTCGGTTGTGGCACCCGCTTCGTTGATCGCGTTGCGAAGACTGACAACGGAAAGATCATCCGCCTCGATTTCGATGACGTTGTAATCGCCCATGTTCTCCGACAGATTCAGGTCGGGATACAGCCCGCGAATCTGGTCGAACTCCGCTGTTGTGACGGCCAGTAATTGACGCTCTTCAAGTGGCTCGTAATGTAGCTTGCGCGACTTGTGACGCGGATTTTGAGAACCGCGAATGTTCTCACTTGTTCCAAAAATACGGGAAAAGAATGGTGACATGGGATGCCCCCTGTGAAAAAAATTGACTTGGATTCGTTGAAAAACTGTTATTTTGTTTGAATGATTGTCTGTTTTCTCTATTTATGCTACTCTCATTATTTTAACAAAAGAGAATGGCAAATGCAATTAAAAGAACGTATTTCATTAAAAATTGTGAGAAATATTTTCGAGAATGATAATCGTACACGCCATGTGTTCCTGTGTAGCTACAAGAGTGTGCGAAAAGGGAGAACACCGTCATCAAATTAATATTTTCGGAAAATTGCGCTATTGACAATTATCCAGCCCAATTCCGTCACACGCCCCCGTGTTGTCAAATGGTATTGCCCCTTTGCCGATCAGGCTGTCTTTCCGTCCGGCGTTCGCGACAGCATCAACGTTTACTGCGGTTGTGAACACGGTTGCCACTATTGTTACGTTCAAGGTTACTCTGCGGCAAGTGGAGCAGACGATCCAGGATACCTTGCGGGATGAGCCCGCCCGGTAAGGTTTGACCAACCGCCGGAAGCGAGTGTTGCATCGGGAGCGAGTAATCCTCACGGTGAAGCGTACACAGCCAGTCCGAATGCCTTGCTATCGAGCCTCGAAATCCAAAGTTGATCGCCGGGGTCTCAGCCGTACTATTACCTGGGACAACATCGTCTCTCCTTACTGGTCTGGAGAAGGCGACCCGACCGGGGTCAAAGAACAAGTGCGAACGGGCAATGGAGGTCTCACGGGAACTTGCGAGGTCCCGACATGTCCATGTCGAAAATACCGTGAGGGAGTCGGTCAAAACTCCGGTCGTCTTTTGTGTGCGAGAGGACGACAATCAGGAACATCGTACACAAGCATGGTGTTGCCGAGCAAGGTAAAAGCCAAGCGAGGCATAGCAAGCGTCGGGAAGTCTGAGCGATTTGATAGTACCGTTGAAGTCGGCGAACCCTGTGCCCGATGGGGAGTCGAGGGAGGGAAGCGAATCGTCGAAATTTTGGACCGCTTTTGGGAAACATACAAATGCCTGGACATTTGAAAAATGTGTTAACAGTACAGCAGCGGATAGCATCGCTGGCACAACGCTCGCCGGATTTTGCTTTTTTCTCGCTGGCACATTACATTGATCTTGATTGGCTTGAAGAGGCGTACCACCGAACTCGAAAGGACGGTGCCGCCGGAATTGACGGCGTAATGGGGAAACAATATGCGGCAAATCTTCGTGAGAGACTGCAAAACCTTCTTGATCGCCTGAAATCGGGTACGTACAAAGCCCCGCCTGTCAAACGGAAGCATATTCCGAAGGGGACGAGCGGCGAAACGCGACCGATTGGGATTCCGACCTTTGAAGACAAGATCGTACAAAGAGCCGTCGTGATGCTTTTGGAGCCGATCTACGAGCATGACTTTCACGACAGTTGGTGACACTAAAAAAACCGCCCCCGTCAGGCCGACTTGGGGGGGGGACAAAGGCCGAGTCAGGTCAAAAGTACGCCACACAAGCCAAACGTGGCGGCGGAAAGGGGAGGACGTTTTTTTTGAGAAAAACCCGCTTCGGGCAGAAAAACCGAGGAGTTTTTTGAGCCAAACCTCGCAAAAATCCCTGCGGCAAAAAATCGCCGGACTCAAGAAGTGGAATATTTGGGAAAAAGAGGGAATATCTGACGTCGCCAGATACGTCACCGGAGCATATTTCGGGCTTCCAAAATATGCTCCGGCTTTCGCTATAAGTCTTTTTCTACAAAAGACTTAAAAAATACACCCCACAGGATTCGAACCTGTAACCTTCGGTTCCGTAGAACGGGGAAAAATACGCTTTTGCTTTTCTTTATCCTTTTTCTGTCCAAAAGTTTGCGGCAAATATGCCAGCATATTTGCATTTGCTAACACTGGAAGATCAAGGAAAAAAGTGGAAAATCTGTTGTCACAAAACACGTCACCACTTGCAAGTTTGAATCTGCTGGGCATCGGATACAAAAACCGCAAACATTCATTTCGCCAAAAGTCATACGTTTTATGCTCGTCGAGGGAAGAATACGAGCCGAGAATCATTTCGATGAATAGCTCGTCAAGTTTTCCATTGAAAGTATGCGAGACCTTGTCGCAAATTTCGAGGGTTTCCCGTTTGTCGGACTGTGATTTCTTGCTTTGAAATGTTCTGGAATTGTTTTTCGATGGGGTTGATATAAAATGGAATGCAAGACTGACGTTTTCCTTGAATCCATTTTGCCCTCAATTCAACCCAACCTGTTCATGAGAGACAAATGAGACGATAATGACAATGGCGATACCTATGAATAGCCGTCAAACAGGCGGAAATCGACGGAATAACAAAATAATGTTAGCCCTCCGGTTTTCAACCGGAATTTACAACTTACACTAAATATTCGAATAGGAAGTTTGTATGAAAGTTTCACCCTATTTGCAATTCAATGGAAATTGTGCCGCCGCTATTGTGTTTTATGAAAACGCATTTGGCGTGAAGGCGGAGGTTTACAAGAAGGGCAATGACTTCATTGACCACGCCGAACTTGATTTCGGCGACGGTTGGATTGGCTTATCCGACACTCCACCGGGCGAAGAAAAAAGCACATTCGGGAACGGTGGGATTTCAATTTCCGTATCTCTTGGCAACGTCAATGAAGTCAAGGTGGTGTTCGAAAAATTAAGTGAGGGCGGTAAAGTCTTTGAGAAGCCGGAAGCGACCGAATGGTGCGAATGTTTCTGCACTTTCGAGGATCAATTCGGCGTCAACTGGTCGCTTATGTGTGGTGCTGAATGAAGCCTGAATGCCTGTCAATCCATTTAACAATGAATCATCCATGCGTTTTTTGGAACTGAAAATCCCGCCACCGGTACTGGGGCTGTTGATTTTTGCAGTCATGGCCGGTCTGTGGTACGGTCATGTCTGTCCGCTCTCGAATCCGTGGAACATGCCGGTTGCAGTTTTTTTTGGTTTGATTGGTTTGGTATTTTGGCTACCAAGTCTGGGGCTGTTCCGAAAGGCGGGAACGACGATCAACCCGGTACATCCCGAAAAAGCGACCAACCTTGTCGTGACCGGCATGTATCGTTTTTCGCGGAATCCAATGTACGTTGGAGCAACCCTGCTTTTACTTGCCGT
>Ga0099364_10011739_pt1 | contig 11910 bp, 9 predicted proteins | sample TergutTh196P3_FD_73070 | JGI IMG/M metagenome (GOLD analysis project Ga0099364, IMG submission 73070) | Microcerotermes parvus P3 segment gut microbial communities from Pointe-Noire, Republic of the Congo - Th196 P3 | ecosystem: Host-associated > Arthropoda: Insects > Digestive system > Gut ...
TGAATCCGCAGCAAGCTGCGGTTTCAATAGGTGGCTTCGCATTATGCGGTGATTCAACTCCCACCTACGCTGCGCTTAGAGGTGGGAGTCTTCTCCCACGCTAAAGATAAAAGCAATATATGACGGCGTAAGTTTTATGCCTAAGCAACCGATACCCGTTATTGGGAAATATGAAGTGGTTATCACATTCATTGAGCCTGTGCGTCCCTGCTTGCCGAAATTATTCAACTACGATTTTTCTTGCATTTTTAGCTTATATAGGATAAAATTCCACCGGAGTTTTTTATTACACTAACAGAAAGGTGAATTTACGCAAATGAAAACAGCAAAAAGAGTGGTATGTCTTATTGGTTGCCTGGCTATTTGTCTCTCGTTGCTTGCCGCATGCGCCGGCGACAACGGCACAAGCACCAGCCCCACACCCCCGCAAAACGACCAACCCCCCGGCGCCTCAACGGGAAAGATTGCACCGTGGGTCAAGCCGGACGGCACAATTGACCTCGACGAAATAGCGTATTATGACCCAGATTATGACTATACTCAGAACGAAAGATTCAAGTTCAAGTATATAGTAGGCGAGACTGTAACTTCGCTGCATGAGAATGTCAGCATGGGTTTCGCGCATTGGTGTGAAGTTTTTAATATGCAGTACGACGGTATGGTCACCTCAAACGGCGACCCGGATCTGTACTTATCACTGGTGCAGAATCATATTGACCAGGGATATAGAGGATTTCTTTTAGACCCTGAAGTCGTTATGCTGGAGGCGATTGTTGAGTTAATGGACTCGCATCCGGACGTCGCCTGGATGAGTCTTATGATCCCTCCCCGGAGGCTGGATTCAAGCCGCCCCGCCGATCCCGGCGTACTCATACGTCCCTGGGCGGGATTTGACCATTACGTTATAGGAGAGATGTTTGCGGAAAGGCTTATTCAATGGAAAAATGAGACTATTCCCAACGTACCCTGGGAGGAAGTCGGCCATCTTGCCATTGACGCATCGTTTATTCCTCCGCTGCACGTGCGCGTTTTAGCTTCAACCAAGATTTTCGCGGAAGCGGGTATGCCCCAGTCTAATATCTTTGTCGCGGATACTGCTGCGTATTCATTCTCGATTGACGGCGCGATTCAAGCGGCCACGCCTGTCGTAACTACAAATGATCATATCAAATACTGGCTGGTCAATGCCCTTCATGACGATTTCGGCCAGGCTGCGGCGCTGGTTATTGATTCGGTCGGCCTTACGGATACTTCCACCATCGTGACCATGGGCGGGCCGGGCTTCCAGGCGCAAAGCGACGCAGGGCAGCAAAACGCTTTCCGCTACGTTCTGTCCGCTCCGGAATATGTTCAATGCGAAGTGTTTATTGGCGCGGTCTACGCATTTTTGATGGGCTGGGCGACTCCGGATACTATTTGGCCAAAATGGGTCAACATCAATGATTCCGGAGATCCCGGTAAAACTTATCCGAACATGATACTCCCGGCATATTGGATCAGCTTTGAGGACTATCAGGCGTTCTTCCAATGGTCGGCTGTGTACGCCGAGGCTAATGACCCTGATTTTGACTACGGAATCCCCAACATTACACGCGACTCCTGGCCTAACCGTGTAGCGGTGCCGGCTTATTACAAGCAGGCCCAGTAAAAGACTCGGGCTCTGCGCGAAGATTCTTCGCGCAGAGCCCAATCAATAAGGAAAAATTGCATTATGCATTATGCATTGCGGCTTGTCCGCATCAGGCATAGCAGGTGAAAAAATGGAAAACTATCTCGAATTTCGCTCAGTCGGAAAGAATTACCCGGGAGTCAGAGCTTTAGACGACGTCAGTTTTCGTGCGCAAGGAGGGCAGATCGTTGCGCTTTTGGGGGAAAACGGCGCGGGCAAAAGCTCGTTGCTGAAGATTATTAGCGGAGATCAGCGGGCTGATGATGGCGAAATCATTCTCAACAACAAAACCATTGCTTTTTCGTCACCCCATGAAGCGATATCGTCCGGCGTCAGCGTTATCTATCAAGAACGCCAAATAATACCCGGCATGAGCGTTATGGAGAACATTTTTCTCGGAGCGCTCCCAAAAACAAGGCTGGGCCTTGTAAACGGCAAGCAGCTCCGGCGTGAGGCACAGGGAATTGTTGACAAATTTAATCTTCCCATAGACGTCGGCGAGAAGGTCGGCATGCTTAACGTTGCGTATCAGCAAATGGTTGAGATAATGAAGGCTTATCGGCGGAATTCGACAGTTATCGCTTTTGATGAGCCGACAGCTCCGCTTACAGACAGGGAAACCGACATACTGTTCAATATTATTGAAGAACTAAAGGCTGAAGGAAAAATCCTGATATATGTCTCTCATCGTTTGAGCGAAGTTTCGAGGCTTGCCGACAAAGTTGTCATTTTAAAAGACGGAAAATTCGTCTCAGAGTTTCTAAATCCAAAGAGCGAATCTGAAGAAGAGGTGTTGGCTTTACGGCAAAAGATGATTACGCTCATGGTCGGCCGCGATATCGGAGACACGTATGCTAACCTAAAACGCAACGACAGCATTGGAGACGTTTTGCTCGACGTCCGGGGTCTGACAACACCTTATCTCAAAGGCGTTGACCTTATAGTTCGCCGAGGTGAAATCGTTGGCCTCGCCGGGCTTGTCGGCGCCGGTCGCACAGAAGTAGCCCGCGCGATATTCGGGGCCGATCCGGTTGAGCGCGGCGAGATTTTTTTTGACGGGCAAATAGTGAGCTTTAATACTCCGAGCGACGCGATCAACCTCGGGATGGCGCTATGTCCGGAAGATCGAAAAGACGAAGGCCTGGTTCTAACGAGATCAGTTAAGACTAACGTCATAATGTCGGTAATAGATCAGCTTGTTAACTCGAAAGTATTTGTGGATAATCAGGCGTGTGCCGATCTGGCTGACGCCGCAGTCGAAAAATACTCTATTCGGACAACTTCTATCGAAAAGATCGTGGGGGAAATGTCCGGCGGCAATCAACAAAAAGTCATTCTCGGTCGCTGGACAAACTCTAAAATGCCAATAAAACTTTTAATTCTTGACGAACCTACGAAAGGAATTGACGTCGGCACGAAAGCGGAGATTTATCAAATGGTCTGTGATTTTGCCGATATGGGCATTGGAGTTATTTTTATTTCTTCCGAACTAACAGAAGTTATTAATCTTGCAGACACAATAGTTGTAATGCACAACGGCCGGATAACCGGAAAACTGGCTCGCTCTGAGGCAACCGAGAAAAAAGTCCTCGAGTTGGCAATGTTGGATTAATGCGCTCTGCGGAGCGCAAGGGATTAGGGATTAGGAGACGAGGGTAACGTTTTCTTGTGTTTTACTACCGTTCCAAGTCCGTCAGTTACTATCAGTTACTATCAGTTACTATAGGTGAAGAAATGAAAGAGAATTTTTCCGTATTCTATCGGCGATTTATTAAGCCTCTCATACGTCATAAGGTTTTCACTCTTGCATTGCTGCTATGCGCGATGGTTGTGGTATTCAGTATTTGGTCGGTTGCGGTTGGCAACAACTTCTTTCAGGCGTCAACTTTGAAGAACATCATGAACTCGCTGGTGGTCACCTCATTTCTGACCATTGGCGCGGGTTGTTTGCTTCTATCCGGCAACATTGATTTATCAATGGCTGCGATAGGCGCGTTTGGAAGCATGGTTCTCGCTTTGTCAATAAAGGAGCTCAATCTGCCATGGTGGCTCAGCATCATTCTTGCTTTGCTGTCGTGCGCTGTGTTCGGATTGCTAAACGGCGTACTGGTCAATGTATTCCGCTTTCCCGCGTTTATCGCTACGCTCGCTATGGCTTCTGTGGCAAGAGGATTAATGTTTTTCTTGTCCTCCGGCGGCTCAGACGCCGCAGCGGTGCATGTAGCGTTTGATAACGACGTTATGAAATACATCGGCAGAGGCGAACCTATCCCGGGCGTACAAATCGGGGTCATTATTATGCTGCTGTTTTTCATCTTCTATGGCATAATCATAAGTTTAACAAAATACGGGCTTAAGGTGACGCTTGTAGGCGGAAATCAGAACGCCGCGCGGCTTACCGGCATAAATCCAAAGCTTGTCATTTATCTGCTCTTTATTAACAGCGCGGTTCTCGGGGGCATTGCGGGCACATTTACCGCCGCGCGCATCTTTCAGGGCAATTTGAATGCTCTGGCGACAAACCAGTTCACCGGAATGACGGCCGCAATACTTGGCGGAATATCTTTTGGCGGCGGATCGGGCGGAATGGGCGGCGCATTTATCGGATTGTTGATTCTGAACACATTTCAAATTGGCATGACGTCTGTCGGAGTCACAACATATTGGGTTACCGTATTTTCCGGAATAATCCTGCTCCTGTCGCTCGCGCTTGACTTTATTAAACAGCAGCGTCAAAACAAATCCGTCGGGGTGTAGGCAAAAAAAGACTACGCTCCGGACTTTTTCCAGGAGGAAATCAATGCAAAAAATGACATTACGACGCCGTTTAATGCAATCCAGGACGTCACTACTGGTATTGGTACTTGTCGTTCTTACGTTGATAGTGATGGTGATCAGAAGCGGCGTCCTTACCGGAGCTCCATTTTCCGCCATGTTCACAAGCGGTTTCATGTCTTACGGCAACTTGTTCAACATCTTTTCCAACCTTGTCATTCAATGCGTAATACTCTGCGGCATCACTTGTCTTTTGATTGGCGGGAATATTGATCTGTCTGTCGCCGGGCAGGCAACGCTTGCCGCAATGGTTTTCGCAAAGATTTGCGCGGATACCGCCATCCCGTGGGGAATCGCTATCATTATCACTCTGCTTTTCGGTGTGTTCTGCGGATTGATAAATACTTTTTTGATAAACGCTCTGCATTTTCCTCCGTTTATAGCGACGATCGGCATGTCCTCTGTTTATGCGGGGCTGGCAAACATTTGGACGGGAAGCTCAAATGTACAAATAACGCGTACAAGTTTTCTCGCCATCGGCGAAACGTCTTACGGCGTATTTCCGGTACTCTTTTTGTTTGCGCTTTTGCTTATGGCGTTTTATCAGTTTATTCTTATAAAAGCGCCATTGGGGAGAAAGATTTATATGGTCGGCGGTAATATGCACGCCGCGCGCCTGTCAGGTATCAATCCTAATCGCATTCGGATGATCCTTTTTATTAATAACGGCGTCCTTGCGGCATTTGCGGGTCTTACATGGATAGCAAGGACCAAGTTTGCCTCCCCTTCCGCAATTGTAGCCGCAGGGCCTGATTTGCGTGTTATTTCAGCGGCAATACTCGGCGGCGTTGCATTTCAGGGCGGCGCCGGAAATGTAGCCGGCACGTTCGTAGCGGTTTTGCTGCTCAACGTTTTTCAGAATATGCTTGATATCCTCTCCGTCCCGCCTTACTGGAATATTGTCGCCCAGGGCGCACTCCTGATATTGGCTCTCATCCTTGACTTTTTCAACACTGAGAAACAGCAAAAACTATTACAGGCGCACTGAGGAGCATTACCGGTCAGGCGCCTAACGCAGAGCATATTTTAGGGATTAGGGACTAGGGATTAGGGATTAGTAGAAAGAGTAAAAATCCCGTTTTGCGGTAAAACCCATTACAATCCTTTATTTTTCAATTATTAGACTAATCCCTAATCCCTAGTCCCTGATCCCTAGTCCCTGATCCCTCTCAAGTTTCGCATATGCGAAACTTGAGTTATTTCTACGAAATAATTTCCCCGCCGTCTAGTGTCAGGACCGTGCCTGCGGCGAACGAGGCGTCGTCGCTTGCGAGGAACAAAATCCCCTTTGCGATTTCCTCCGGCTCGGCAACGCGTCCCATCGGTTGAGCTGCCAATACCTTTTCCAGGAGGCCGCCGACAGTTCCATCGGGCCTTTTCTGAGTGATTCCGCCTCCCATCTCAGTGCTGGTGAGTCCCGGGCAAATGCAGTTGACGCGGATACCGTCTCTGGCGTAATCGTAAGCCATTGCTACCGAGAGCATTTTGACCGCACCCTTGACAGAGGAGTAAATAGGATCATTCGGGCAGGCGACCAAACCGGCAACGGACGCGACATTTACGATGCTCCCGCTCTTTTGTTTAAGCATGTGAGGTATTGCCGCGCGGCACAAGTCAATAATGCCGTAAAGATTTGTTTCAAACTGCCTGTCGCGAATCTCTGTATCCATCTCATGCAGTTTGTAAGGCCTACCAGCGTTTACACCGGCGACATTCGCCAATATGTCTATGCGGCCGTATTCCCCGACCGCTTTTTCAATCAGGCTGACGCATTCCGAGGCAACTCTCACGTCAGTCTTAAGGTATGTGGCTTCAAGACCTTCCGCCCTCATTTCCTTTTCCATCTTTTCACCGCGTTCGGTTCTGCGGGCGCCCATGACGACCTTCGCGCCCTCACGGGCGAAGAGCCACGCCGTTGCATGGCCGATCCCCGAACTGTTGCCGGTAACAACGGCAACCTTTCCATCAAGCTTTCCCATAATTGACCTCCTGAAATTAATTTTATTTAGTTACTAAACAGTTACGACCTAGCGTGCATTCCGCCGTCAACGAACAGGTTTTGCCCGGTGATATGGCCGGCTGAATCAGAACTGAGCCACATGACCGCCTCTACGACATCTTCCGTTTTTCCGTATTTCCCCATTGGGATCAGGCTGTTGATCACTATGTCATCCGTGTGCCCGTCGGCGGAACCGGAATTATCGCTCAACTGCGTACCGGCCGTCGGACCCGGACTGACGCAATTTACGCGAACCCCTGTCCGGGCATTCTCAATTGCCGCCATTTCAGTCAGCGCGACAACGCCGACCTTGGAAGGGCCGTATGCGTGAAAACCCGGCGGGAACCGATGACCCGCTGTACTTGATGTGTTCACAATAGAGCCGGAACCCTGTTTTTGCATCTGAATAAGCTGATGCTTCAGGCAGTAAAAGAGCCCTGTCAAGTTGACGTCGATAATTCTGCGCCAATCGTCCGCGCTTGTCTCCGCAAGCGGACTAAACGGTATCCTGACTCCGTCAGGGCCTATGCCTGCGCAGTTAAACGCAATGTCAATCTTTCCGAATGCGGAGACAACATCGTCAATCGCTTTTTTTACATCAGCTTCAATGCTGACGTCGCAAAGATATGACTCCGCCGTACCTCCTGCTTTTCGAATGCTGCTGACCGTCTCCGCCGCGTCAGCGATATCTACAGCGGCGACAACCGCGCCGCGACTCGCGAAAATGATCGCGGCCGCGCGTCCTATTCCGCTTGATGCGCCTGTGATAAAAGCAACTTTACCTTCAAAGCTAATCGGCATTTTTTGTATTACCTCCACTTATTGACAAGCTCGCTCGTAGTTCTATATGCTTCTTTTATGACCTTTTCAATGGGCCATGAATAATACTCAGGGCGCAATACTTCTACCGAAATCGGGCCTTTGTAACCGATCGCTTTCAGGTTCTGAAGGCAGTTATCAAGGTCGATCGCCCCTGAATCAACGAATCTGCGGTGCTGCGGTGATAGGACTCCGAGCGGCTCGTCGTCGCAATTGTTGATGTGTACCGTAATTATCTTGTCGGCCGGGAGGTCTTTATAAATCGAAAAATCATTGTTTTTGCCGTTTATATACTGGTTGAAACTATCCAGGCAAAGACCTATATTATCGCAGCCGGTCTCATTAATGATCTCCATAGCGTGTTCCATGGTCTTTACCGAACTGCCCCTGCCGCAAACGGGCTCCCAGGAAATGGAGACGCCATAATCCGCCGCCACGACACAGAACCTTTTTAGGATCCTGACAGAAAACTCTGTGACCTGATCCCTTGAGTACGGATAATCCTGATCGAGAATGTCTACCGGCATTCCGGAAGGCGTGATCTCCTGAAGAAGATGGTTGATAATAAGAAAATACCGCTCGCCAATTAGCTGCGAGATATGGCAGGCTGCAATGAATCTTGTCATCAACTCCGCGTCGCGTCTTTGATCCGCAGCGTCTTCGCCGGCGAGATCGTTAGGTAGTATGAAATGACCTCCCATGCAGTGCGGCCTTATCCGGCTGCCCGCGAAAAAGTCTTTCAACTCTGAAATAGAATGCGTCACAAGGTATTTTGACAGTGAATCGAAGCGCATCTCAATAACATCAAATCCAGCCTGTTCACACAGGATAAGATCCCGCTCCATAGTTGAATCGGCGCAACCGATCCCCGTCCCCTGCTGATAGCCAACTAGCATAACTCTTTCCTCCCGATTTTAAATGAATGTGATTTTTTTTGCCCCTGCTTTATCATGCGTTTTATTATACTTTATAGCCATACCGAGTGCAATAGATTTGTTAAATGAATAATTCACGAGATTACCCCTGCGAGTATTACGCTAAGGCGTAATACAAGTTGACTTTTCGGATTTTTGGCGTATAGTTGAAACAGGAGTGTTGCTTCGTGGAGTTTTTTATATAGGAGTAAGTTATGATGTTTAAATTTTATTGCAGAGCATTTCAGCTTGTGATGAGGCTGGCGGCATATTTTCTGCCGTGGCGTAAACCTGCGCTCCTTGAAGGACCCGGCTGCGTCACAGAGCTTCCCTCGCGCATAAATGAGAGGGGGATAACAAGCGTCCTTCTCGTCACAGACAAAGGTATATCTTCGCTCGGTCTCACTGCCCCGCTGCTGGATTCGCTGCAAAATGCGGGGATACGCGCAGCGGTGTACGATGAGACAGTGCCTAACCCTACGATAGACAATATCGAGGACGCCCTGCGGATGTACAAGGAAAACAGTTGCGGCGGGATCATCGCTTTTGGCGGAGGCTCCGCTATGGACTGTGCAAAAGGCGTGGGCGCGCGCGTCGCAAGACCGCGTAAGAGTATCGCTCGCATGAAGGGCCTGCTCAAAGTATTGCTTCGCTTGCCACCGATATATGCCGTTCCAACAACGTCGGGTACGGGCAGCGAGGCTACCGTAGCCGCTGTTGTCGTAGACCCAAAAACAAAGGAAAAATACGCGATCATGGATCCTGTGCTGATACCCCGTGAAGCGGTTCTCGACCCGTTACTGACGGTAGGTCTGCCCCCGTTTATCACCGCAACGACAGGTATGGACGCGCTTACACATGCAGTTGAGGCTTATATCGGACGTTCCAACACACGCGAGACACGCGAAATGGCAAAGAAAACCGTCGCGCTTGTTTTTGAAAACCTTTATACCGCTTACTCAGACGGCTCAAATATCGAGGCGCGCGCAAACATGCAACGCGCGGCATACTTCGGCGGCCTGGCGTTTACGCGGGCATATGTAGGGAATGTCCATGCGGCCGCACATGCTTTGGGTGGTATGTATGGCACAGCACATGGCCTTGCAAACGCGGTGATTCTGCCTTATGTGCTGGATGATTACGGCCGCAGCGCGTACAAGGCGCTCTCAGAACTTGCGGATGCCGTGGGCTTGCCGGGTAATGATAAAGAACAGAAAGCGAGATCGTTTATCAGGGCTGTGCGCGATATGAATGCAAGGATGGGCATCCCTGCGATCATCGACGGCATAAGTGAAGAAGACATCACTCTTCTGGCGCATCGTGCTTACCGCGAGGCAAACCCAACCTATCCGGTCCCCCGCATTTTTACGGTTTCGGACTTTGTTGGCGTCTACCGCAGGCTTATAGGTAAAAACCCCGAAATCCCGGGCTTTGCGGGTAAAATGGCCCGGATAGACCTCACGACGGGAAGTACGGAAGATTTTTTCCCGTCTGCGGATGATCTGACGAGATATCTCGGTGGAAAAGGGATCGCGGCAAAAATCATACACGACGGGCTCGATGGCAAGACCGATGCCTTCTCAGACGAAAACATCATCGTTATCTCGACCGCGCCTTTTAACGCCTCAACGGCGCCCAGTTCATCACGGTTTAATGTATCCGCCATATCGCCGCTTACCGGGCTTTTGGTATCGTCTAACTGCGGTGGTGATTTCGGACTCAGTCTGCGCCGCGCAGGGTATGACGCGCTGGTCATTTCGGGCAGATCGGAAAAAAAGATAATTATTCGCGTCGGGGAATCGGGGGTCGAGTTAAACGATGCCTCCGATATTTGGAGCAAAAGCGCCGCTGAAGCGCAGGCCATGATGGGCGCAGGCGGCAAGTTGGTGATCGGCCTTGCGGGCGAAAACCTTGTGCGCTATGCTTGTCTGGTATCCGGAGAGCGCGTTGCAGGTCGCGGCGGTATTGGCGCCGTCTTTGGGTATAAGGGGATAAAGGGGATCGTGGCGGACGGCAAAAAGTCCGTTGAACTCGCAGACAGGGAAAAGTTCAAGAAGTTTAACAAGAAATGGATATCCCATCTGCAAAAACACGCCCTTACAGGCAAGCAACTGCCTAAGCTCGGGACTGCGGGTCTTGTGAGTATGATGCAGTATTCGCATTTGTTGGCGTCGAAGAATTACTCAAGCGGGTCTTTTGAAGGCTTTGAAAAAATCAGCGGAGAAACGATGCAGCAAAAGCATCTTGTAAAAAACCAGGGCTGTACATCATGCCCCATAAGATGCGCCCGCGTCGTGCGCCATGAGGGACTTAGCGTCAAAGGTCCTGAGCTTGAGACGCTGGGTCTATTGGGCTCCAATCTGTTAAATGACGATATCGAACTCATAATCCGGCTTAATTATCTTTGCGACGAGTATGGGATGGATACGATATCTTTCGGTGCCTCTGTCGGATTCGCTATGGAGTTGGGCGAAAAGGGTCTGTGGGATAACGGCATGTGTTTTGGTAAATGTGAAGGGCTCGAGGAGCTTGCTCATTTGACTGCAACCCGGTCGGGCATAGGAGACGACCTTGCCGAGGGCGTCAAGCATTTATCGGATAAATATGGCGGCGCTGAGTTCGCGATCCATGTAAAAGGCATGGAACTTGCGGCTTATGAGCCGCGCGCGGCGCAGGGTATGGGCCTCGGGTTCGCCACCGCCAACAGGGGCGGCTGCCATCTCAACGGCGGTTACATGGTGGTTCTGGAGGGCTTGGGTATGCGCGTCAGCGGACGCACAACCAGGGGTAAAGCCGCGCTGACGATATTTTTCCAGGATCTTATGGAAGCTGCGTCCGCCTGCGGAAGCTGCCTGTTTACGACCTATGCGATACTCCCGTCAGCGCTTGTCAGCAATCCGAACAACCTTATTTCACGTTTGGTCTACGCGCTGATGCCGTCATTCGGCGGATTAGTCTCATTTATTCACAACCATCCCGGACTGCTGGGGATAAACGCACCGGGGCTTGTGCCGCACGCTTACGCTTACAAGCTGATAACAGGCCGCAATATGAACATAGGCCGCTTAATACGTGTGGGCGAGCGTATATATAATCTTGAGAGGCTTATCAATGTCCGGCAGGGGCTTATTGACGGCGATACGCTGCCGAGCCGGCTGACCGATGAATTGCAGCGAGAAGACGACAAAAAAAGCCGTGTATTACTTGAACCAATGCTGAAAAAATATTACCGCATTCGCGGCTGGGACTCTCATGGCATCCCTAAGCAAAGGCGGCGGCGCAAGCTGGGTCTTTAAAAATGGTTACTGTGCTGCTTTACGGATTGCTTCGAACAGAATTCGGCAAGGATAGGCTTGCTGTGCAGGCCGGTACTTTGCGGGAGATCATAGCGCAGATCGAGGGCTCAGGCGCCAATGAAAAACTTCTGCGATCTTGCGTTATGTTTGTCAATAACCGCCCGCTCAAAGGCATAAACCGCCTGAATGTCAGACTGCAGGAAGGCGACGAGCTCGCGCTGCTGCCCCCCGCAAGCGGGGGATAAGGAAATATTCTTATATCCTGCGCTTTAGCGCACAATTATCTGCTTTCGTTGTCCGCCGCGACCAGCCTCATGAAATTGCGGAACATTGTTGCTACTTCTGCGCGGGAAGCGTTGTTTAGAGGATAAAACCGGT
>Ga0099364_10011740_pt1 | contig 11909 bp, 12 predicted proteins | sample TergutTh196P3_FD_73070 | JGI IMG/M metagenome (GOLD analysis project Ga0099364, IMG submission 73070) | Microcerotermes parvus P3 segment gut microbial communities from Pointe-Noire, Republic of the Congo - Th196 P3 | ecosystem: Host-associated > Arthropoda: Insects > Digestive system > Gut ...
ATCCTTTTTATTTTGGAAGCCTATCTGAACCGCCTCATAGCCATCAGTTTCTTTTGTTTTGATTTGCGTAACAACACAAGGACCTGCTTCGATAACAGTGCATGGAAGACTTTTTCCCTCGGCACTGAAAACGGATGTCATTCCGATTTTTTTTCCTATTAATCCTGGCATTTCTATTAAATTTATACTTTAATTTCTACTTCGACTCCACTGGGTAATTCCAGTTTCATTAGTGCATCTACTGTTTTGGCGGTCGAACTGTAAATATCGATCAATCTTTTGTAAGAAGAAAGCTCAAATTGTTCACGCGATTTTTTGTTCACAAACGTGGAACGATTTACAGTAAAAATCCGCTTATGCGTCGGAAGGGGTATAGGCCCGCTTACCACCGCACCTGTAGCCTTGACAGTCTTTACAATCTTTTCCGACGACTTATCCACCAACGAATAGTCGTAAGATTTTAGTTTAATTCTGATTTTTTGGCTCATTATTTTATATTTATTTTACTATTTTATTTCTAAATTAGGGGAAAACGCCTTTACGGTGTCTTTTATATTAGACGCCGTACTGGTACTGTCATGTATTACATAGTCAACAGTCCCAACAATCTGTTCCAGCTTATGGGGCTTGGACGAATATCTGCGAGACCCATCTGAATTGTAATAAAAAGTGTTCGCATCACCATTTTCCGTCCACCCTTCAAATTCTCTTATCTTGAACCCCTTATAGTTTCTGTCGTATAAGTAGATTAATAATATTTGAGAGACTTGTTTCTCTGTGATCATCTTTTCCTTGTTATCGTCTTTCTTAAATATTTTGGACAAGATAATATTGCCATTATAGATATGCCGTTTTTGCATGCAAGAACCATGAACAGCAAACTGATGATATTCATTGATATTTATATCTGCATTAGTCAAAGGCTTCACTCTCGGACGGTCATTTTTATTAAAATAACTTGCTGACCCAGCTTCTGCCACTTGCAGTACAGATAATTTATCCGATAAATAGGAAGATATTACGTAAACTGCTAATAATGCCATCAATATAAGTATTGCTATTGCCATAACATAATTTATTATTATTGTATTTTTACTGCTACAATATCCCTTTGTTCAATATTCGGTTTTTTTGACAAATACCTGATATGAGTAACTATCATAAAATAAACCGTAACCAACAGATAGGCCATATACTCTGTATTTAACCATATCAATAATTCCTGCGAATTACCTTGTGCATAATTTTTCGCATGTCCATATATGAAGATTGTCAACCCAAAAGATGCGCAAGCATAACGATTGGATTTGCTTTGAAACACATCATTGGTGTTGTCAAAAACCAAAAGAACCACTATCCCGAAATTTACAATGAGAGCAATAAGAGAACTTTGAGCCTCAACGTATTTTCCAAAGAAAACAGATGTTTCTTGTAAAAGTCCCAGAAATAAAGAAACATACGCAAAAAAGAGAATCAATAATACCCATGCTCCAGCCCGGATATAGCTCAACAGTTTTTCAGTATAGTCTCTATTACGATACTGGTTTAACCGAAGCATTAAAAATGTGATACTCTTGTTCATATATTATTTATTTAACTAAATCCACACGTCCCTGTACTTCGGCGAGCACCTGCCTGGCAATGCCCGATGTGAGTTGCGCATAATGCGAAAACTGCATCGACGATGTCGCACGGCCTGAAGTAATGGTTCGTAACGTAGTTACATAACCAAACGTCTCTGCCAAAGGCACTTTCGCCTTGACAATACGCGCTCCGGCACGGCTTGCTTCCATCCCTTCTATTTGACCGCGGCGACGGTTCAGGTCGCCAATCACGTCTCCCATATTGTCCTCAGGCGTTACTACTTCAATTTGCATGATTGGCTCCAACAACACAGGAGCGGCTTTCTCAGCAGCGCTCCTGAACGCATGAATCGCACAGATTTCAAACGACAACTGATCAGAGTCTACCGTATGATAGGAACCGTCAAGCAACGTAACTTTCATCTTGTCTATCGGAAAACTTGCCAACACGCCATTACTCATCGCTTTTTCAAAACCTTTCTGGACGGAAGGAATAAATTCTTTGGGTACGTTACCGCCTTTCACTTCATCTACAAACTGTAAGCGTCCTTCAAATCCTTCGTCAGCCGGTTCGATCCGGACAATAATATCTGCAAATTTACCGCGACCGCCTGATTGCTTTTTGTATACTTCACGTAATTCGACCGGTTGCGTAAGCGCTTCCTTATAAGATACTAACGGACGTCCCTGATTACATTCAACCTTAAATTCACGACGAAGGCGATCGACAATTATTTCAAGATGCAACTCGCCCATTCCGCGAATCACGGTTTGACCGGTTTCCTGGTTCGATTCAACACAGAAAGTCGGGTCTTCTTCCGACAGTTTCGACAATCCGATGCTCAGTTTATCCAGATCGTTTTGCGTTTTCGGCTCAATGGCAACGCCAATCACCGGATCGGGAAATACGATGGATTCCAGCGTAATCGGACAGTTTTCGACACACAGCGTATCGCCCGTACGTATATCTTTAAACCCGACCCCGGCGCCAATATCTCCACATCCGATCTGTTCCACCGGATTCTGTTTGTTGGAGTGCATCTGGAATAAACGGGAAATACGTTCTTTTTTTCCCGAACGTGTATTTAATATGTACGAGCCGGCACGCAAGATTCCCGAATAAACCCGGAAGAAACAAAGACGTCCCACAAACGGATCCGTAGCTATTTTAAAGGCAAGCGCCGTTAATGGTTCTTCAGCAGTGGGTTTACGCACAATTTCCCTGTCCGGATTGTCCGGAGCATGTCCGGTAATACATGGGGTACAAGTCGGACTGGGAAGATAGGCGCATACGGCGTCAAGCAACGTCTGTACGCCTTTATTCTTAAATGACGAACCGCATATCATCGGGGTGATACGCATCAATACAGTTCCTTTACGGATGGCTGCACGGATTTCGTCTTCCGTGATGGTGGAGGGGTCGGTGAAATATTTGTCCATGACCACATCATCAAACTCTGCAACCGTTTCGAGCATTTTATCACGCCATTCTTCTGCCTCTTCCTGCAATTCAGCCGGAATGTCCATTACTTCATATTCGGCTCCCATCGTCTCATCGCGCCAGTAAAGCGCTTTCATGGATACCAAATCCACAACGCCCTGAAACTTTTCTTCAGCGCCTAACGGTATCTGAACCGGACATGGATTTGCGCCCAATACATCTTTTACCTGCCGCACGACTTCAAAGAAATTTGCTCCCGAACGGTCCATCTTGTTCACATAGCCTACGCGCGGTACATTATACTTGTCCGCCTGGCGCCATACAGTCTCAGATTGCGGTTCCACGCCGCCTACTGCACAAAATGTGGCTACTGCGCCATCCAACACCCGCAGGGAACGCTCCACTTCAACCGTGAAGTCGACATGCCCCGGCGTGTCTATCAAGTTTATTTTATATTTATCGGCTGAGTACGTCCAGAACGTAGTGGTAGCGGCTGAAGTAATCGTAATGCCGCGTTCCTGCTCCTGTGCCATCCAGTCCATCGTAGCAGCGCCATCGTGTACTTCACCCATCTTATGAGTCAGGCCGGTGTAGAAAAGAATACGCTCCGAAGTCGTTGTCTTCCCTGCATCAATATGAGCCATAATCCCAATATTTCTGGTAAGTTTTAATATGTCATCCGCTTTACTCATCCTCTATTTATGTCAAGTATGGTTTTTGTCTTTTAAAATCTAAAGTACGCAAACGCACGGTTTGCTTCCGCCATACGGTGCATATCTTCTTTTCGTTTATACGCGCCACCCTGGCTGTTGAACGCATCCACAATTTCCGCGCTTAATTTATCGGACATTGTCTTGCCGCCCCTTCTGCGGGCGTACAAAATTAAATTTTTCATTGAAATGGATTCTTTGCGATCCGGACGAATCTCTGTGGGAACCTGAAACGTAGCTCCGCCCACACGCCGGGATTTTACTTCAACCTGAGGGGTTATATTGTCAAGCGCTGATTTCCAAATCTCTAACGCTGATTTTTCTTCGTTCGGCAATTTCCGCTTCACATTTTCCAAAGCAGAATAGAAAATATCATACGATATCGTTTTCTTACCGTCATACATCAAATGGTTTACAAACCTTGTAACCCTTACATCACCGTAGACAGGATCCGGCAGAACCTGTCGTTTTTTGGGCTTTGACTTTCTCATTTGTTTTCAAAATTTCGTTCTTGTCTTTGGTTGTCGATCCTTTTGTCTTCAACGATTCCGCCGAACCGTTTACTCAACCCGTGTCTTGTCCAAACAACTTAAACCAATGTTATATACTCTATATTTCTTTAAAAATCGTTGTCTATTCAATTATTTTTTCTTGCCTTTAGCGGCGACTGGCGTAGCGCCCGGTTTGGGACGTTTGGCGCCATATTTGGAGCGGCGTTGCGTCCGACCGGCCACGCCGGCTGTATCTAACGTACCGCGTACAATATGATAACGTACGCCCGGAAGGTCTTTCACACGACCGCCGCGTACCATTACAATGGAGTGTTCCTGCAAGTTATGACCTTCGCCCGGAATATAAGAGTTCACCTCTTTATGATTGGTCAGGCGGACGCGAGCCACTTTGCGCATCGCAGAATTAGGTTTTTTAGGCGTAGTCGTATACACACGTACACAAACACCACGTCTTTGGGGGCATGAATCCAGTGCGGGTGATTTTCCTTTTACTACCAGGGTTTCTCTTCCTTTTCTTACTAACTGTTGAATTGTAGGCATTTTTCTACGTTTTTATTCTTTATAATTATCTATTGTACTATACTCTTTAACACTTTTTAGTTTATACTTTTCAGTTTCGGGTCGCAAAGATACGACTTTTTTTATTACAAACAAGCAATCTTGCCAAAAAATAGCATGAATCTTGATTTTTTTGTAAATTTGCATCAAAAAGATGAAAGATTTTGCAGCTTTAGACTTTGAAACGGCGAATGAACATCCGGGCAGCGTATGCAGTATGGGGCTGGTCGTTGTAAGAAATGGTGTCATAATAGATACGTTTTACAGTTTGATTCTGCCGGAACCTAATTATTACCGGTACTGGAATACAAAGACGCATGGTTTGACGGCGAAAGATACGGACTCGGCTCCTGTCTTCCCCATCGTATGGAAACAGATTGCGTCGCAGATAGAAGGACTTCTGTTAGTCGCCCATAACAGCCGTTTTGACGAAAACTGCCTCAAAGCCGTATTTCGCACCTATTGTATGGATTATCCGGATTACACATTTTATTGTACTTGCCAGGCTTCCCGCAGGTTTTTCCCGGAATTGCCCAACCATCAACTCCATACGGTTGCTGCTGCCTGTGGCGCCGACCTGACGAACCATCATCATGCCTTAGCCGATGCACAGGCCTGTGCCGAAATCGCTCGAACAGTATGGATGAATCACTGATTAATAGTCCTTACAGAATCGGTAGCTATTAACCCGACATCAATAAATTTATAATTTGCAGACAGCATTATGAAGGCAAGAAAAACACTTCAATTTTCGGCTTTATTTCTTCCTGATTTAACCTTTCTTTTACCATATAAATACAGTAAACTTTCAGACTATCAGTATTTAATAATATTTTTTTGTCGCCTGATTTGATTAATTGCTTGAGAAATTCTATCAATTTGTCAGCATTCATATATTTCTTCGGCTGGCTGCTGAAGATTATCGATTCTTTAATGCTTTATCAATTCGGTGTTGAAACATGCATTGTCCACACTTGAGGTCGGTGAACATCAAAAAGGCTTTGATTAGTTTCAGTGTTTTGTGATGGTGAGAAAAGATAAGACCAGGTATTATTGAATCGTATCCGTTTTTTTATTTATTTTGCAGCATGAAAATATACGATTTTAACGAAATAGTTGAGCGGATGGGTACGGATTGCGTCAAATATGATGGATTGGAAAAATATTTTGGACGCTGCGATTTAATACCTTTATGGGTAGCTGACATGGATTTCCGCACACCGGATTTTATCGTTGATGCACTGAAAAAACGTTGTGAGCATCCGATCTTTGGTTATTCTTTTTCTATGGACAGGTGTTTTGACAGCATTATCTGTTGGTTACATGAACTCCACGGATGGAATGTGCGGCGTGAGTGGCTGAGTTATATTCCCGGCATTGTCAAGGGTATTGCCTTTATCCTTGACCACTATACCCGAAAGGGTGATAAAGTGATTATACAACCTCCTGTCTATCATCCGTTTCGAATTGTTGCAAAAAAACTGCAGCGCGAAGTGGTATACAATCCTTTGCGGTTGGTTCACGACAGATACGAAATGGATTTTGAACAGTTGGAGTCAGTTATTGATAAGAATTGTAAAGTGCTAATTCTGGCGAGTCCACATAATCCGGCAGGTGTCGTGTGGGAAAAAGAGACGTTACAAAAATTAGCCGAAATATGTTTCAGAAACCAGCTGATTGTCATTTCCGACGAAATCCATTCCGAGATGGTCTACCCGGGTTGCACCCATCATCCGTTCCCAACCGTTTCGGACGAAGCTGCCCAATGCAGTATTACCTTGAGCGCCCCCAGCAAAACATTTAATATCGCCGGTATCGTTTCGTCCTATGCCATTGTTCCGAACGACAAACTGCGTGATGAATTTTATTCCTTTTTGGAAGCAGGGGAATTTAATCAAGGAACCATTTTTGCCTATGAAGCGACGAAAGCTGCCTATACGCATGGCGCTGAATGGCGTCGTCAAATGCTTGAATATGTTAGGGGAAATGTGCGTTACGTGGACGAATATCTGCAAACGCACATCCCTCAAATCAAAATGTATCCCCCTCAGTCCTCTTTTTTGATTTGGTTAGATTGCCGCGGATTGAAACTCACTCAGCCGGAATTGGTCTCTCTCTTTAAAGACAAAGCGGGTTTGGCGCTTAATAATGGAACGATGTTTGGCCAGGAAGGAAACGGTTTTATGCGCCTGAATGTCGGTTGTCCACGTACAACCATTGAAAAAGCCTTGAACACACTCCGGACAAGTATGGAAACTAATTAACGAACATCGAATTGCAGAACAATGAAAAAAGGAATTATTGTTTTAGTGTTGCTGCTGGAAGGGGGGCTTATGTGTGTTTTATCTCAGGAATTTGTATGGAAAGCCGGGGTATATAATTTTTTTGAAAACAACGAATTTGCTCATTCAAAGGTGCAAATACCTCAAACGATGGCGGGAGTACATCTTGCACCCGAAGTAGGTTTGCAATGGAATGACAATCACAGGGTTTTTGCCGGATTTGACGCCATGCGCGAATATGGGAGCAACAAAACCATAGATTATTTCGACCCGGTAGTCTATTATGAATTGTCGGGCAAACCTTTTCGTTTTTATGCAGGGGCATTTCCGTACAAATTAGCGTTGGATAAATATCCCCGTATGTTTTTCCGGGATTCGATTCATAATTACCGACCTACGGTCACCGGTGTGTTTTGGGAATATTATGCAGGTGCAAAATACATGAATGTTTGGTTGGATTGGGTTAGCAGGCAGACATATACGCGACGCGAAGCCTTTTTTCTCGGTTGGTCGGGCAGGTATAACCTGAATGTTTTATATGGGCAACATTTCGGCTATATGCTGCATTTTGCTCACACAATGGAGTCGGATATATATATATACGAAGGAATATATGATAACATATTGATTTTGACCTCTTTTGGAATTGACCTTTCATCAAAAACAAATTTTGAACAATTGGAAGCCAATGTGGGTTGGGCTGTCGGATTAGAACGAAACAGAAGCATCGGAAATTGGCATCGACCGCAAGGGTTGTTGTCTGAAATAAAAGTTGAATATAAAGGGTTGGAATTTTACAATACATACTATAAAGGAGGAAGTCAGCAGCTATTTCGGGACAACTATGGAAGCGAGCTTTACTGGGGTGACCCGATGTATCGCACTAAATCATATAACAGATCCGACTTTTCTATTCGTTTTTTCAAAAGCGAAGTTGTCAATCTGAAAATGACTTGGTCGTTGCATTTTGCGGAGCAGAAAGTGTATCATTCGCAACTGTTTACTGCCACATTTGCATTAGACAATTTCAACAGGACAGAATAAAAAAGGTGATTAAAATTGTATATATAAGGAAATTGTATGCTTGTGGTTGAATAAAGTCTAAATACGATTTTTTACTATTAAATAAAAAACAGATTAGACAAAAAACAAAAAATTCACACAAAATTCACCCCAATAACACAAAATTGAAAGACAATAAGCCTTTTTAAATATCATATCTCTATTTTTTTGTTTGCCATGAAAAATATTATCCGGAAAAATATCCTGGTTAGTTATTTTTTTGTATTTTTGTGCCTGAAAAATTTTTAATGCAATGAATACAGAAGTAAACAAGTACGTTGAAGAGTTCATGTCGTCGTTGATTGCTCGTAGCGTTGGTGAAAAGGAATATCATCAGGCGGTACATGAAGTTGTAGAGAGCCTTGCTCCCTATATTATAGAAAATCCCCAGTTACGCAAGATGAAGGTTTTGGAAAGAATTGCTGAACCGGAGCGTGTGGTGATATTCCGTGTGCCGTGGCTTAATGACCGTGGAGAAGTAGAGATTAATCGTGGTTATCGAGTGCAGATGAACAGTGCTATCGGTCCCTATAAAGGCGGGATACGTTTCCATCCAAGCGTGAATTTGAGCATCCTCAAGTTTTTGGCGTTCGAACAGACTTTCAAGAACAGTCTCACCACGTTGCCTATGGGGGGCGGCAAGGGAGGCTCAGATTTTAATCCCAAGAACCGTTCGGATGCAGAAGTGATGAAATTTTGCCAAAGTTTCATGACCGAACTATTCCGTCATATTGGGGCAGATACGGACGTTCCCGCAGGCGATATAGGTGTGGGCGGACGCGAAGTGGGTTTTATGTACGGACAGTACAAACGATTGAGCAACGAATTTACAGGAACATTCACCGGCAAGGGGCTTGGATGGGGCGGCAGTCCACTGCGTCCCGAAGCAACCGGCTACGGAACATGCTATTTCGCACAAGATATGCTCGCTACTCGAAACGACAGTTTCAAAGGCAAGACAGTGGTGATTTCAGGATCGGGTAATGTGTCTCAATATGCCGTAGAGAAGGTGTTGCATCTAGGTGGCAAGCCAGTAACGTTATCCGACTCGAACGGGTATATTTACGACCCGCAGGGAATTAGTGAAGAAAAGTTACAGTATGTGTTCGAACTCAAAAACATTTACCGTGGACGTATCCGTGAATATGCCGAACGCTACCCTGAAGCTCAATATTTCGCCGGACAAAAACCTTGGAGCGTGAAGTGCGACATTGCCCTTCCCTGCGCAACACAGAACGAATTGGACAGCAATGATGCCGAATCGCTGGTGCAGAACGGCTGTATCTGCGTAGCCGAAGGAGCCAACATGCCCTCAACGCCTGAAGCAGTGGCTGTGTTCCTGAAAAACAGACTACTTTATGCACCGGGTAAGGCCGCCAATGCCGGTGGCGTATCCACTTCGGGGTTAGAGATGACACAAAACTCAATGCGTATCAGTTGGAAGCCAGAAGAAGTAGACCAAAAACTCCATACAATCATGAGCAATATTCATGCAGCATGCGTACAGTATGGCACCGAAAAAGACAATTATATTAACTACGTGAAAGGAGCAAACATTGCAGGTTTCATCAAAGTTGCCAAGGCAATGCTGGCACAGGGAGTGGTGTAAGAAGAGTTTTCAGTTATCAATTTTCGGCTTTTAGTTAAGGAGAGATGACAATCAAGACTTGTCTGTGGTAGCATTCCGCAGAAAGGGTTCGCTCGGTAAAAAAATAGCGGTTTTCAATTCACCACATGTCGCGGGTATGCACCCACATACCGGACGCATACCTGACGGAATGCGTCCGGTTTTGGTATCATGTTTTCCTAACGGAACGATAATCCCGCGATAAAATGTCAAAGGGATTACGTGAACCTGTCATCGATAGAAACGAAGCAATCCAGAAAAAAACAACAAAAACTATATCAGATTAACAATGTCCAAAATGATAACTATTGTAATGTTTTCTCAGTTCGCCAAGCGTTTCATCATACGTTTGGCCGAGTTTAGCTGTCTGCGCGTTGATTTCCGGTTCAAAGCAGCCTGTAAGTTCGGTTTCGGAAATACCGCACATACCGGCATAATCAGCATACAGACTAATATCCGTCAAATGGTTTAAGCCTCTGAATACGCCGACTTTCGCAAACCTGGTAACGCCGGTCAAAAACACAAACCGCAGGTAAGCATCAGCACTCTTCAGGACACCGTAAAAACCTTTCAGAACCTTGCGGATTTCAATATCCACATCCATCAGATCATCTTTGAGTCCAAGCAGTGGCTTGTCGTATTCGTCTATCAAAACCACTACTTTGCGTCCGGTTTGTTCGTATGCACGACGTATCAAACCCTGGAAACGGTCGGAAGGACTTTTCTCATCTGCATTTTTTCCCCATTTTACTTCCAGGTACCTTAAATTAATATTCAACGCCGAATAGAGTGACTCAGTATTCAAATACGCTTCCACATTCATATCAATATGGAAAACTGGATATTCCATCCATTCTTTTTCCAGTCCGGCAATCGCCAAATCCTCAAAAAGTTCCTTTTTCCCAAGAAAATAGGTTTTCAACGTAGTAAGCAATAAACTTTTGCCAAAACGAAGGGGACGAGCCAGAAAAAATGGCCTGTTTTCTCTTGTTAATCAATAGACCTACATCGATTTATCTACATACCAACAACCTGATGTACGTAATTTCTCAAAATTTTGTATACCGACCGGTAATTTTCTGCCATTGAACGTCATGTTATTATTTTTTTGCAAAGATACAACTGTTTTTTTATTTATGGATTGTGATGTATTTATTCATTGTAATGCAGCCCTTATTGATTAAAAGGCCGCCAAATTGTAATTATTGTTTATCTTTATCCCCGACTTATAACTGATACAACAGAAATTATGTCAAGTATCGAAATTATCATTATTCTGGTTGGCAGCATAGGTTTGTTGTTGTTTATGGTGTTGAAACTCAAAGTACAAGCCTTTCTTGCGTTATTGGTCGTTTCGGTATTGCTTGGGTTGGTTACCGGTATGCCGATGGACGCTGTTATCAAGAGTGTTACCGAAGGCATGGGGTCAACGCTCGGATTTGTTGCTACCATCGTGGGAATCGGGGCTATCTTCGGGCAGATGCTCGAATCGTCGGGGGGCGCCGAATCGCTTGCCCACTACCTGACCAGCCGGTTTGGCAAGGGAAAAGCGCCTTACGCATTGGCAATCACCGGTTTTATAGTGGCGATTCCCATCTTCCTTGATGTAGGCTTTATTATCCTGGTTCCCGTACTCTATGCCTTAGCCAAAGAAAGCGGCAAATCGCTGTTATACTATGCCATTCCATTGCTTGCGGGTTTGGCCGTTACCCATGCCTTTGTACCGCCTACGCCCGGGCCTGTGGCGACTGCCGAAATCATTGGCGCAGATATGGGGTGGGTCGTGCTTTTCGGGTGCATTATTGGTATTCCTGTAACCATTCTTGCCGGGCCTGTGTTCGGAAAATATATCAGCAACAAAATACATGTAGAGGTTCCCAGTACATTTGATATGCCGGAAAAAAAGAAAGATGTAAAAGACCTTCCTTCTTTTTGGCAGGTAACAGCCATCATTGCCATACCAATGATCCTGATCCTTGCCAACACCGTTTCGGGCGTATGGGCAAAATCGCACGGCATGAACGAGCATTTTGTCATCAAGTTGCTGGGATTTATCGGGCATCCGATTATTGCCCTTCTCTTTGCTACTTTCCTGGCGATTTATGTGATGGGCGTTCGGCGCGGATTTACGAAA
>Ga0099364_10011741_pt1 | contig 11908 bp, 5 predicted proteins | sample TergutTh196P3_FD_73070 | JGI IMG/M metagenome (GOLD analysis project Ga0099364, IMG submission 73070) | Microcerotermes parvus P3 segment gut microbial communities from Pointe-Noire, Republic of the Congo - Th196 P3 | ecosystem: Host-associated > Arthropoda: Insects > Digestive system > Gut ...
TTAATAAAATGAGGCGGTACCTTAGAAAGGTGAATTTTTGTAACTTCAAAATAATAACCTATTAAACGGTTATAACGGATTTTTAGACTTGGTATTCCGGTATGTTGTCTTTCTTCTTCAAGATATTTTTCAAGGAGTATGCGGCCATTATTTTTTAGTTCATGCAGACTATCAAGTTCAGTATTATAGCCGGGTTTTATAAGATTAGCTTCAGTTAGAAGAATCGAAGGGTCTTCGGGTATGGCTTTCTCAAGTAATTCATAAAGTTTTTTTATTTTCTCATGATCATTTTCATCAAATAATGCTGCCTCGCTGGATTCAAATTTAATATTAAGTTTTTGACATTCTTCTTCAATAAGAAAAAAAAACTGAAGGGCATTTCTTGTGCCGGCCATATCCTTTCCATGTGCTTTATCCATTGCAATTCTGGAACCAAGACGCTCAAGATCAGGTGTTTTATTTAACCATTCTCTTACACGGCTAAGGCTATCCTGTTTATGGTAAAATACTTCGACAGTATCAAGACGCGAGCGAATTTTATCTTCATCTCTTAATGGTTGAAGAATCCTAGATTTTAAAAGACGCTTACCCATTGCTGTACGGGTTTCATCCATAACTTCAAGAAGCGTAAAATTTGTGTCTCCTGACTGTAGGTTTCTTGTCAATTCAAGATTACGGCGGGAGGATTCATCTATACCTACAAATTGCAAGTCATCATAAAGGGAGATATTGCGTATATGAGGAATAAGACTGCGTGATGTGTCATCAAGATATTCAAGCAAAGCTCCTGCAGAAATTATTTCCGGGGAATTATCGTTTAAACCAAAACCCTTAAGGTTTGAAGTCCCAAACTGCTTTTCAAGCCTTTGTTTTGCACGATCAAGATCAAAAAGCCAGTCAGCCCAGCGGTTAAGAACAAGATTTGGCCTTGACTTTACTGCGTTTGCCAAAAAGGAATATTCAGAAAGTAAAGATTCCTGGATTATCAATTCCCTTGCATCAAGGCGTTCAAGTTCTTGAAGGATCTTTTCTTTATCATCATTTTTAAATGAGGTGGCAAAAAAATCCCCAGCAGAAATATCTATATAGGAAAAAGAAAAATAAACTTTTTTTTCATAAGCTAAAGTAAAAGAAGCCAGGCAGCAAAGGTAATTGGAACTCCCTTTGTCAAGATATTCTTCCTCTACAGTTGTGCCAGGGGTTATGATCTCTACAACCCTGCGATCCATGGGTCCCTTGGACCCTTGACCTCTGGTTCCTTGTCCCTTGGTCCCTTGACCTTTTTGGTTTCTGCCTGGATCAGCTATCTGTTCGCAGATGGCTATTTTTTTGCCATGTTTTAAAAGCCTTGATATATAAGCACGTGATGCATGATACGGTATGCCGCACATGGGCTGGCCGCTTCGGCTTGTAAGTGTTAGGTTTAAGAGTGAAGATACTTCAATTGCATCTTCAGAAAACATTTCATAAAAATCACCGAGACGAAAAAAAAGAACTTCTCCCTGATGATCCCGTTTTATTCTGCGGTATTGATCCATCATGGATAGGGGATTTGAAGCCTGATTAAAAAAATCAGATTGATTCATAAAATCAGCGCCGGGCTCTCTCCTGGAGATTTTGGATAAGCCTGTCAGTAATATCCACTGTGGGGCTAAACCAAAGTATACCGGCATTTTCATTTAAGTTAAGAACCATGGAGTAGCCTTCACTCTCTGCAATAAAACGTATCTCGTCATAAACCTGCTGCAGAAAAGCACCGGATTGTGTAAGCCTGCTTCTTATGGATTCAAGCTCAGCGGTTCTGAGCTGATGGTATTCCCTTAAATATTCGGTTCTTTGATTTATTTGAACTTCAAGCTGTAAAGCCCTTTGCCTGTTACCCTGGAATTCCGCTTCGATCATATTGGATCTTAAGGTCTGAATCTCAGCTGTCATTCTGTCAATATCGCTTTGTACCCTTGCACTCCTTGCTTCAAAATCCCTTACTGCCTGGGATTCCCTGAAAAAAGCAATATAAACCCTGGGAAGATCTACTACTGCAAAACGTGTAAGCTGCTGACTGCTTATTGTTATTCCCAGACCCGTTAATAATAGTAAAAAGCCGAGGATAATTTTTTTCATGTTTTTCCTCCTTCTAAGTTGTATACGTCGTATTAATGGCAGATATATGTTAATATGACCACATTGCAAAGGATAATACAAATCTAAGCCCAGGCCCAATTGGACCATCCTGCCATTCTACCTTGCCGTCAACTATTTTAAAAGTCTTTGCAAGGCTGAACCTTATTGGGAACTGAGGAATACTGAAACGTATTCCACCGCCAAGGCTAAAGCGCATAAAGAATGTGTCTTTACCAGGTGTTGAATAATCGTTTGCAAAAAATGAATTAAATAAATCACCTGGAGATTCTTTTATTCCAGCAGCATCAAAAAAGAAATCCCATGAAATAATTCCCGGAACCAGTGGTATGCGAAGTTCAATCCAGTTTGAAAAAAGCGCCAGACCTCTGTTGTTCCATTCGCGATCCCAGCCGCGGCCTGTAAACATACCGTCAACAGCCAGCATATTTAATTCCTGTATTATAGGAGAACTCTTCCCTGGGTGAGCAAAAATAAAAGATACACCGGAATGAAGTCCTAAAACACCCTTGAAGTACCAGTTATCAGTTACACGCATATCCCACAGGGTAAAAAATATTTCTGCTTTTGTGTCACTTCTTATATAGTGTTCTTCTTCAATATTTAATAATCCAAAATAACCAATTCTTTGTATTGCATAATAACCTGTAGACGGATCAAAAAACAGATCACGCTGGTCAAGTGCAAGGCTTGACCATACAGAAGTAGCCGGGGTCCATTGATTGTTGCTTGATCTTAAAACCGAATCAAAAGGCCGGTATAAATCTGCATCATATTGATTTCTAACCATACCAACCCTGAATCCTCCGGAGAGCGTCAGGTTACCAAATTCTGTAGGCCATCTGTAACCAGCACCAATGCCAAGTGAAACACGCCATTGATTATACGGCATCATATGTTCGCTTGAAGAGACCCTGCTTGCTGCAATGTATTCTTCATAAGAGCCAAAACCATCTGGATACGCATGATCCCTGTCTCTGTCGTCATTAAAAAACCAGGGGTATAAATTGTCTACAGCTGTAGAACGATTGGCATGCTGAACTGTTAGATCAAAGCTTCCGGAAAACGGTAAATTATTAAATAATCTGCGCCGCATATAATTTAATGACAGCATTTGAGTATCAGGAGAAAGCTGCAATTCAGCTCCTATTTCATTGCCGCTGCCGCGGAAGTTCCTGTCAGAAAACTGTATTTGTGCTGAAATGGGGAATTGATCAGGATCAGCTGTTCCGGAAAAAGCAAGGCCAAGCATAAGTTCTATTGTTTGTGCTTCCTCTACATTAATAATCAAATCCATCAAATTTTCTTCGCTACCCGGTACTGGTTCAGGCATTACACTTGAGAAAAACTGAAGATTCATTAAGTTCCTTAAACCATCCATTACCTTTGTTCTTGAAAATACATCGCCTGGTTCAAGGGGAATTTCATTTAAAATTACATGCTCCTGTGTTTTTGTATTTCCCCTTACAATTATGTTTTCTATATGAGCACGGCCTCTTTCGATAATAATAAAGTGAAAGGAAATTATTCCTTCTTCAGTATTTCTTTGCTCTTCTGGTTCAATAAAATTAAATATATAACCATTCCCAAAATAAAGTTCAGAAACCCGCATAAGATCTGACATAAGCCGGCGCTGATTTGCTACATCACCAACCCTTGAAAAAACCTGTGCTTCAAGCTGCTCTGTGGAAAAAATATGATTGCCTTCAAAAGTTACCCCGCCGAATGTATAAGGTCTTCCTTCATATATCCGGAAGGTAATAATCATATTGTTGTTGCCTTTATCATCTCTTGTTACTTCACGAATATCATCGATTATTGCCGCGTCAAGGTATCCGCGATCATGGTAATACCTTAAAAGGCCTTCCCTGTCTGCAATTAATTTGGATTCCTGAAAAGCACCGTCCTGGAAAAGACCTTTAGCTCTATGGGTAAGCTGTCTTTGCAGGGTTCTAGCGGAAAATGCATTATTTCCCTCAAACCTGAACCCTTCTATGGTTATTCTTTCACCTTCAACAATATGGAAAGTAATAATCATTGTGGAGTTCGCTTCCTGCTGCATGTCAGAACTAACCCTGACATCAGGGTAACCGCTTTCAAGATATCTATTTACTATGGCCAGCTCATCAAGCCTTAACCTAACCTGGGTTGCCACATCATGTACATTTAAGCTTATAGTGTTTAAAAGCTCATTTCTGCGTAATGCACTGTTACCTACAAAGTTAATTCTGGAAATAATAGGCCTTTCTGTAATAGAAAAGCGTATAATAACCTCGTTTCCCATTGGGTCAGCCCGCATTGCTGTAGGGCTGATTGTTTCAAAATATTCCAGGGCATAAAGGCGGCCTAAAATCTCCCAATAAAGATCATCGCTGAAAGGAAGACCTATAAATTGTTCTATTATGCCTTCGAGTTCTATAGATCTTACGTTTCTAAGTCCATCAAATAATATATTTCTAATAGGTCTGCCCTGATACCATTCATCGGACTCCTGGGCATGAGCTGTAAAAATTGCTGTGAATACAAGAAAAAAGAAAAGTAATTTGCGCATTTATGCTCCTAATCCATTATCTTACGACTAAGCTAAAATATATTTATATCAAAAAAATCAAAAAGAGAATAGTCTTAAAATGACCATCTCCATAATAGAGAAAGGGTAATATCACTGATAAACCAATTCTCGGGGTTTAATAAAAGCATGTTTAACCTTACATCAAACAGGGGATTTCTCATTTCTAAGCCTATCTCCGGTTCCAGTCTCATACCTCCCCATTCCTGTCTTGTTGGGTCATAACGCCAGGTTAACAGGGATTCAACAAAAATATCAGGGGCAAGGTATTTTCCCACGAATATTGTAGTGTTGTCAAAATACGAACTTGGATTGCTCCTTAAATCAATCTCGCTTTGCAAGCCTGTTGCCCTGTGAACCATATTCTGGAATAGACTTGATCTAACAGAAAACATATCAAGTCCAAATATGTTACGAACTTCCCTTTGAATGTTTCGCATTACAGTAAATTGGGTAATGGCATCAGCAGTGTACCCCAAAAGGAAAAGAGGGGCATTTCCTGAATCAGTGGGTCCTCCCAATGGGTTCTGCCCCAGTATGGAAAAAATCTCTACCTGAGATAATGGCGGATTGGATTCAAATCTTGGAACAAATGACTGGAGAGGAGCATTTTCAACAATCATTGATATGATAACAGGCCCTTCGTTGCTCTGTTCGCGAATTTCTGCCCTGACAGATAATTTTGGTTCAAAAAGCGTCTCGTTTTCATTAAAGAAAAGCGTCCCCTGCCTAAGATAAAAATTCCTGTCCAGATAAAAAATTTCACCGCTTCTTAAATTTATATTTCCATTGATGGTAAACTGGCGTGCAGCAACATCACTTGTTATATGTAACATTGAACCCAGGTCAGCATTGGCCTGGAGTATGGGGAAATCAGCGCTTGGCCAAAGGAATTCAACCTGCCTGCCGCTTCTTATAATCATATCAACCATGATTGACAATGGGCCTGTATAGGCTTGCCTGAAACTTATATTGGTAAATTCCGGTGATGTAAAAAACGGGGAAGATTCTGCTGTTCTAAGCGTTATTTCAGTATTATGAGCTGTAATATCGCCTGTTACTTCAAAAACCATATCTGCCATGGCTAAATTAAGATTTCCAGAAGCCCTGCCCCTTACAGCAATATTCTCAATTTCAAATGCCGCGGGGACTGTATTTTCCGGCAGAACATTAATATCAAGATTAAATGTATAGGGGATCCATCGTTCAAAAATAAAATTACCGCTGGCTGTTCCAAAACCATTTCCAACCTGCGCATGTATAGGCCCAAAACTCATCTCACTGCCGTTAATTGCAATATTAACAGGAACAGGTCTGATTTCCTCTGTAAGATAACGCGGGACCAGAACACTAAGGCTTGTTGCACGGGCATTGCCAAAAAATTCCGGATCCCTTAATGACCCTGTTATCTGTAAAGCAGCTGTTACTATGCCTCCGGGAAAAGCTATTATGTTATTTGGAGGGATAAACCTCCAGAATGAATTCATGTCTACATAGAGATCAGGTGTATATATATCGATATTATTGTCTTTATCAAGGGTTCCGGTAAAAGAACCTCTTACAGGAGATGGGGATGATAATGCTGCGTATATGCTTCTGACTCCTTCTTCCTGCGGAGAAAACATAAGCCGCAGCATGCCTCTGGGGCCACCGTTAAGCGATAAGTTACGGCTTTCTCCTACTGTCTCGGAAACAAGCACAAATTGAAAAGGTTCTTCTGCTTCCACTGGCCCAATTCTTGCGGTATGTAATGACAGAACGCCATGGAAAGAATCCATTATTTTTTTATAATCCAGCCAGCTTCTGATTGCATCGAAATCCGCTTCTCCAAGCATTGAAAAATCCAGATATTGATTGGAAATGGAACCTGTAATATCAGCCCTTGTATCTATTCTGCCTTCACTGCGATTAACCCTTAAATACGGCAAAAGAGCTTCAATACCATTGCCAAAAGATACATTGACATTACTAATGTTCAGTTCTGAATTATCAATGGATGCCCTAGCGCTGCCCCTTACAGGCTGATTGGAAAATTGAAATGAAAATGAAGGGATATCTATTTCTGTAATAAAGGATTCTCCGGCACTCCAGTTTACATTAAGATTTCCATTGACAATACCATTTGTAAAATTTGAGTTTATTCTCTCAAGCCTCATTCTTTCTGTATGGAAATTAAGATTTAAATAATCACGGGAAGAAAATGCATTTAACACATACGCTTCATTGTCTTCGGAACTCAAACTGCCGGAAACAATAAAATCTGAATAGGATCTATCCCAGTTTACTGTTAAATTTCCTGATAATAATCCAAATCCGTCATCATATAATATCTGATTTATATCAACTTCATTTTGATCTGCACTGCCGGCAAGCCTTAGTACAGAGTTATCGGAAAAAGGAGAGGGAATATTATTAATTTCAAAATATTCAATATCAGCAGACCAGAATGAAGGAGAATCATATCTTAAGGAAAAAAGAAAACTCAAATAAGCATGATTTCCTGAACTAACAGGAAGCGGAACATGATTTGCCTGGGCATAACCGGAATACCCGGATAAGCCGCCTGCTCGTAAGAAAACTTCAAACCCGTATGTACCGCGCGCGCTCAGGAAATTTCTGTCAAGAATTACTCCGTTTATATTATAAATCAGTTCTTGATAAGAAGCTTCAAGGGAAAATAAAATGTCATCCAGATTTGCATAATTTGCATAAGCTGTTACAAAAGAAGTATTCCCGCCCCAGTTTATAAAACAATGCTCAAGATCAAAACGATTATTTGTACCCATTAAGGATGCTTCTATTTTAATATCCCTGCCGTCATCGTAAGCAATCAACAAAGCCGGAACATTGTAAATGGTATTTGTAAAATCCGTTGTATAAAAAACTTCTGTTGTTATATAAATCCTTTCTGCAATGGTTCTTGTAAGCTCCAGAAAAGAAAATCTTGATGATGGTTTTATAAAAGGATTTGCTACATCCATCATGTCCTGAAATGAAAATGTATCAAGATTCATCCTTATCTGAATACTGTTGGGCTGGTAATCCCAATAACCATCCATGGAAAAACTGCCAGCATCTGTAAACCCTGAACCCTGAAAAGCATAAGCCGTTGTTTCATTAATAAAAACAAATTCCATGCCTGAAAGATTAACGCCTCCGGAGCTGATATTATCTGTGGAAAGGCTAATAATGTTTCCCATGCTGGAAACAAGAATATCAGCATAAAGCCCGTTAACTGTTGCAGGTTCCCATATTCTTATATTTGTCAGAGAAAGAGTGCCTTGAGGTGCAAAAGGTTTGAGACCAAAAATTCCCTGATATTCGATTTTCCCGCTGCTTGAATCCAGGAATAGATCCCTGAAAACTATTGCTTCTTCATCTCCATAAGCAGAGATAATAAAAAATATTGATTGCGGAAAACCTTCCGGGATCAAAGCTGTTCTTCCTGATTCATATAAACCGCTTAAATTAAAGGTATAATCAAGATCATCTTTAATTTTGGAAAGGCTTGCCTGCCCGGAAAGCCGCATCTGCGTAATGCTGTTATAGTCCCTTAAAGGCCCTGTAAGCGTAATAAAATCCTGGAGTTGAAAATAATCACCCCTTAAAACGCCGTTTAAGCTGTCTTCCCTGAAATTCCAGACAAGCGAAATATCAAGAGGAGACCTGTCATAAATCCTCATGAGTTCCAGGGTATTGTTTTGCAGAATAAAGCTGACTGACAGGGGCTGTAAGCGGAAAGATGTTCCTGTAAATGAGGGAATGCTGACTTGACCGCTGCCTTCACCATGTCTTAAGTGAAAATCTCCACCTGCCCTCATGGTCATGCTGGCTGCAAGACCAGGGGGGCCTAAATTTACACGGCCATTCCAGCGGCTGTTAAAACTAATCCTTTCTTCAAGAATATCTCCGTCAAGGTTAAAATTATTGAGGTTAAAGGAAAAACCATTATTTCTTGTTTCCCATCCGCCATTACGCACACGGATTTGAAAGCTTGCAGGAAGTATATCAACCAGGCTTTGATCGCCATTATTTACATTAAAATTACCAGAAGAAATTCTTTGGATAAAGTCGTCATCTTTTTCAAAATCAAGGAAGAATTCCGGTCTGTCCACTCTTGCGGAATTAAAGATTTGAGGCCTGCCTGTAATAATATTCCAGAGTGAAAATGATAGGCGAAGCCTTGAAACTGATAAAAAAACACTAGAATCCTGGCGTAAAAGACGAATATCCCTTATATCCAGAAAACCCAAAAAAGACGGACTTGCAGAACCGTATTCCAGCCTGCGGCCTGTAATTTCTTCAGTTTGCCGTATTAAATTATCTCTTATCTGTAAAATATTATTTCTGAAAGCCATTTCCAGAGGCCTTAAAAGCACAATAGTAGCAGTTATCAAAAAAACAAAGATGAGAAACATTATACTTATTCGTATAATTAAGGAATTTTTATTCGTTTTTATAAACTGTGTCATATTTTATACTTATTATAACAAATCTATACATTAAATATTACATAATGTATGCTAATTTTACCATGAAAACCAAAAGAATTCTACAAAACTTCGTAGTTTTCGAAGGCGGAGATGCCAGCGGAACCACCACCCAGCTGGAAAAACTGCGTTTTTTTTTTGATTCTGTTGACAGAAACACCACAGAAATCAGCCAAATTAATCAAATAAATAACAGCTTGCCCTTGCTTTATGATACATTTGAACCCACTGATAATAATATCGGCAAATTGATACGCCAGGGATTAAAAGGTGAAATCCCTTTTAATAACAAAACCATAGCCTTACTTTTTGCAGCAGACCGAAATGAACATATTTACGGCCCTGGCGGTATATTAGAACGCTGTAATAGGGGTGAATTGGTAGTCTGCGACAGGTTTTTGTTTTCTTCGCTTGTTTATCAGGGAATAACATGCGGAAATGATTTCCCAATAATGCTAAACCAGGATTTTCCCTTACCAGAACTGCTGATATTTCTGGATATTGACCCCAAAATTGCCCAGGAGCGCATGTTAAAACGCAGCCAAAAAGAGATCTACGAAAACCTTGATTTCCAGATTAAGGTAAGGGAGCGTTATTTGGCCTTGATGAAAGAATATGATTCTATATGCCGAATTGTCATTATTGATGCCTCAAAACCAGTTGAACGGGTATTTGATGAAGTATGGAGTGCTATAGAGAAAATGCCGATATTCAAAGAGAAATGAATAAAAGCATAAAAGCGCTCATTTGCCTTTTGTTGGCTGTCTTTACCCTTGGCCCTTCACTGCCCCTTAATGCCTATTATGTAACATATAAAGAACAATGGTATCGCTTGTTTCATGTTCACATGCACCAATATCCTGATGAAATTATGGAAAATATTTATTACCTGGAAAAAGCCCTGACAGCTGATTTTAGCAATCCGCTTTATGCTTTAACGCTTATTGAAAACGAAACTCAATGGGAAAAATACCGCTACCTCTTTATGATGCACATAAACCTTAAACTTATTGAACAATATATACGCCTTGCAAATAAGTGGAATAAAAGAAATGCCTATTTTTATAATGCTCCCTGGAGAGATATAAACCTTGAAGCCCTTGAAACAGCGGAAAGGTGCTTGTATGCTGGCCTTTATTACTGGAATGATGCCAAGGAATGGGCTGCAAAAGCCAGAGAAAGACGTTTTTTGTTTCTTCATCTTGACAGGGTTAAATACTGGGAAGATGAAGCTTACCGCATTGAGAACAATATGCTGAATTATGAAAGAATCATTAACCGCGAACTAAGACTTCTTCAGCAGGTACGCGAGAGATTCGAGGCAATGGACGAGAACACCTATTAAAACTGAAGTTTTTAGAAGTTTTCATTAAATAGTTCACCCTGCACTTTGTTTGCATTTTCTGTAGTTTTGACCCCGGCATTATCAAGTAATTGAAGAAATTCTTCCTCATTAATAATGGGGATGCCAAGCTCCCTGGCTTTTTTGTTTTTCCCTGATCCTGATTCAGGGTCATTTGTAACAAGATAAGAAAGGTCTTTTACAACCGATGCTTTGGAGCTTCCGCCCAAAATCTTAACCCTTTCTTCTGCTTGATTACGTTTCATTGTCTTAAGCTCTCCGGTAAAGCAAAAAGACTTGCCTTTTAAAGGAGAGTTTTCTTTGTCAGGAGGCTGGGCAATGGATATAATGCCTGATTCCAGAACCTTGTTCATTTCTTCAAAAGAATCACGGAGTCCTGAAAAAACAGTATGTGCTGTGATTTCTCCAAGACCGTAAACTCCGGACAAATCTTCCAAAGAAGCAGCCCTAATTTTTTCAAGAGTGTCAAAACCCGCATCAGCAATTTTTTGGACAATAAGCTCCCCCACCCCTTCAAAATCAAAACCAGCAACAAAAGCTGAAAGTGAAAGCTCTCTTTTTAAGCGTAAATTGCGTATAACTTTAGCTGATGATAATTCGCCCATGCGATCAAGGGATGCAAGTTCATTTTCAGTTAATGTATAAAGATCAGAAATGTTTTTTATCCGGCCTGTATTAAAAAGCTGTGCAAGGAGTTTATCGCCAAGTTCCCTGATATCCAAAACAGACACCCATTTTTCCAGCCTGTGATGAAGACGTTTTGGACAGCTGCTGTTGGGACAAAAAAGTCTTGTCTCTGTATTTTCAAGACCTGTTCCACAGGTATTGCAGGTCTTGGGGAATTCTATATCTGTTTTTTCATTTGGTTCTTCGATAAAACCTTTTGGAGCAAGACCTTCTATCTTGGGAATAATCTCACCGCGCTTGACCACTTTTACAGCAGATCCAATCTGTAGACCCAAAGAACGTATCATTCCTGGATTATTAAGATTTGCCCTTTGAACCTGAGTTCCGGCAATACGCACAGGATCAATAATTCCTATGGGTGTGTATGTTGCTCCGTTCTCGCTCCACTCGATTTTTTTTAAAATACTAAAAGCTGTTTCAAGTTCAAACTTGAACGCGATCTGCTTTTCCGGTCTTGCCTTGCGAAGATCAGCCATGTCTGTAATGCGGTCTTTGATCACAAGGCCGTCAATGTCAAATCCCAGGCTGCTGCGGTTTTTGGCTGTTTCTTCACGATAATCTATAAGCTCTTGAGGTGTGTTAAACTCTTTTGTCTGGGTTGTTAAAAAGCCCTGTTTTCTTAACCAGGCGATTTTTGCAATCTCATCAGAAAAAAAACTG
>Ga0099364_10011742_pt1 | contig 11908 bp, 12 predicted proteins | sample TergutTh196P3_FD_73070 | JGI IMG/M metagenome (GOLD analysis project Ga0099364, IMG submission 73070) | Microcerotermes parvus P3 segment gut microbial communities from Pointe-Noire, Republic of the Congo - Th196 P3 | ecosystem: Host-associated > Arthropoda: Insects > Digestive system > Gut ...
GGATGCGGAGCGCGCGAATAGGCGCATGGAAGCGCCTTTGAGCGAAAAGGAGCGCATAAGTACCACCTTTTCCTAGCGACGCACCAAAAGTTTCCTCACCCTGTGACTTGTAACTTGAGATAAGATGCATGTAACCAAAAGAAACATCTCACAAAAGAAACATCTCTTTTTGTTGTTTTATCATAGATATGCTATAATGTTGCATATTGACCTATTGTACGAGCAGTGAAGAAATTGTCCGAAGAAGGCTTATTTAAGCATTATCAATTTATGAATAAAACGATTATACATGTAGATATGGACGCGTTTTACGCCGCAGTTGAGGTTCTTGATAACCCGGAGCTTCGCGGCAAGCCGCTTATCATCGGCGCTATGCCGCATGAGCGCGGCGTTGTGTCCACTTGCAGCTATGAAGCTAGAAAATTCGGCGTCCGCTCCGCCATGAACATAAAAGAGGCTTACCGCCTATGCCCCCATGGTATCTATATGCACCCAAATCCGCACAAATACAAGGCGGCATCCGACCGGATACATGAGATCTGGCTGACGTACACCGATTTAGTGGAGTTCATATCGCTTGACGAAGGGTTCCTTGACGTTACCGGGTCAACCGCACAATTTGGCGGAGCCGCAAAAGTCGGGCATCTTATCAAGGAAAGGACAAAAGCCGAAACCGGACTGACTTGCTCCGTTGGGCTTGGGTATTCCATGTCATCCGCAAAACTGGCAAGCGAAGAAAACAAGCCGGACGGATATTTTGAGATACCAACCCCGGACGCGCTGAAAGCCTTGATTATGGATCGCAGTGTGAGGGTTATATACGGCGTAGGCCCCAAAACTGCCCAGATATTAAACAACGCAGGGATAACCACAGTCCGGGCCATATTGAGCAACAAGCAAACGGTTCTTGGATTGCTCGGCAATCATGGGAAGCAAGTTATTGATTTAGCGGACGGTGTTGATAACCGTAGCGTAACGCCGTATTTTGAATCAAAAGCTAAATCCCTCGGCAGGGAACATACTTTCCAGCAGGATATAACCGATTACGATTATCTGAAAGACGCGCTTCGGCTGATTGCTAGGGAACTGAGCCTTAAAATCAGATTCGACGGTATATACGTCCGCACCGTCACTTTGAAAGTCAAATACGCCGACATGAAGCAGATCACGCGCTCAATAAGCGGCGATCCCATGCAAAACGCAAATGACATATACGGCATTGCGGCTGTGATGCTAAACAAGGTAGAAAAACGTCCTATACGCTTGATCGGCATTACGCTCAGTGGTTTCTCGGATGCGGACTACCGGCAAATGACGCTCGATGATTTGGATGGCGGCAACAAGAGCAAGCGAAAGGAATCCCTAGACAACGCCCTGCTCACATTACAGCGCAGATACGGTGGGGATATTGTAAAAACCGGCAATGAGTTGATTGCCGAAAAACGCTTTGAATCAAATATTTCAGGTGATATCGAATAATTTGCAAGGAGTGAACCGCAATGCCATTTATCATTATCCGAAACGATATAACCAAACTTCGCGTTGACGCTATCGTCAACGCTGCCAACACGTCGCTCCTGATGGGCGGCGGCGTCTGCGGCGCGATATTCAGCGCGGCAGGCGCGGAAAATCTTCAAGCCGCCTGTGATGAACTCGCTCCTATAAATACCGGCGAAGCGGTTATCACGCAGGGGTTCAAGCTCCCAGCCAATTATATAATCCATGCGGCGGGGCCTATCTATCGCGGCGGCAATCAAGGCGAGGAAGACCTGTTGCGCTCATGCTACATAAACGCGCTTGAACTCGCGGTCAAGCATGACTGCGTGAGCATAGCGTTTCCGCTCATTTCGAGTGGTATTTACGGCTATCCAAAATCCGATGCGCTCCGCGTCGCAACCGACGCCATCCGTGATTTCATCAGCGAACACGATGTTGATGTTTCGCTTGTGGTATTTGATAAAGAAGCTCTTGCAGTCAGCGAAGAACTTCTCGGCGCAGTGGAAAGTTACATTGACGAGCATTATGTTGAGGAACGCAAAGACAGACGGCGCGAACTTCTTGACGTTGAGCGAGCTGAACTCTCCGATAAAGCTATGATAGACCGGAGTATGCCGATGCCGTTACCGTTGATGGCAGCGGAAGCAGTGTTGAAACCTTTGGCGCAACCCTCTGTCGGCGCAACCCTTGACGATATTGTAGGCAACCTTGACGAGCCTTTCTCCGCGACGCTCCTTCGACTTATAGACGCGACGGGCAGGAAAGATTCAGAAATCTACCATCGAGCCAATATTGACCGCCGCCTGTTTTCCAAGATAAGGAGCAACGAACACTACACACCGAGCAAACCCACTGTTCTTGCCTTTGCTGTCGCCCTTGAACTAAACCTCGACCAAACGGAGGATTTGCTTGAACGGGCAGGCTTTGCGCTCTCCCACAGCCGCAAATTTGATGTGATTGTCAAGTATTTCATTCAGAGCCGGAAATACGATATTTTCAAAATAAACGAAGTTTTGTTCAGCTACGACCAGCCGTTATTGGGAGGGTGAGTTTTGTCGCTTGCCATGCGACCTTTTCCGCGCCGGTCGGGGCTATACTCTGTTCATAAATCAAATGAACGGAGGACAACTCAATGAAAACAGATCTTACGGAATTGGTCTTTATCCTCGACCGTAGCGGGTCGATGGGAGGTATGGAGAGTGACACCATCGGAGGTTTCAATTCCATGCTCGCAAAGCAGCAAGCTGAAACGGGTGAGTGCCGAATAACAACTGTCCTGTTTGACAACGAGTACGAAGTTTTGCACGACCGCATTGACATCAAGGCTGTCAGTCCGATAACGGCTAGGGAATACTTCGTGAGAGGCAACACCGCATTGCTCGATGCGGTAGGACGGACAATCAACAAAATAAGCGGCGTCCAGAAGAACACGGCAGAGGAATACCGTGCAGGAAAGGTATTGTTCGTCATCACCACTGACGGTATGGAAAACGCAAGCCGCGAGTTTGATTACGACAAGATAAAGTCGATGATTGAACACCAGAAGTCAAAGTACGGATGGGAGTTTATTTTCCTCGGTGCGAACATTGATGCGGTGGATGTCGCAAATCGTTTCGGCGTCGCCCGTAATCGTGCGCAGAACTTCCACAATGATAGCGAGGGCATCGCGCTCAATTACGCTGTTGTCAGCGAAACTGTCGCTTCGTTCAGGGCTGCTCCATGCGGCGCAAGCCTTAATGATGACTGGAGCGCGGAGATTCAGAAAGACTATAAGCGGCGCGAAGGAAAACGATAATAAATTTACCCGCCCCTGACCGCGTCGAGTCCATCACAGGAGGGCAATAGTGCCGCGCACTTGAAAGCGTCTGCGGTAGGTTTGAGTGCGAGCATTGGTTTCACGGGGACGGTTCCCCCATTCAACATTGGAACGCGGGAACCGTCCCCCATTCTAATCCGTCAATTACTTGTACGAGCCGTACTTCAGAACAGTGTCAAACATCGCATGCAGGTTTTCTTTCGGGCATCTGTCAACCGGTATTGAAGTATCCATCATGAAGCCGCCGCCCGGAGCGCAGATGTCGAGAAGCCTCTTGGTCTCGTCAGCGACTACTTCCGGCTTGCTGAACATGAGTGTCGCCGTGGGCAGGTTTGCATTTATGCAAGCGACCTTCCCAACGGTTTCCTTGGCTCTCTTCATATCTACCTTTTCAAACATATAGACGACCTTGCCCGGCGGAACGTCGCAAAGCTGCTCCAGCCTTGTGTTATAGTTGCCCTCGGTGAAGATGTACGGGGTTATACCGTTATCAATGCATGCCATAATCAAAGCTTTCAGACCCGGCCAGTAGAACTTGGCGTAATTCTCCGGACTCATGAACTCATCGACACCCATGTGCAGCGGGATGAGGAAAAACTCACGTTTGAGCGCGATAGCGGATCCAAGCGCGTTTCTCAGCATGAGCCCCTGCATTGTGTTCACTGCCGCAAGCAGCTCATCCGGGCACTCGTAAATGTCCGTGATGGTGTTTATCATGCCACGAAATGTGTCAGCCAACATGTCAAACGGGCATGTCGTGCCGACCTGCGGGCCAAGTACGAACCCTTCCTCTTCGATAATGCCTGCGATTTCTCCTCCACCCATCAGCCACTCAAGTGAATATTTGCCCGCTTGCGCCAGCGCATCGAAGGCTGAGATAACTTCTGGATCCGCGAAAGGCACGGTGGCTGCGAACATGCCGAACTCTATGGGGTCTTGTACATTGATCTTGGCAAGGCCCGCAAGCTTTTTGTTCCTTCGCGGAAACCATTTCGTCAAAATGAAGTGCGTCGGATCAAAGCAAAATTCGCCATACTCCTCTGCCGACATGTATTCGCCGTCCAGTATCTGGTAGCTTTCATTGAGTCCTATACCGTCTTGGTATCCCGGGAATTTAATCCAGTCGGATCCCAGCGCGCCCGCCGCTAAGGCCGGGTATACTGCCGGTGGCCAAACTATGTCCGGCTGATACTCCTCCATATATGCCCTTATTCCGGGAATAGAGTTTCTGACGTCCATAAGCGTAGCGTAACTGGGAATGCCATAGGCCGAGCCGTAAAAGAACCCTAGTTTTGGGGCGATAGGTACGCGGTCATGTTCGGTGAGTGCGATGGCTGCATCTACGCGCTTTCTCCGTTCGGTCGAGAGCTCCTGTTTTGTCATAATGATATCCCCGCTTTCTTTATTTTTTACTTGGCTGCCGGCCAAGCAAAATTCAAATAGTTATAATTAGGTAACTAATCAGAACCGGTGAGGATGGCTGTTTCTGTTCCCGCAAAACGCAATCAAGGACGGTGGAGTGTTCGCGAATTGGCGCATGGAAGCGCCACTGAGCGATTGCGGGAACAGGAATAGCCGTCCGAGCGCAAGGTTCTGAGTAATTACATAATTAGTTTATCAATGAGTGGTGCATTTCGCCGAGTTCCCTTACCACATCAAGCATGGGCCTGTTGCGAACACTCAGATACCAATCATAGTACATAGGCTGCTCTTCCTCCAGAACATCGGCCCAATCCATACCCCACGGGCGCAGCAGGAACTCATAATCAAACCAATCAAAATCGGAATCCGTGAAAATTTCCCGTATCTCGATCATGTTGCTGTACCTGCATTGAAAAGGGCTGGCACTCCAGTCGTTTCTTGCAACAGGATCGCCGAAGAGCGTTCCGGATTGCGAGATAGCAGACCCCATAACGCCACCGCTGTCGGCGTTTATCCGTATCTCAACGGTGCCGAGTTCAAATTCCTCAGTCCATAAGTAAACAATAGCTGTACCATCCGGATTTGTCGTAATAACGGCATAGACATCCTCGAAGATCCCAAGTATGTCTTCGTACGCATAATTTGCGTTGTAAACAAAGAAGGTTCCATACCAGTTACCTTCCCACCAACGGAGAGCTTCGGCGAGACTTTCACTGCTGCCGGGGGTGCTGCTAGGGCTAGTAGTGCCGGGGGTGCTATCAGGGGTGGCATCGGTGGCGGGGGCGCTGCCAGGTCTGTTTTCCGGGCTGCTGCCGGGGGTGCTGCTGGGACTGCTTCCGGCGCTGCTGCCACTCGGTCTGGGCGATGTTGTATTATCATTGTTCCCCATATTTGCCAGCAGCAAGACAACAACGACAATTAACACGACCGCCGCTGCTGACAGCGCGGTAACAAGCGGCAGCTTTGACTTGTTATTGGCCGGCTGCTGTGAATAGCCCGGTTGCTGACCATATTGCTGAGTATAGTCCGGCTGCTGAGTATAGCTGGGTTGCTGAGTATAACCCGGTTGCTGACCAAGAGCAGCCTCCTGTGCCAAGTTAACATGACGGATGGGAAAGCTTGGCTCGGCATAACCGCTCCCCTGCTCCTCCAAATGCAGATGATCTGCCGCGCAATAGGGGCATTGCGTAAGCTGCTTGTAATACTGATGCTTTCCATCAGCCGTGCATTGCGTGAGATCGTTTGTCAAAAATCGAGTAAGCGCGTGATACCAACTCCCTGCATCGGGGCGCGCCGCCGGGTTTATCCTTGCGCTAATAAATGCTTCATCGAACAGCATGAATAACTCCGGCGGTACAGATTCCTTCGGAGGGCAGAACACAGCTGAGGGCTTGTTCCCCGGACGGAAAACATATGCATCGCGCTCGATGGCATCATTACCCACAAACGGCGACGCCGTAGATCCCGTTGCATCGGATTTGATGCCCCTGAAAGGGTCGACGCCGTTCATCAACAGCTTGAACACATGTATTGCCAAGCAGAATAAATCGCTTTCTTTCGTGAATGTGGGCAGCGATACCTTGTCTAAGTTGTAGTACATTCCATTGGCGCGCTCTTTGTTGCAGTGGCTGATTATCTCCGGCGCAAGATACCCTGCCATAATTACATTCGATCTGTAAACGTTCCCTGTATTATCTGTGATATGGAATGAATCGCAGTCCACGAAGTAGATTTGCCCTGTATTGTAATTTACGCCTATATTCCTGTGGTTGAAGTCCCCGACCACATAGCCCACCCTGTGCAACTCATGAAGCGCTGCGCATAGGTTGATCGCTATCGAAATCCTTGATTTCACTGAAGGGAAAGATGCATACTCCGCCGCGTCGAGCTTTGGATGTCTATAGCTGTACACGCGTTGAAGATGCTCGTTCATATCGATTCTGGGCATAATGAACCCAATGAATCTGCCGTACTCATTCACTGCTTCAAGCGGCCATGCAATTATCCTTTTCTCGATAAGGGCCGACGGTGGGTTTGCGATCATAAACAAAAGTTTATTAATGAGCTCGGGCGTTACCACCGGTTCTCCCAGTGAGTCGGTTTCTTTGTATATCTTCATGAGGAGGCCGGGGTCTTCGTTGACTTCGTATATGTAGCCCTCTCCACCGTCATTAAGCAGACGTCCTTTCGTGTACGGCATAGATCATTATCCCCCATATCTATCCTTATTATCTTGTAACTGCTCAGTGGGTATTCGAAAAGCTCGCAATGGTTGCAGTCTGCACACAAATTTTGGCCGATAACACAGGTTTTCACAGTAGTGCTCGTGCATTGGCTGTAACCAACCTGTGTTTTTCAGATACCCACTGAGCAGTTACATTATCTTATCGTCAGCACTGCTGCTATTGTATATGCGTTTGTTATATTTTGCAATAGATACGAATCAAACTTTTTCCCTCAAACTATTGACAACTTTTAGGGAGTCTGTTAGAATCCTAGAATAATTAGTTAGATAAACTAATTATTTGTTTGCAAGGGAGGTGTAGGGGTTGCGGCCATTTTCGGAGATGATCAACGATTTACTGGTTGCGGTTTTCCACAATATCCTTCGCAACGAGGAGGAATTTCTTCAAAAAGGCATTGGGCGAGGTCTTACAATACGCGAAATGCATATGATTGAATATATTGGTAAGGCCGGGCAGGAAGGCAGAACTCTCAGCGAAACGGCTGACTTTCTGAAAATAGCGCGTCCATCGGTGACAGTAGCGGCACGGAAACTTGAGGGCAAAGGCTACCTATTGAGAAGCACCTGTGCGCAGGATGGGCGAGTAGTGCGTGTCACGCTCACACGTGAAGGCCGTAAGGTGTACATGCACCACATGCGCTTCCATACGCTAATGGTGCGCGAACTGGAAGAAGGGCTAAGCGACGACGAGAAGAACATCCTCGTCCGCGTCATTGCAAAAATTGATAGATTCTTTGAAAACAACATCGGAGCGACAACATGAGTTTTAAAATACTAGGCACAGGAAGCTACCTTCCGTCACGCGTGGTGACCAACCGCGAACTGTCACAATTTCTCGACACATCCGATGATTGGATTGCACAGCGCGTCGGTATCCGCGAGCGCAGGGTGTGTACTACCGAAACGACATCTGAACTTGCTCGCAGGGCTGCGGAAGCTGCCTTGGAAATGAGCGGCGTGAGTCCCAAGGAACTGGACATGATTATCTGTGCCACAGTCAGCGCCGATAACTCTGCGCCATCCGCTGCTTGCTCTGTGCAGTCATTGATTGGTGCCGATTGCCCGGCGATGGATATTAATGCAGCCTGTTCGGGATTTATCTATGCACTTGACACTGCAGCCGGATTTTTTGCCAGAGAGGCAAAAAGAATCCTGGTTATTGGCGCAGAGCGGCTGACAGGCGTGGTAGATTGGAACGACAGAGGCACAGCTGTCATATTTGCCGATGGTGCCGGTGCGATGGTGCTTGGCGAAGGGGACAGTTATCTGGCTTCAAAGCTTTTTGCACGCGGAAACGATGCAGTTTTATACATACCGAACTACGCAGGTTCATCGCCGTATTATGAAAACGAACCGTTGGAGCCATATGTCCGCATGAACGGTCAGGAAACATTCAAATTCGCGGTCAATGCGATGTGCGCAGATCTTAGCGATGTTGTAGATGCGGCGGGACTGACGATAGACGACATAACATGGATAGTTCCGCACCAAGCAAATGCAAGGATTATCGACGCATCCGTGAAGAGACTTGGAATCCCCGCGGAACGCTGCCTCAAGAACATTGAAAAGGTAGGCAACACGTCCTCAGCGAGCGTTCCGATACTCGCCGACGAACTGTTCAGATCAGGAAAACTGCGCGACGGAGACTATATTGCGTTATGCAGCTTTGGTGCCGGACTAACGAGCGCCGCATGCATAATTGAGTGGAAAAAATAAAGTAGGTACTCAGTTCCTTGCGCTCGGAAGACTATTTTTGTGCCCCTATCGCTCAATGGCGCTTCCATGCGCCAATTCGCGAGCGCTCCACCGTCCATGGCTATGCTTACGGGGCACAAAAACAGCTGTTCCTCGCCGGGACTGAATAGATACAATAAAAAAAGGAGTAGAGAAAATGGTATTCGAAAAAATTGCCGCTATTATTGCTGATCACACCGGAGGGGACATCTCGGAAATCACCAATGCAACGACATTTGAAGAACTCGGCGTCGATTCATTGGACACCGTCGAAATGGTGATGAGGCTCGAAGAAGAGCTTGGCAAAGAGCTGGAAATGGAAGAAAAATTTGAAACTGTCGGCGATCTTGTCAAGTATGTCGAATCGAAATTAGCACAGGGGTAAATCGCTTATGATAAAAACACCGATATGCGATCTTGCGGGGATTGAATATCCGATTTTCCAAGGAGGGATGGCTTGGATATCGGACGCGAAGCTCGCAGCCGCTGTTTCAAACGGCGGGGGGCTGGGAATAATTTCCGCAATGAATGCGGACGCGCGGTATCTCCGCGATCAGATAAAAATGGCGAGGGAAATGACGGATAAGCCTTTTGGCGTGAATATAATGTTGATGAGCCCGTTTGTCGATGAAGTTGCGAAAGTGGTTGCGGACGAACGTGTACCGGTAATCACCACAGGCGCGGGAAATCCCGCGAAATACATGGATAGCTGGCTTGCGGCAGACATAAAGGTCATACCTCTTGTGGCATCTGTCGCGTTGGTTAAGCTTGTAGCGCGCGCGGGTGCGGCGGCAGTAATCGCCGAGGGTGGTGAAAGCGGCGGGCACGTCGGCGATACATCGACTATGGCGCTTGTTCCGCAGGTTTGCGACGTGACAGATTTGCCGGTCATTGCGGCAGGAGGCATAGGCGACGGACGCGGTGTCGCGGCGGCGTTCATGCTCGGCGCAATGGGCGTGCAGCTGGGAACTCGATTCCTTGTGGCGGACGAGTGTACCGTACACCCGAATTACAAGGAAAAAATCATCAAAGCAACGGATATCGCGACAATCGTTACCGGTAAAAGGCTCGGACATCCGGTCAGAAGCCTGAAAACACCTTTTTCGAGAGCATACATGAAAGCAGAGTACAGCGGGGATATCGGCGACGGGGATCTTGAGGCGATGGGTGTCGGCGCTTTGAGACTTGCAGCGATTGAAGGAGACACAGAAAAGGGATGCTTCCCGTCGGGGCAAATCGCAGGTATGGTAAAAAAGACGCAGCCTGCGGCGGAGATTATCCGTGAAATATTTGACGAAGCAGAGCAAATTCTGCGCGGAGCTGACAAATGGACAATGGAAAAATAGTATTCATGTTCTCAGGGCAGGGCGCTCAGTACACCGGGATGGGGCGTGAATTATATGAACAAAGCCCGGCTGCGCGTGATGTCTTCGATCTTTCAGAAAAAATAAGGCCGGGGACGATCGAGCAATGTTTTACGGGCAGCGATGAAGAGTTGGCAAAAACAATTAACACGCAGCCTTGCTTGTACTGTGTCGATCTCGCGGCTGCAGCCGCGCTCAAAGAAGCAGGGGTCTTTGCGGACATGCTTGCGGGGTTTTCTCTCGGCGAGCTTGCGGCGCTTGCGTTTTCGGGCGCGGTGACATATGAGGATGGGTTTAAGCTGGTATGCAAACGTGCGGAGTTTATGCAAAAAGCGTCGGAGTTGTTGGACGCGGGTATGGCAGCAGTATTAAAACTCTCAGACGATACGGTTACATCGCTGTGCGCGGAATTTGACAAGGTGTACCCCGTCAACTTCAACTGCCCGGGGCAAGTTGTTGTAGCAGGCGCAAGAGATGAATTAGAGCGGTTTAAGGTCAGGGTAAAAGATGCCGGGGGAAAAGCCATGCCGCTGAAAACAGGAGGCGGATTCCATAGTCCGTTCATGGCGGAAGCGTCAGGCAAGTTCGCAAAGGAGCTTACTGCGTATGATATCGAGAAGCCGACGATTACGCTATACTCAAACGCAACGGCAAAACCGTATGATGACAACTATGCACAACTGCTTTCAAAACAGATTTGCAGCCCCGTGCTATGGGAAGCCGCAGTCAGAAATATGCTTTCCGCAGGAGCAGATACTTTCATCGAAGCAGGACCCGGAAAGACACTGTGTGGGCTTGTTTCGCGCATATCGGACAAGGTTAGCATATACAATGTTGAAAACTGCGAAAGCCTGAAAAAGACGATTGAAGAGTTAAGAGTTAAGAGTTAAGAGTTGGGGGTTATGCGCTATGCGTTTTAATGGTAAAGTCGCATTAATAACCGGAGCATCACGAGGAATAGGCAGGGCGGTAGCCCTAAAACTTGCGTCCTGCGGCGCTGATATAGCGGTCATTTATGCGGGGAGCGAGGATAAGGCCGCTGAGGTGTGTGATGAAATAAGGAAACAGGGTGCGCGCGCGGAGGCGTTCAAATGCGATGTGTCCGACTTTACTGCGGCAAAGGAAACGGTGGAAGCCGTGAAAAAAGAGTTCGACACTATTGATATCCTTGTAAACAATGCAGGGATAACGCGCGACGGGCTCATCATGTCTATGAAAGAAGCTGCATTTGACGAGGTAGTGGATGTAAACTTAAAAGGAGCGTTTAATATGATACGCCATTGTACGGCCGTATTCGTAAAGAAGCGCAGCGGGAAAATAATCAACATCAGCTCTGTCGCAGGACTTATCGGCAACGCAGGTCAGGCGAACTATTCGGCATCAAAGGCGGGGCTAATAGGGCTTACAAAAGCGACAGCACGCGAGCTGGCATCACGCAGTATTTGCTGTAACGCCATAGCGCCGGGGTTCATTGAGACTGACATGACGGCGGATATAGGCCCTGAGAATCCATTGATGGCCTCGATACCACTCGGACGGGCCGGGCTGCCGGAGGAAGTCGCGGAGCTGACTGCTTTTTTATGCGGAGCAGACTACATAACCGGAGAAGTCATACGGATAGACGGAGGACTCGCGATTTGATGCGGTCAGCGGACACTGAAGGAGCAGGTGCCAGGGGCCAGATGACGTAGGGAGCGAAAATACGGTACTGTTCATGCCCGCCGGAAACAGGCGTATTATGCGCCTTTTGTTCGGTCAGTTCCGGGATAAAACCGGAATTCCCTCACGGCAGTCGCTGGGCACGCCTGTTTCTGGCTACCCGTGATGTGT
>Ga0099364_10011743_pt1 | contig 11908 bp, 9 predicted proteins | sample TergutTh196P3_FD_73070 | JGI IMG/M metagenome (GOLD analysis project Ga0099364, IMG submission 73070) | Microcerotermes parvus P3 segment gut microbial communities from Pointe-Noire, Republic of the Congo - Th196 P3 | ecosystem: Host-associated > Arthropoda: Insects > Digestive system > Gut ...
GTGTTCTAAATCGGCGGTCTCTGTGTCCGGTCCATACGCAATTATCACTATTATCACTGGTGGAACAGAGGAACACCGCAAATCTACACCAAAATCTACACCACTTTTTCAATGACGGTGGTTGCCAGCGGGTGACAGACAATGACATCAAAACAACGTCAAGTGTCGCAATAACAAAGGCTAAACCATTCCACTTGTAAAAAAAACCGCTTCTCCCGAAAACGCGGGAAAAGCGGCATTTTACCCCCTAGGGGAATCGAACCCCTGTTACAGGACTGAGAACCCTGTGTCCTAGGCCACTAGACGAAGGGGGCTAAGATCAACATGTATTCTCGATTAAAAACCAATCTTTGTCAAGGTACACTAAAAATTTCCCACCGTTCACGGGGGGGTGTGATTTTGGGCGTCAATGTTGATGGTTGTTCTTCCATATTCGGTGGCGTGGAGGCCCATTGCCAAGACGCCGGATTCTCCCCCAATCGGGTGCGTAAACTTTTGTTGGCAAAGGGAACACTTCATCTGTCCGTCTGTTGAATCGATTTCTCGCCCGCAATGACCCGCCTGTAATTCGGATTCTCCGCCTGGCCGGTGATTTCGTACAGGAATCGGCTCGGAATCGTCGGACGGAGTTTGCCCCATTTCATCCGGGCAACGGCACGGGTCAATGTCAAACGACGCTTGGCACGGGTCATCCCGACGTAACACAAACGCCGCTCCTCGTCGACCGCCAACACGTCTTCGTCAGAAACGCTTCGGTGATGCGGCAGTGTACCTTCTTCCATACCGACCATATACACCTCCGGGAATTCGAGTCCCTTGGCAGCGTGCAACGTCATCAGGACGACGGCGTTTGGGCCGAGTCCCTTCTTTTCGTCGCTGCTGAAATGCGCATCGGCCAATGACGTGTTATCGAGGAACTCCCAAAGTTTCGGCGGCTTTGCATCCTCCGCCGCGTTTTTGATGTACTCCGCTGCCGCATTGATGACTTCGCCGACGGAGTCCCATCGAGCCGAACGTTCGTTCTGCTCCTGATACATTCGATTGATTTCCCGTTCATAATCGACCGCCGACAAAAGATTTTTCAAATTCTGTACCGTGAATTCCGTGCGGAAAATTCGACGCTGTTCCGTCATCATGGAACGGAATGAATTTAATGCTTCGACGCTGCGCTGGTCGTACTGCGACCACAGGTCGCAGTTCGCCAGGGCCTCCCAAAGAGGAGTATTTTGCGACACTGCAGCTTCCGTGAGTTTCTGTACCGTCGTTTGCCCGATTCCACGCGGCGGTGTGTTCAAAATTCGCAACAGCGAAACTTCGTCCTGCGGTCGATTGATCGCTTTCAGATAAGCGAGAACGTCTCGAACCTCCTTGCGGTCGAAGAACGATTGGCCGCCGATCAATGTGTACGGAATCTTCGCCGTGCGCAGTTCCATTTCGAATACTCGCGGTTGATCGTTGGTGCGAAACAAAATCGCAAAGTCGCCCGGCTTTCGTTTTCCACCGGCAAGACGCTTTTTAATGTCGTCGACGACCCATTGGGCTTCCGTCTCGCCGTCTTTCCATTCCATAATGTGCGGCGTCTCACCGGGAAGCGTTGAAACAAGCTGTTTGTCGTGCCGATGCTTGTTGAAGACGATCAATCGGTTCGCCCAATCGATGATCGGCTTTGTGGAACGATAATTCTCTTCAAGCCGAACGGTTTTTGCTTCCGGCCAGTCTTTCTTGAAGTTCAGGATATGTGTCACTTCCGCACCCCGCCAACCGTAGATTGCCTGATCGTCGTCGCCGACAACGCAGAGATTTCTGTGCGGTAAAGCGAGTCCCTTGACGATTCGGTACTGACTCATGTTCGTGTCCTGATACTCGTCGACGAGGATGTGATCGAATCGTTTCGATTCCTCTTGGAGGACACCGGAGTACCGGCTAAATAACTCTTCGGTAACGAGCAGCAGGTCATCGAAGTCAACGGCACCGAGTGTTTTGAGCGTTGTTTGATACTTTCGGTAAGCGAGGGCCGCCAAATGATCCTTGCCGTTCCAAGCGGCTTCGGCAGCGGCTTCGGGACCGAGTCCCGACGACTTCCACGAACTGATCTTTGCCAGCAAGTCGCCGGGTTTCAGAGCGGCGTCGACACGGATTTCCTTCAAGACTTGCCGGGCGATAGATTCCTGGTCGCCGCGATCATAAATCGCAAACTGTTGTGGATAGCCGAGTTTCGTGATGTGCGTCCGCAGAATCCGACAGCAGAGCGAATGGAACGTCGAAATCTCCGGCTTGTCTTTATTTTTTGTCTTGAGGAGACCGGCGATTCGTTCCCGCATTTCGCCGGCCGCTTTTTTGGTGAACGTTACGGCAAGGATTCGACTCGGTTTGATTCCGTGCCGGATGAGATTGGCAATACGAAAGGTAACGACGCGCGTTTTTCCGGTTCCGGCACCGGCCAAAACGAGCAGCGGTCCCCGAAGCGTGTTCACAGCGTTAGATTGGGCGGCGTTAAGCGTCAAAGTGAGAGACTATATGTGTACAAATAATTGAGAACAAACCACCCCCAAACAGGGATCGAAGGAAGGGACAATAGGGGACCGAGGCCGCCGACGATGATTGATCGTTTTTTTATAACACGTATCCCGAAAATCCATGCTCCAAGAAAGAAAACAAGACTGGCGATGAGCAGGTCTATCGTCAAACGAGGGCCCCACATCAGCAGATTAAACGACAAAGCACTGCTGATAAACCCACATGATATTGCCAGCATCGCTTGATAGCGTGTTGATCCCGAATGAGGTGGTTCCGTCTGATTCATGTTTGCGGGAAATTGTCGTTTCGTTAATGCACAACACTCCTCACTCTAATGGGTGCATTGAAATTTTGTCGGCCCTATGCGTCCCCATGGGGAACGATAAATTCCGATGTTTCCGAATCGGCGTCTGGAAACGGAGTACCGGCTAAGTGGGCTTTTTCGGCGGTTGCCTGTTGCTGCATTTGGAGTACCAATCGCTGAACATCCTCTTTGCGTTGCAATTCCTCTTCGATCAACCGACGGGTTTTCTCTGTAGCACGCTTGAGTGCTTCGCGCCGCCGGGCTTCGCGGCGTTTTCGTAACAGCGTCGCCGGAAGAAGAACCCGGACCGGCTTCGACGGATCGTCCAACGGCGGTAATATCCGAACAGGAACGTCCAATTTCTGGAACATCCGGCAAACGTGTTCGTGACACGTAAACAGGAAAATCTGTCGGCCCGACTTGGCGACTTCAAGAAGAACCTTCGCCGCTTCAAAGGACCGCTTCGTATCGAAGTTGACCAACACGTCGTCCAACACGAGCGGCAAAATCGAACCGTGTTGCGCAAATGCCGATGCCAATGCAAGCCGCAGCGCAATGAACAACTGTTCCCGTGTTCCGCGAGACAACCACGAAACGTCGAAGGTGTTGCCCTCTTCATCATCAACGAGCAATGACTCTTCGCCGAGCGGCGCCCAAATTCGGTGATATTTATCGGACGTTAATCGCCGAAGCAACTCCGATGCCTCCGCCAGCGTTCGCGGCTGGCGTTCCCGTTCGTAAGTCGTTCGAATCTCGTCGAGCATCCGGCTGCACGCCGCGTAGGTTCTCCATTCAAAGCGAACTCGCTCGATTTTCTCATCGACGACGGCCAGTTCCCGCTGTTTTCGTAACGCCGTGTCGTCCTCCGCCAACTTTTTGAGTTGTTCGACGAGCCGGCCGCGATCCTCCAACTCGTCCTTGAGTTTCGTTGATGTAACATCAATCCGTTTGCCGGCCGTTTTCAAGAGTTGATCGAACGTCGGCAGCGTTTCGAGCGGCGTTTCCCCGTCGTCGGTTTCCGTAACGAGTTCTTCGATCAGCCTCGGCTGGAGCAGCGCACCGAGAACGTTTTCGTCGCAAAAACCGCCGATCGCGGCATCGAGTTCCCGCTGGACCGCCGATTCCTGTTGCCGTAATCGGCGGTGCTTTTGATGCCGTGTGTCCAATTCCCGTAACTCTTCCGGCTGTTTGACGCCGAAGGGTTGCAGAATTTCCATTTCGGTACGCTTTGCCCTGCGGTATTCAACGAGCGCTTTCCTCTTGAAAATTTTGAACTGTTTCAGACCGCCGATCAGGGTATCACGATGTTTGAGTGCGGCGGCGTTCGCTTCGGATTTCTTGCGAATCTCGCCGAGAATATCGACGTAACTGATTCCCTCGGCAAAGGTTAGACCGGCTTCGGCAATCATCTTGTCGATCCGGTCCGTGATCGTCCGCATATCGCGGATTCGCTGGTTCATCGATTCGTAACGATAATCGAGTTCCTTCTTGAGGTCGCCGACAACATCCTGATGTTCGATCTGGTCCCGAACCTGCGCCGGTGTCCAATCGGGCGGAAGATGCGCAGCCCGCAACCAATCGCTCCAACGTTGCGTCGCCGCCTGGTGTTCCGCCTTGGCTCGTTCCAATCGGCTTTCGAGCGTCTTGAGTTGCTGGACCGCTTCCCGCCTCTGGGCATCGGTCGGAATCAGTTTTTCGAGTTGCGCAAGTTCCTGTTGCGCATTTTGGTAACGCAATTCAATGGTCGGCGTTCCTCCCGCTCCGCCCGTTGTTGTTGCAGGAAATCTTGCGTCGATGGCGGCTGCTTCCTGCTTGGCGTTTTCGAGTTGCGAAAGCAACATACTCAATTGCCGTTGATTCTGTTGCAATTTTGCCGCGTTGGTCCGCTTCGTGATAATCATAAATCCAACCGCCGCAACGATTGCCATACCGCCTAAAATACTGAGCGGTACCGGAACGTCGAAGGCTTGAAATCCTATCGCCCGGAAAAATTCAAGACCGATCGGCAGAAACCCAAGAACGCCGACGGCAACGATCACGCCGAGTGCCCACGGCGGCAAATCCTGATGTTGTAACAGGAAAGCGTTGGCCCGTTGAAGGTCTTTGTGATGCGACGACATCTCGGCAAGACGCTGCGCAAGTCCTTGACGACGGCGGAGTTGCGTTACGGTTTCGCTTGCCTTTTCGACGGCTTCCGAAACGTCCGTTGCGTCCCGCTTGGCAAGTTCCGTTTTAATTTTGTCGCTAAAATTCCTGACACGTTCGGAAAGTTCATCTCGTTGTTCTTTGAAGCGGGCGACGCGCTGCTTCGACTTGGAAACCTGCTTCGCCGGGAAACGGTAGTCCTCCAATCGGCTCTCAGTGTCCAATGCAGGCCGCTGTTCCTTTGTTTCTGTAACGTTATCCGTCGGCGTTCGATGATTGAGCATCGAAATATGCCGTCGGCCCGTTCGGAGCAGCGTTTCCGCTTCGCTCAGTTTGGATTCGAGTTCGGCGATTTCCTGTTCGAGCGTCGTGATATGGCCGTCGATTTCGACGATCCGTTTTTCCTCTTCGAGCAGGATTTCGATTCTCGGTGCGAGTTTTCGTAACGTTTCGTCGACGGGAACCGCCTTGATTGCCGCAACCGCTTTTTTTCGTTGCGATTTTAGTTCTTCGAGTTCCTGCCGCCGCTTTTCGACTTCGGCAACGGCGGTATCGAGTTTCTGTACGGTATCATCCGGAACGGCAACGACGGTTCCCATTGCATCGATTTCCTTGCGGACGGTGTCGCGGCGTTTCCAGATCGGCGTTGCGCTCTTTGCCGTTTCATAAAGCCGCTTTTCGTTTTGATACAGAGCGAGTTCGTCCTCAAATTGCTTGACATCGCGGTCGACCGTCCGCAGATCGCCGCGCAGCCGGGCGAAGTCGCGGACCAACAGTTGGGCATCGGCAATTTCGGTAACGATTTTCTCCCGTTGCGTCAGGAGTCTTGGAAGTTGCGGCGGTTTCGACGGCGCGGCCGTTGCATATTTACCGGGAGCGTCGAGAATTCGGTTGCGCTTTTCGTTGAGTTCCTTGATTGCTTCGACGATCGAGACGCGGTCCAATCCGACGCTGAGCCGGAACAGCATTTCGGCGGCTTCGGTATCGCCGAGTGTTCCGAGTTTTTGTAACTCGTCCAGTCCGATGGCAAAGACGTTATTGAACGTCGCTTCATCGACGCCGGAGACGAGTCCTCGCAGGAGTTGATTGCCGTGTTTCGATCCGTCCAGTGAGCGGAGTTCGAATTGTTCTTCGCTTCCGAACCGGGCGGCGTCGAACGTCCGTCGCAGTTTATACTGTCCGTTACGACAATCGAGCAGCAGCGAGCCGCCGGAGGGAACGAACAGAGACTGTCCTGATTCATCGACATCGCCGTCGAGTGGAGCGGCGGCGGTTGTCGGACGGCGAGTGAAGCGTCGTCGTTCGCCGCCGAATCCATAGAGTTGGGCGCGGAAGAATTCCATCAAGGTCGATTTTCCCGCCTCGTTGGCGCCGTAAAAGACGTTGATTCCTTTGAGGAGCCGCGGCATGTCAAGTCCGGTCCACGGACCGAAACGCTCAATTTCAAAACCGGTGATTTTCACTGTTACGAAAATGTAAAAAAGTGGATGATGTTTGTTTCAATCAGTCGGCAAACGGCGATTGCCGTTTGTCGACAATCCCTGTTCGTCGTTCAAGGCGTATCGCTCTAAAGGTTCATAATCCAGTTGCAAATTACCGTCAATTGTTCTTCGTTTGTCAAGTTGGCGGTGCTGTGGATTACCCCACTATCCAGTTGGTGAAAAATTTCCTCATCCATTGCTTTTCTCGCTCTTTGGGAAGTTCAGCACATGTAAGTTAGACGATTTGCACCGATCCGTCAACACCGTCCAGAAAGCGTGAGGATTGTGCCTTGGCATGTCGAATTCCATTGCTGCTCCCGACACATCTTCAATACGAATCCGACTTTGTGCGAGAAAATCACCATATTCCGATGTTTTGCCTTTCGAAAAACGGATCGAGCCGATTTGATTCCATGTAAAACAATGTTGATCCCAGTCCTGAATTCCTTCATTATCGATCCGGATTTCATACGACGGAAATTTGTCCGGCCGTAAAAACGTTACGGTTTTACCTTCTTTAAGGGAGCAGAGGATTCTCGGAGCAATCGTCTCGCGTTCAATTGTTCTGCACGCTTCGGCAACCTGACTGGACAAGTCAAACGTTTTATGAAGTTGAAAGATGCGCGATGTGAAATGGAACTCAATAAACGTCGTGTCGGGAGGATTCTCATTACTCAGCCCTTGCACTTGCCATAAAATGGAATCCAATTCATCAAAAAAAAGAGTTTGCGCCGGTTCTAACCGCGAACGTTTTCCCCGTTGATATTCGATTCGATCCGTGAAAATATGGTATTGAACTCCTTTGAACATAACGGAGATCACAGTAAATAGCGTTGCAAGAATCAGTACGATACAAGTTGCAAAAATTGTTCCTGTTAGGTCGCCGAGAACGAAGCCCCAATCCGGCATCGGTGGTTGAGGGGCGACCGGCGGCCCAAACGCCGCGACCGTCGATGCAACAAGATACCCGGCAATCAACCAGAGAATCAGCGGCACGAAAACAGGAATCGGTCGAACCGTTTCCTCTGCCAATAAGCGACTGTCATTCGTTACGGTGCTGTTTCCCGTCATTGTGTTCCCAAACGGATGGAAGATTCTGTAGATTATGGTGCGTCCTAGTAGTGCTGAATCGCTCTCTTTACGGTACCCTCATACTCTTATTGTAGTGCTGATAAGGGCATAAGGACCGAAACGCTCACTTTCAAAACCGGTGATTTTCACTGTTGCGAAAATGTAAAAAAGGGGATGATGTTTGTTTCAATCAGTCGGCAAACGGCGATAGTCTATTCTTGACAAGGTAGGGCATCTGATACAGGACAATTCCGATTTGTCAAGGAATGATCATCAACGATTTTTCGGATATTTTTCGTTCCAATTCCCGAAGGATGGTTTGCAATTCCACTTTCGCCTCGGCTGCGAGTCCCAGGCACGTTGCGATGCCGTCGGCATCGGTACTGAAACGGTCTTTCAAAGACAGCGAAAAATCGTTGCCGGACGGATTCAAGGAATAAGCGTGAATGTGCATTGAGTCCCCAATTTTGCCGGGACTTGCCAAATGGTTGAAACAGAACTCCCGTTTCATATATTCCAACAGGTGATCTTGCGCGACCAAGACGAGGTGTTTTCCTAGATGTTCAATCGTTTCAATTTTATGGTGAAGTTGAACGAGCGTTGTCTTCGCCGTCATTTTCCAATTCATTCCGAAGGTTTTATTTGACTGACGGTCGGCGGCATTCACTTTAATTTTCTTTTCTGCGAGAAACCGTTGACGTTCCGGCCAGACGGTTCCCGTTGTGTCCATCGTCTGAAATTCGACGGCGACGAAATCCTTGACTTTGCCGTTATTGACGGAAGCAAGAAAAAAATCAATACTGCCACCGGGAACGGAAATTTCCGGAACAATATGAAATTCGTTTCCCGGTTCGTGAAGCGTCAAGAGATGAATGCAATCGCAGAAAACCTGATTTTTGTAAAGAAAACGATGAGGACAGATCAACACGTTTTTATGTTCCTTGCCATACCTGACGGCGCATGTTCCGATGGCAACGTTCGATTGACTTTTTCTTGTCTTGAAGCAGCGGGTCTTCGTAAAGGGACAAATTTGTTTTTTCAAAACGTCCCTTAACTCCGTCGAGTCAAGAGATGAAACGGAACGCCCGAAAAATTCCAGTATTTTGCTCATTTTTGAACTGTTCGATGACTAAAATAATGTTGCACATCGTTTGTCTGCGATGTGCAGATACTCTGCGCAGGTATCGATACCGATAGATTTTCTTCCGAGATTTCTGGCGGCGAGCATGGTCGTTCCGGTTCCGGCAAAGGGATCGAGAACGATTCCCGATTCCGGGCACGTTGCCAAGATCGGAATTTTGCACAGGTCTTCAGGAAACGGCGCATAATGAGTCTCTCGTTGTTGCGTGTCCTCCGGAAGGATTTCCCAAACATCCCGCGGCTTGCTTCCGTTCGGATGGTATTTGAGAAAGTAAAATCCCCGATCACGCAATTCCTTCGCTCGACCGGAAACATTGACGGAATCCGAATGCGTCGTTCGCTGCTGTCCCCGAATCACCATACGGAAGTCGGCCAGTTTCCCTTCCTGAACTTCTGCAAGGATGTTATTCAGAGCGGAAAATGCGACGTTTTTTTCTACTTCGTTCAGTGCCGTTGAAAGTTCGATTTGGCGTTTATACCGCACTCCGCTGACGCCGGTTGCCGAAACGATCGCACCATTGACGACCTTGGCTTTGTGCGGCGTTGACCGAATGGAATCGACATCGTAATAGTAACCTTGAGCATTTTTGACGAAATGAAAAATCGTTTCGTGAACGTTTCCCAATTTATCTCTGGCATTATCCGGTCCGCCCTTGATTTTGTTCCAAATAACCTCGTTGCGCAAAATCCATCCTTGAGCGTCCATCAGTTCCAATGCGATCCTCCACGGAAGTCCAAGAAGATTTTTGTTCCGATAAGTGTCTCCAAGGTTAAGCCAAAAAGAACCGGTGTCTTTCAGCGTTCGTTTTAATTCGAGGAAAATATCGCACAAAGCACGTATGTAGTCCTTGTAGTCCTCTTCCATTCCGATTCCGGCGGCACTGTATTGGCGTTTTCCCCAGTAGGGCGGACTGGTGACGCAACAATCAATGCTCTCGTTCGGAAAGCGTTTCAATATGTCGTGCGAATCTCCATGAATCAAAAGAGGCGAAACGACCGTTCCGGCAATATAATCATCCCAGGAATCGGCAGGAGTTGCAAAGCCACGCCGTTTGTCCGCCTTTTTAGGCAATGTCGTAATCATCCCTTATGGCATACGTTGAAATATAATTTTCGATGCGGTGACCGTTGGATCATATTGTCCAATGACCCTCGACCCGTACTATCGTAAACAAACAGGAGTCAATTGTAAACCCCGCCTAAAATATTCGTGGATCAATGGCGGTTTGGGCAACCGATTTGTCAAGTCCGGTCCACGGGCTGAAACGCTCAATTTCAAAACTGGTGATTTTCATTGTTACGAAAATGTAAAAAGAGGATAGCATTAGCCGCGTCGGCTTCCGACGCGATGGATTATTCGGACGGGATTATCTGACAAGTGATCGGCACTTGTTCCAGTGCCGCAAATTTTTCCCTAACATCGTTTTTTAACCGCTCCACGATGTTGGGAGGCAACTCTCCCTCAACGGTAACGGCAATATTGTACATATCTTCGACATAGCGGACAATCACGTTACCGACGCGAATTCGATAAACACCGTACTCATCGCCATCGTCCTCTTCGTCCAAGTCTATATTCTTCTCGATGATCTCTGTGGCAACGTCGGGTTTGTAAAGCGTTTCGAGCAGTTTCAAGTCGGGCAATGCACGAGGTTTATTCCACCAGAATTTATTCCTTCCGAGTTCCTTTCTCAATTCTTTTTCGCGGCTCTCATACTGTTTTTTGTACTCTTGATTATGTTCTGCGATCTGCTTCGAAAACAGAAGGTTCCGTATGCCTGAAAGATGATTCCATTTTTTATCTTTACGATAGAGTACGAATCTTGTCCATTGACGGCGGGTCAAACGTTGCCAATGCCGCGATTGGATATTGAGCACCCAGTCGTCGATATTTTCAATCAAGGATGTCTCATTGCCGCGATCAATTTTACCGCCGGTGATTCGAATTTCGCTATGATCCGGCGACAGTTCGGCTTGGTGTTTGTTAATCCAGCCGGGAGCATCGCCGAATGTTTCAATCGCTGAGATACGCCAAGTGTCAAGTTCCAATCGCAAAACCTGCGTTTGACCGTAACGCCTGTCTTTTGTGTAACCGAGATTTCCAATCAAAATAATAGCGTCGTCCACGGGAGTTGCCGAGTGAAAATCCGTTGGCGGAAAAACATCGACCGGATAACCGAATATTTGAACGTCACCCGACGAATCGACAACCACTACATCATTGTAAATATAAAAGTCCGGATCGTAAAAATCTTCGTGTTCACCTGCAACGTACACGATGCGGCCGTCAGGCAATACCGTTTTGGTTTGTCCGAACCTGCTAAAACACCAACAGGGACCGGCCTTCATTGAGGAGGGACCGTCAAATGCATCATTTGCCTGATAAGCATTCAACCGAGTGTTCGTCCAATCGTCGGGCAATTCCGTTTCGATAAGCCATTTCCACACGTCATTGGTCATGACATGCGGATGCTCCGTTCCCCGGCGCGGAGAACGCCACTCCAGGAAGTGCGAGCGTTCAATGGTTGCTGGCGGTCGTTCAATACTCATTCTTGACAAGGACTAACGGGAATTCACTCAAGGCACATACACGCGGCTTGATATTTCGATTCCGGGGACTTTCACTGTTACGAAAATTCTCAAGTATCCGGGGACGAAGGCGTACTCGCCGCAGTCCCCGGATCGGGCGTTTTCGTTGCGTAATATCGATTCAACAGCAGGGCGGCAATCCAAGCGGGAATCATTACGGGAAGAGACACAATACCGACGGCCAAAAGTGCAAGGCCACCCAAGTAGGCGTAAAACAATTGATACATTGCATAAGCATATAAAAAGACATAGATAATCGTCGCAACAAGCAGGATGCCGGAAGAAGTATTGTGCTTTGATTTCATGGCGATAACGAACGAAATGAGCAACGGCGAACCGCTGAACAACCATAAAATCAATGTGTCCAAGATAATGTTATCAATTACGTAATAGACATTGGCGTTCAAAACAAATCTATGGGTGGCGACTACCAGTGCCAGAAACAATATCGCTCCCGTTGTCCAGATTGTCACGTTTCGCAGGTTCATAGCGTTTTGGTGGTTCCATCCAGGGACTGCGCGAGTACGCTCCGTCCCCGGCTCTTTGTGCGTTTACTCTTTATCTTTTAATTTTTTCTGTACGTCTTTGATGCTTGCGAGGTAGTCTCGTTCGACCGGCGTGGGATCGTCTTTTGTTTTTTTACGGTACTTTGCGTATTCGC
>Ga0099364_10011744_pt1 | contig 11906 bp, 9 predicted proteins | sample TergutTh196P3_FD_73070 | JGI IMG/M metagenome (GOLD analysis project Ga0099364, IMG submission 73070) | Microcerotermes parvus P3 segment gut microbial communities from Pointe-Noire, Republic of the Congo - Th196 P3 | ecosystem: Host-associated > Arthropoda: Insects > Digestive system > Gut ...
GATTTTGACATCTTGTCAAGCGGGTCCTGCAGGCTCATTATTCTGGAACCTACTGCCCCGATATATGGCTCGGGCACTTTAAAAACATCGCCGTATAAGTTGTTAAACCTAATTGCTACGTCGCGGCATATTTCCATGTGTTGTTTTTGGTCGTCCCCAACCGGGACCATGTCGGCTTGGTATAATAAAATGTCCGCCGCCATCAGCACCGGGTAGGTATATAGGCCGGCGTTGATGTTTTCCTCGTTTTTCTGCGATTTTTCTTTATATTGTGTCATGCGGTTAAGCTCGCCCACATATGTATAGCAATTTAGTATCCAGGCCAGCTCCGCGTGTGCCGGCACATGTGATTGAAAATACAAAATACTTTTAACCGGGTCAAGCCCCAGAGCAATAAAAAGGGCAAGTAGCTTGCGGGAGTTGTCCCTAAGTGTCGCTGGGTCCTGCCTGGTGGTAATGGAATGCATGTCCACTATACAATACAGGCAGTCGTATTGGTCTTGAAACTCCACCCAATTGCGTATAGCCCCAAGGTAATTGCCCAACACCGGAACCCCTGTGGCTTGTATACCGCTGAATATAATGGGTTTTTCCTTTTGCAACCAAAACGCCCCTTTGTTTATGATATGCAAAGTATATCATAAACAAAGGGGCCTTGCAAATCCTTACGCTTTAAAACCTCGGTTGTCGTCTTCCATAATGTGTTCCGATAAGCCCTCTCTTTGGTAGGTTAGGCCCGCTTATACCTGCGGGCCTGCGGCTTTTGTGTTTGGGGCCTTGGCGGGGGCTTGGCCTTTTAAAAACCCCTCGTTTAGTGATTCCATCAGTTCCTGGGCTTCCTTCAGTGCTTCTTTGTCTAGCCTCAGGTATGCTTTGTTTAATTTTTGAAACACGTATAAATAAACATCATACAGGCTATTTGCTATTTCCTCTTCAAAGTTGAGGCCGGCAATCAATTGTGTAATGCAGCTTTTGGCTTTGTCTATATAGTTGTCGAAGGCTTCGTTGTTTTTATTAAATTCGTCTGCGTCTATATTTTCCACATCAGTGTTATCGGTTAGTTCAACTGCTTCCGCTTCAATGCCCTCCATTGCCGAAAGCGCAAGCCCCATATACTCCAATGTCAATTCAATGGCAATGGCTGCCAGCTGACCTTCGTCTGCCTGGGCTATCCGCAGGGTATAATCCTTGTGGTTTATCATTGCAGTAGCGATAATATCTGCTGCGGTCTCATATTAGCTTGGGCAAGTACCGCAAGCCCGGCTTGGTACATAAGGTTGCGGGTCGCATATGCGGTTGTTTCTTTGGCCACGTCCGTATCCCTGATTAAGCTGCGCGATTGCGAGGTGTTTTCTACCGCCACGTCCAAACTTCTAATTGACGATTCCAGCCTGTTTTGGAACGAGCCAAGCCTTGCGCGGACAGTGGATACTATTTGGATGGCGTTGTCTGTAATGGTAATCGCCTGCCCGGCCGATAAATAATTTTTATAGTTGATAAATGGGTGCATTACCCCTGCCTTAAACTCTACAAGGCCGATGGTTTCCGCGTTCAGTTTAGGTATCTGTACTGCCATTGCGTTATTGTAGCTTGCGCCTATTTGAAGCATTACTTGGCCGTAAGATTTTACATCAAGCTGCATAAGCAAGCCAGGCTCAGCTTGAAGAGGGTCGCCAGGATTGGCGATATGATGGATTGTATCTGTTGCAATATCATAAAACGTGCTGCCAGCCCACAAGTCCCTGTTTCCGCCGAAAGAAAAATGTGCATATTCATCGGTAAATGAATTGGAAGCAAATATCACTTGCAAATTAATCTTGATTTCTTCCCCGTTTGCACCGAGGATTCTTACTTGGTTCCCGTTAGTCCTGTAATTTAGGTTGTGGCTAGTAACCTCTATGTCTGCGTCCGTGCCGGTAAATTCCCCTACCCTCAAGCCAAAAAAAGCTAATGTGTCTTCGTCGCCTGAAAGCTCTAACTTTTGGTCTGCACCGGCGACATTCCCTATTAAGCATGCGGCATATCGGTTGGGGGTAACAGTATCATCAATAAGCCTATGGTGATATTCGAGCCCGTGGTGGTAAAGTGTTGTTGTAAATAAGCCGAGGGATTGTTCAATTGTCATGCCCGCCGGGACTTCAATCTTTTCGCCGTTAATAAATATGGTTCCCCCCGGTGTTGTATCGGTAGGGTCAATTTCACCTGTCACTACAGGAGGGGAGCCGATGGCTTTAATCGTATATTCATACATATCAGCCGGTGTCTGGTCGGATATATATAAAATCCTAGTTATGGAACGATCTGTCGCGTCATTATATATGCTTTCATTAACCCTAGCCGCTTCCCCGCTTAACAATTTAATTTTGTTAAATTCCGTGCGATCCGCTATCAGGTTAATCTCGGCCAAAAGCTCGTCTATTTCCACTTGTATTTTTTCCCTGTCCTCGTTTTCCAGCACCCCGTTGGCGGCGTATACAGCAAGCTCCCTCATACGCTGCAGCATATTGTGTACTTCCGCAAGCGCCCCCTCCGCAGTCTGCACAAGCGATATGCCATGAGACGCATTTTCTGAAGCCCTTTCCTGGCCGGTAATCTGGAATGTCAGTTTGTTTGTTATGGCAAGCCCCGTGGGGTCTTCTTTTGCGCTGTTGATCCTAAAACCCGAGCTTAGCCGCATGACTGACAGCTTTAAAAGCCTGTCGTTCCGTATCAGGTTGGTGTGCACCATAAGCGCAGGTACGTTATTGGATATCCTCATTAATTTCCACTTCCTTTATATTATTTGCCTTTATCAATGCCTTATTTATATTATCGGCATTATAACAAATTTATAAGACCCCCGTTTTAAGCGGCGGGTCTTATTCCCCTTCGGTGGTGGCGTAAGCCCCACTGAAGGGGTTGGCTTGCTTGCAAGCCATTTGATATGAGCTTTGATGCGAAGCATCAATGCGAATTGATTCCTTTTTGTTCTTTAATTCTATAAATTTTGTTATTGCCCCCGCCGCGGCAAATAGCTTTGATTCCTTATAGGCATCGTCTGCCGGTTTATTTGCCGCATGCCCAGGGGTGGTCATACTATATACTCGTGTTCCGACAGCACGCGGTCGGGCCTTGCTTCTGTTGTAGGCGCTTCGTTTGTTTCTCCCATCACTTCAAAGCGGATATTGACGTTTTCAAACCCAGCCTCGTTTAGGTAATCGGCAAGCCTTGCCGCGTCATTTTCCATATTGCTTTTTATATGAATGTTCTCCACCTGTACATTTATATCAACCGAAGCTTCTTCAAATGCGATAATGGCGTTTACCAAACCCATCGATGGTGTGTTAAGGGACATCAAAGCGCGACCGTCCCCACCCTCCATCACGGATTCGTTAAACACATAAAAATTTAAGTCGGTTAATGTGTCGCCTATTTTTACGGGTATCGAAAACTCGTTTTGCTTGTTTAGGGCATAGCGCAGCTTTAACACTTCCCTTGCCCTTGCCACCGCTTGGGCGGCCTGCGGCGTTTCAGCCTGGCCTGCCGCAGAGTCCAGTCTTTCAAATATTTCCGCAAACACGCGGTTTACAGCAGCCCTGTCCCTTACAAGGCTAAAATCCGCGCCGGGTATTATATCCTTAAGCTCTTCTTTTGATTCCTCGTCAAGCTCATCTATCGCATCCGATACTTTACCCGGTTCGCCGGTGTTTTTTGCAGCTGCGCGTATTGCCCCTGGTGTGGGCGCTATGTTTTGGCTAATCAAAAATGAAATGATATGGGGAGACGCGCTTATGATATTGCGTATATTGTCAATGATTTCCGCCTCGCCGCCATTTGCTGCCACAGGCTCGGGTATATCCTCAAGCGGCAGGCCATTTTCCAAATCTGTTAAATAACTGGCTAGCTGCTCGGGTTTTAGGGATTCTATCGCATTGTCGATTATCATATCGGCATAAGTAATGCGGGGCCCAGTCTGCGTTGACGATAAAATGTCGCGGATATTCCCTTCGGGCCTTTTTAGGCTTTCCAAGTGGCCAAAGGCATCGTCCAACAGCTTTTCGTAGTAGGAGGGATCCTTCTTGATATTTTGGTAATATTTTGAAAGCTCCATCAAGGAACCCAGCGTCAAGGGGTCGTCCTGCCTTGCGGCAAGCCCCAGCGACGCGGCCCCGTCCTTTTGAATGATGTATAGCATACGGTATATGGCTATCATGCTTTTGCGGGTATCCTCGTCAAGGGACCCTGTTTCGTCCATCTCCAATATGTACTTAGAAATTTTGTCCCCGCCGTCTTCGTTAAATTCCTTGTTGTATTGCTTTATGTATGATAGGACTTGGTCGGCGTGCATATCCAGCGGGTTAAGCCCTTCTTTTATCATATTTGCCGCAATTGTTGGGTGCAGGTTGTTTACTATGGTATTTATTTTTATATCAATCGTTTTTACGCTTTCCATGTTTTCCCAGTTTATGTCCATATTGTTTTTGGATAGTATAAACCCGGCTTTGATGTTTTCTGAAGTGGCGGAAATGCCCATGCTTTCAAGAAGAGGAGCAAACTGTCCCTTGACCTGGGCGAAGGAGTCCCCGTATTTTGGGTTTGGCACCGTTGCAAATGTTTCGTAGCCTTCCTCGGCGCGGGCAAATAAAACCGATTCGTGTACGCCGTTTATGGTGAAATCTATGGTATTGGCCATAATACCATGGTGTACGTTAACCGTAAGGGGCATAATCTCCTGTACTTTGCCAATTAACTCTTTCAACTGCCCGGTATTTGCCGGCCCGTCGTCCGCACCCGCATACCTTAGATAGCGCGCCATGGACTCGTCGCTCAATTGTTGGATTTCTATCAGCGCTTGCTGTTGGGTGTTTGTGTCAACCGCAAACCTTTGACCCAAAAGCCGCGCCGACGCTTCGGTGGTGTATTTTAGCCGTATTTCCGCCAATGAGCGTTCCTCGGTGGTTGCTATCACGTCGGCAAGCAGTATGTCGGTTAAATTTTCGTCTTGCGAAATGCCGTAAGCCGCCCTGTCGTACACGGCTTCTTTATATACATAATTACTAATATCTTTTAAAACTTTGGTGTTTTCCACATTGTCCCCGTCAAGCGGTATTCCGCGTTCCAGCAAAAACCTTGCGGCTTCCCGGTTTTTGGGTGTACTTTGTATACCATGGCGGCCAAAAAATTTATCCAGCTCCCCATTTAAAATAACCTGCGGCACTTCGCTAATGGCTTTTTCGTCCGGTATTGCCGCATCGCCGGGGGCGACATATTTGCTTGCGTACAAATTGCCCAATGTAATGGGGTCGGTGGATGTAATAAGCCGTTCTATAGATGGGTCATCGAGGCTTTCGGGTATTTTTTCGTATGTGCGTTCAAGGCTTTCTATATTTTTGCTTGTGAAGGGCAGGCCATATTGATGGAGGCTTTTTATTATCGCTTCCCCGTCGGCCCGGTTTTTAAACGCGCGGCTTGTTATCTCAGCTTCTAGCCCTTTTTTGCTTAAATGCTCGGGGGGCGCTTTTTTTGCCGCGTGCATTTCCCTGTTTAACGTTGTAAAGCTTATTTTGTCAAGGGACAAGCCTGACTCTTCTATGGCGGCGGCGGCGGATTTCCCCAGATTGTTTTCCATATAGCTTATGGCCCTTTGCAATCTGGCAATGGCTTCTGCAACCCTCTTGTTTTCCTCTTGGGATTCTTCCGCGCGTTCCTGTTCATCTTCCGTTATTTGGCCTATGGTTTTGGCTGAAGCCTGGGTAAGGTCAAAGACATGCCCCCCCGTAGGCCGGTTTTTTATGTCCTGGTCGTGAATTTGTTTTAATGTCATTTTCTTGCCTTGCTTTATTACTTGGAAATTAAGCGTTTCGCCTATTTATCCTTTTACCGATTTGGAATCGGCGTTAAATGTGAGCCCGTCGTCGGTTTTTAATGTTGCCAAGCCGTTTTCCCTTGAAACTAAGGTTGCGGAGATTATGTCGCCGGGCATCCATGCGGTATTTTGCCTTGCGGGCCTTTCGTTTACAGCAAAGTTTCCGGTATCGTGCATGTTGCCTATTACTATATTCATAAAGTCGGCCTTTCTGTTTGAATTATTTAAACCATTAACCTCATATGTATTTCGGAAAATAAATGTGTTATATTAATAGCTATCTTCTCATATGGGGTGGTTTGAAATGAAATTATTATTAACAAGCAAATGTTTCGTAGGCAATAGTTTAGCATATGACAAAGCGCTTGTGGTCGATGAGGGAAAAATTATTAAAATCGGTGGTATGGGGCTTAAAAAAGAATACCCCGAAGCTGAGGTCATAGACCTGCGGGGGCTGACAACGCTGCCCGGCTTAATCGACATCCATGTGCATGGTGGCGACGGCTTTGACACTATGGACGGCAGTTATGAAGCGGTAAACGGCATTTCATTATTTAAATTGAAGGAAGGCGTAACGTCCTTCATACCCACAACCGTCACCGCGTCGGGCGATATGACGCAGTCGGCGGTATCGGGGCTTAGGGAAGCGGTGTTAAAAGGCGTCGGCGGGGCTAAAATCATTGGCCTGTTTTTAGAAGGCCCGTATATAAACCCCAAAAATAAAGGCGCCCACCCGCAGGAATTTATTAAGGAAGTTAATTTGGATGAAATGGTCGCGTTTGCGAAAAATTCCATGGAAGCAATCGGCGCCGACGGCAAAAAAAGGGTACTGAGCTTTGCTATAGCTCCGGAGCTTGATGGCGCTATTGAAGCAATTAGCGAGCTGGTAAAAATGGGGGTGAATGTGCGTATAGGACATTCGTCCGCGACTATTGAAACTGTAACCGAAAGCGTGTACGCTGGGGCTTCCATAGCCATACACACATACAATGCCATGAGTCCTTTAAACCATAGGGACCCGGGGATGGTTGGCGGGGTATTCACCAACAAAAAAATGTTTGCGGAAATAATAGCGGATTTGATTCATGTCCACCCCATGGCGCTAAACATCGTTTTAGGGCAAAAAGGGGCAGACAAAACGATACTTATCACCGACTGTATGCGCGCCGGTGGGCTGCCCGACGGCGACTACAAACTGGGCGAGCTTCCGGTTATGGTAAGAAATGGGGAAGCGCGGCTTGAAGGCGGGGTTTTGGCAGGCAGCACCGCAACGCTTATAGGCTGCGTAAAAAATATGCATGAAGCTGTAGGCGCCCCATTTGCTGAAGCCATTAAAATGGCCACCGCCACCCCGGCAAAGGCCCTGGGGCTGTATAATGAAATAGGTTCCATAGACGAAGGGAAATGCGCAGACATTATAGCAATAGACGAAGGGTATAATATAAAATTTGCAATGGTGGAAGGAACCACACAGGGGACGGTTATGTAAGCAAATAAAATCGCCGAACGCTTCTACGGCGATTTTATTTGCGGCATATCACCGTTTTAGCGACCCCGCAACTTACGTTCCTTGTAGAACCACACAGGGGACGGTTCCTTGTGAGGTTTATGGAGGGCAGCAAAATCACTAGGCCGCACAGGGAACCGTCCCCTGTGTGGCTTTGCAATGGTGGAAGGAAATGAAAAAGAAATACATCCATGAATACGCGGTGGAGCAAAGCGGGAAGAAAGCGGTTTTGGTATATAAGGGCCCGCTTTACTCCATAGACCTGCCGCCGGGCAGGGTTATGGGAATCAAGGCGCTGGTGCTGTTAAACGCCTTGGTTTTGGCCGCCTTATACGCTGGCATGGGCTGGGTTGGCGCGTTTGCCACCAGGGCGACTTATGTGGGGCTGCCTTATGCGATGGCTATAATACCTATTGCCTTAATATGTTTTGACGCCAGCAGGTTTTATCTACGCAGTGGCCCGATGGAACGCAGGCACTACGAAGGCTCGTTTTTACGAATGTATAGTCTTATATGTATATTAACCGCGCTTGCCGGGGTATGTATAATAGGCAACATGGTTTATTTGGTTATTATTGGCGGGCTTCCGGAAAGCGAATACTTTTTTAACCCCTTGGCCCTGTTGTTGATAACAGCGTCGTTTATTTTAAGGCTGCAAATAAAGAAAATAAGCAGTAAAGTCACCTTATCAATAAACCCGCAAAAAAAATAAAAAAAAGTTTGACAATTTATTTCAATTAAATTACAATACTTGGCGTATAAAATTTTTTTATAAGGAGAAATACGAATGATGAGTAAAAACATGAGTAAGATTATCGCTTTTGTACTGGTGCTTGTATTGTCGGCTTCACTTGCCGCCGCATGCAGAAGGGCGGGAGACTCTGACCCAACGCCAACCCCGATGCCCACTGCGGCGCCGGTGGATACAGGAAGCGACCCCGTCGCCGAAACCCCAGTAACAGAGGACGAACCAGTGGCAACAGAAGACGAACCCACGCCAGAGCCGGAAGTAGAATCAACCATGACATTTAACACCAAAGTCCCCAGGGACACGCTGATAGTGGGTACCCCGGCCATGAACGGAGACTTTACAACGGGCTTCGGTAATTCGTCTTACGACTTAAGCATCAAAGTGCTTACCGGTGGCCATATGGGTACTGTTTGGCAAACACCGGACGGGCAGCTTGCCATCAACAACACCGTGGTTAGAAACCATACTATAAGCTTTGACGAAGCGGGCAACAAAACCTATAACATAACCATATACGACGACCTAAAATTCAACAACGGCGAAACTATATACGCCAAGGATTTTGTTGCAAGCATGCTTTACTTCACGTCCCCGCAGTTTGTGGAATCCGGCGGCACGTCCAGCGCTGGCTTGGAGCTTGTCGGGTATTCCGCATACAACGACCCCGACCACCCCGAACATACCAATGTATTTGAAGGCGTAAGGCTCCTTGGCGATTTCGAATTCGCCTTGACCATTGCCGCCGAAGAACTGCCGTATTTCTGGGAGTTTTCTATTATCGGGATAGACCCAATATATTCAAGCGGCTATTTCCCGGGTATTGAAGTGCTTTCCGACGAAAACGGTGCTAGCTTTTCGGCCGATATACTCGAAGACTGCCTCCGCATAGCGGAAACAGAGCGCTTTGCCCCCACTGTTACAGTCGGCCCGTATATGTTCATAGATTTCGACGGCACCACGGTAAATATGCAGAGGAACCCCCATTTTAAGGGAGATCCCAATGGGTTCACACCAAGTTTTGAATTTGTTATCCAAACCCATGTACCGGAAGAAACAGACGTTGATATGGTTCTTGCGGGTGACATAGACCTTAACACAGGTAATATTGAAGGTTCAAAAATTGAAAAAGCCAAAGCTGACCCATTCGGCGTCGCGCACAGCTACCTCAGGGCGGGATATGGCTTTATCGGATTCATGGCTGACTGGGGCCCGACTGCTGACCCTAACGTCCGCTGGGCAATCGCTCATATAATAGACCGCAACGCCATCATCGACCATGTGCTTGAAGGTTACGGCGGTTTAGTTGACGCAGCCTTCGGCATGGCGCAGTGGACATACCAAGCCAAGAGGCGGGAGCTTGCCGGGGCGTTGACCCCCATAGCCTTCAACCTGGAACGCGCTAACGATTTCCTTGACCTCTCGGAATGGGTATTTGAAGCCGACGGCACAACCCCATTTGACCGTAGCCAAGTAGATTCTGAAGGCAACTACATGAGGTATAACGCTGACGGTGTTATGCTGACGATAAACCATATGAGCGCAGCCATGTCGGTCGGCGGCGCAATCGAAGCAGAAACCATCCAAAACGCTCCGCTTGTGGGCATGAGGTATGACATTACGCATGCCGAGTTTTCAGAGCTTTTGCAAAACTATTATTACAGCTACGAGCTAAGCGACGAAGAACGTTTTTACAGCGCGTTTAACCTTGCTACCAACTTCACCGCTGTTGACGACAAATATTTCAGCTGGCACTCAGATTGGCTGGGTACATGGTACAACGCGGAACAGCTGTCAGACCCGGAGCTTGACAGGATCACGCTGCTGATGAGGGAGCTTGACCCGTCACAGGTAGACGAGCATCTGGAATATTGGTTTGAGTTCCAGGTACGCTGGCAGGAGCTTTTGCCGCAGTTCCCATTGTACTCAAACGAATACTTCGACATATATAACAATGTAGTAATAAGCGTGCCGACTACCCCCTACGCCAATTATCAGGACGTAATCTGCGAAATAGCAAAACATCAATAAACAGGCGCAAAACACGGCATAAATTCAATTAGCTAGGGCGCCTTTACGAGTATAGGATTTTAACGCATCCAAGGGGATGGGGGCTTACCCATCCCCTTTTGCGATTAAATTTAGGGGGAAGCCATGTTACGATTCATTATTAAGCGCATAATAATCCTTATACCCGTCATACTTATCATATCTATCTTTTTATTTGCGGTAGGCAAGTCCATGCCCGGCGACCCAATTAGGGCAATGCTCCCGCATACGCTCAAGGCCGATCAATACGCCTCCGCATACGCGGCGATGGAACGGCGGCTGGGGCTTGATAAAAACATTGTGGAGCAATATTTCCGCTGGATATACAACATAGTGATAAGGGGTGACTTAGGGTATTCGTCCACATACAACCGCCCTGTGGCTCAGGTTGTGACGACGCCCCTCAGAAACACTATTATACTAAACATTTTCGTAAATATCTTTTATTTGGCGATAGCCCTGCCCATTGGCATAAGGATGGCTACCAAAAGGGGGTCCGTATTTGACAACGGGATGCAGGTGTTTTCGCTTGCGACGTACTCCATACCCTCCTTTTTCCTTGCGCTTTCATTGATATTTATTTTTGGGGTTTGGCTTGGCTGGCTTCCTATGGGTGGCATGCCCAATTCGTTTATGCTTTCTTTTACGGAAAATATATACGCGTGGATCAGGCATTTGATACTGCCTGTTGTAACGCTTACCATAATCAGCCTTGCGGGGGCGCTTAGGTATGTAAGGAACGCCATGATTGACGCGCTTTCGCAGGACTATATACGCACCGCCCGCGCCAAGGGCCTTAGTCGAAAGGTTGTTATATACTCACATGCGTTTAGGAACGCTTTGATACCCATTTCAACAATTATAGTTTTTACCATATTCGCGTTGTTTGGCGGGGCCACCATAACAGAGCAGGTGTTTTCGTACAATGGGATAGGCAGGGTGCTAATACTGGCCGTACGCAACAGGGATTCCATGCTTATAGTGTCCATGAATTTGTTTTTTGCCGTAGTAAGCGTGGTATCGGTGCTTGCGGCGGATATCATATACGGGTTTGTAGACCCGCGTATAAAGTTAAAATAATAGGCGGTGTACAATGGCCGAAGGCGATAAAACGGCGAAAAGGGCAAGAAAATCATTTTTCAACATGTTTAAAAGGCTTTTTTTCCGCAGCAAAACGGAATTAAATGTCCTTGAAGAAGAAGCGATAAGGACGCCGGGGAAAACAATACTTTTAAACCTTGTACGCAACAAACTGGCGATTATAGGGTTTATTGGGTTTGTGGCAATTTTTCTCTTTTCATTCGTTGGATCCTGGCTTTATCCCATTGCTTTAAACTACAGCGAATTTACACATTCAAACCTGCGGCCCAGCACCAACTATCTAAAATACCCGAAGGAATTGGATGGCAAAAATATAATTAAGATTGTGTCGGGTATATCCTTCAGCCTGGCCCTGGACGATGAAGGGGACCTGTATATTTGGGGGACCGAGCCCAATATCGGGCGGGAGGGGCTTTCAGACTTTGTGGTGCTGATACCCGATGAGGTTAAGGAAGCCCATATTGTTGACATCGAATGTGGGGGTAGCCATGTAATTGCCCTGGACATTGACGGCAACTTCTACGGATGGGGTAAGGACAACCACAACCAAACCACCATACCCGCCGAAATAGCCATGTTTTTAGGTTTTGGGGTTTCCATCGAAAAAATGGGGGCCATGATGAACTGGACGGCTATACTCGACTCAGACGGAGATC
>Ga0099364_10011745_pt1 | contig 11905 bp, 8 predicted proteins | sample TergutTh196P3_FD_73070 | JGI IMG/M metagenome (GOLD analysis project Ga0099364, IMG submission 73070) | Microcerotermes parvus P3 segment gut microbial communities from Pointe-Noire, Republic of the Congo - Th196 P3 | ecosystem: Host-associated > Arthropoda: Insects > Digestive system > Gut ...
GACGGCTATATCTGTTCCCGCAATCGCTCAGTGGCGCATCCATGCGCCAATTCGCGAGCACTCCACCGTCCTTGGTTGCGTTTTGCGTGAACAGATACAGCCATCCTCACCGGTTCTGAGCAGTTACAATTATATTAACCATGGGGCATCACTCTTGGGGCCCATTCACATCTGATGGATTGGAGATCACAGCATGTACGAGTACACAAGGCATGTTTATTATTATGAAACAGACAAAATGGGGGTCGTCCACCATTCAAACTATGTCCGTTGGCTTGAGGAAGCAAGGAACTCTTTTTTCAACGATGTAAATCTTGCCTATGTCGAGACAGAACGCTACGGTGTTATGAGTCCGGTGACGGATATGAGTCTGAAATTCAAATACTTCGCAAAATTTGGAGACAGCTTTACAGTCCGGTTGAAAATGATAAAATATACAGGAGTGCGCTTTAGGATGGCATACACAATTGTCAACCAAGATGGCGAAGTATTATTGGAAGCCGAGAGCGGGCACGCGTTTATTGGCGAGAATCTCAGGCCGGTATCGCTCGCCCGAGCGATACCGGAGAGACATGAAATAATGAATGAGCTAATGCGATCTGATGACCGCAGAGATCAAGGGACAGTGGACAGTGAGTAGTGAATAGGGACAGTGGACATAGACAGTAGGCAGGGCGTAGTAAGGGCGTAGTGAACAGGGAGTATTGAACAGGTGATAAGGTTATGATAAAAATTCTTATTGTTGAGGATGAGAAGCCTATTTCGGATCTTTTGCGTATGAGTCTGACAAAAGCCGGGTACGAATGCAAATGCGTATACGACGGAATGCTCGCAGCCGATATACTTGAAAACGAACGGTTTGACCTTATCCTGCTTGATGTGATGCTCCCGGGAGCGGATGGGTACGAATTGATGGATTATATAAGGCCGCTTGAGATGCCTGTCATATTTATTACAGCGAAAAACATGGTTGAAGACAGGGTAAAAGGGCTGCGGATGGGCGCTGAGGATTATATTGTAAAACCTTTTGAGATAATTGAGCTTTTAGCTCGCGTAGAGACTGTTCTGCGCCGCTACCAGAAGCTCGATCGCATAATCGAAGTTGCCGGTCTGAGCATCGACACACGCTCAATGGTCGTCCGGCGAAATGGGGAGGAAATAACTCTGACGCGCAAGGAGTACGAGTTGTTGCTGCTATTTGCGCGAAATCCGGGTACGGCACTGTATAGAGAAACGATTTATGAGCGAGTGTGGGGAGGAGATTATTACGGGGACAGTCGTACGATTGACCTGCATGTTCAAAGAGTGCGCAAAAAGGCAGGTTGGGAGGACAAACTTCAATCCGTATATAAAGTAGGATACAGATTGGAAATTTGATTTTATGCGTTTTGGAACAAAAATGATGATAGCGTTCACCGTTATGCTGGCGCTTGCATTCGGCGTAGGCGGCAGCGTACTCATCGTGTCATCGACATACAATTCGCTGAGTCAGTCGCAAGACGCCGCCGTGAGCGCGCATAGGCTCATACTTTACACGCTCTCCACTGTTAGAGGTGGTGTGGCGCAATCCGGGCAGCAAAACCGTGAATATAATGAGTTAGTCGATGCGCTGACACGTTTGGAAGCGCAGGGCGGGCATGCTTGGCGTTCATTACGTTTGTCAGACAGCGTGGATGTCATCTATGTCAGCCGCGAGCGCAATTTGTACAACAACACATTGATTAACAGCGTTGGATTTGAGAACTATGCCGTGCTGACGTTTCGCAGCGACAGCGGCGACTATGTCATGCAAGTTGCCGGGCAATTTGAATTCGGTTCGCGGGAAATGTACCTAGAAAGCTTACATGATATCAGCCAAGTATTCACCGGGAGGCAGTACCAATTGGCGGTATACCGATGGCTGTTTATCGCGGTCGTCATATTAGGCGCGGCGTTATCTTGGCTTCTATCATTTTTGATGACACTGCCGCTGCGTCGGTTGTCCAGAGTGACGAGGACTATAGCCTCCGGTGATTTGAGCTGCCGTGCTGCGCTTGGCGGGAAAGATGAAATCGGAGTGCTGGCCACAGATTTCAACAATATGGCCGAGCGCTTGGAGCAGAACATCAACGAGATGAAAGACACAATGCGGCGTCAAGAGGAGTTTATGGGCGGGCTTGCCCACGAACTGAAGACTCCGATGACATCGATAATAGGCTATGCGGATCTGTTGCGCGGACATGCACTGTCCGACGATGATAAAAGAGATGCGGCGAACTATATATTTATGGAGGGGCGCAGGCTCGAAGTTTTGTCATTGAAGCTCCTTGATTTAATAGTATTAAAAAAACGTGACTTCACATTCCTTCCGGTAAGAATAAGAGACATCGTCGAAGACACCGCTCGTCTTCTGCGGCCTGCACTCGATAAACGGGAAATAAAGATGTCATATGATTGCGATGCGGGAGAGTGCATGATCGAACCGGATTTGTTTATGTCTCTACTGCTCAATCTCATTGACAATGCGCGTAAAGCAATAGATGGCGCCGGAGAAATCTTCATTCAGTCGAGGGCGGAAGATGGCCTTTGCGAGATACGTATTTCAGATAATGGCAGAGGAATTCCTGAAGATGAATTGAACAAAATTAAAGACGCGTTTTATCGCGTCGACAAATCACGCTCAAGGGCGCAGGGCGGCGCCGGACTGGGGCTGCGGTTGTGCGATGAAATAATCGCTTTGCATAACGGTGAAATCACGCTTGAAAGCGAGTTGGGTAAAGGAACGACTGCAATTGTCAGGCTAAGTTGCTAGCGTGCTTATGCGGTCTGTGGACAACAGGGGCAGGCGCAAGGCAATCGCTTACGAAATGGTAACAATACTGTGCCTTGCGTTCGGAAGGGCATTTTTGTGCCCCTATCGCTCAGTGGCGCATCCATGCGCCAATTCGCGAGCGCTCCACCGTCCTTGGTTGCGCTTACGGGGCACAAAAACACCCGTCCTCACCGGCATTCAACCTAAGTGCTTTCGTAAGCGATTGCCCTAGGGTCAGGAGACGGAGGGACACAGAGACACAGGAGGCAGGAGATGGGTGCAATGAAGAATTTTCGGTTTAAGCGTTTTATACCGTTGGCAGCGGCGGCTGCGGTGCTCTTTGCAAGCTTTTTTTTACCGAATATAGTGGCGGGCATGATTGACGCAAGAAGATTCAACAACTCTATTGTTGTAGACGCACAGAGTATCAGCTTTGACACAGTCCCCGAACTGAGCCTGCCGGAACGTATCGCGCTTGCGGCAAGCCCGAATACTGATATCTTGGCCGTAACGACGGGACAGACTATGGGTACGGAAATGGCAGAATCCACGGCGATAAGAGAGATCACGAAATTCTTCCAAGGCGGAGCGTTCATATTTGCATTTGATGAGTGTATTGTAGAGGGGGGATCTGCTTCATTCGTGATAGATTCGGGAGATCCGTCTGTCAATATGATAATCTGGGAGTTTAAGATAGTCGATCGGCAATCAAACGAGGTGACCGTCACGATAGATGATGAAACGGGAATGATTCTCAGATTGTTATACCAACGCAGGAGCGAATCTTTGCAGCCCGGAGAATCAGCCGACATGGGTGCTTTTGCTGCGTCCAACGGAGACTATGCCTCTGCGCCCGGCATGTCTGACGACGAAATGTACGCTAACGCACTGCGATTATGCGAAATGATGACGGAGTATTACGGAAGATCTGTCGGTCTCGGCGATTACCAGCTCAGCGGTAACATCGCTTATTATAGGGCTGACATGCGCGGTGGAGGTCCTGTCATATATATGTACGGCGTTGTGAGAACAACCGGTTTTACAGTGAATGAAAGAGTTTGAGATGTGATAAGCTTACATTGTTTGTTACTGGAGGTTGAAAAAGGATGTTTTGTATAAATTGCGGTCATAAATTGCTGGATGGTTCAAATTTTTGCCATCATTGCGGTACCCCTGTACACACTGTGGAACCGCAGGTATTGAGAGCCGCAGCACCACAACTGCCCTCGGCGCAGACGGCGCAAACTCCGCCAAATGAGCTGCAGAAAGAGGAAAGCAAGCCGGTTTTCGCCCAACGTCCGCAGCCGCAGGGGGCAGCGCCGCCGGCGCGCCAGCAGCCGCCGCCGCAGGATGCTGCACCGCCGGTACGTCAAAAACCATTGCCGCAGGTAGCAGCTCCACCGATACTCCAACAAACAAATGCGCAGGAGGATTTACCGCAGACGCAGCAGGAGATTACGGCTAGTATTTCTTCAATAAGAGAAATGCTCGCGGCTTCCGCGCCTACATACATAAAAACCGAACCGCGCGAGCCGCCCACGCTGCCTGTGCAGGTCGAGCCGGTCGAGCCGCCCGAGCCTGTCACGCCGCTCGAGCCGGTCGAACCGCCAATGCCGGTCATACCGCCCGTGCAGGTCGAGCCACCCGAGCCGGTCACACCACCCGAGCCGCCAGCATCACCCGTACCGGCTGCGCCGCCCGTACCGGCTGCGCCGCCCGTGCAGGTCGCACTGCCCGAGCCGCTCACGCCGCCTGCACCTTTAATTACAACAACAGAAGCTGCTCGGTTTCCGGCAATTGACACAGCACTGCCAACGGACTCACTGCCGACATTCGAGCAACTTGCAGACACACCGCCGACATACGAGCAGCCGATGTACGTGCCGCAAACACAAGAACAACCGCTATACCCGCAAAGACCGGCAGACTCCGTCTTTGTCAGATTTGTGTTTCCAATATTGTTTCTGATACTCCTGACAATTGTCTTCACATTCGTTGCATTCGTAATCGTGGACGCGGCGCCGGGAGATCAGGTGGATACCCTTGTTACCAGCGACTTAACTCAAGAAGAAATACATGCGCTGCGGGCGGAACTGGGTTTGGACAGACCACTGATGGAAAGGTACTTGAACAGCGGTATGCTGACCGGTGACTTTGGTGTTTCATGGGTTTACAGAAGTAATGTAAACTCTGTAATTTTCAGCAGGCTGCCATATACACTCATATTGATGTTGTCCGCCATTGTGATTACATTCGCCTCTGCGCTCCCTCTGGGCATCCTATCTGCAAATAAGCAGAACAAAACTTCCGACAAGATTTGTTCGAGCATCGCCGTACTATGTAAGTCAATGCCGTTTTTATGGGTTGGATTGCTGCTTATGAAATGGTTTGCTTTTGATTTGGGTCTTTTACCCGCAGGCGGATTGAATGAGGGGATAATATCCTATATATTACCCGTACTAACTTTGGTGTTCGCATACTTCGGATTTGCGTTCCAAGCCATCCGCGCAACGATGATTAGTGCGGTCAGCAACGATGATGTCAGTCTGTTCTTTCCGAGATTCAGCGCTGAAGAAAGCCGCACGCTTCAAAACGCCATATTGCCAGCAGTTGCAAACTCCGGCTTGCAGCTTGGATGGATGTTTTGCGGAGTCATTGTTGTGGAAACAGTATTCGTTCTTCCCGGCATTGGCAGATTTTTCATAGAAAGCGTTGGTTCCCGCGATATGCCGTCTATTCTCGGTGGCATTACGACGCTGCTTATCTGCTCCATAATAACAGCGGCGGTCTTTGAACTGTCCATATCAGGAATTTCCTGCATACTTCGCAAGAAAGCGAGGAATAGGTCATGGTGAGAAAATCAACAAAAATCGGCATTATAGCAGGGGCGGTGCTTGTCGCATTGCTGATAGTAACGGTTCTGCTTTCGTTTACTGTTACTTGGGAGGCCGTTACGAGCAATAACGTGAGCAATCGCTTATCCCCTCCTTCGCAACAACACCTTTTTGGTACTGACAATTTGGGCAGGGATATGCTGAGCAGAGTTATCTATGGAATCCGGATATCTCTTAGTATGGGAGTCATTGCAACGCTGATAGCATTGGCCGCAGGCGCGATTCTCGGCGCAGCGAAAGAATGTCTGGGGAAATTGGTAGGCACTGCTGTTGTGTGCATTTCCCGCTTTTTATCAGCCGGTCCCGCTATACTGCTAATCGTCATAATTCCCACGACATTTGGACAAGCTCCCCCCTTCACAGCGGCGGGGATAGCCGCAGCGTCGGGGATAGCGCTCGTGCTAATACCCGGTTTTATCCGTGTTTTCGGCGGAGTTGTGCTGTGCATAAAGAATAGGGATGCAAAAAGTACAGCGGGAGTAATTATCGCAAGGATTTCCCGGAGCATTGCATTGGCAGTGTTGATTTATTCCGCATTGGGTTTCCTCGGTTTTGGAGTGCCGGCACCTATTCCGGAGTTGGGGGGATTAATTTCCGCAAGCCGCGATTCACTTAGGAATGCTCCTTGGTTAGTAGTATATCCCGGGCTTGCGCTCACTTTCATAGTGTTGTCGCTTAACATTTTGGGCGAGAGCCTGAACTCGGCGGTACTTGCAGTGGAATCGGGCAGGCTCAAAGCCATGAGCGATGCCGTACCGCTTGACGGCTATCCGGCGTATGACACCGCAGACTATCCGCAACCAAGCCTTGCTGGGCACCCGCCTTACGCCCCTGCTGTCTATCCGCAATACAGCCCCGCGGAGCACCCGCCTAACGACCCTGCGGCCTATCCGCAACCAAGCCCTACGGGTCAAGCGTCTCATGACCCGACGGACTACGCGCAATCACCCCCTGCGAGTACGGGCGACCCACACAATGCTGCGCAGGGAGACAGCCGCTCCCCGCCTGCGGTGCAAGCTCCTGCTTATGCTGCCCAAGCGAGCATGCCGGAGGCTCCGGTGTATACACAGGCATCCATACCGATTGCTCCGGTTAGTATCCAAGAGCAAATGCCAGTTGCTCCGCCCGCCGCATCTGACCCCGCGCCGGAAATCATGCCTTTCGCACCAACGCAAGAGCATGCAGCCGAAAAGCTTCCGCCGGCGGCACAGCATGTAAGGGGTGAAAATAATACGACGAACGAAAACAGCGGCAAGAAAAGTTCTGCAAAAGATACCATTGGCACGATTATAATTGCAATTGGAGTCATCGGGTTTCTGGTAATGACAGTAAAAACAGGCATCATCGGTTTCTATCCCCATGAGCTGATTTGGATAGCACCTGCGTACATAATAAGTGTCATACTGGTCGGCGCAGGCGCTAAGCAAAACAAGGGCTGACTGCCAAGGAGCCAAGGGGACGGGGGTTTTGTCTCTTTGCAAACAGCTGTGTCCGAAGCAAATGCTGAGGCAAAGAGACAAAACTCCCGTCCCCTTGGCTCCGTCCCCTTGCCTCTACGCGCTTTTCGCGGCTTGCGCGTTCGCAGCATTTTGAGACTTTTCTTTGATATCGTTAATCATGTGCTGCAAAGTGTCCATCGCGTGTATGGCCGTTTTGTCCCACGCGTCTCTGGGTTTTTGCTTCAACTTCGAGGTTATAGTTTCGGTTGCGGTATATATTTGCTTGGCAGCATCCAGCGTTTCCCCCTTGTTGTTATCCTTGACGGACGCGTGATATTTGTCAAGGAGGGGGAACAAGTCGCTTTCGATCAGCGTAATGCTTTCTTCATCCGCGCCCCGTCTGTTCAGCACTGTCCTCATGACTGAGGGCGTTGCGATCACGCCGGCGTATGAGCTCGTGGCATTATCCTTTTCCACTCTCTCCTTGTGCGAATTCGCGGTCATTATGAAGTTTGAGAAATAATTGTCTTTCGACCTCTCACTGTTGCCGCCCTGCAGCGCCAGCATTTGAGCTGTCTCTTCGCCCCATTGGTCGCGTTCCAGGAAGGCCGATTCATCCCGCTCCTTCATTTTTATCAGCGCCCCGCGAATCGTCTCAAGCCTTGATATCAGCGCCGCCGCTTCACTATCGTCTTTTATAATGTCCGCGAGGACCAGCTTCAGCATCTCCGGTTTGAGCGCGATGAGCCTCTCGGCAAGCTCTTTGTCGACGACCGGAAGTTCGGCAAATCCTTTTGTGTTGACCATGGCTGTCCGCCTGTTATTGATCGTCGTCATATCGTCTTTATCGCCGAAAGCGTAATCATTGTCTATACCCTGAAGGCCTTTGAAGTTCCCGCTTTCGTCTATGTCAAAAAACACATTATTCAAATGACGGTCAGCCTGGTTGCACAGCATGTCAAGCATCTGCAGGCAGGTGAGCTGCCGCTGCAGCTCGCCGGAGGACAAATCTGTTTTCTGGATTATATTGTGCTTTTCCAAACCGGCGGCATCGCGGCCCTTTGCCTTATCCATGAGGTTGCCTTTTTTTGTTTTGCCGCCCTCGGTAACCTCGGCATTGACCGAGCGCGCCAGCATATCGCCGATCCCCAGAAGATCCGCGACGCGCGTCATGGCAACGTTGCGGTTGGATACTATAGAGCCTACCTTGAGTCCTCCAACAGTTTGTGCATTGTCCGCGCCCTGCCTTGTCCTGTGGAGGGCACTGCATATAGCTATCACTTCAGCACGCGCCTTTGCGGCTACCGCCACAATTGCCGGATTTTCCTTATCGCTGTTAGGCCCTCCCAGATCCATGCCCGCCTGCTCCAGCGCTGCCATTACCGTTTTCATTGAAGCGCCGGCTTCTTGCGCCTCATCATATGTAGACGCTTCCGAGAGACTAAGCCAGGCTTTGGACGATATGGCGTTTATGCCTTCCGAGGTCTTCATAAAACTACCGAACACTTTTTTGATTTTGGCGTCGCCGATTTGCTCCACGCCGCTCTTGATGGCGTCGTTTCTATTCTTGAGAATCTCCTCCGAAGTGAAAAACACGTCCTTGCCGCCTTCGGTAAACTCTTTGCGGGTACTGCTGGCAGCGCCCCTGTCTATTACCTTGCGTCCGTCGTCCAGGTTTATCTTTACGGTACGCGCCTCGGATGCGACCATATCGAGAAGCGTCATAGACCCGCCGCTTGCCTCCAGGGCATTTTCGCCGTTGTGTATCGCGATCACGTCGTTTGTCGCGACATCGTTTAACTGCTCGACCAGCGCTTTGCGCGCTTTGCCCTGCGAGGTGCTTGGATCCTTGTTCTTATCCAGATATGCCCGGCAGGAATCAAGCAGCGATTTATACAGGCCTATCGCTTTTTCTTTTTCGGTTGCAAAGTTTTCTGAGTCAACCTTTGTTTTCAGCGCGTCGTTTACGGCGCCGGCATGGCTCGTAAGCTGCTTGTAAAGTTCGCTGTCGCCGCCCTTGAAGAACTTGACGATCGCGCTCTTTGAGCTTTCCTTGAGCCTGGTTATCAAATCGGGGAGCCTTGCTTTTTTGCCGCCAATTTCATTAGCGGCGGCCTCATCGGCGCCCGGCTCCGGTTTCGGCGTCTCATCGGCGCCCGGCCCCGGCTTAGGCGCCTCGTTGGCGACCGACTTCGGTTTTGACGCTACGTTTGCCCCTAAAAGACCTTCCTGCTCGTAGACCTGCGCGTTCAGCTTGTCAACGCCGGATCCTTCGATCCTTTCATTTGCAAGGGCCAATCTATCCTTGAGATCGTCTTCTTCTGCCGTATATTCCTTGTTGGACATCGAGTATCGCCGCAGGTACCTCGCCCTGTCTTTTTGCGCCTGCGTCAGCGGCGCCCCGGCTCCCGAAGGCTTAGCGCCCTGCCAGCCGGAGGTATTGGCCTCCGTACCCCGGTTTTTGATTTTATCCAGTAGTTGCGGGTCAGACTCCTCGCCGCTGGGTTTTACAGACGCATTGACCACGCTGTTTGGAATCCCCGCAGTAACCGGAGGCTTTGCGCCCGTCTGGCTTGTCGGGTTTGCAAGTTCTGCCTGATTCTTGCGTTCAAAGCGTTTTTCTTCATTGCTAAATCCGTTTCCGCCCATAGAACCCTCTCATTTCTGCAAATAAGCCGCCTCAAGTTCCTGAAGTCTCACAACCTAGTGTACATATTATTTTCCCGCACAGCAAGAGGAAAATCAACTTTAATTACGCATGTCACTGCGGAATAGCAATTATGTGTCATTTGTCACTTGCGGCGCGGGTTGGAGACAGGGGACGGGGGTGCTGGCTCTTCGCAAACAACTGCAAAACATATGCCACCGCAAAGAGGAAACCCCCGTCCCCTTGTCTCCCCTTGTCTCCCCCTGCTTCATAGCCGAACAGATACTGATGCAGCATGGGCTGTGAAATCTTCTTTTTCGGCAAAGCGTATGATATCGTTTCCTGCACTGCGCAAGGCATCCGAAGTGTAATAAGCAAATGATGATTTCTTGATAAAATCATCGACTGAGAGTGGGCTGGAAAACCATGCGGTTCCGGAAGTCGGAATAGTATGATTCGGCCCTGCAAAATAATCGCCGACCGCTTCCGGCGTGCTTTTGCCAAGAAAAATCGAACCGGCGTTTTTCACCATGTCGAGATATGAGAACGGCTCGTCGAGAAAAATCTCAAGATGCTCCGGCGCCAGCTCATTAGATATCTCAAAAGCCTGATCAAGCGAGTCCGCGATTATTATTTTACCATTAATATTCACGGATTCGCGGGCAATTTCTCCGCGCGACAGTGTTGCAAGTTGTGCCTCGATCTCCGCGCTGACTTTGCCGGCAAGAGCCGCGCTGTCTGTAACAAGCACCGCTATTGAATCCTCGCCATGCTCGCATTGGGACAACATATCAGCGGCGACGAGTACGGGGTCGGCGTTATCGTCGGCGATGACGAGGATATCGCTCGGTCCTGCAATCATGTCTATACCAACAATACCGAACACCTGCCGCTTTGCTTCCGCAACATAAGCATTGCCGGGACCGGTGATCTTATCAACCCTCGGAATCGTTTCTGTGCCGTACGCCATGGCGGCGATGGCTTGAGCGCCGCCGATTTTGAATATTTTATCCGCACCCGCAACTCTTGCGGCGGCGAGAATTCCCGCATTGATGCTTCCATCTTTTGAGGGCGGTGTTGCTATAATTATCTCTCCTACACCTGCGAGCTTCGCCGGGATGCAGTTCATCAGAACTGTAGACGGATAGGCCGCTGTACCGCCCGGAATATACAATCCGGCGCGGCTGATCGGAAGTATGAGCTGACCCAGAACGATGCCGCTGCCCGGAGTCATAGTATAGCCTTGGCGTATCTGGCGTCTGTGGAAGTCCTCGATGTTTTTCGCCGCACGTTCCATTACTTCTATGAATTCCGGATCGACTTCATTCATTGCCGTATCTATTTCAGCGGCACTGACCTCGAACGCGTCTAACACGCACCCGTCAAATTTCTCGGTGAGTTCCCGCAACGCCGCGTCCCCGCGTTTTATCACATCCGCGATAATCTCCGCGACAGTGGCGGTGACCGCTGCGGGAGCAGTTCTCCGCGTCGGGCGCGTTGCTTTGAATTCGTCTGAATTAATTATAGTTATCATTTTCTGCACTCCTTTTATCTCCAAAACCACTGTAGGGGCGCACACAGCACGTCCCCTCAGACGGCCAATGGCCGCCCTTACGTTTTTCATGGCACATTTAACACCACGATCTTTTCGCACAGCTTGCTGATTGCTTCGTGTTTAAACCTATAACCGGCCTTGTTTGCCACTAGCCGCGCACTAATGTTTACGATTGTTTCAGTCGGCTCGAGGTTGTTTTCTTCAAGAGTTTTTCCCGTCTCAACAAGATCGACGATAACGTCGGACAGACCCAGCAACGGTGCAAGCTCAACGGAACCATTGAGTTTGATTATATCTATCTCGCGCCCCTGCTTCTCGTAGTAATCGCGCGCAATATTCGTAAAATTCGTGGCGACACGCAATGTTCGCTCATGATTGTCGAAAAACCCTTTTTCAGCGGCGACGCACATTCTGCATTTTCCTACATTGAGGTCCAACAACTCGTAGACATCAGGTGAGTGTTCGCGGAGTATGTCACTGCCCGCAACACCCATGTCAGCGGCGCCGCGCTCAACGTATATCGCAACGTCCGATGGCTTTACCCAGAAGTATCGTACGCCGTTTTCTTTGCTTTCAAAC
>Ga0099364_10011746_pt1 | contig 11905 bp, 9 predicted proteins | sample TergutTh196P3_FD_73070 | JGI IMG/M metagenome (GOLD analysis project Ga0099364, IMG submission 73070) | Microcerotermes parvus P3 segment gut microbial communities from Pointe-Noire, Republic of the Congo - Th196 P3 | ecosystem: Host-associated > Arthropoda: Insects > Digestive system > Gut ...
CGATGCCGCGGCCAACGCGGCTGCGTTACATATCCACGAATTGGACACTGAAATACGGATGCGTTTGTGCGCCGTCCGGGACGAAATTTTAGAGCGCGTTATCGATTTCGGCCCGCTTTTGAAACAGACGCCCGTAAAGGGCGGCATATATACTCCCGCCGTACACAACTACAGAACATGGCAGAACGTTGAACTGATGAAAGACAAGGGCATTGCGGGATACTCCCTGGCAAAAGAAACCAACGCGCGGCCGGTAATGTACTTCGGAACGAAGGGAGCCGATTACCCGTATTTATCGGATCTTCCCGGCATGGAACTCCTTTTCCGTAACGGCGAAAAAGGGGCGGAAGAAGATTATTACGAGCATCTGCACGCGCGACACACGGATATGGACACACTTATCCTTCACGGCATGTACGAACAAACCCTCGCTTACCTTAACGAGTACCGCCGCCTGCGCCCCGATGGCAAAGTGTATTGCGGCCTTGATATGAACAGCCACTGGATGTCCCGTATTCCCTGGGGACACCCGATGGTGCGGCAATTCGCGCGACAATGTGATATAGTCGCCACTTCCTGCCGTTCCCTGCGCGACGCACTCAACCGGAACCCCGAAGTCGGTTTTTCCTGCCGCTGGTTTCCTAATGGGTTTTTAAATCCGACCGGCATACAAATAGCAGCCGATTTTGCGCGGAAAGAAGATGTTATACTTGCCGTTGGCAGAATAGGTACAGCCGAGAAAAATAACGAGGAACTCCTGGTTGCTTTTGCTAACACATCAAACGCGTTACCCGGATGGAAAGTGCGACTGGTCGGTCCAATTGAGCCGGAATTTCAGTCATTTATCAGTCAATTATTTGAATTAAGACCGGACTTAAAAAAACGGATTATCCTTACAGGTCAAATTTCAAACAAAGCAGAATTATATAACGAGTATGCGAGGGCAAAGATTTTCGCGTTTACTTCTCCGCAGGAGGGCGGAACACCCAACGTATATGCCGAGGCGCTTTTTCATGGCTGTATGTTTGTCACATCGGATATTGATGCCGCAGACGATGTCACCAACTTTGGAGAACTTGGCGCAAAATATAAATTTGGCGATTTCAACGCTTTAGCGGACGCGCTCGTAATATTATGCTCAGAGACGCAAAAACGGAGCTATCAAAAGCATATCTCTAAAGCGCTTGCCTATGCAGACAAGTATTACGACTGGAACAGAAACGCAAAAAAACTTGCGTATATGCTGTACAGATGAATCATAAACAAAGGAGTAAACGAGATGGCTGATTTAACCGGAGTAAACGGACAAAGAGAAGATTTCAGGGTACTCGGCAAGACCGACCTGGTCGGCAAACTGTCATGGGCGGTGGCGACTGGCGTTGCCAAATTCGGAATGGACTATGTCGTTCCCAATATGCTTGAAGCGAAATTCCTTCGCAGTCCTTACGCGCGCGCAAGGATAAAGAGTTTCAATAAGGAAAAAGCCCTTGCGGTTCCAGGCGTCGTGGACATCGTTCAGTGGGACGATCCGGACCTGATACAAATCAGGCGCGGCGGCGTCATGGGACGTACGCCCCATGACTTCCTTTCCAACGTCGCTGAAGAAGAAAATATTGAGGTGGGCTTCATAGTCGTCGCGGAAAACGGGGATATCTGCGACGAGGCTTTAATGGCGCTTGACGTCCAATGGGAAATCCTGCCGCATGTAGTGGATTTAAAAGAAGGCATGAAGTCCGACGCCCCGGTGATCCGGCATGCCGCGCCCGCGGCGAAAGCGGGCGCCAACCCTCCCAAACAGGGAAATGTTTCCTATTCGAACCAGAACCAGGGGGACGTGGAAAAAGGATTCGCCGAGGCCGACTACATCATTGAGTACGATCTGAATATGCCCGCCTACGCGTCCGCTTCGCCCAATCCTCATGGATCGGTGGCATGGTGGTACGACGATCCCTACCAGGGAAGGGACACTCTCCGCCTGGAAGGGGCGGTCTGCCATGTGGACCGCCGCGGCAAAAACGCGGTCGGGCAATTGTATGGCATGCCGCCGGAAAAAGTCGTGCAGGAAGGTCTTTTTCAGGGGGGCAAATACTGCGACTGGATATTGCGCAGATCGCAGCACGTCACGCCGCTCCTGGCCAAAAGGACGGGAAGACCCGTGCGTTGCGTAAATACTCGCAGGGATACCTTTGATTTCATGGTGTCGCAACGCTTTATTCACATGAAGGTCGGGTTTAAAAAGGACGGCATGATTACGGCTTTCGACGACTACTCGATAGCCGACGGCGGCATCACGGGCAACTCCTCTTTGTCAACAACGGGCGATCAGGGCTACGGACCTTATATAACCACAAAATGCCTGAACATAAGACAGAGAATGGATATTGTAGACAGCAACCGGGGTCTTATGGCTTTCAGTTCGCAATTCTGCCCATTCAACTGGGACACTGTGACAATGGCGTTCCATATAATAGCCGAGCAATTGGGAAAGGATCCGATTGATATTGCGAGACTGAATCTCCACGGACCCGACGGACAGAATGACGAAAGGCCGGTTCCAAGCTTTGACGCGTGCATTGAAGCCGGAAAAAAGCTGATGAACTGGAACTGGCACAAAAACGGCCAGAGGAAACTCCCGGACGGCAGAATGCACGGAGCCGCTTTCAGGTTCCAGATGTGTCCAAGACATGCGGCGGGCATTGATTTTCACGCCGTACTTGAGCTTCGGAACGGAGTGGTGCGCATGCCGATACAGGGTCCTCACGCGGGCGTATTTTCCGTTGAAGGCGTAGCCATGATTGTCGCCGAGGAACTCGGTCTCAAAGCCGAGGATATTCTGATTGATTACGATCCTAACGCGGTGTTCAATTCCATCAGCGGAGGCGCGGACGGACTTGTAGCCACGGGCTGGGTTATGAAGGAATGCTGCCATATTTTTAAACAGCGTATCTTTGAAGCGGCCATTGCCGCGGCGAACAGACCCGCGGCGAAGGGCGGTTTCGGCGCGAAGGCGGCGCCAAACCCGTTGAGCGGAAAAACGCCGGAAGACCTGGATATGGCAGGCGGGAGAATAGTACTAAAATCGGACAACAGCGCCGGAGTGCCGCTCAACAGCCTCGCGGCAAATGTTTACGCGACATTTGCCGGCGCGCCGCCCGCGCCGTTCTGGCCCAACAGACACGACCTCATGAACACGCTCTACTGTGAAGTGGCGGTGGATACGGAAACCGGCGAGGTGGAAATCCTGAAGTACGGGGCCGCTGTTGATCCGGGCAAGGTTATACGGCGCGTTTCCATTGAGAGCCAGATCGACCAGGTGGCGTTCTTCAGCCAGGGATGTCAGTTGATGGAAGACTATTACTACGACAAAAACACCGGCGCGAAACTCAACACCAACATGATCGAATACAAGAAGCCGGGCATACTGGACGTCCCCATACTGGATATGGACATTCTGGAAACGCGCGCCGGCAACGGCGCTTACGGCGCCAACGGGATCAGCCACGCGATGGCCAATACGCACATGATCATCTGCGCGATTTACAACGCCATCGACAGGTGGGTTGACCCGCCAGCCACCCCGGACAAAGTACTCCAGGCGTTAGGAAAGGCGTAAAATATGGCATTGCTTTCCACAGGAAACTTGTGATGTATACTCCCGATGTCGGAAGAAAGGAACGTTATGCCTGCTTTGATGCACCAGGTGATTTATGAAGACATCGTTCGCCGCGCTTTGCTTGAGGATATCGGCCGCGGCGGAGATTTAACCACCGACGCTATTGTATCCGATCAAGACGCTGCCACGGCGTCCATGGTTGCGCGTAAAGCCGGCCGTGTTGCGGGACTGGAAGTCGCCCGGCTGGCGTTTCATCTTCTCGACCCGAAAATAATATTTGAAATTCGTCTGGCGGACGGCCTGGACGCCGAATCGGGCGATCAACTCGCAGTCGTAGCAGGACCGGCGCGATCGATTTTGACCGGGGAACGCACGGCGCTGAATTTTCTCGGCCGCCTCTCGGGCGTCGCCACCGTTACGCGCGATGTCGTAGCGCGCGTAACGCCGCACGGCGCGCGCGTGGTCTGCACCCGTAAAACCACGCCCGGTCTGCGGCTGCTTGAAAAATACGCCGTGCGCGTAGGCGGCGGTTCAAACCATCGTTTCGGACTTGACGACGCCGCGCTGATTAAAGACAACCACATTGCGGCGGCGGGCGGAGACGTGCGCGAAGCCATCCGGCTCGTGCGCCGCCATGTGGGACATATGGTCAAGGTCGAGGTGGAGGTTGACGCGCTCGAACAACTGGAAATCGCCATTAAAGAAAATATCGACGCCGTGCTGCTCGACAATATGGATGTTCCGACGTTGCGCGAGGCCGTCCGAATGGCCAACACGGCAAACAACAAAGTTCTTACGGAAGCTTCGGGAGGCATTACGCCGGAGACTGCCGAGGCCGTTGCTTCAACCGGCGTAGATCTCATGTCGATAGGATGGCTCACACACAGCGCTCCCGCGCTGGATGTTTCTCTAGATTTTTCATTCAGGATATAAACCATACTAAAAATCAAGGAAGATCCCGGAAATGAAAAAAACAAAGCGCCTTCTGCTCGTACTGCTGTCCGCTGTTTTCTGCGCTTCCGCCGCGGATGCTTCGAACAGCCTCCTTTATTTCGAGGCGCAGGGCGTTGCCGGTTATTCGTCGCATGAAGGCGGGGCGGTGTATCATTCCGGCCACAAACACGACGCAATGCAGAAAAACGGCATCGGGTTTGACTACATCAGGAAGTTTTCCACGGAATATGGCGACTTTGGAACCGGCGCGCTTCAAATGCGCCTCATCTGGGACAATTATCACAACAAGCCGCAGGTGCAGGTCTATAACGCTTATTTCAGGGTAAAAACCGCGCCGGCCGATATCTGGGTCGGACATAACCGCATTTCGTTCGGACTGTCCTCCTATTGGGATACGCACGCGCACCTGCTCCAGCCGCTTTCCATGCACGGCTTCGGGTTTGAACATGACTGGGGCGCGGGAATCTCCCGCGATTTCGCGAACGGTGATTTTTCAGCCGCCGTCACCACGGGCAGCGGCATGGGAGTGAAAACAAAAGGCAACTGGATCGCCACTTCGCGCGCGTCATACGGAGTCCTGTCGCGCGACAATTACAATATCGGCGCGTCCTTTATGGGCGGAAAGAAGCTCGATACGATGGGTTATGAAGTGATGGACGACAACCCCAAGGATACTTTGCTCGGCGGCGTTGATTTCGCCTTGAATCACGACAGGGTGGAACACAGGGCTGATTTTGTCCTGGGACAAAAGAACGACATGGCGGCAGCCGCCGTTTTCTATCGCCTCGGGTACAATCTGCTGGAAGAAAATCGGCTGAAACTCGAAGGACAGTACGTATGGACGAAGCAGGAAGGCGTGAACGCCGTCGGGCTTGGATTAGGGGCAACGTATAAGGTCAATTCCAGCCTTACGGCGCGCGCCATGTATCAATGGGAGCGGGAAATGCGCGACAACCGCGTCGTCTTCCAGCTTTATTACTATCGTTTATTGCGGCGGTGATCGTAGACAAAATGGAGGACGGGCACAATGAAGAAGCTTCTTTTGATTTTGATTTTAATGCTGCTGCCGGGAACCGCCGGCAGCGCGTTTGCCGCCGTCGGGTGCGATCTGAACGATCCCGACCGCGATGTCCGAAGACTGTTTCCGGCTTCCACCGGCTACAGAACGGCTTATCTTTCCATCGACAAAATGGGCGGCGAAACGCTGTTCGGGCAGTTGCAGGACCGCCTCGGCGACAAATTTTCCGGTCTTTTTGAAACGATAGACGTGCCCTACACGCTTTATACGGTTTTAAAGGGCAGGGACGTCATAGGCTATATACACGGCGTCAATGAGAGGGGGCAATATGGAGGAATGCAGGTGTTCCTTGCCCTTGATACGAAAGGGACAATCACCGATTTTTACATGCAGAGACTGACCAGCAGGGACGCCGCGGCGATGCGTTCGCGTGATTTCGCGGCGCCGTTCAAGGGACTTTCCCTGGCCGATTTCACCGCGTATGACCCCGTGACGCGAGCGGGGATTCCCGGCGTCATAAAACCCGGAGAAAGCAATGATTTCTTTTCCGTACTCCGCGCGGTCAAGAAAAACCTCATCCTCATGGATATTTTCGTATTCAGCAATAAGGAGAAAACGCAATGAACATATTCCAGGTATCCTATAAAAACCTGTTTCGGCGCAAAGTGCGCACGGCGTTCACCATTATCGGCATCATGCTGTCGATATGGGTTCTGGTAACACTCCTGGGTTTCAATAAAGGTTATGAAAACTCGCTGAACAACAACATTGAGGGCATGGGCTTTCAGATCGTTCTGACCGCCAAGGGCTGCCCATACGAAGCGGCGACGCTGCTGATGCAGGGCGGCGCCGGTTTGCGGTATATATCGCAGGAACTGGTGGATGACGTCGTGTTCATGCCCGAGGTCGCGGCGGCCACTCCCATGCTGATGCATGTCATATTCGATCCTGACAAGGGAGAATACGGCAGCTCAACCTTATTCCTGGGGATAGATCCGACGACATATCCGGCCATGAAATCCTATCAGCAGTTTTTCCAGGGCGGCTGGTTCGCTCCTGACGCCCGGAACGAAGTTGTGCTGGGATACGAAACGGCCGAACTGGAACAACGCGAGGTCGGAGATTTGATGCTTTTGTCGGGCGTGGATGAGGCATACACGGTAGTGGGAATTCTGAAGCGCACGGGTACGCAGGATGACGGAACGGTATACCTGCCGCTCAAGGACGCGCAGACAGCCTTCGAAAAGGAAGGCGAAGTGACCATGCTCGGCATGCGCCTGAATCCGAATATCAATCGGACCGCTTTCGAGGAAAAGCTGTATGAAATTCCCGACGTGCAGGTAGTGTCCATGGAGCAGGTCAGGAACACGATCATGAACCTCGTGGGCAGCGCGAAGGCCATGATTCTTGCCATTGCCTTGATCGCGTTTTTAATAGCCATGTTCGGCGTGTTGAACACTGTGCTGATGTCGGTGTTCGAGCGGTACCAGGAAATCGGCATCCTGAAAAGCATGGGGGCAATGCCCAGGGACATTTTTAAAATGGTTCTTATAGAAACGACGATACTGTGCTCGGTCGGCGGAATTCTGGGGATTGCCTTTTCATGGGTGTTTTCCGACATGTCCGACAGGGCTATCCGTCATTTCATGCCATTTGTGCCCAGCGGCGGCATTATCGCGATAGACGCGAACATTGCGATATTGGCATTCGTATCCATTACGCTGATAGGCATCGTCGGCGGCATGTATCCGGCGTGGCGGGCTTCAGGCGTCCGTCCTCTTGACAGCATAAGGAGCGAATAACGTGGCGCAAATCATAGAAGCGAACAGCCTGGTAAAGATATACCAGCGCGGCTCGGAGCAGTTGCGCGCTGTCGACGGCGTGAGTTTTACAATAGACAAAGGCGATATTACGGCGGTCGTCGGCGAATCAGGGAGCGGCAAAACAACGCTGGTCAACATCGTCGGATGCCTGGACAATCCCACCAGCGGCGAGCTGTCAATCGACGGGCGGCGCATATTCGCGGACGGCGTTGAACTTTCGGAAAAAAAACTGACAACGGTGCGGCGAGAAATCTTTGGCTACGTGTTCCAGAAATTCTTCCTTATTCCAACGCTTTCCGTGCGCGAGAATATTCTTCTGCCGGGCGTATTCCAGCCCGAACTGGAAGTGCCGGAGGAGGAGTTGGACGGCCTTATGGATATGCTTGGGATTCTTGGGCGTAAAGACCATTTGCCCGGCCAGTTGTCAGGCGGCGAGATGCAGCGCGCCGCCATCGCTCGCGCCCTGATCGGCAAACCGCAGGTTCTGATTGCCGACGAGCCGACGGGGAACCTCGACAGCAAGCGGAGCAACGAGATAAAAGACCTGCTCGTCCGCCTGAATCGCGAGCAGGGCATAACGATTATCCTTGTTACTCACAATACCGACCTTGCCAGAATCGGCAACCGCGTGATTGAACTGAAAGACGGCGCGGCAAATGTTTCGTAAGTATTATGATGTTTTAACCAACAATGGAGGATGAAATGAGAAAAATGATTTTGTTCGCGGCGGCCTTATGTATGCTGACCGCAAGCTGCGCGACCGTGGAAACCGTCACGGAAACCACGGCGGAAACCGTCGTGGAAACCGCAACGGGAATGCTGATGGTGCAAGGCGCCTGCGGCATGTGCAAAACCCGCATTGAAGAAGCGGCGCTGAATGTAAACGGCGTCGCCAGGGCGGAGTGGAGCCTGGAAACGAAGGAACTGGCGCTGCAATTCGATCCCGGCAAAACCAGCCTGGACGCCATCAGCGAAGTACTGGCCGAAGTCGGCCATGATACCGACATGCACAAGACGGACGATATGGTTTATGCCGCTCTGCCCGAATGCTGCAAATACAGGGAATAAGCTGATTATGTTCCCGGCCGGCATATATGCCGGTCGGGAACATACTTCGGGAGTGAACGTGTGAATAAAGAAATACTAAGCATAGGAGGAATGTCCTGCGCTTCCTGTTTCAACAGAGTTGAAACGATCGTCAGAAATTTAGATGGTATAAAAAAAGCGACTGTTAACCCGGCTACTGAAAAACTGACGGTTGAGTTCGATAACGCAAAGATAGATTTATCAAAAATAAAAGATGTTATTATCAGAGCCGGTTATACGGTATTGGAAAATAACAAAACAAATGCCGTCGATGAAGATCGAATACGAAAAGAAAAAGAAATCAGAACATTACGAATAAAATTTATTATCGCGGCCATATTTACGGCGCCGCTGCTTTATATGGCAATGGCGCCAATGGTATCAGTATCGTCTTATATTAACCTGCCGTATCCGGGCATTCTTCATCACGACAGCCATCCCTTGAACAACGCGATAGCGCAAATTATATTAACAATTCCCGTCATTCTGGCCGGTTATCGATTCTATACCACCGGGTTTAAAATGTTTATCCAAAAAAAGCCCAATATGGATTCATTAATCGCAACGGGAACAAGTGCGGCTGTTATATACAGCCTATATAATACTTATTTGATTTCAACAGGACGCGCCGAATCGGTTCACTCGCTTTATTTCGAAACCGCCGGAGTTATTATTACTCTGATACTGCTGGGAAAACTGCTGGAGTCAATATCAAAAGGCAAAACCGGCGAGGCAATTAAAAAATTAATGGGATTAGCCCCCGAAACGGCTATCATTGAAGTTGACGGAATAGAAAAAGAAGTGCCGGTTGAAGAAGTTAAAGTAAACGATATTGTAGTTGTCAAGCCCGGATCCAGATTACCGGCGGACGGCATCGTAATCGAAGGGTACGCTCCAGTTGATGAATCAATGCTTACCGGCGAAAGTATGCCGGTTGATAAAAAAAGCGGCGACAATGTCCATGCGGCGTCGGTAAATACAAATGGATTCATTAAATTTAAAGCTGTTAAAGTCGGCAGCGACACGACGCTTGCTCAAATTATCAGGCTGGTTGAAGACGCCCAGGGAAACAAACCTCCCATAGCCAGAATGGCCGATATGGTATGCGGATATTTTGTTCCGGTTGTATGTGTAATTGCCGTTTTATCCGGAATGCTCTGGTTCATTGGCGCCGGCGATCTGGAATTTTCCTTAAAAATATTTATTGCCGTTCTGGTAATAGCCTGCCCCTGTGCGCTGGGGCTTGCGACCCCCGTTTCGATCATGGTGGGCATAGGAAAAGGCGCCGGGAACGGCATTTTAATTAAAGGTTGTGAAGCGTTGGAAACGGCCCATAAAATTAATACCATCGTATTCGATAAAACCGGAACCATAACTGAAGGGAAACCCGGAATAACGGATATTCTGACGGTCGGGGGAATTGATGAAAACAGGCTGTTGCAGATAACCGCTTCAGCCGAAAAAGGCAGCGAGCATCCGACAGGCCGGGCTATCGTTAACGAAGCTGAAGAAAAAAAGATTGAATTTCTGAAGGTTGATAAGTTTAATGCTTTAGCCGGCCGTGGAATAGAAGCTGAAATAGATAATATAAAAGTTCTGGCCGGAAATCGTAAATTAATGGATGAATATAAAGTTTCGCTGAAAGAACTGGAAAAAGAATCCGACAGACTGGCGGATGAAGGCAAAACCCCGATGTATATCGCGTTTGACAATAAAATCGCCGGAATTATTGCGGCGGCCGATGTCGTAAAAGAGAGTTCCAAAAGCGCTATCGAAAAATTACAAAAAGCAGGCATTGAAGTTGCGATGATAACCGGCGATAATAAAAAAACAGCCGCCGCCATTGCCCGACAGGTTGGAATAGAGAGGGTTTTATCGGAAGTATTGCCTCAGGATAAATCGGACGCGATCCGGAAACTTCAGGGCGAAAACAGGAAAGTGGCCATGGTCGGCGACGGTATAAATGACGCCCCGGCGCTGGCGCAGGCCGATATAGGTATCGCAATCGGATCGGGAACCGATGTTGCCATGGAATCGGCTGATATCGTTCTTATGCGGAGCGATTTAATGGGTGTGCCGGCCGCGCTTGAATTGTCCAGAAAAACAATAAGGAATATCAAGCAAAACTTATTCTGGGCGTTTGTTTATAATGCGCTTGGAATACCGATTGCCGCCGGAGTTCTGTATCTATTTGGCGGACCGTTGTTAAGCCCGATGCTTGCCGCCGCGGCAATGAGTTTAAGCAGTGTATCGGTATTAAGCAATGCTTTAAGGCTCAAACGTTTAAAATTGCCTTGAACCGGTCCCTTATATTGTAAAATACATCCGCAATAAACTGGTCGAACTGTTTCCCGGAGTTTTCCATGATGATTTTGACCGCTTCCTCGTGCGTAAACGGTTTCTTATATGGCCTCTCGGATATAAGCGCGTCGTATACGTCGGCAATCGCCATAATCCGTCCCTGAACGGGGATGTCCATTCCCGCCAGCCCGCGCGGATAACCTTTCCCGTCCCAGCGCTCATGATGATAACCCGCGAATAACTTGGCGTTGCGCAAAAACTCCACATCTTCCGTCCTGGAAACGATTTGGCTGATAATCCGTTCGCCTTCCGCGGAATGGGTTTTCATGATCTCAAATTCTTCATCGGTCAGTTTGCCCGGCTTGTTAAGGATAGTGTCGGATATGGATATTTTCCCAACATCATGCAGACGCGCGGATGAAACGAACAATTCCAGATCCATTTCGCATAACGCATCCGCATACACCCCGTGTACTATCATTGCGTCTACCAATATTTTTATGTACGTTGTCGTGCGTTCCACGTGACCGCCCGTCCCCTGGTCGCGACTTTCAACCATATCCGCCAAAACGAACACTATGCCGTTTTGCAGACGCTGCAGTTGCTCGGTTCGCTGTTGAAGCTTTGTCGTCCGTTCGCGGATCAGCTCGTCGATATCCAGATGGGTTTTTATGCGGTTCAGCAGGACGGGGGCGGAAAACGGTTTTGTGATGAAATCAATCACGCCCAGTTGAAAACCGCGGACTTCTACTGAAGAATCCGTCATGCTGGTAAGGAATATGACGGGAATATCCGCGTACGCAACGTTGTCTTTCAACCGCTGCAAGGCTTCAAATCCGTCGATTCCCGGCATTTCAATGTCCAGCAAAATCAAATCAGGCTTGATTTTTTCCATAAGCCCGAACATTTTTGCCGCCGACGGCAGCGTCATCACCCGATATTGATCTTTCAGCACCGCTTTTGCTATGGACAGGTTTATATCGTTGTCGTCCACTATAAAAATTGTTTTTTGCATGTCAGCACTCCTTAATGGGACGCCATCCGAGGTAATTGCAAAACCCCTGGGAGCGCCGGCGACCACGCCGGCAAGAAACGTAACAACCATTTATC
>Ga0099364_10011747_pt1 | contig 11904 bp, 7 predicted proteins | sample TergutTh196P3_FD_73070 | JGI IMG/M metagenome (GOLD analysis project Ga0099364, IMG submission 73070) | Microcerotermes parvus P3 segment gut microbial communities from Pointe-Noire, Republic of the Congo - Th196 P3 | ecosystem: Host-associated > Arthropoda: Insects > Digestive system > Gut ...
TCATAATACGAAAATGAATGGACAAAATGGTCGGCTATCTGCTTCATATACATCATGATGCCGAATCGCAATCTTCATTTTCATGCATGGTAGTGAAGCTGTTTCATGGTCGATTGCGAGCCTGTAAGATTGTCTATAAAGCATTATCCCATGCCGCGAAGCAATCCATAATTTTTAACCAAATAATCGTTTTTTCTGCACCCAACGTAGAAATAAATCGATATTTATGATGCAAAATATGGATTGCTTCGCGGCATAGGATAGTGCATTATTTTCCAGTTTACAGGCTCGCAATGACGGGTAATGCTGTTGATCATGATAATTTGTTCCATCAATTATAACTCCCCCCTACCCCCCTCAAAGAGGGGGGAGGCAGGAACGAATAAATGCGTTCCCTACAGATTCGGGTGCATTTGATCACTAGCTCCTAGTTCTGCACCGTTGCAATCCTGAATCTATCAATTTCTACATCAGTAAACCTATTACATTCTAAAGAATTAACAAGATTAAACTGTTCACCATAATTAATAATTTCATTATCATTGGCTTTCGGGCAATATCGAAGTAAAATTGAGCCAGCTATACGAATATTATTTTCTGTCACTTGGTCATCAGAAATTAAAATACCAATAGGTCCTGTCACGTTCATACATTTTAGAATTATCTCTTTATTAATAATTCCGTGTAAATAATCTAGTTCGTCAATATGTCTATTTATTACTAATTTAGTGTTGTCATCGATCCTAAAATGTCTACCAACTTTTAAAAAATTAATGTTTTGTATTGTTAATTGTTTATGGTCGATAAGTTCTTTTAGTCTTTTTGTATACCCCATATCTGTTAAAAGACATCCCCCACCCGAATTTGGTATCTCTTTAAGCCCTAAATCTTCTGCAATTTGAATTTGTGTAGCTCTACTCCTTCCACAAATGTTTAACAAATCATCATTATTCACCCAACCTTCACGGATAGGCAAAGTATCAGGTAATCTTTTTTGGCATAATGGTCTTACAATCAGATCTCCAATTGTAGATATTTTTTTAACAGCATTCATTGCGTCATATCTTTGTGACATAGGTCTTTGATTTATCACTTCTCCAGAAATAACAAAATCAGCTTCGTAATAATCAAGATACTCTTTCAACGTTCTGAACATTAATCCGTGGCAATCTATACAAGGATTGAAATGTTTACCGTATCCATAAATAGGTTTTGTTAACATCTCTAAATGCTTCTCTGTAATGTCTATAACAACAATTTCAAAATTATTTGCCAAAGCCAGCATTTCTGCTTTTTTCCTGTTAAAAAACGGAGTTTCGAAAAAAATTGGGATCACTTCAAAACCTAGTTTTTTCATCCAACAGACAGCGACAAGGCTGTCTAATCCCCCTGAAAATAGTGCAAGAACTTTTTTATGTTTCATGATTCCTTCCTAATTTTACAAATTGCATAACAATAAAACTTAATATAAAGAAAATAATTATGCTTAAAATTGCATTTTTTTGATTTCCAGTAATTCTTGATATTTCGCCATAAATTAACAAACCTGCAATTGTAGCAAGACTAGCAAAAACACTGTAAAAGCCGAAAAATTCGGCAGATTTATTCTCTGGTGTCAGCGTAGCAAGCAGAGTTCTACTACAGGCTTGTGTAGAACCCATAGCAAATCCTGCCAGAATTCCTATAAAATAAAATTGAGATTTATTCATAACTAAATAGGCACCAATAATAGCAATCATCCATATAATTAAAGTAATGCTAATTGCTTTTTTTGCACCAATCCAATCGACAACATACCCAAACAACCAAGCCCCTAAAAATGCGGATGGTTGCGCAATGATAAAATATGTAATCATATTCATTTCTGTCATCCCGAACCGTGTAGAACCGTAAATAGAAGCAAAACTAATAACAACAAAAATACCGTTACTAAATAGAAAAAAACTAATAAGAAATTTAATTAGCTCACTATATTTTCTAATGCTTTTCGCTGTGTCATATAATTGTTGTATTGTCATATGTATCATAGATTTAAATCCATTAATTTGCTGTTTTATATTTCTTTTCTTTTCTTTTAACCAGATAAAAGTTGGAATAGAAAAAACAAAAAATATAATTGCCACTAAAATGAAAGAAAATCTATAATTTAAATAATTTTCAAGATTCAATCTTGCAATAGGCATAACAGCAAATAGTGCAAATAAGCCACCAAGGTAACCAATTCCCCATGACAATCCTGAAAATCTATTTAATTCATGTTTTTCAGCAATATCAGGCAAAAAGGAATTATAAATAACAGTTCCGATAGTATAGCAGTATTTAGCAACAATGAAAATAATCATAGTTTTTAAAATATCACCTTGTTTCATGAAAAACAGTAAAATAGTAAAAAGTATAGAAATATATGTGACGATAATAAGAGATAATTTTCTTGATTGAGTTTGGTCTGCTAAAGCTCCAATGAAAGGAGCAGTTAAAGCAACTAAAATCATAGAAATACTAACCGATCTAGCCCATAAAGCAGTACCGATTTCTTCTTGTGCAACAATAATGTCCTTAAAATACATGCTAAATAAAACAGTAACCATGATGGTTACAAAAGATTGATTCGCAAAATCGTAGAACATCCATCCAATTTTTTCTTTTGTAAAGTTTATTGCTTTCATTATTTTAACTCCAAGATAGGTAATTTACTATCTAAATATTTTTCTAAGCACGGTGTAGCAATGAAAATTTGGTGTTTTTTAGATAAATTAGCTAACATGCTATCACATCTTTGTTTATCAAGCTCTGTTAGGGTGTCATCGAAAATTAGAATTGGTACAATACTGTTATTCTTTTCAATATAATTTGATAACGCTAATTTAAGCACAAGTACTATACTTCGTTTCTGTCCTTGAGAAGCAAAATGTAAAGCGTTCTTTTTATTAATAGTTAAATAAAAATCATCAAGGTGTGGACCGTAAAGTGTAGTTTGGTACTTACACTCCTTTTTCGTGTTTTTTTGTATAGTTTCCATCATTTTATCAACGAAATCTGTATGGTAAAAATTTGGTTTAAAACAAATATCAACATCCTCATCTTCTTTTATTAGAACTGGATATGTCTTTGTAAAAATATCTCTGTATGTTTCAAAAAATTTAATTCTTGATAAAACAACATTTTCGGCAGCTTCACAAAATGTTCTATCCCATGCTGCTTTTTCCTGCCTACTAAAATCAGTTTTTAATAAAGAATTTCTTTGAAATAATACTTCTTTAAATCTTCTTAAATATTCAATATACACAGGATAGAGCTTTGATATTGCCATGTCAATAAAATTTCTTCTTTTAGCAGGCACTGAAAATACACTGTATATGTCATCAGCACCTGAATATAAAATCTGAATGTGATGATATAAATCAGATATTTTTCGTAAAGGTTTATTATCTATATGAATTACTTTCTTTTTTTGATTATTGTAATAAACAGTATAGCTTGAAGCTGTAAAACCAATCGCAGATATAGAATTATATTCTGATTTAATAAAAAAACTTTCTTTGTCATGAGAAATAATTTGTGTGTCTAAATGATTTAAAAAAGATTTCCCATAATTAAAGTAAGAGATGGCTTCTAAAAGATTTGTTTTACCGACTCCATTCTTTCCCGTTATTAAGCAACCTTCTTTTTGAAACTCAAAGTTCACTTCTAAGTAATTTCTATAATTCTGTAATTGAATTGTTTTTATAAACATAATTTTATTGTCCAATAGAATCTTATTTCATTAGCAACATCCAATAATTGGGTTTGCAACATCATAAGTCCAAATATAATCTGTAAACTGTGCATTTAATGTTAATACACTCATTAAAATGATGAAAAATAAATATTTTTTCATGTAATACTCCCTTTATTTTTTTTATTTTAATTATTTGTAATTTTAATTGCATCGTTTATAACGACATTAAAATCTTTATAAAAAATCCCATGACTTGTAGTAATAACAAGATCTTCTTTTAATTTATTTATTGATGTAATTCTTCTACCCTTTATATTATCTGTTTGTATCTGAAATATAAAAAAGTCGAATAAATTACCGTTTCTGTCTTCTATATAATATATTTCATCATCTCTAAAAAAGAAAAGATAGCCATCTATCTCACGATAATTAAAAATACCTACATTAAGCCCGTCTGTTACTATCCAATTTTCGCCGTCTGTGGTGTGTGCAAACAAACCATTACTCATCTGTGCACACAGACGACCTCTAAATTCGAAAAGTGTGTGCATAGGACGATCATAAACATTTCCCAGCAAAGGATTAAACTCTTTGATAATACCATTTTCTGATATTTGCAAATACTGATTACCGTTTCCCCGGAAAGCAACATAAAATTTATCATTATAAATAACAATGTTTGAAAAATTAACAGATAAAGAGGCTGATGGTTTTTCTAAAATGCCAAAATCAGAAATTGTAGTATTTACATTGCCTGTTGGTCCATACGGTAATATGTCAACAAAAACAAGATGTTCAAAAATTTGTTCTCCAGGGAACCCTGAAAAAGTAGCAATAACTGTTAAAAAACGGTTTTTAGAATTAATTACTCCTATTTCTCTTTGTCTAGCATAATTATATTTAACATGATATTTTTCAAATTGTTCTCCAAATTCTCTTACTTGAATATAAGAATTGTCATGTAAACCCTCTGTGTGCCTGTAAAATTGAATAAGGCTATGATCTGCAGGACTTGTATGTACAGATAATTCTGCAGATAAAGTTGGTTTTAGATTAGTCCCCACTTGTGTACTGCCTCCAAATTCATGTGGTGGGAAAGTAAAATCATCAAAAACCCATGTTCTGCCGTAAGTTGATACTATAAGTTGATCATTTACAGCAAGCCCGTTTGTAATATAGTTTCTAGAAACGTCTGCAAATAAATAATGGTTCCAATAACCCTGTTTTGCTTCTTTGTAACGCAAAATTTTAGTACAACTAATTAAGATGGTTAAAAATATTGATATTAAAAGTAGGTATATAATTATTTTTTTCATTTATGCCTCTTTAATTAAAATTGCTTGAAACCCTCTTTGCATCAAACATCACAAAGTTTATTTCTCTATAAAAAATCCCAAAACTTGTTGTTATTACAAGGTCGTTTTTTAACCTATTTACAGATGTAATAACTTTACTTTCTATATTAGCCGATCGTATTTGATATACAAAAAAGTCACGCAGGTTATCATTTCTATCTTCTATATAATAAATTTCATCATCCCTAAAAAAGAAAAGATAGCCACCTATATCACGATAATTATAAAAATTAGTACCAAGTCCATGTGCTACAGTCCAATTTTCACCGTCTGTGGTGTAAGCAAACAATCCATTATCAAGTTGTGCACACAGATGTCCTCTAAATTCAAAAAAAGTATGTATATGGCTATCATAGCTATTTCCGGGCAAATGATTAACAAAATGTTTTATATAACCATCTTCAGATATTTCTAAATAGTGATTACCGTTCCCCCGGAAAGCAATATAAAATTTATTGTTATAAGTAATGATATTTGAAAAGGAATCAGATAGAATAACATCGGATGGTATTTCTATAACACCAAAATCAGAAATAGTCAGATTACTTTCACCAGTTGGTCCATGTGGTAATAGGTCAACAAATATGAGATGTTCATATATTTGTTCACCAGGATTTCCTAAAAAAAAGGCAATAATAGTTAAAAAGCGGTTTTTAGAGTTAAATACCCCTATTTCCTTTTGTCTAGAATAATCGTATCTAACATGATATCCTTCAAACATATCTCCAAACTGATTTACTCGAATGTGAGTATAGTCGTGTGTACCTTCAGTGTGTCTACGAAATTGAATAAGTTCATTATCGGCTGGACTTGTATGTGCAGATAATTCATCAGATAAGGTAGGTTTTAGATTAGTACCTACTTGTGTACTACCACTAAACTCTCCGGGCATATTTACAAAATCATTAAAAACCCATATTTTACCGTAATTTGAGATTATAAGCTGATTATTTACAGACAATCCATTAGTAATATAGTTTCTTGAAACATCAGCAAACAAATAATGGTTCCAATAACTTGGCTTTTCGTCATCGGAATGCACAATTTTGGTACAACTAATAGAGATTGTTAAAAATATTGTTATTAAAAGTAGGTATATATATTTTTTTTTCATTTTTATACTCCTTTTCTGTAGGGAACGCATTTATTCGTTCTTAATTCCATCTGTACGAAACGAACACACACCAACCGCATCCTGTAGGAGTCCACTCCGAAAAGTATATTTTCATAAAATCATTCCTTACGCACACCGAAGGTGTGTGGCTCTTTATAGAATAACATGCAACCATCTACAACCACCCCGAAGGGGTGGAACTCTATGTGATGCAATTATTTAGTCCCACTCCTTTGGGGTGGGAGATGTGGTGTAATCGTTTTCTATAAAGAGTCACATCTCTCAGAGATGTGTAAGGAATTTCAATAATTAATTAAAAATCGACTTTTCGGAGTGGACACCGTAGGGATGCAACCAACAATCTACTACTATCCCTCATTTAAAATGCACCCAATTCTGTAGGGGACGTATTCATGAGTCCCCTACAGAAAACGGTGCTACCCGAATCGAGGCGGGACGTAAAATTGCGTCCCCTACAGAATTGGGTGCATTTTAAACGAGGGATAGTATTATTTCATTAACAACATTCGATTGGTTATAGTTTCTGTGCCGGCTATGATTTTGTAAAAGTATATTCCAGAACTTACCTCACGTCCTTGTGAATCAGTACCATTCCAGATTATATTATGGTGACCTTGGTTAAGGTTTTCATTTAGCAAAGTATTTACTCTTTGACCTCTAATGTTGAAGATGTCAATTCTAACTATTCTGTTGTCTGGCAGAGATAGCTTAATTGTTGTTTCAGGGTTAAATGGATTGGGGTAGTTCATTGCCTCAAATTTGGTAATATTAGGTGGCACAACATGATTACCTTCATCTTCTGTTTTATTATAGTTCAATATTTTTGCAAATAGTATATCTCTATTTTGTAGATATTCTGCATCATTTAATTTTACTATTGAACTATCTTCTGAGAGAGAATGTGGAGATCTAATTTGCGAAAGTCGCCATTGTGCATATATTCTATCTAGTTCTGCAAATAATGATGCTATAGTGTCTGCATATTTAATGATAATATAATCAGCAATTTCAATTGCTTCAACAAAATAAGAATTAAACAGATTTGTTATAACTTTTGACTCTAAAACTTCCAATTCTAAATCTTCATGAACAATACTATTAAGAAAATTTAACAGTTCTTCCATATCAGAATTCAAGGAAATTTGAAGATTTGGCAGATAACTAATAGCATATCTTGCATATTCTGTGTTCGGATACAAACTAATGATGTCTTTCATTCTAAGCATAGCATTTTGAAAATCACCGGATTCTATACGTTCTAATGCTAAATCAAATTTAATGCTTACAGGATCAGGCATAGGATCATTAAAGTCAAAAATAGACATTGTTTGATAAAATCTTGTAGCATCTGTTGTGTCTACTTCAGCTTGAAATGTATTAATACGATTGTTTGCAACTCCTAATGCCATCATTAAATAAGACGACAAACTGTCGCTAGAATCACCTATAACAGGTCTTTTATCCGTTTCAGGATTAGTGATAAAATGTGGATAGTATTCCCTTCTAAAAGCAGTTTCAACAAAAGTATTGTTAAAAATCCTACCACCACGTACCCTATTAAAACTAGATGAAAAATCAACATATCCTTTCAGATTGTCGTAGATGAGATTACCAGTTGTAAGAAGTCGACTTTGAATAACTTGAAGCCCTACATCAGTATTGTTGTATATCTCAGTATAGCGAATATCGTTTTGCAAACTAGGCGAGTGTTCTAACAATACACCATTAGAATTGTTATATATTTTGCTATCCCAGATGTTGATTATACTGTTATCTGCCACATGAATTCCTTCAGTATTGTTAAAATATTCACTAAAATCTAGTTGTAGTTCAGAATTTTTATGAGCAAATACTTGTACAATATTAAAGACTTTAGCATTTAAAAAATTTAAAAAGCTATTATCCAAATATATAAAATGTATATCTGATACACTTCCCATAATAGTATTATAATTAGCTTCTTCTCCACCATGATAGTTATTAAAATAACTATTATATATAAAAAGTCCGTCCCATTTTGTGCCTAATACAGACTTAATTTCAGTATGTTCTCCTATTCTGATTACAGATGAATAAAATTCTAATCTGTCGCCTTTATTTATATATTGCCATCTAAACGCAGTACCTCCGCGATTCAAATTATCTTCTTTATCTATAGTTTCTGGTGCTATTGACTCAATCATGCCAGCAGTGTTACCAACAATAAAACTATATCCGTATGTTTTAAATGCACTGTTAAAAAAAACTACTTTGCTATGGTCGCTAAGGTATAAGGAAGAATTATTTAATAAAAGGTTAGAATCATTAACATTAACAGATACTCTATTGTTCAAGTATAATCTGCTGTTGTTCCATAATTTTATATTTGAATTGTTATTTATTGTAATCTTCGCTCTATCAAATGCTAAAATGTATGCACTGTTTTTAATGTGTACCTCGCTATTGTTGTTAACAATTAATTCACTATCGGTACCAGAGATTCTTATATAATTATCGGATATATTTATAGCAGAACCTGTGATGTATAACTTAGCACCATCTTCAATGTAAATATTTTTAAGATCGCTTACATTAGTTAGGTTATTAAGATGAACCTCAGTTCCAATACCACTAGCTAATAGGGATCCAGTTTCTGTTATAGATAAATCAGAATTGTTTATATAAAGCTTTGCGCCGTCTTCTATAATCATTTTTGTATCGTCTACAACAAAAGTGCTGTTGTTGATATATGCGTTTGATAGTGGTCCTTTAACCGTTGCTAATGTAAATCCAGTAGTAATACTACTGTTGTTTACAACAAATGTACCGTTTTTAACTTCAAAGCCGAAATGTGGTTTCGTAACGAAAATGACGCCAGTATGTTTTTCAGCTGTGAAAATGCAATTTGCGAATGTAAGAGTTGCTCCATAATCGACAACATATTTTCTCGCCCATATTCTATTCAAGGCGATCTCATTAAAATTTTCATAAACATTACTAACTCTTTGTGCGGGTATGAGATCATAGTATGTACTTCCTTTTGCTTTTATGCGGTCGGCTTGATAGTTAGCAAGGTATAAATATGGCTCTTTATCAGGATCTAAATAATCAAATATAGCTTTTACAGTAATTACCATTGTTGAAATAGACATATTATTGTTTCTTTTTAGATTGATAGCAAGACCTTTTGCATCTTCAGAATCAATAAAGTAGGTAAAAGCAGAAAACTGCTTCCTATACTTGTCACTGTCATAATAAAATTCAGAATAGTCGATAAAATTTAGATGAGAGTGTGCATCGCTTAGGATTTCAGAGAGTTTTAAGTAAGGTGAATTATTACGGGCAGGATATAACATAAAATTGAAGGAAATTTCTACATTTCTTGGATTGGGGTTTAAACCTGAATGTAGATTAACTATCAAACCTTCCGGTATACTTGATATTCTGTAGGAATTCCTATCACCATTTTCTGACCAATTTCTATTTTCTATTTTCGGTGATGTAGTATAGTTTACCACGCCTAGTGTGTTGTTGTACAAAGGTGCATTGCCTTGATTTCCCGGTGCGCCGGGTTGCCTTATAGTAAAACTATTAACAAGAACTTTATCATTAATTAATCCTTTTATATTTGGCTGACGATGCAACCCCAAGGTATTTACACCGGAAAGATAACCAGAATAAAAGTACATAATGTTTCCTATAATATTTATATAATTTTCTAATTTTAAGTCAGATAAGTTATTATTTATGTAAGCTATTCTATTGTTAAGTTTGTTAAAATAATTGGTGTGAGGCTGAAATGCACCTGTACTTGTTGATACATACCTATGATGTATAAGGTTGGACATTTTTGCACCATATTGACTTAATAATAAATCACTTCGTATAGGAATTCTGGGTGTACTAAAATGTTCAAAACTGGCTCCGTTAAATTGGTTCTCATTATTTTTTCTTGCATGTGCGTGTTCTTTATTTAATATATTGACAGTATTCATGTTTACAGATGAATTTGTAATTCTCTCCAATTTAAACGTTAAAGTATTGGTAGGCAACTGATTAATATTGTCATATGCTACATAAAAATCTGCAAATACCCATTTTCCATCATACCCTTCGATATATTTAAACATACCATTGTTTTTAGAATATTTGTTTCTTTTATCAAGGGCTACTATGTATTGTGATGTGTACTTGTTACCTGTTGCTAGTGTGGACAATATACCTGTGTTGTTAGTTGAATTTGTAGTGAACTCGATCATGGCTTGGGAAGGTTCTTCGTATTCAAATACTTCTCTAAAAAAAGTGCGAATGATGCCACGCTCAACGTTGTAAAAAGCTACATAGGGGTTGCCGATTTTGACATTTTCTATGTTTTCTAAGTCATATTCAATGGTGCTATCGCCTAAATCTAGGCTTAGTAGTCTCCAACCATCACTATGTTTAAAGTCTGATGCAGTACCATAAGCTAATGATGATACATTGTGATTAGATGACGGTAGTATACCTATTGAGTTCAGATATTGTTTTAGAGGTTGAAGTTCTGTTTGATTAAGCACAGAATCTGACTCATAAAAAGGTGAAAGATAAAATTTTGTGGTATCTTTCGCAACAAACTGCCAAACTGGTTTATGCCAATCATTGACAAGTTCTCCAATAGGTGGGTTAGCTGCATCATAAGTCCAAATATAATCTGTAAACTGTGCATTTAAAGATAATGCACTCATTAAAATGATGAAAAATAAATATTTTTTCATGTTATACTCCCTTTATTTTGTTTATTTTAATTATTTGTAATTTTAATTGCATCGTTTATAACTTCATTAAAATTTTTATAGAAAATACCATGACTAGTTGTAATAACAAGATCTTCTTTTAATTTATTTATTGATGTAATTCTTCTACCCTTTATATTATCTGTTAGTATCTGAAATATATAAAAATCAAATAAATTACCGTTTCTGTCTTCTATATAATAAATTTCATCATTCCTAAAGAAGAAAAGATAGCCATCTATTTCACGATAATTAGAGATGCCGACATTAAGCCCGTCTGTTACTATCCAATTCTCGCCGTCTGTAGTGTATGCAAACAAGCTGTTACCAAGTTGTGCACACAAACGACCTCTAAATTCAAAAAGAGTATTCATTGAGCGATTATAAAATGCCGTTCCCTGTAAAGGATTGTGAAATTCCTTTATATAGCCATCTGTAGATATTTCTAAATAATAATTTCCATAACCGCGGAAAGTAACGTAAAACTTATCATTATAAATAACAATATTTGAACAAGAAATAAATCGAAGATAATTTTCTGGCATTTCTAAAACTCCATAATTGGAGATAATGTTATTATCGTTGCCTGTTGGTCCATGTGGTAATAAATCAACAAATAAAATTTTTCCATTATATTGCGAACCCGTTTCTACAACAATTGTTATAAAGCGATTATTATTAAAAGTCCCCGTTTCTCTTTGTATTTCATAATTATACCAAATGCGATATGAGCTAAACTCTTCGCCAAATTGCTCTAAGTGAATAGCTTCGTAATTATGCACACCTTTGTTGTGTGTGTAAAATTGTATAAGATTAAAATCTGCAGGACTTGTATGTACAGATAATTCTGCAGATAAAGTTGGTTTTAGATTAGTCCCCACTTGTGTACTGCCTCCAAATTCATGTGGTGGGAAAGTAAAATCATCAAAAACCCATGTTCTGCCG
>Ga0099364_10011748_pt1 | contig 11903 bp, 8 predicted proteins | sample TergutTh196P3_FD_73070 | JGI IMG/M metagenome (GOLD analysis project Ga0099364, IMG submission 73070) | Microcerotermes parvus P3 segment gut microbial communities from Pointe-Noire, Republic of the Congo - Th196 P3 | ecosystem: Host-associated > Arthropoda: Insects > Digestive system > Gut ...
TAAGAGAATCAGATCGGGATCCGTTATTAAAATACCGCCCGGCAATGTGTTGTGAAGCGTTAATACAGGCAGAGGTATTGGACGAAGGGATCGTTCTACAGCATGATCGCCTAGAATTGTTACAGGCGATGCGGTGGAGTTAACCCCGGGTATTATCCCCATATTACCGCCTGCAATATCAGCTTCAAAAATTACGGCATAATACCATGAAATACCCGGAATCGGAAAATCAATAAAAGGAGAATCAATTCCCGACTGAACAATAACAGCATTCATTAAATCCTGAGGCTGGCGAATCGGCTGCATACTCCGGTAAAGAATTGCATTCCCCGGCATACCGGCTCTATCGAATGTAATAATTACACTTTCTCTTTCCTGTATTGCATCCAAATTAGAAATACCCTGCAATGTTTCTACAGGAATCAAATCTGGAGGGTGAACAAAAATCCCGGAATCCCCCTGGGGAACAGATCCAAGATTAACACTTACACTGTTAACCTGCGGAATAATAATATCGTAAAGCTGCCCGTTTAAATCGCTTGCAGCAATAAAATAATAGATATTTTCCATATCATCGGAATCATCAATATAATACTGCATTCCATATCTGACTGTAACAGGCCGGATGTTTGCAGGAATAAAACCTGCAAAAGGGCGCGCGGATCTGTAAATATAGACAGGACCGCGGGCATCGGGAGAATCCACCCATGTAAGACGAATCAGATTACTTCTTGATTCCACCATTAGCTGTGAAACATGAAGAACAGGCTCCCTGCCCTGGGCAAAAATCCCCGCAGAAATAACTAAAATGAGGATAAAAATGATAAATAAAAGCCTTTTACTCATCCTGCTTATATTTTAGTAAAATATTCGTCATATTGCAAATGATAAAAACCTGAATATAAACCATCTTTTGCGATCAATTCATCATGACTGCCCTCTTCCACAAGCTGCCCATTGGAAAGAACAAGGATACGGTCTGCATCCTTTATTGTCGAAAGTCTATGCGCGATTACAAAAGACGTTCTGCCCATTAAAACCTTTTTCATACCAAGCTGAATAAGACGTTCTGTCTCCGTATCAATGGAACTTGTCGCCTCATCAAGGATAACCACACGGGGGTTGTGGGCAATAACACGCGCAAAACTAATCAACTGCCTCTGTCCCGCGGATATATTTGCCGCCCTTTCAGAAAGCATGGTTTTATAGCCGTCCGGCAACCAGCTGATAAATTCATGGGCGTGAACATTCTTTGCCGCCTCAATAATTTTATCCAAAGACAAATCAAGCCCAAGGCTGATATTTTCTTCGATTGTGCCGGAAAATAAAACAACATCCTGAGTTACAGGCATTATTGAATTACGCAGTTGTTCAATGGGGATATTCTTTACAGGTATACCGTCAAGACGGATCTCGCCGCTATTTACATCCCAAAGACGGGCAAGAACATTGATAATCGTGGTTTTCCCCGCTCCGGTAAAGCCGACAATTGCAGCCATCTCTCCGGGCTTAATCGAAAATGTAAGACCTTTTAAAACTTCTTCGCCTTGTTTATATGAAAAATGAACATTGTCAAATTCAACATGCCCCCTAACCTCTCCATTTACAGAGGATGTTCCTGTATCGGGAATATGTTCATTTGTATCCATTAACTTAAAAACTTTTTCCCCGCCTGCCATTGCAGATTGAAGCATTGTGTATTTCTCGGCAATATCTGTAACAGGCGCAAAGAATTTCTGAACCAGATTGATAAACGCAATCAGCACGCCAAGAGAGAGCGATAAAGACAACACCATCCTGCTTCCTACAACAATTACTATAGCCACAGTAAATGTTGAAAGCCATTCCACCAGCGGCCTGAATGTTGCAAACACATACATCTCTCCCAGATTTGCATCCAAAAGTTCATCGTTACCCTTTTTAAACTCGTTAAAACTTTTTTTCTCCTGCATAAAAAGCTGTACCACCTGCATTCCTGCAAGCCTTTCAGCAAGATATGCATAAACTTTTGAAGAGGCTGTCCTCTGCCGCCTGAATGCATCACGCGCCTTTATCCTGCTGAAAAAAGTAAGGACAAGAACCGGCGGTATAATAATTAAAATAAGAAGCGCCATTTGGGGCGAAAGAATAAAAAGTGTAATAATGGTTCCAATCATAATCGAAATATCTTTTAAAAACGCAACCAGAACTGTTGTAAAAAATTCATCCATTGTCTGCACATCGCCTGTAAGACGGGTAACGATTCTTCCTACGGGATGCCTTGAAAGAAACGATGTTGACTGGGATATTGTTTTTTTAAAAAGTCCAAGACGTATGTCCTTCATTATCCGCTGAGTCATCAGGTTTGCCGTCCATGTCTGGAGAAAGGTAAAAGCAAAAACAAGTATCAGGAATAAAAAATAAAAAAGGCTCCCCCTTGTAAGAACAGATACATCCTTAACAAGAATTCCGTCGTCTATGATCCATCTAAGCAGCACGGGAATAATTAATTCGCCAAGAGTTGAAATAATAAGCGCGGCAATGGTAATTAAAGCCAGATGTTTATAAGGCTTTAAATACGAAAGAATACGGCGGGCAATGCGGCTGTCATATTCTTTTGTTATATCATCTGTTTCAAAATAACTTTCAGCCATCTTTACCCTCCTGCAAAGCGGGAGAATGTTCCAATCTTTGGAACTCAAGCATACGTCCGTAAAAACCTCCGGTCTTTGCCAATTCCGCAGGGGTACCGTACTCCGTCATTTTTCCCTTGTCCAGAACAAGAATATTGTCCGCATATTTTAATGTAGAAACACGATGGGAAATAATTATTGTTGTTTTGCCCTTTCTCTCCTTCCTTAACGCTTCAAGTATTTTTAACTCTGTCTCATTGTCAACTGCGGAAAGGGAATCATCCAAAATTAAAAACTCACTTTCCATTATTGCGGCTCTTGCGATTGCCGTTCTCTGCTTCTGCCCCCCTGAAAGCGTAAGACCGCGCTCGCCTACAAGCGTTTCTTTTCCATTTTGAAAATTTTCAAGATCCTTATTAAGGCAGGCAAAATCAACTGCTTTATTAACTTCATCCTGCAGTACTAAAGGACGGCCATAGGCGATATTATTGGCAATTGAATCGGAAAATAAATAACTGTCCTGCGGGCTAACCGCAAAAAGCTTTCGTAATTCTTCAAGCTGCCAGTCATGTACATCAAGATCGAAAACTTTAACAGTCCCCTTGGGAGGATCAATCATACGCATAAAAGATTTAATTAAGGTAGATTTTCCGGAACCTGTTCTTCCCATAATACCAAGCCACTGTCCGCGCATTATTTTTAGATTAATTCCATCCAAAACTTTTTTATTCTCGCCGTACATAAAATCCAGATTTGTTAATTCCAGAACAGGCACGGCATTATTTGAATATGCGGGAGCTTCCGCAGTTGCAGGATTTTCACTTTCCATAATCGAAGGTACGGTATTTAGAATTTCATTTACCCTTCCAAGACTTACAGCCCCGCGCTGGATAATATTCACAACAAATCCAGCCCCCATAAGCGGCCATATAAGCATATTCAGATAACTGAACATGGCTACAAGACTTCCCGGAGTCATCATGTCGAGTATTACCCTTCTTCCTCCGACAATAAGCATAATCAGAACAGTCAGCCCCGAAAGAAAAGAAACAAAGGGAAAGAAAAATCCAAAAAGTTTAACAAGGTCCATATTGGCTTTGCGATAATCATCATTTGAATCGGCAAACTTTTTAATAAACCACCATTCTTTTACAAAAGATTTAATTACACTTATCCCTGCAAAAGTTTCCTGTGCATCATCGCTTAACTTTGAATAAGCTTCATGCGCGGCACGGAATTTCTTTCCTACAAAACCGCCAAAAAGTAAAATTAAAACCGTTACAAGCGGAAGCGGAATAATGGAATAAAGCGCGGACTGCGCATCCTGAACAAAAATAATTATAAGGATCGCTGTTGACATAAATAAAAAATCAAAAAAGGCAACAAGCCCCATTCCGATGGACATTCTAACTGAATGAAGATCATTTATGGATCGCGCCATAAGATCTCCTATTTTATTCTTCTGGTAAAAATCCCACGATAGTTTCTGGAGGTGATCATATAGCTTTTCACGCAACTGCGCTTCGATCCGCCGCGAAGAACCATGAATAAAATACCGCCAGAGAAACCTGCCCGCAGAAACCAGCGTCATTGTTCCAACCATTAAAAGACACAGAGTAACAATCTGCCGCCATTCAAAAACACCGCCGCTTATAATATCCACCGCCATGCGGATAAACTGAGGAATGGCAATCTGCGCTGAATCTACAATAACAAGAAAAATTAAACCAACAATATAACGGCGGCGGTACTGCGAAAAATACGGTAAAAGAGTTTTATATTCCTTTAGGTTGAATGACCTTCCGCTTTTGTTCATAACCTTTTTTTTGCTTCTTCCTGTCTTTTCATATCTGTATCATGCTTGGTCTGCCAGATACTGATTTTTTTCTTTACTTCCTCGGCATCTTCACCTTCGCCCATTATGATATGCAGGCGCCTTAATGCGGCTAAAAATGAAATCCCTGTTTTAAAATCGCTCATTGTCTGCGTGGAAAGCTCGTATTTATCACGATAGCGGTTTGCCGCACGCGTCAAAAGTTCTTTTATTAACCTAAGATGGTAAACGGTAGATTCATAAAACTCAGACTGCGGACTGGAATTTGTTATAACATTGCGTAAATCCAGAATATTTTTTGCCGTTACCGCGAACCTGGCTTCAATCTCGACAAATGTCCATCTCCACTTTGAATTATCGCCGTATGCCTGTTCCAGCATATCAATGGCAAGCCCCATTTTACGAATTAAGCGATAACGCTGATTTGCATCAAATGATTCGATTGCCTGCAGTTTTTGTTCATAATCGGAAAAAGGGGAATCAATATAATTACTTACAATTTCTTCAAGATAAATAACAGCCTTGTAAAGCGATTTTCTTGCATCATTAAGCGATTCTTCGTTTTTTACTTTTAAAATTGCAACAGAAATTCCGTTAATTGCCATATAACCGGATGCCAGATTAAGCATTTCTTCGACAAGATTAATTTTTGTTAAACCCGCTCCCGGAGCGTTTTTCTTTGTTTCTGCAAGGAGTTCTTTTTCGTTTTTCAGCAAAACCTTGACCAATGTTGTAAAAGTTTTTATTCTTTCATGGTATTGCTGCCTGTCATGTTCCGAAATCTTTGCCATCAACTGCTCCGTATTTAAAACTTACTGTTTTAAGTTAGAATATTTTAACATCAGATCGTCGGCATGGGCAAGTGCCGCATCTCCCGCGTCCCCTGCCAGCATTCTTGCAATTTCCTTTCTTCTGCCGTCAGCATTCAGCGGTCCGATGCCGGTAAAAGTTCTGCCGCCTTCCGTTCTTTTTTCTACCTTAAAATGATTATCGGCTCTTACGGCAATACTGGCAAGATGCGTTACACAGAAAATTTGTTTGAATTTCCCTATTTGGGTCAAATATTCGCCGACTTTAAGGGCAACTTCACCGCCAATCCCGGCATCAATTTCGTCAAAAACAAGCGTTTCAACCCCTTTGGCATCTTTTTCGTCATTGGACAAAAGCGCGGTCTTAATTGCAAGCATCACCCTGGAAAGTTCTCCGCCCGAAGCAATCTTTGACAGATCTTTAAGCGGCTCGCCTGTATTTGCAGAAATTAAAAAATCAACATCCTCCGCTCCATAAAGCCCAAAAGTCATTTTTCCATCCTGTTTTTTTGGCAGGATTTCAACTTTAAAATCCGCATTTGGCATTCCCAGATGTTTTAATATCCCGGAAATTAACCGGCTTAATTCTAAAGAAGCGGCTGTCCTTTTTTCGCTTAAACCCTGCGCTTTTGCGACGATTGTTTTTTCCAAAGAAGAAATCTGCATTTTTAACTTTTCGCGGTTTTCTTCCGCACCAACTAATGCTTCAATTTCCGCTTCGGCGCTTATTTTATACAAAAGAATTGCTTCTTCATCGCCTGCTCCATCCTGATGCTTTACATATTTCTTTTTTAATTTTTGGAGCAAGGCAAGGCGTTCGTTTACTTCTTCAAGCCTTTGCGGGTCAAAGGACAAACTGTCTTTATAAGAGCGAAAATCGCCGGCAATATCCTCCGCCTCATAATATATATTTTCAAATCGGCGGTTTATCTCGCTAAGGGATCCATCGACCGCACAAGCGCTGTCCATCACATTCTTCGCGCGGCGTGCAAGGCTTAACATAGATTGTTCGCCGTCAATCAAACAATCTGCCGCAGTTTGAATATACCCTGCCAGCTTTTCAAAATCCGACAGCTTTTGCACCTCATTTTCAAGCTCGCGTATTTCTCCGGTACGAACAGCGGCTTTGGTAATTTCATCTACCGCATAATTTAGAATTTCAAGGCGCTCTTCCCTCTCGCGATCGCTTTTAAGCGAAGCCTCCATGGTTTTACGCTTTTCAGTAAGCTCTAAAAAAGTCCTGGAAAAATCCTGCACATCATTTTCTGCACCGGCAAAATTATCAAGATAACGGCGATGGCTGTCCTTGCGTAAAAGCGATTCATGATTATGCTGCCCATGAAGATCGAATAACAGCCCCATAAATTCCGTTAAATCCTGCCTTGTTACAGGAATATTCTGAATATAAGAAGAACTCCTTCCCGTGGATTTAATATTTCTTCTAACGATTATATCTTCTTCCTGAAAACTGCCGCCGGAAGTTCCAAATTCAATATCACGGGATTTTAACCATTCTATAACATCGGTATTATTTTTATTTACAGAAATAACAGCGGACACGCCTGCCTCATCACAACCTGATCGAATAACATCGATCTCCGCCTTGCCGCCCATTAAAAAACTTAACGAACCTACAATGATGGATTTACCTGCCCCTGTTTCTCCTGTTAAAACATTAAAACCAGTGCGGAAATTCAATGTAATGGAATCAATTAATGCATAATTTCTAATGGACATTTCTTCGAGCATATTCTATGAATCTCCCGGCCAGAATAATTTCTTTCGTAATGCTGAATAATATGCATGCTTGTTTGGAAAAATTAAATTGGTATAGTACGGCGCCTGCCTTATAATAATTTTATCCGAGGTCAACAGATCAAAGGCATCCTGTCCATCAATTGTCAATAATACATTGGATCTTTGCTCCTGCGCAACAGTTATTATTACCGTTTGCGTCGAAGGAAGAACAACCACCCTGTTGGAAAGGGTAAAAGGGCAGATTGGATTAATTATAACAGCTTCCATTTCCGGATCAAGAATAGGACCTCCTGCCGCCATTGAATATGCCGTAGAACCCGTAGGCGTTGCAATAATCAAACCATCGCAGCGGTAAGAACCCAGAGCGACAAGAGAAGATTCAACCGTGGAAATGAAGGGAGACGCTGATATTTGTACATCAAGTTTTATAAGTTTTGATTTGCCCGTATAGGAAACAACCGCATCGTTAAGGCATAAATTAGTCATTACTACAGAAGAATCCCTTTCCACAGTAACTTCGAACATACATCTGCGCGAAAGATTTATTCCGCCGTCAACCCATTTAAGGAAGATATCAAACCAGTCGGAACTGCTTACTTCTGCAAGAAAACCAAGCGACCCCAGATTAATAGGAAGGATTGGCACACCAAAAGGAGCCAGGCTGCGCGCCGTAAACAAAACAGTTCCGTCTCCGCCAAGAGAAAAAGCGATATCCCATTTTTGGGCAGGCGGCTCGTCGGGCTTCCCCTTGAACAAATATATAAAAGAATCGAAACCATAATTTTTTATTTCAGTCTTTATCTTTTCAGCCAGTTCATCTGTATTTTTCTTTAAATGATTTACAAATAACACAGCCTTTTTCATCTAACACTCCGTTATGGAAGAGTCATAATCAGGCGGGATATACGCTCCACATCGCCGGAACGTAACCTTGGATACATTGGAAAGTGAACCGTCCGCAAAACAAGGGAATTACTTACAGGGCAGTTTTCCGCAGTAGAAGCGCCTGCAATGGTATTCCCGAACGCATTTTCAATTTCTATATCTTTTTTTCTTGCATAAGCAATTACATCTTTTAATCCGGCTTCCAGCACAAGGGAAAAAGCATAATTACAATAATCATTGTCGTTTAAAGAAATAAAACGCTTGTGCCTTGTCCTAAGGCTTGCCTGCAAATAAATTTCTGCAATATCGCGCCTTCTTTCCATATTACGCTGAAATTCCTTAAACTGAACAATTGCAAGAGCCGAATTAATATCCGGCAGAACATACTCCCCGGCAATACCTGCATAACTACGCAGAGAAGAAGAATCCTTTTTATTCATTGTAAACAACAAAGCGCCGCCGCCGGAAGTAAGCATATCCCTTTCTTCAAGCCCCAGTATACAAAAAACACCCTTTGTTTTTTCGCTTATGCAATTTTTGGAAATATCTTCTATGACGGGAAACCCAAGAGCCGCGATACCTTCCGAATCGGGAATAAACCCAAGCGTATGATGAAGAACAACGGCGCATACAACAAGATCGGGATCTTTTTTTGCAATCGTATTTTCGATAATTTCCCTGCTGATACAGGGAAAATCATGGGTAACATCACATAACAAAGGCGTTAGCTGCAAATCCTGTAAAACCTGCAGATAATAAAGCGGAGAAAGAGCCGAAATTATTACGGCATTCCCCGGTTTTACATTCAGCGCCTTTAATGCAAGATACAAAGCAACTGCGGGACTGCGAAGGGCAATCGCATAATCAAAACGCAGAGCTTCTTTGGATGTTTGAATTAACAACTTGTTTCGATCCCCCGGACCGATCTTTTCTTCCACCATTGCGGTTAAAACCGCATCCATTTCCTTACGCCTGATTGTCGGAGAATAAATATCAATTTTCATGCCGGCTGCCCCGCTGCAAAACGCGTTTATCTTTTAAGATCTGCAATTTTCTGAAGTTCTCTCGGGTTAAACAAGTCCCTGATATTCAGAATGATAAGATAACCCTCTTCCTGGCGGATTACACCCTGAATATACTCAGCGCCAATACCTGATAACATCTGAGGCGGCGGCTGGACATCTTCATTTTCGATTGTTACCACTCGTGAAATTCTGTCGATAATAATTCCAAGCTTCATCCCGTCAATATCTAAAATGACAAAACCGGATAAAAGTTCATCCTCTTCGGAAACCAGCAGTTTTTTTAGATGAAACCGTTTATGTAAATTTATTATGGGAATAATCTCGCTTCTTAGGTTAAATATACCTTCTACATAAGCAGGGGCATTAGGAATTCCACGGATTGCCTGTACACGGACAATTTCCTTAACATCCATGATATTTATACCATACAGCTCCTCTCCGAGCTGGAAAGTTACCAACTGTTTTGAATCATCTTTTTTAACTTCTGTAGGTTTTGTCATTGGTTCCCCCTTTCTACAAAAATAACATTAAATTGATATTTTATCAAGTGTATCATTCTCTTATCCAAATCTGCTCAAACCCCAAAGCGCCCAGCATGACTGATGCAGGATATACATCCGCAGAGGCAATGCCGGCCGCCATAACACGATAAATAGAACCTGAAAATTCAGTTTCTACTTCAAAACCTGCATTTCTAATCAATTCCGCCGCCCTTGACGCCGCATCCAGCCCAGAATATGCGCCTACCTGCAATTTATAAATTTTGCCGGAATTTCTGTCGGGCAAACCGGGGATAATCTGTACCGCCGCCGCTTCGACAGAAGGAAGAAGGCTTTGCAACGGCGCCGCTACCGGCATTTGACTAGAGGCAATTCTTAACTCCGAAACAAGCGAATTACTTTCCAGCGAAACAGAATCCGCGTCGGACAAAGGCAAACCTGCGTCATTATTGGGAGTATCCGCCGCCGGCTCCGGTTGCGGAACAGGCTGAATAATTACCTCCGGCTGCACAGGAGGCGGATATCCATTATTCACCATATTCTGATTGCTGAAAAACAACCCCATTGTGATTAAAGCCTCACGGGCTTCTCTTGCCTCGCGAGCCTCTCTCGCTTCCCGGGCTTCTCTTACTTCTCTGGCTTCACGCGCCTCGCGCAATTCACGGGCTTCCCTTGATTCGCGCGATTCCCTTGCATCCATAGTCATTGCCAGTAACCAAGCAAGAAATTCCGTAGTGGAACCTGACTGAGTAGAACCTGCCTGCGGAATAACCGGATATTCCATTCCGTTAAACTCCAGCGGCAGAGGCTGCTCCTGAACACCACTGGTAACAGCCCCGCTTGCGCCATTAATAAAAATATTTACCTGCGAACCCTGGGACATATTAGGCGGAAGAACATCCAGCTCCACTGCCGGCGTCTGTACAGTTACAGATACAGACGGCTGCTCCTGTTCAATCGGAGGCTGCGTCTGTTCAATTGAAAGCTGAACCTGTTCAGTCGAAGACTGCGCAGACCCAACCGGTGATATAACTTCTGGCGTTTGTACAACTTCGGCCTCTGCATATTGTACCTGCGGCCCCGATGCCAGCGCTGTTTCCGGCTCCTGAACAATTTCCGGCGGCTGGGTAATTTCTACATAGGTTTGAACCGTTTGTTCAATTTCCGTTGTTTGCTCCGCCGCCGACGGCTGAGTTACAATTACAGGCGGGACTTCAACAGGCGTTTGAGTTACAACCGCCGACGGCGGCTGTTCAACTATAACCGGCGGCTGGAATAAATCAACTATTTGCTCTGCCGGATGCAACTCCTGGGGAGTAGGCGGCGGCGGAGCCCCTACCGTAAGGACAATTTGCTCCCCCGCAGTCATGCCCAAAGCATGCATAGCCATTGGCGACAAATCGATTATTCTATATAGGGATGGATCGATACGATCGATAATCGTAATTTCTACTTCTATTCCATTGCGCGGATTGGTAATTATAACCCTTGAATTAAGCGGAAGACTGGGATGGGCTCCAACAAGCCCTTCTGCCCTCATTTCCTGACTTGCGGCGCCCCGCATAGAAAAATCCCCAAGCCTTGCCTGGGCAAAACAAGGAGTTATTATAAGAAATAAACAAAAAATAGCAAAAAACAACCGTTTCATCCTGTTTCCTCTCCTACGACATTTCCCCTCATATTTCAATTCTAAGAAAAATAAAACGAATTTGCAAATAAAATAAAAATAACATGGAAAGATTTACAAGTTTTTTTGATTTTAACCCGCCCGGATTTTGCCCTGTTGGATTTCGCCATATTATAGAAAGATATTTGACTGCGGGGTATTATCGGCAAAAATACACTGCTTATTAAATTTTATTTTAAAATTTCCTTTTTTTTTCTTGATTCTTTAATAAAAAAGTTCTATAGTTTGAATTAAGAACAAATATGAAGCTTAATTTTTTGCAAAAAATATTTTTACCCGCGAATGAAGACAACAGTTCGATTGGCTGTGGATGTGCGATAAATTCTATAAATTTAAGCCAAAACCCTCTAAAATCTGCATTTATATGTATGAAGCCGTTACAAAACTACCAAGTTTTAGAACAAGCTCATATATCCGAAAATAGCAGAAAAGTTCCCTGCGTAAATTTAACACTCTACCCCCCCCCCCCCCCCCCCAGTGGAAGAAACCCATCGGACAGGAATCGGGTAGCCGCAGTGACATTTCAGTGGGTATTTATGCTCTCATTAAAGAAATTAGTCACGTAGTGCCCTAGTGCAAATGAATAGCAGAGTGGAGTACAGTCATATTGAAAAATAAATTAGTCTGAATTCTCAGAACGTGTGTAAAAAATGTACGACATGGCGCTGAAACTTTAATATGTAAACGTCAGTCGTTACTGTTCCCTCCAAGAGGTAAGGCTCCTAGAGCGCCGAAAATCGAAATACACGTACTGTCTCGAACAGAAATTTGTGAGTGGGTAAATTGTTTCTCA
>Ga0099364_10011749_pt1 | contig 11903 bp, 7 predicted proteins | sample TergutTh196P3_FD_73070 | JGI IMG/M metagenome (GOLD analysis project Ga0099364, IMG submission 73070) | Microcerotermes parvus P3 segment gut microbial communities from Pointe-Noire, Republic of the Congo - Th196 P3 | ecosystem: Host-associated > Arthropoda: Insects > Digestive system > Gut ...
AAACCTTTCCCCGAAGTTTGCAGATAACCTGCGGGACGCCGAGGTCTGCGTCCCCTACGGCGTGTGCGGCGGGGCAAACGCGGCGGGATCAGAGCAAAAATAAAGGCTCCTGCCCTGAAAAATGATTTCCCTACCCCCCATGGGTACTTGTCCGGAGAATCGGGATATACTATGCTGAATTATTGTGGAGATAAGAATCGAAAAAAGGGTTGAATAATTTGGATAATATGGTATAATACCCAATTAACATCCAGTCCAAATATCGACCGCACACCCATTCCCGAAAGGATCCGAGGTGCCAAGATCATGCCCAGGGACTACGGCAAATGCATTGTTCTCATTTATGACGATGCAAAAAACCAGCTGGCCGGCGTCGAAATCGCGGAACACGATGACGTGGAAAACCGAATCAAGGTACACGGTCTGCCCCGTCTGCCTACCGAAACCGTATATGAGCTGTTGATTTTAACAGAACCAACGCCCCGCGCCTATAAGGGCAGGGTCCACAACTACGACAGGCATACGATTTTCAGCCTTTATCGCGGCCAGGATTCCGAAAACCGCCAGGAGACCCGGTATGCCATTGACGCTGCCGCGCGCATTGAAAGCCTGGTTTTTGACGGAACGCTGTATCCGCTGCACACACCGCTGGAGGCGCGGCTCGTCAATATAAGCACCGGCGGGATGCGTATCCGCACCCGCTTCAACGCCCTGTTTGACGGCAACCGGTTTCAAATAAAAATAAAAATCAAGGACACCGATAAGCTGTTGATTTCCGATGTGGTTTATCGCAAGGACACGCCGCCCGATTCCTCCGAATTCGGCTGTCGTCTGGTCCGCGAAGGGATTTGAGCCGTGATGGAAAAAAACGCTCCGGTTCCGGCTTCCATAAGCCTGGTGCCCGCCTCGATCGGGCTTCTCTTCGACGGTATGGTCGCCCCGCATGATATCTACGGCGCCGACGCCAAGCTCCTGCTGATCCGCCGGGGAAACACGCTGACCCAGTCCAGAATTGAGGCCCTGCGGCGCATCAGCACCGATCAGGATACCATCATGGTGTCCGCCGAAACCCAACGGCTGATGCTGGAGCATTCTCTTGCGTGCAAAATCGAAAGCCAGGCGGCGCTGGAGGAGGAAACCGGCTATACGGAGATCAAGGATGAAACGCTGACCCTGCTGCAAGACATCCAGCATACCGGCGCCGTGCCGAAGGGGACCATACGCGAAATCTCAGACGGGCTTTCCAGCCGGCTGGAGGGCACAAAGCCGGATGTGATTCTGGACCTGGTCAATTCGCTCGCGCCCGTGGACGAGTACCTTCAGCGCCACTGCATCAACGTCAGCCTGCTCAACGGTCTGATCGGAAAATGGCTGGACCTTCCGAAGGAAGAGATCGAATGGCTGGTCCTGGTCGGGTTGCTGCATGACTGCGGAAAGACGTCGTTTCCAACGCAGATATTGAGCGCGCCCCGGCCGCTGGCCGTCGCGGAGTTCGAGGTCCTCAAAATGCATACCGTCCACAGCTACGACCTGCTGACCGATTTTCCCGAAAACGTCCGGCACGGGACCCTGGCGCATCACGAAAAGTATTGCGGCCAAGGCTATCCCAACGGTCTTTCCGGAGAGAGCATCTCGTTAATGGCGCAGGTCACGGCCGTCTCCGACATCTACGACGCCATGGTTTCGCGCCGCGCGTACAAGGCCCCGCAAAACCCTTTCTCCACCCTCACACAGCTCAGCAACATGAAAGCCACGGAATTGTCTCCCCTGATCGTCGATACCTTCATCCAAAACATGCCCAAGGAGCTGATCAACAAGCCGGTCAAGTTGTCCAACGGCAGCGTGGGCCTGATCCACGCCTTTGACCTGGACGACCCGGAATATCCCCACATCCGGGTGGGCGGCCAGGTGATTAAAAGCACGAAAGAGCTGTTCTGCGTGTCGATGTATCACGAGGAGGATATCGCGTCAACGTGAGAACCAGCCCCATTCCGCCATCTGCTTGACCAGCATCGCCCCGAACGGCGTCAGGATCATGCCCGGCACGCCCCACAGCCGGAAGCCGGCGTACATGCTCATCAGCGTCAGCAGCGGCGGCAGGCCGATCTGGCGGCCCACCAGCTTCGGCTCCGTCAGGCCGCGCACCAGTGAAACGACCGCGTACAGCGTCAGCAGCGCCGCTCCCCTGACCGCCTGGCCGCTGAGGAAGGAATAGACGGCCCACGGCAGCAGCACCAGCCCGATGCCGATGACCGGCAGCGCGTCCAGCAGCGCCGTGACGCCCGCGATCAGCAGCGCGTACTCCGCCCGGATGGCCAGCAGACCGGTAAACAGCAGCAGGAACGTGAAAAAAATCAATATCACCTGTGCCTTCAGCCACTTGCCCGCCGTCAGGGTCAGGTGGTTTTTGATTTTCAGGACGCGCTCCCGCGCGCGTTCCGAAAACGGCCGCATCAGCCGCGCGGTCAGCTTGGGATATTCGCAGGAGATTAAAAACGTGCTGAGAACCGCGGTAAAGAGGAACAGCACGGTTTTCGGCAGGCCCGCGGCCAGCGCCGTGATCAGCGCCCCGGCGCGCGCGTAAATTTCCCCCGGTATGGCCGACCCGCCGGCCAGAAAACGCTCCAGCGCGGCGCGCAGGATGTCCTGCATCGCCAGCGGCGCGGCCTCGATCCAGATATCCACGCGCCCGCGCCATGAGCCAGCGATATCCGGCAGGCTGGCCATCAGCCCCGGCAGGGCGGCCACCAGACGGTTCAGCTCCCCCCACAGCGCGCTGATCAGCGCCGCCCCCAGCGCCGCCAGAACGCCCACCGCCGTCAGCGTCAGCGCCCCCGCGCACACGGCCCTCGGCAGCCGCAGGCGCGCCGACAGCAGGCGCACCGGCTTTTCCATCAGCCGCGCCAGGCCCAGGCCCAGCAAAAACGGCATCACCGGCTCCAGCAAAAAGCGCAGAAACAGCCACACCCCCGCGATGAGCGGAATGGCTATGGCGGCTTTGCGCAAAATCACGGCGTATTTTTTGTCCGGCAAGGCACGACCTCCCCCGGTGGCGGGCTTTTGAAACAGCATAGCACCCCGGCGGTGTCGAAATCCGGCGCAACGGGACCCTTCTTCCCCCTTTCTTCCCGAACGCCGGATTCTCAAATTCGGGAAGCAATTCCGGCGCACGCACAGGCCTCATTGCTTCCCTTTATTTTTCTTATATTCCATTTTCATGTTCTCAAATCTGGGAATTTGCTTTACCATCTCCCTAAGTACCCAACGACCCCTCCTCGATTTCCACCGCCATTTCCTCGTCCGCGGCGTTGATTTTGCCCCGCCCGAGCAAATCCCGGAAGCTGTCCAGCAGGCGCGGCAGAAACGGGCTTGCCACAGGGTAGATCAGATGCGCGTCGACGAGGCCCGTCCCTACCCCCATGCGGAAATGGAGCGGGAACTCCGCGGGGCGGCCGGACAGGTCCGGACCGTCCTGCGTGAGCTTTTGCATCAGCGAGGCATAGAATTCCTCCCAGTGCCACGCCGCCACGGCGACGCGCCGGTACGGCCTCCCGTCCGGCCGCAGTGTACACAGCTGGGCGTATACGCCCGGAAAGGTCTTATATTCCAGCGGCTCGCCCAGTAAAACCGGAAACCACGCGATATCACAGCCCGCCTCCGCGAGCGCGGCGAACACCTCCAGGCGCGCGCGGGCCGTATAGGCCGTCAGCGGGATTTGCAGGACGCGCGCCCCGGGCCGCACCATGCACGCGCCCTGCGCGAAGGCCTGCATGTCCTGCGGCAGTGCGCCGGTCACATACCGCCCGGGGATGTAGCCCAGCCGCCCGCTTTCGCTCAGCGCGCCGGCCGCCGCGCCGCACAGGAACGCCGCCTCGCCGGTATTGCCGTAATAGGTGGACAGCACCTTATGCCCCGCCCCGGCGGCGCACAGTAACACTGGCGTCCCGCGCCGCTCCAGCGCCACGCGCAGAGCCGCCGGCTCCATGCGCGCGTCGGCGGCAAACAGAATGTCAGGCTTTGCCTCCGCAACGGCCTTGGACAGCACGGCATAGGCGTCCGAGGCGTCATATTGCGTGTAGTACTGGCGGATTTTCATCTGCGGATACTCCCGCTCAAGCCGCAGGCGTCCGGCGGCGTGCGCCGCCGGCCAGAAGCCGCGCGGCGTCCCCGCGCAGACAAAGGCCGCCGTCAGACGGTTGGATTTGGGCAGCAGCGACGAGAGCCGCGCGCGCGAGGCCATGTCCTCCGGATCGCTGAGGACCGTTTGCGCGGCTCCGTCCGGGGAGGCGTACAGCGGCCCGCAATTCCGGATATTCAGCATCAGCTCTTTCTCCGGCGTCTCCAGCGGGAAGCCGTAGAGCCGCACATATCCGGCAAACGCGTCGCCCGTGGTCAGCGGCAGGTCCGTATAGCCCGATGCGTGATAGGCCCGGCGGAACCGCTGGAAGCTCTCGCGGAGCAGGGTTTCGGCGGCGTTCTTCGTCTCCGCGCCGGAGGCAGGCGCTTGGGACGACACAGCCTTTCCGGCCAGCCCGAAAAGCTCGGTGTAGGTCCCGAAGCGGCTGAACCACAGGTGGCGGATGGGCCGCCGCCGGTCCGGCCCGGCCAGCTCGTAAAAGACCTTCACCGCCTCCTCCGGCGAGTCGGCCGGCGGCAGCAGCCGGGTCACATGCGCCGCGTAGCCGTAGGCGTCCATAAAATGCAACACGCTGACGCGCTTGTTGCCCTCGCGTACATAGTACCAGCCGAGATATTCATAGACCTGCACGGGCTCGCGCAGTCCCTCGTCCAGATGCGCCGCCAGCACGCCGCGCCACTTGCCGGCAAACTCCGAGTCTTCCTCCAGCAGCGGCATGAAATTGCCGGCCAGCGCGGTCTGCCGCCCCGCCGAATAGGTCCCGCGGATTTTCTTCAGCGGAATTTCCATCAGCCCCAGCGTGATCTCCTGGGCAAACTCAAGCCGGCCCTCCTCCAGCAAGGGAAGGAAGCCCGACTCGCTTTGACCGCGTTTTTCGGAAACGTACCGGCGGCCCGAGCGACGGGCCTGCCGGTAGCTTTCCAGAAGCTCCGCGTGAGTGGATATCATATCGCGCGCTTTACTTTCCGATGTTGGTCACAAACATTCCCAGGGCGTTCTGGCTGATCTTCGCCGCTTCCAGCGCCTGCTCCATATAGGCGTTGAAATTTTCCTCCGTCATGGACGCCCCGGCCTGTTCCCGCCATCCCGTCAAATCCTCGTGCCGGCGGACATAGTACATCACATGGAAGCCGTATACCGTCTCCACGACGCCTGTCTCGCCGGGCCGGCGCGCGGGGTCAATATACCAGTCCCTGAACGGCTCCACAAACGGCGTAAACTTCGTCAGGTCGGTGTAGACGCCGCCGTCGGTGACCTGGCCGTTCTGGTCGTCGGAGTGTTCGTTGGCCAGCTCGCCGAAAGATTCCTCGGTGGCCTCGCCGTCCCGCCACTCCTGCAAAATATCCTCCGCGCGCCGCAGAGCCTCCTCGCGCTCCTCCTCCGTGGGTTCCCGTGAGGAGCCTTCGGCAAACATCGCCAGAATGTGGCGCACGTCATGCAGAGCGCCGTCGTCCCGCTCCCGCGCGATAAAGGAATAGACCGTGATGCTTTGGTCCTGCTCAAAGCTGTCCTTGTCGCCGGAGCTACGGTCCAGAGCAAAGAGCCAGTCCGCCGCCTCCGGATTGGTGATCCGGCTGTATTCCATCAGCGTATAGCGGGTGTTCAGCGGGGCGTCGTGGTCATGATCATGATCATCCTCTTCCGGCTCCGGCGCGTACTCCTCCGTGAGCTCTTCATAGCGCGCCGCGTATTCCACGGCCAGCGCGTTGAACGAATCGGGCGAGGAGACCTTCTCCAGCAGTTCGTCCGCCAGAGCCTTGACCGCCTGATAGTAAGCCTCCGCCTGTTCGTCGTCCCCCTCGGCGAGGACGCCGTTCATCGTCAGGGACTCGTAGGTCACGCGGTCAAACTCCGTGCGATTTTCCGCGTAGTAGTCGTCGAGCTGGGCGTCGGTGTAGGTGTAGCTCTCCGTCTTGACCGTGACCCAGCGGCCGGCCAGACGCTGACGCTCCAGACAGCGCCGCAGTATCTCCGGCGTCAGCCCCTGCCGCCCGTAGTAGGCGTCCAGATAGGCCTGAAGGGTCATCCCCCAGCTGGCGGCCTCCTCCGTCAGGTTGCGGAGGGCCGTGTCGATCAGCTCGTAATCCTCCTGCGAAAGCGCCACACCCGCGCGCTCCGCCTCGTTACACTGGATCAGCAGGGTCGTAACATTATCAACGGTCATTTCGTTGATATAGTCCGCCCAGGACTCGCCGCCCAGATCCTGCGACTTCAGCGGCAGATTCGGGTCAAAGGCCATGCCGTACTGGGCCCACATGCTGTAAACGTTCCACTTGGTTTCGGTGAAGAAATAGTTAAACTCCGCCGGAGTCACCGAATGGCCGTCCACTGTCAGCACAGGCAGGCTTTTGTGCAGCGCGCCGCTGCCGTAGAAAATGATGACCGCGGCGAACAGCGCCAGCACGGAGCCGACGACGATGCCGATGATTTTGCCGCGTCCCTTTCCGGAGTCGCTGCGATTCCTTTTGATCGGTTCGAGGCCGCCCTCCCGCTGTTCCTGGCGGCGCTTTTTTTCGCGTGACGCGCTCATGGTTTTCATTCCTCCTGAATCTCTCTACGCAAAATGCGTTTCATCTATTGTAATCGAAACGGCTTGGTTTTACAATAGGTATATGCGGATTTTCACATAATCTCTATAATAAAGGAGCCGACGGCGCCGGCCGGACGCTCCGGAAGGAGCCGATTCCCATGACAGACACAGCGCTTTTGACCCTCGCCGAGGCGGCCCGCGCGCGGGCCTACGCGCCGTATTCCGGCTACAGCGTGGGGGCCGCCGCCCTGTGCCGCGACGGGCGCGTCTACACCGGCTGCAACATCGAAAACGCCTCCTACGGCGCGTGCCTGTGCGCCGAGCGCGCCGCCCTCGCCGGGGCGGTGAGCGGCGGAAACCGCGAGATCGTCAAAATCGCGGTCGCCGGCTCCGGCGACGGGCTCTGCACCCCCTGCGGCATTTGCCGGCAGGTCATTTCCGAGCTTTCGCCGGAATGCCTGGTGGTTTGCGGCCGCCGAAGCCCGGCAGAAGGCCCGGCGGAGCCGGCGGCTCAAAAGGACCGGGAGGGAGCCGTCCCCTCCGCCCTGACTGCGGAGACCCGTTCCATCCGGGAGTTTTTGCCGGACGCTTTCGCGGGAAATATGCTTGCCAGCCCCCCGTGACGGGAGTTTATTAGAAACGTAACACGGTGAGAAATTGTGTCTACGGCGCGGGAATTTCAGGTGTTTCGACGGATTTCAGACTGTTTTTGCGGCTCGGCTTGTGCAACATGCCCGCCGCGCCGGGGCCTGTTGTATGCCTTGCACAAGAGATTCGGTTTTTCCACAAGGATTTCAGGCAATGTGTCCAGAGTAGCAATGTGGTTAACAAAACGCAAATTCTCGATTTTGGGAATTGTATATTGTATCCACTATTTGTCTTTTTATGGTATTTCGAGCGGGTGTAAATAATTGTTTCTCATTTTTGATTATTTCCGTTTGTCTTCCGATTTCCGCCGCCAAAGCCCGGAAGACAACCACGTCATCAGAGTTTCTAGGAAACCCCGTTTTTTTCGTGGTTGCCGATGGATTGATGATTACGGGTATGGTTGAATGCGCGGGCGCACGGAAAACCCACGGCGCGCCGGGGGCGTCGCGCCCTACGGTTTGTGCGGTTGGGGGCGAACGGGGTGCATGGGTAAACACGGGCGGCAGATTGCCGCCCCTACAACACCGTAACATCTAAAATTTTACGCCGGTTGCAGGGGCGACCGTCCCGGTCGCCCGCGGACGCCATATATGGCGTCCCTACACATACGTCATATTTTAGATGACGTGGCGTAGCAGGGGCGGCCGTCATGTTGTAGAGGTTCCGTTGCAGCAGGCCACCCGTTTTGCGTCCGTCCGCCGGCGCCCGAGGTTCTCATGTTTGAGAATCTCGGGCGCCGTTTGACATTCCGGATTTTCCGGGCGCGGGACTCAATCCTCCCGCGCCTTCACGAACAAAACCACGGCGGAGCTTCCGGTTTTGCCGTCCGTGACATAGGCGTACACATACAGCGTCTGGGCGTCCGCGGGACGCTCGAGGGCGGCAAACAGCCCTGTGGAAGTCCACTCGCCCGGCGGGCCGTCGTCCCAGCGGACCGAGAAATGGAGCGTCCCGTTCATAATCGGGTTTTCCCACAACAGGAAGATGCTTTCGCCCGCGGGCGTCAGGCTGATCTCCGGTAAACCGAGGGCGTCCATATCGCCGTAAAGGGTAAAGCTCTCCGCCGCCTCGGGCACGCCGGCCGCGTAATAGAGGACGGTGCAGGAATCCATCATCGGCCCCGGCAAAAGAAGCGGCAGGCGGATAGGCCCTGCATACAGCGCGGGCGCCGCGCCATTCAGACTGTACAGGATTTCAACGTCCTCCCCTGTATACAGATGCAGAGAGATCTCTTCCCCGTAGGGAAGGCGAGCGCCGTCGCTTAAACTCCACAGCACAGGGATTTGCGGCGAGCCGCCGCCGTCGTCTGGGTCCGGATCGAGGTCCGGGTCCGGGTCTGGATCGGGATCGGGGTCCGGGTCTGGGTCTGGGTCCGGATCAGGATCAGGGTCCGGGTCTGGGTCCGGATCAGGATCAGGGTCCGGGTCGGGGTCGGGGTCTGGGTCTGGATCAGGATCAGGGTCCGGGTCCGGGTCTGGGTCCGGATCAGGGTCCGGGTCTGGCTCCGGCTCTGGCTCTGGCTCCGGCTCCGGCTCTGGCTCTGGCTCCGGCTCTGGCTCAGGCTCAGGCTCCGGCTCTGGCTCCGGCTCTGGCTCAGGCTCTGGCTCTGGCTCCGGCTCAGGCTCTGGCTCAGGCTCTGGCTCTGGCTCTGGCTCAGGCTCTGGCTCCGGCTCCGGCTCAGGCTCAGGCTCTGGCTCCGGCTCCGGCTCTGGCTCCGGCTCAGGCTCAGGCTCCGGCTCAGGCTCCGGCTCTGGCTCCAGCTCTGGCTCCGGCTCTGGCTCCGGTTCAATAGAGCTTGTATACGTCAGATGAATCTCGCTGTTCAGATACCCGCCGGCGGTGACAAACACACTCAGCCGGTTTCGGCCGGCCGGCAGCGGGAACGGCTCTTCGTACCGCTGATAGCTCTGCTCCGGATAATCAAAGCTGCACAGGATTTCCGCGCCCGCGGCGGGGGAGGAAAGCGTGATTTCCAGGCCGGATACAAGGGTCTGGCCCGCTTCGCCGTGCGGGACGCCGTTAATGTACAATCCCGCCGCCGCCTGCTCCAGCGCGGCCAGCGCGGAATGGAACGCCTCGCCCAGCGCGGCCCTGTCCGCGTCCGGGCCGGCGTTTTCCACGTTATGATACGCCTCGCCCAAAGCCCGCCATGACGTTTCGGTATAGACAAGCCCGTCGCCCAGGCCCCGGTAATGGCCGTCCGCTTCCGGCAAAACGCCGGCGCCGTACATATACGCAAGGTTCAGCAGCGGAGGCCTCCAATCCGGTTCGGGGTCGGGGTCAGGCTCAGGCTCAGTGTCCGGGTCTGGGTCCGGGTCTGGCTCAGTGTCCGGGTCTGGCTCTGGATCGGGATCGGGGTCGGGGTCGGGTTCAGGATCAGGGTCCGGGTCTGGCTCCGGATCGGGGCCGGAGTCCGGGTCGGGATCAGGGTCAGAGTCAGGCTCCGGCGGGGGCGTCCATCCCCAGCCGGGCGCGCCGCCGGGAGGCGTCGCCGCTTCGGGCACAGACGGTGGCGGCGGCTCCTCGGCGTCTGAGACAAAGCTCAAAATTTCTGAGCCGCTGTCCATCTCAATGACGGCCAGACCCGCGCCGTCCGCCGTGGTGAATTGGTTGACGACCGCCGAGACCAGAGACAGGCGGGCATTCTCCCCTTTGAGAATCACCTCGCCGATCCGCGCGTTCCGCGCGGTCAGCGAGGCGTTGTCCCGCAGGGTCAGCTGCTCCACGCCGCCCTCCATATAAACCGCGCGGCCGCCGGCGACCTCCGCGCTCCACACAACGGAGTACGGGCTGACCGTCAGGCGGAGCGGGCCGCCGGTGTGTTTCTCCAGCGTCACGCGCAAAATCGCGCAGCCGGGACCGATGTGGACGGAGTGTTCTCCACCGCCCAGCACAATCAGGTTCAGCGCCGTCACGTTCTCCAGCCACACCACGCCCTCGCCGACGCCCTGCGTAATCACCATCGTCTCCGCGGACAGGTTGCGCACCCAGCTGCCGGACGCGGTAATCGTCGCGCGGGGAACGGTATCGCCCCGCCCGTCATAGAGACCATTGGCCAGCGTCCCGAGGGCCTTGCAGATCAGCGCCGCGCCCTCCGCGCGGGTCATCAGCCGGCGCGGGAACACGCGGCCCTGCCAGCCCTCCATGATTCCGGCGGCCTGAAGGGTGCGGAGGGCGTCGGCCCCGGAATCCGGCTCGGCCTCGCCGATGTCCAGAAAGTCGACGGCCGCGGCCCCCGGCGGCAGGCGCATCGCCGCCGCGACCATCAGGGCGGCTTCCTGACGGGCAATCGGGTCATAGGCGCCGCCGGCGGGCGCGCCGGCATAGCCCAGCGCCGCCGCCAGCCGCAGGGCGCGCTCCGCCCACCCGCCGGCCGGCGCAGAGCCGAAAAACGCCGCAGATACCGGCCCCGCGTCCGGAATCTCCAGCGTGTCATATCCAAAAGACAGTTCAATCAGCCGCGCAAACTCCGCCCGCGTCAGCATCCGGTCCGGTTCGGCCAGCCCGTCGCCGCCGCCGAGGAACCCAAGCGCGTGCAGCCGCAGGATGAACGGCTCCGCCCAATGCCCCGCGGCGTCCGGAAAGAGCGGGAGGGCGGAGGCCGCGTCAGAGGCGGCAGCGGAGACGGAGACGAGGATGGACACGGACAGCGTGAAGACCGTCAGCAGAACCGTCAGCCGCCGCGCCATGCCGCGCGGACGCCTGCGGGCCGTTCCCGGAGGATTGCCTGTTTCAAGCCGCATGACAGATCGTCCTCTCTGTTGAGTTTTGTGGTAAAACAACTTGCTCTTGATCATAGCAAACCTTTTCCCGAAATGTCAACAAAAAAGTGCGTAAAACACAGAAATATTTTATTTTGGCTCTACAATTGTCGAAAAATGTTTATAAAAAGTTATTTTCATTTATTTATGTCGATGGATTTATGTCCCCGCCAGAGGACCGGGGCGGGCGCGGACTGCGCGGGAGGGATGCCGCGACAGCCCGCGCGGGCGGCCAATATTTTGTCAATGGGATTATGTCAAAAGGGCGGAGCGGCCTCCCTGATTCTCCTACATTTGATAAAAAGGAGATTTTCTGTCTGTTTTGGATGGAAGCGGAAGTCAGAACGGGAACAAAGAGGGCTTGACACCCCCGCCGTCCCGGTGTATGATATGGGTAGTTCTTAGGGGAAGCGGCCAGTTATTGTAAACTGAAAACAGACAACTATTTCAAAAGGAGGATGATCATGGCAGAGCTGAAAGGCACCCGGACGGAGGCCAACCTGCAGGCGGCGTTTGCCGGAGAATCGCAGGCCCGAAACAAGTATACATACTATGCCTCCAGGGCCAAGAAGGACGGCTTTGAGCAAATCGCGGCCTTCTTCACGGAGACGGCGGACAACGAAAAGGAACACGCGAAAATCTGGTTTAAGCTGCTGCACGGGGGCGGCGTGCCCGGCACCGCGGAGAATCTGGAGGACGCGGCCGGCGGGGAGCATTACGAGTGGACCGACATGTATCCGGCCTTCGCCGCCGAGGCCCGCGCGGAGGGCTTTACGCAGATCGCGGCGCTCTTTGAAATGGTCGCGGAGATTGAAAAATCGCACGA
>Ga0099364_10011750_pt1 | contig 11902 bp, 16 predicted proteins | sample TergutTh196P3_FD_73070 | JGI IMG/M metagenome (GOLD analysis project Ga0099364, IMG submission 73070) | Microcerotermes parvus P3 segment gut microbial communities from Pointe-Noire, Republic of the Congo - Th196 P3 | ecosystem: Host-associated > Arthropoda: Insects > Digestive system > Gut ...
GGCCGAGTCAAATCCGCAGCACAGGGACACCCTCTGTGCAGTTACAGATTTTACACCTAAGGAGAGTTTTATGTCAGAGCTGAGGAATAAACGAATCATCACCGTAGCGACAACAGGCGCTTGGCCTACAAAGGAAAACACGCCAAACGTGCCTATTGAACCGCATGAGATCGCGGAAGAAGTTTACAATTGCTGGAAAGAAGGCGCAGCGATAGCACATATTCACTGCCGAAACGATGAGGGCAAGGCTGCGATGGTTTTTGAGAAGTTTGAAGAAACCGTGCGGCTTATCCGAGAGCGCAATGACTGTGATATCATATTGAATATCACGACGTCAGGTGGTATAAATCTAAGGGAAGAAGACCGTTTGCGCCCCTTTTATGAGCTGAGGCCGGAGATGTGCTCTTACGACTGCGGGACTATGAACTGGCAGCATAACGCCGTGTTCGAGAACAATCCGCAGTTTTTAGAAAAGCTCGGACTAATGACACAGGAGGTAAACGTAAAGCCGGAAATAGAGGTTTTTGATCCCGGCATGATATACAACGCTCAGTATTACATTAAAAAAGGCATCTTGAAGCCGCCTTGCCACTTCCAATTCTGCATGGGTGTCCCGGGAGGCATAGGAGCAACCACGAAGAACCTTGTTTTCATGAAAGATATTATGGACGAGTGCGCACCCGGCAGCACATGGTCTGCTTTCGGTGTCGGCAGGGGTGCAATGGAGATTCTCTACTCCACCGTAGCGATGGGCGGGCATGTCCGCGTCGGCATGGAAGATAATGTACTATATAGTAAGGGCAAGCTTGCCGACAGCAACATGCAGTTCGTGGCGAGGGCAAGACGGATTATTGAAGAATTTACCTGCGAGGTAGCGACTCCCGCACAAACGAGAGAAATATTAGGGCTGCGTGATTTTGAAGGATATACTAATACATGAAAACATACGGCTACATCCGTGTTTCCAGCATTGACCAGAACGAAGACAGGCAGTTCATCGTTATGCAAGGCTTGAGAATTCCGGAGTCACAAATATACATCGACAAGCAGAGCGGTAAGGATTTTGACCGGCCATCATATAAAGCGTTGATGAATATAATACGAACCGGCGATTTGCTCTGCATATTGAGCATCGACCGTTTAGGGCGCAACTACGAGGAAATCCTGCAACAGTGGCGAGTTTTGACGAAAGAAATGGGCGTTGACGTAAATGTGATTGATATGCCCCTGCTTGACACAAGGCTGAATAAGGATTTAATGGGAACTTTCATCGCTGATTTAGTCTTGCAAATTTTGTCGTTCGTCTCAAACAACGAACTCGATACTATAAAGCAGCGGCAGGCTGCCGGGATTGCAGCAGCAAAAGAAAGAGGCGTTCGCTTTGGCCGCCCCATAAAAAAGCCCCCTGAAGATTTTGCAACACTCGTCAAGCGGTGGGAGCGCGGGAAACTGCCCTTTGCAAAGCTCTTGGAGAAAACAGGATTGAAGCAAGCTACATTCTACAACCGTTTGCGTGAGTATCGGCGTACTCGGAAATAGGTGGCTATAAAAAGGGGTATTTTTTATAGACACGAAAGTCAGATGAAGCGCGGCAGAAAGTGAAAAGCAGAGCGGCTGAAAAGCCTTATATAAAGCATTTCAGCCACTCGTTGGCACGCCAGAAGGGACTTGAACCCCTGGCCCCGTGCTTAGAAGGCACGTGCTCTATCCAACTGAGCTACTGGCGCATGCTTATTGACCGCCCATTGCCACGCGATCTCAATGCTATAAGATTATATATTTTAGCTTTCAAAGTGTCAATACTTTTCAATAGCAGTTTTTCCACCAAATTAAAATGTAAAACTAGCAAAGATGCTGCAATTTATCTCGAAGCTTTCACTACTCTTAGCGGCGGGTGCAACGGTCGATTACCGACTGCCTTTAACCCCGTTCAGGGCATAGACGGTAGGCAGTTCACTCTTCTTAGAAAACCAAAGCGAGAAATTCATGCTACCGATGGTGTATTTCTCTTGACTAAAACAACGCCTTAATGTATTGTGTGTCCATGATATTCTTGGAGGTTTTTATGAGCGACACAAGACGGGATAAAGGCGAAGGCTCGGTTTACATGAGAAAAGACGGCGCATGGGTCGCAAAATACAAGTCGCCTAAAATGACCAGCCATAAGTATCTCTATGCAAAAACCGAAGCGGAAGCTAAACGTAAATTAAGAGCCTACAAGCTCGACTCCGTAAAAAATGACTATTTAGAAATTCAAAAAATTTCCGTAAGAGAGTATATGGACAATTGGTTCAACACAGTTTTGATGAATAGACTGAAGCCTAAGAGTCTTGATATAAAAGAGAGTATACTAAACAATCAGGTTTATCCAAACATAGGCAATTTTCAAATATCTGCTCTGACAGCAAAAGACGTTCAAGCAATGATAAATACACTTGTAGAAAAGAATTATTCTTACTCTACTATAAAAAAAGCCTATGATGCCGTCAATGCGTGTTTCAAATTAGGAATTATCAGAAACGAAGTCAGCGCAAACCCATGTGCTGGAGTATCGCTGCCAAAAAACATTAAAAAAAGCCTCAGCAGTGTTCGGTTCTTTACTGATGAGGAGATTGAAAAGATTTGCAACATAAGCACAGCAAAACACAGGAACGACACTCAGATATACAGACTGGGATATGGCGTTATCTTGCTGTTATATACAGGACTGAGGGTGGGGGAGTTTTTAGCATTGAAGTGGAATGATGTCAGTGTAGAAAACAGAACAATCAATGTGCGCAATTCGGTTGTTGTTGTTAAAAACAGAGACAAAGCCGCAGATAAAAAGTTTGTATATTCTTTCCAAGACAGCGTTAAAACAGATTCTGCTAACAGAATCGTACACCTAAACAACAAAGCCATAAGCGCGATCGACGAGTTAAAGAAACTTAATGGGAGCTATGAGTATGTAATTAGCACTTCTAAAGGCAGTATTTGTAGTCCACGGAATTTTAGCAGAACATTTAGCGATATACTAAGAAGATGCAATATTGAGCCTTGTGGCGTACACACCCTTCGCCACACCTTTGCCAGCCTACTTTTCAGGAAAGGGGTTGATGTGAGAACCGTGTCGGAGCTTCTAGGTCACAGCGATGTCGCTATTACATATAATATATATATTCATTTAATAAAGGAACAAAAACATCAGGCAGTGAGTTTGTTAGACGAGTTATGAGGTGTTTTTTGTGATTCCAATCCAAGACTCAAATACTTCACTGTAAAACAACTCTGCCGGAGTGTAGTTTTATCCATTTTTCCAACGCCTTTTTCTCAGTTAGTATTTTGCCACCGATTTTTATAGAAGGAAAACCGCTTGTGCGGACAAGCCTGTATGCATATGCATTGCTGCACTTGAATATTTCACATATTTCTTTAACAGTATACATTACAATGTTTTCTTCAATCATATCAAAACCCGCCCTTAGCAGTCTTTCCGTTAATGCGCCGAGAACACAAATGACTTTATGCCTGATATTGTTGTAAGGTTATGTTTATAGCAGCGCCGACAACTTAATATGTCAGAATTGAAGCGCGATTTGAGTTTAACTCTCCCGCGGCAAGAATTCTCCCGCCCCAGGCCTGACAGGGCGAAGGCGGCGGGAGCATGTCACAGGTTAGGAAAAGGCTTCGGCTGAAACCTTTTCTAATTGACAAATCAACCGGGCTGCAAGTCCGCGTTACCTTGCAAGCTCACGCTTCAAGCATCGCGAGACGCTAAGCGGCAAATAAATCACTCAACTAATCCCTATACCAATCCAAATCGGTAGCAACGATATTTTCACGGAATATAGTCTTCCCGTCTACCTCATCCCGCCTTGTCTGCATCATCCCGACGAGAACTACGTGATCCCCCACCTCCATGTCCCGAGAGAGATCGTGTAGGTCCCAATACAGGGTGGCTTTAGGAAAATCCGTCCGCCTGTTGGATGTTTTAATCGTTAGTATAGTGCCGGGGGTTTTTCTGGTGAAGCGAAAAATATGGACTATTTCCCCAATTAAGATTACCTCGTTTTCATCGCCGATTTCTTTTAAACCGGATTCAGTGTTTAGAACCATCTCCAAGCGTGTTGGTGCAAGCGTAAGCGTCTCGCCGACGATGGTTTGGCGGTATATGAACTCACCGTCGCGGAGCTGCTTAGTCGTTTGGATCGTGCCGGTTATCACCACTTGAGGGCTTTTGGGTATCTTTGTGCTTTTTGCTTCCCGTATGCCCCTAGGTCCCGCCCTGTCGGCAACAAGCGCTTTATAGGCAATTTCCCCGCGCCTTCCGTAAAACGTAACCCTCGGGAAATTACTTATTAAGCCTCCGTCTGCGCTTGCGCCGCCTCCTGCGTTTGTTGCAACGGACAAGACGACGGTCTGTTGGTTTGGTACCTTAAAAACGTTTGTAACCCTGCCTGCGATTTTCACTTCGTTACGGGTTTCAATCTCATCGGCTGATGCCGCGAGGATAACCCTGTCAGCCCCCGTGCGCCTAGGCGCTGGCTTTGTATTAGCAGTTTCCTTTTTTGTTCCAACCGACTTGCCATTGACCTGCGCGTCTTCATTTAGTTCTTCTTCGGGTATTATTTCCTCGACAACTTCATCTTCAAGCGCTTTGTTTTCCGTTTTTTCTTTCTTAGCTCTAAGTGGCATTTCTTAGTTCCCCCTTATGTTTTTTTGTTTTTCAGCAGTAGTGGGCAATCCATATATAAGTATGTAAGAAATGCTTTTTGTTTTTTCGCTCATTGGATTCTGGGTGAGCATTCGTATCTCACTGATAATAACGACACTCCAGCACAGCGCACTTGACCCGCAAGATTGCAGTATCTATGTTGGTTAACGATTTCTACCGTTATGTCTGCGATGGATTTTTCGCACAAATTAAGTAAATAATTGTATTTTAAAAAAGCTGAGTTAAGCGCCGGGGCGACCCGGCGCTTTTTTTTGCACATTTTGCCATTGTGTTCAGCGTTCATACGACTGACCCATTTCCAACATACTCATGATGAATCTAATTTTGACGAAAGGGGACATCAAATGAATATGCAACAAATGGAAAACAAAGGAGGTGGGCGCTAATGAGCCAAGTCATAGCCGGCACAGCTGCGCTCATAGCCTGTATGGGAACATTGGTAGGCTTAGTTGCCCTCATCGCCCATGATGCCCCGGAGCATGACGCATGGGAGGACGATGATGGCTGAATGGAAGAAAAAGGGAAATGCGTCCACGGTAGAGGACGTAATACAAGAGAACTGCGGGCTATCGGCAGACGAGCTTCTCAACCCGAAGCCGGTTGATTCGCGTGCTATCAAAGGCATGGACGAAATGGCAGCGCTTATCAAAGAGGCCATTGACAAAAGGCAGAGGGTTACGGTAATTGGCGATTACGACGCCGACGGTATCACGTCCTCGGCAATACTCCATCAGACGCTGGCATATTTGGGCAAGCCACCCGTCGTGAAACTGCCAAGGCGAATGTCCGATGGATATGGCCTGTCAGCGCAGATGGTTAATGAGATAAGCAGCGGGCTGGTCATCACTGTAGACAATGGCATATCAGCCATCGACGAAGTTGCCACGCTCCGCGCAAAAGGGGTAGACGTCTGTATATTAGACCACCATCTACCCACAAAAGATGAGTTCGGCGGAAACGTATTGCCACAGGCGAACGTGATAGTCAACCCGCACGTTGACCCGGAATACAGCGACGCATATGCTTTCCGGCACTATTGCGGGGCAGGGCTCTCGTACAAGCTTGCTGAACTTCTGGTTACAGATCAAAAACTGCTTGACAGAGCAGCCGTGCTTGCCGCTATAGGCACGGTCGCTGACGTGTCGCCTCTTATCGGTGACAACAGGGCTATCGTAAAAAAGGGCATCGAGCTTATCCGAAAGGACGCCTCGGTGATACCCGCCCTTTCCGCGCTGAACGAGTTGGCCGGGATATACCTCTTTAATGAGGAAAGCATCGGCTACAAAATCGGGCCAATTCTCAATGCGGGCGGGCGCATGGAAGATGACGGGGCCAAATACGGCTTCTGGATCATGGCGACCGCAAAAGATTCGCTGGAAATGAGAAACATGGCAAGCATGCTCTTTCAGATGAATGAAGAGCGGAAAACGCTCATGGCCGAATGGGAAACTAAAATCGAACGCATTGTCGTTGATGAATGCCTGTACGGAAACTTCCCCGTATGCGTATACGCCGACATCCCTGAGGGGATCGTTGGCCCGCTTGCGGGCAGGCTGGCCGAAGACATGAAAGCCCCGGCGATCATACTGACGAACAGCAGTGGCGAGCCAGGCATAATCAAGGGCTCGGGGCGCACTTACGGTAAAGCTGATATCCGTGAGCTGATTAGGCCGCTTGACTCATTGCTTACGCGGGTTGGCGGGCACTCAAGCGCTATCGGCCTGTCGCTTAAGGCATCTGACCTCGAAGAGTTCCTAAACAGCGCCGCCGGACTTGGAGGCTTTGACAGCGAGCCTGATGAGACGGCATGGTACGACCTTGAAATTGACGGAAAAGGAAGCACGATTAAGGAGCTTGAGCGGACGTGCCAGAAATACGCGCCTTTTGGAGAAGGGAACCCTAAACCCGTCTTTATGGCGAGGAATGTGGTCCTGTCGCCGCGCTATGGGCAGCATTACAAGGTCATGGGCTCGGACGGCTCCCACCTAAAACTTCACGGCGATGGCTTTGATGTCGTCGCTTTCGGGAAAGCCGGTGAGTTTACAGGGGAGATGGGCGAACCGCATGTGGTTGATCTAATAGGCACCATCAGCAAAAACAGATTTCAATTTAAGGACACTCTACAAATACAGGCAACGGACTTGGCGGTGTCTAAAAACACCAGCCGGCAGACGGACTCACCGCTTATGGCTGCCCTTGCGGCGCGGAACGCGGTGTTTGCTAAGTAAAGGAATGGAGGAAATTATGAAGCTGTACAAATTTGAGCCCGCGCTCGATATGGCAAACGCGGTTTGCGGAAGCAAGCTGCGCGTGTGCTGCGGAGGCGCGGTTGCAGAGGCGGCAGGGGACTACCCTGCCCGGGAAATTTGCACCGTTTACGGGCACCTCCCCGTTGAAGAGATAAGCTTGGAAGAAAACATCATATACGTAAAAATCTGGGATAGCCCGGAGACGCACGAAACCTGCAATGGCGAGGCCGACGGGGAGTGTTCCGAAGATGTTTTTTCCGCCCTTAAGCGGTTGTTTCTTAGGATACTCAACATAGGAGAAAAGAAGGAGGGCGAGTTGATATGGACTACCCATTGCAATGTTATGCGGTGAAGCGGCAAAAACAGGTGCTGTCGATTGAAACGCACCTCTACCCGCCATCGGAGGAAGGTTCAGACAACCCATTGGAGTCACCGGGATTTTCGAGGTTTCGGCTTACGATACTTGATAAAAGCGGCGACAAGATAATCTATCCGTTTGCCAACATCCCGGAGCGTGATGTCAGCGCCATAAGCAAAGCAGCAGACGCGGCTTATTACAAGAAACTGACTTATGATTCCGAGCAGGCATTGCGGCAGGAGGATGCAGGCGGCAGCCCGGCATATACGGCTCGTTTTCACTTAGGCAACAACAAAGGGAAATCGCCTGCTGAGATACTGCTGGACGCGCCTGAAAAACGCAGCGTATTGCTCAAAGACAGGGAGTACCTTAGTGAGCGTGTGGGCACGTACCCCGCTAACCAAGCGATAGTCGATGGTATAGACGATGCGATAGCCTTGCTTGATGCGGGTAAGCTCACGAGGGCGGAGCAAACAGAGAAAGCACCCGTCATAGTCATCTATGAGCAAAAGTTCAAATATCTCGCGTCGATGAAAGACAACGAAGGAAGGTGCAAGGTATACTCGATAAGGATGCATTGCGACTTATCCCGCAAATATCCGTTTTACGTAGAAGTGGAGAACGCCATGGGCTTCGTTAAGAAAACGGCGACCGGCGCATCGAATGTCGAAATGTCAACGCTGATAAACAAAGAAAAGACCGCCATGAATCTGACGGACGGCGAATTTATCGGCATGGTGTCCACAATGGATACTAGCTGTAAAGCCTTTCAATACGAAGGGTTTGCAAGGCAATACAAAAAAGCACAAGACCTTGCGAATCAGGCGAGGTTGAAAGGCAAGCCCGACGCAAGCTAAGCATATTCAAGAGACCGCAGAAAACCGCCGCTTTGGCGGTTTTTTGCATTGCGGCAATACAGACAGCGCATTTCCGACATACTACAGATAGAAATTTCAGACAGACGATAGGGGTGAGCAATTTAATACTGTAATTAACAAGGAGAACAATATGAGCTAATGCCGGCAGGCTAATTCTAGTTTATTGAGAAAGGGGAAAACAAACATGACCGAGCATACAATTGACTCGTTCAAAGACGAATACGGCTTCTTAAGCAACTTTTACCCGTGCGCCATCTATCATGACGGGTTGGAGTACAAGTGCGTTGAGGCAGCGTTCCAAGCTGCAAAATGCGCATATATCGGCGACAGAGCAGGTTTTACGGCACTCGGGCCGGGCGAAGCGAAGAAGCTGGGAAGGACAGTAACCCTCAGAAAAGACTGGGAGGACGTGAAGCTTTTCATCATGGCAGAGCTACTGGCCATAAAGTTCGCGTTTAATCCAAAACTAATGGACATGCTCCGGGATACTAGCAATGCCGAGCTTATTGAGGGGAACTCATGGCATGACAATTTCTGGGGCAGCTGCTCTTGCCAAAAATGTAAGAGCGCCCCAAAACACAACAACTTGGGAAAATTGCTGATGGTTGTGCGCGGAAATGCAAAACCGCCTGCAAACCAGACGCGGTACAGGACTACAAAAATTAAGACAGGAGAAAAGAATTATGCATGAATTAGTAGTATATGGACTAAGCTTACCACAAGCGTATCATAGCGCGCTCCAAGCATTACATGAATCCCACGAGGAGATGCCATGCCCGGACTACAACACTAGGCAAAAAGAGTCATCGCTGACGTTTATAGTTAGCGATGCCTTTGCGGAACCGATGATAAGCAAGCTTTTTGTCGGCGACCCGCGTTCGCTTGAGCAGTACGTGCAGGAGATCCTTGACGGGATACTGGACTTTGAGGTCGAGCGGGGGAACTGGGACTACACATATCACCAGCGCATGGAAAAGCAGGTGCCGTGGATTATAAACGAACTGCGACGCAACCCGGATTCCCGCAGAGCGGTCATATCCATACGCAATGAGAGCGATATGGAGACGGCTTCGCCTGCATGCCTTCAAAACCTTCAGTTTTTCATCCGTAAAGGGAAGCTTCACATGAAAGTCCTTTTCCGCTCGAACGATGCAGCTAAGGCAACCTTTATGAATGCCTTTGCGCTCATCATGCTGCAAAAGCGGATAGCGGAGCAACTTGGCGTTCCCGTAGGGAGTTACACACACCGCGCAAACAGCTTCCATGTGTACGAACGCGATTATGTGATGCTTGACGGGTACGTCAGGCGTATTAAGAACGAGGACGCAACGGAGCTTGCGTATTATTACGTAGGCGATTGGGACGAGCTAATGGCTGAGGCAAGGCCTGAAATTGCGGAGATGGCTGAGAAGCAGAGGCAGAAAGGACTACTAAATGAAACAGTATAGCATTTCGTTCGGCAACGGAACGGCTTGGCCGGAAATTAGGATGGTAACAGTCGAAGACTTCGAGTGTGAGCAGGACGCGGTTGACAGGATGATCGACGAAATCGAATCTTGCGGAGATACGGGTTTGTTTGTTACGCAGGATGAAGTTGATAGCGGTGAATGCGGCGAAGACGAATACATCGTCGGCGGCAACCACGGAAGGTTCTTAAGGCATTACGGGTTGCTTGCCATAGAGGAAGTGAAGTCCATGCGGATTAAGCTGAACACGGATTTACTTCCGGTCGTTAGCGTTGGCATGTATGAATCGTCCTTGAGCATGGATAGCATGTTTGACGAAGAATTCTGTCGCATGCATAGTTCGGAATCCCTGACGGAGGATGAGAAAAAGCGCTTTTACATCATCGTCGACAGCAATGAATACGCCGATGTAGTGGAAAAATATGGATTAGAGGCGCTTGGCGACTTCTTTCGTGATATTCGCGAGCATGAAGGGCTTGACATAACGCTGGCCGATGAGGAAGCCGAGCTTTATAGCCCCAAGGAATATAACTTTAGGACGGACGAACTCGAATTTACCATCGAGCTTAGCGAGGCTACATTTGGCAAAATAATCAGCTTAGCTTTGGAAAACGATGAATTCTGGAAATGGGCAAAGAAGCGGTATAGGTCGTATGACGGCTTTATCTGCTTTATGCCGAACAACAGAAGCGAGTTCATTAGGCAGCTTGGGGAAGGGCAGCTCGACAGGATCGTGGCTTCTTACCTCACGTTCCTTGGTGAGACGGCATATGACTGTAACGGCGAGTTTGGATACACATACAGCATATACGAGAAGATAAAGACTAACCACGTCTTTGAAGAGTTTATAAACGAAGAAGCCCAAAGCATATTGCAAAGGGCATGACGGTTAGGAGGTTTAGTTGAAAGATTTCACTGACGCTATTGCAGTTCTTGAAAAAGCAGCTGCGGACGAACGCATGAAATCCTCGATTGCCTCTATGGGCAGCTTTGCCGACGTGTACTGCGCGGGACTGGCAGATAGGCTTGAAGCAGCTATCGAGGAGTTGATGGCGGTTTCGGAAAAATAACAAAAGAAGGACAACCGGCAAGGCGCAGAAGGCATATAGTCTCTGCGCCTGCCATCAAGAAAGGGGATTAAATTTATGCAATTTACGATTGTTGACGCGCCTGAAATCAGGTATGAAGAAGGCCAATTGGCAGGGGATATACTCCTCAATTTCTACCGAGATTTAGGTTGGGACAGCGAAACACAAACGCTCGACCCGAATAAAGTAAAAACCACAAATAGCATCTATTACGGAATTCGTGACGCAACGGAGGAAATTTGCCCAGATCCCGTCGCCATAGGGATGCACATGGTCAATAGAGGCCCAAGCGTTGACGACTGCGTGGAAGAAGGAAAAGTCCACCTGTTTGAAGGATGGGTAATCAATGACGACGAAAGGAGTTTGGAAAGCTAAGCATATAACGAAGGCATTTCCAACATACTAATAAATGAAAGACAAAAGGATCAAGCGGCCAAAGGAAGGAGATCGCATATGAATAAAATAGTAAAGCGTGACGGCGTGATAGCTGCTTTCAATCTTGAAAAGATCGCTCAGGCCATCAGCAAGGCTTTTGTGGCGACCGGTGAAATAAACATCACCGAGCTCAACGACGTAAGTATGGAAGTGGCACAGTCGATCACGGCGGTTTTGGACGAATCATACTCCGACCCCGTAGACATAGAGGATATCCAAAACGAGGTCGAAAGCGCGTTGATGAAAATGGGCTACCCCGTCACGGCAAAAGCCTATATAGTCTATCGTGCGAAGCGTGAGTCGGCCAGAAACAAGAAGTCAAAGCTTATGCAGACTTATCACGAAATCGTCAACGCCGATACGGAGGATTCTGACACTAAGCGTGAGAATGCCAACATCGACGGCAACACTGCGATGGGCTCCATGTTGAAGTTCGGCTCAGAGGGATCAAAGGTGTACTACGGGGACTTCATGCTTAAAGATGATGTCAAGGAAGCGTTTCACGATGGATACATCCACATTCATGACCTTGACTTCTATTCGCTGACTCTTACGTGCTGCCAGATCGACATAGAGAAACTGTTTAACGGCGGGGGGGGCCCGGGGGGGGCGTGACTTTTAGAAACAAATGCCATCGCAATCATTGGTGCGTTGGCGGGCAATGCGCCCCCGTCGCGTCAGAAAGCTATGCATGGTGGGCAAACCCTTGCTCCC